>Ga0207421_10000659_pt1 | contig 44424 bp, 40 predicted proteins | sample SodLakKL_010_SED_4_FD_187542 | JGI IMG/M metagenome (GOLD analysis project Ga0207421, IMG submission 187542) | Alkaline sediment microbial communities from Lake Tanatar, Kulunda Steppe, Russia - 8KL_010_SED (SPAdes) (version 2) | ecosystem: Environmental > Aquatic > Non-marine Saline and...
TAGAACGACCCCTTCGGAGTGTTTGTCTGCTTGAGCAACGCCTGGATGCCCAGGTCGTGATAGCCGTGCTGCAGCAGCAGGGAGAGCCCCGCCTCGAGCAGGCGTTCCCGCGTGGTCGTCGCCATCCGCCCTCCACTAGACTGACCGGTCTACTCAAACCATAGAACAGCCCGATGCGCTGTCAAGACGAAGGGGCCTGTCAACCACGGATAAATGTCAAGAGGCGCACTATAGTGTCAAAACGAATAGTGTCAAAACGACTCATTTTCGGCTCAGGGGACCCCATGCCAGAGTTCCGCAACGACCCCACCCTGCCCGCCCCGCTCTTCCCGGGCACACACATGGTGCTGGATGGCCGCTACGTCTTCCTCTCGGGCCTCACCGCCGTGGACATCCAGGGCGGCGAGACGGTGCTGGGGAATATCGACGGCGAGACCCGCCTGGTACTGAGGCGCATCCGCCGCATGCTGGAATCGGTCGGCAGCGGCATGGACCGGGTGGTGCGGGTCGATGTCCATATCACCGACCTGGAAGAGATTCGCCGCATGGATGCCGTCTACGCGGAATTCTTCGATGCCTGCCGCTACCCCGCCCGCACCTGCACACAATCACCGCGACTCTACGGGGGCGCCCGGGTGGAGATCACCGTGATGGCTCAGCGCCCGGAGAGCGAAGAAGGAAGCATCTCGGCCTCGGAGTCGAATCCCACCGATAACGCGTCGGGATGACCCCGGCAAAGAATAGAGAATCAGTCTTATGTCGGCTTGAATCCGGACCGGCAGGCGGAGCCTCATGGCTCCCTGTGGGTCACGTTTTCCACATTGTCCGAGGGCGGCACCCTGCGGGTGGTGGGTCGAACGCCACTGGCTTCATCTTGGTGACTGAGAACTACCACCTCACGTGGCCACCACTCGGGATGGTGGTCGCGGATAAAGGCGATCAGTTTCTCCCGGACATGGGCTTCCGCCTCCCAGGCACAGAGGGGTTCCGTCCCCATGAGGTAGAAGGAGACTTCCATCGAGGTCTCACTCTGGTCGGTCACGGCACAGGACAGCTTGTCGTGTTCAATGACCCTGTCATCCGCCTCGGCGAACGTCAGAAACTGAGCTCTAAGAACGTCGATATCGGCACTCAGATGCAGATTGAGCACAAGTCTCCGATACTGCTTCGCCTCCTTGGACGAGAGATTCTGGAAGGGTTTGGAGACGAAATATCTGACCGGCACGATCACCCGCCGCTCATCCCAGGTGCGCAGGCGAATGAAGGTGTAGAAGATGCCCTCCACGTAGCACCACTCATCCTCGAACACCACCAGATCGCCGATCCGTATGGGTTTTGCCAGTGACACCTGAAAGGACGAGAGGATGTTGCCCAGCACCGCCTGGCCCGCGATACCTACCAGCACCGTGAGGACACTGGCCGATGCCAACAGCGACACCCCAAGGGTCTCGAAGAGTTCGATATCCGCCAGGATATACACGGCCACGGCGACCACGATGACCAGAATGATGCCTCGCCGCAGCGCATACAGCGAGGTAAGCAGCTTTCGTTCGTCGCGATACTTGGTGTCGTCTATCTCACCTACCAGCCTTTCCGTCATCCTCAGAAGAAAGGTGTCCAACAGGCGAAGAGCCACTAGCCCAATGCCCCAGGCGAGAAAGATGACCAGCAGCACCCGGAAGCTCGAAGCGAACATGCCAGGGAACGAGACGACATAGTCGAGCAGGAGCTGGGCCACGAGAGACATGGCGACAAAGGCGAGCGGCAATTGGACATTGCCGATGAAGACTTTGAACATCCCCGCAGGCAGCAGGTGTGCCACCACCTTTACCAAGGCGAAGACCCCCCACCCCACCAGCCCGACCAACATCAGGAAGGCAGGGATGGCGATCCACTCCCAGAGTTTGAAGCTGCCGTACGCCTTGTTGAAACGCTCCGGGATGTGCTTCTCCAGCCAGGACGGCCCGTACTTCTCATAAAGCAGGCCCACCACCGAGATAGACTCCGGAGTGATCAACCAGACCGCGTCCTCTTCTCCCGCTCGATAACGACCCAGTCGGATGTCATACGTCTGACCATCGGCATCCAGTGTCACCAGGGGAAGGTCCCGCCGCGGCTGTCCCGCCCGGGGATGCTGGCCCGTAGGGTCCTCGACCAGGGCATCCCGCTGTGCCGGAAGGCTGGAGACATTGAGCCAATCGCCGCGACGGAGAACCTCACCCAGCTGCCTGGCCACCTCAAACCCCCGCGACGCCTGATCATCGGGCTCAAGGTCTGACAGGTTAAGAAGGTGCGCCGCCTTCGCGTAATCACCATCGTCGGTCAGTTGAATGAAGCTGCGCACCACTTCTCGCGGCGTCACCCGCCTGACCTCCTCGGGCACCTCCCCCAGGCCGGCATTCAGCACATCCACGGAATACCAGAGCCTCTCTTCGCTCTCGATAACCTCCGCCATGCTCAGGGGAGAAAGCATCAGGGCCAACGCCAGCAGCATCCATGCGGTGAGTGTTTTCATGTCTCTGACCAGCTCCAGAGGAGCCAGCGTGGTGGGCCAGGCCGGCGTAAGGGAGTTGCCTTGTCATTCTGCCGTAAGCAGCATGTCGGCGTCGTATCTCTATCCAAGTACACTTCATGGTGAGTTGCAACGTCCGTCCCGGGCGCGCGAAATGGCCTGGCACTCTTACTCCCCCAATCGCGGCTTCACCCACACGGCATGGACAAGAGCCCGGATGTCTACCACTCCGAATGGAAGTGACCCCGACGACGAAACGCGCGCCCCGCGCGACCTCGAGGAGCTGCTGGCGGCCATCGAGGCGATAGAAGCCCCGTCGGGGAGGGTTTACTTCGAGGATATTCTGGCGGCAGTCGGCCGACGCTCCTTCGGTCCGCTACTTCTGCTGGCCGGCGTGGTCACCCTGATGCCGGTGATCAGCGGCATTCCCGGGGTCCCCTTGCTGATGGCTTGCTTCACGCTGCTGGTTTGCGTGCAGCTGCTGATGGGGCGCCGCACCTTCTGGCTGCCGGCCTGGCTTCGACGACGCTGGGTATCACGCCATGCGCTGCACAAGGGCCTCGGCTACCTGCATCGACCGGCGCGCTGGGTCGATCACCTGCTCGACCAGCGCCTGGCCTTCCTGACCGGCCAGCGAGGGATGCAGGCCAGCGCCCTGACCTGCTTGCTGGTGGCGATAGGCATGCCGCCCATGGAGCTGATCCCCTTCTCGGCCAATGTCGCCGGACTGACGCTGTCACTGTTCGGGTTGGCGTTGATGTCGCGCGACGGGCTGCTCTCGCTGCTTGGCTTCGCCCTGGCAGGCACCAGCCTGGCACTGGTAGTGATCGCGCTTCTCTAGAGAACAATAGCCGCCTGACGCAGTTCGCCCTCATGCCGCCGGATCCGCAACGGGTCTTTCCCGGCGGCATGAGGAGCCACCTCCCGACGAGCGTTGCATGTCCTGGCTTGCCCTGCCAATGGCATCCCGTGACGTGCCTCTTCGGGCCGTGTTGCTGCTTATCTGCGAGGAATCGGTGATACAGGCGCGCTGCTCAGAGCGTCCCGCCGGCCTCGATGCGGTAGCCGAGGTCGATCACCCGCTCTCCTGGAGCCTCGCCACGGATACGCGCCAGCAGTTCGGCGGCGGCGCGCTGGCCGATCGCCTCACGCGGTGTGATCACACTCGCGAGCTGCGGGGCCATCACCTGGCCGACATCATGGCCATGAAAGCCGGCGATAGCGATCTGGTCGGGCACCGCCACTCCTCGCCGCAGGCACTCGAAATAGGCCCCTACAGCCACATCATCGTTGGTGCAGAAGATAGCATCGCAATCGGGATGGTCGATGAGTATCTCCGCCATCAGCGCGGCACCTACGCTGTAGGAGGAGCGCTGTGTGCGCTGCAGGGTCAATGGCACCAGGCAGTGGGCCTGCATGGCCTGTCGGTAACCCTGCTCGCGCTGGCGGGTCCGCTCATCGAGACGCACCGCCAGGTAGAGGATCCGGCGCCGTCCGCGGCGAATCATTGTCTCGATCATCTCCCGGGCCGAGGCCTTGTTGTCATAGCCCACCGCCTGGTGCAGTGGCGGCGTAAGCGAGTCCATGATTTCCACGGTGGGGATGCCAGCAGTCTCCAGCATGCGGCAGCTGCGGTTGGTGTGATGGCTGTCGGAAAGAATCACTCCATCAACATTATAGGAAAGCAGTGACGCCAGGCTGCGCTCTTCGAGCTCACGGCTGTAGCCGTAGTGGGAAAGCATCAAGTGATAACCGGCCGGCTCGGTCATCGCCTCGATGCCGACCAGGACGTCGGCGAACACCTGGTTGGTCAGCGAAGGAACCAGCACGCCGATGGAGTGGCTGGTGGAGCGTGACAGCAGGTCGGGAGCACGGTTGGGAATGTAGCCGACCTGCTCCGCCGCCGCGAAGATGCGCTCCCTCAGCGCCTCGGACACCGTCGCGGGATCCCGCAGACAGCGGCTGACGGTCATCTTGGTGGCGCCGACTCGATCGGCGATATCCTGGAGCGTGGGGCGTCGTTTCTTCACGGAGCAGCGCGGTCCCTAGGTGGTGGTCGGCAGGGTAGTAGTCGTCGACAGGGTAGTGATCGACGGGCAGCACACCATAGCCGAATTCACCCCTCGGATCATGCCTCTCACCCGGCCGCCTGCCAGCGAAGAAAGGTTTCGACCAGCACCTCGGGCGACCAGGCGATATCCAGGGTCAGCGCCTCGTCCGCGCCCGGTGGCTCCAGATCGGCGAGCTGACTGTCGAGCATGGTATCGCCCTTGAAGAAGTGCCCTTCCCGCTGACCCAGCCGCTGGCGAAGCTGCTCGCGGCTGCCGTTCAGGAACAGGATGGCCAGCCCCGGGTCGCCCCGGCGCAGGGTGTCCCGGTAACGTCGCTTGAGGGCCGAGCAGCCGATCACCAGGGGCGCCTGGCGCTCGCGGTGATCGGCCAGGAAGCCCGCCAGGGCCTCCAGCCACTCGCGGCGATCCTCGTCGTCGAGCGGGATGCCCAGCCCCATCTTGTCGATGCTGGCCGGCGAATGGTGGTCGTCACCGTCGATGAAGGTCGCCCCCAACCGCGCCGCCAGAAGGCGGCCGACATGGGACTTGCCCGAACCGGACACTCCCATCACCAGAATACGTTGCACAGTCGTCACATCCAGCCCCTCCATCAGTTGCCGCGCACGGCGGTCAGGTCGGGCAGCCAGGTGACGATGCCCGGGAAGGCAATCAGGATCACCAGCACCACCAGCAGCGTCGCGTAGTAGGGGAGCATCGCCTTGACCAGCGCCTCCATGGAGACCTTGCCCACGCCGCAGCCCACGTAGAGGCAGGTGCCCACCGGGGGCGTCAACAGGCCGATCCCGAGGATGAAGGCCATCAGCACGCCGAAGTAGACCGGATCGACCCCCACCGAGGTGACGATCGGGGTGAGCATCGGCGCCATGATCACCATGGCCGGGGTCAGGTCCATCACGAAGCCCACCAGCAGCAGCAGACCGGCGACGATCAGCAGCAGCAGGAAGGGCTCCTGGGTGATCGCCTGCACCTGGCGCACCAGGGTCTGGGGCACCATGTTGATGGTCAGGAACCAGGCGATCACCGTGGCGAAGGCCAGCAGCAGCAGCACCATGCCGGTGAGCCGGGCGGTACGGATCAGCATCCCCCACAGCTCACGCAGCGGGAATTCGCGATAGACCACCAGCGAGATGAACAGGGAATAGAGCAGCGCGGCGACGGCCGCCTCGGTGGCGGTGAAGATGCCGCCGATGATCCCACCGATGATGATCACCGGCAGCACCAGGGCCAGCCAGGCGGCCTTGAAGGCCTGCCAGAGCACATCGAGGCGGAATTGCCGGGTCTGCCCGGAGTGCTGGACGGTGGCGATGATGAAGGTGGTGAGCATCAGGCCAGCGCCGATCAGCAGGCCCGGCACGATGCCGGCGATGAACAGCCGGCTGATCGAGGTCTCGGTGACGATCCCGTAGAGGATCAGCGGGATCGACGGCGGGATGATGATGCCGATCACCGAGGAGACGGTGTTGATGGCGGTGGCGTGGGGCGCCGAGTAGCCCTGCTGCTTCATCGAGGGAATCATCATGGCGCCGGTCGCCGCGGTGTCGGCTACCGCCGAGCCGCTGATGCCGCCGAAGAACATCGAGCCGGTGATCGCCACCTGGCCAAGGCCGCCGCGCACGGAGCCCACCAGGGCGCCGGCCAGTTCCATCAGCCGGCGGGCGATGCCGCCGTGGCTCATCACCTCCCCGACCAGGATGAAGAACGGGATGGCCAGCAGGGGAAAGCTGTTGACGCCGCGGATCGACTGCTCGATCAGGATCGACAGCGGAATGTCGGAGAGCACGGCCATGACCACGGCGGCCACGCCCAGGCCGAAGGCGATGGGCAGGCCGAGCGCCAGCGAGGCAAACAGGATGCCCAGGAAGATCCACAGCATGGTCTAGCGACCTCCTTGATGTTCCGGCGTGGCCGGGCGGCGTATCTGCATCACGCTTTGCCAGGCGCGCCACAGCGATACGGCCAGAATGAAGGTGGCGCAGAGCACCAGCGAGAAATTGATCAGGTTCCACGGCACGCCCAGCAGGGCCGTGCGACCGGTGGAGCGGGACATCACCAGGTAGCCCCCCCACAGGATCACGCCCATCAGGCCGGCGATGATCAGATGCTGCAGCAGGTAGAGGGCATGGGCGGCGCGCGGCCGCAAACGGCGCACCAGGAAGTCGACGGCGATGTGTTCGTAGCGGGAGAAGGCCGCCGCGGCGCCCACGAAGACCAGCCAGATGAACAGCATGCGCGCCAGCTCATCGGCCCAGGGCAGCGACCGGTTGAGCAGGGAGCGGCCGATGACGTTGGCCGACACCGAGACGATCAGCGCCACCAGCAGCGTGGCGATGAGGTGCTCCATGGCCAGGGTGATCCAGCGGAAGATCGCCGGTCCCCGGCGGGTAGCGGTGTCGATCTCCAGCGGCGCGCGGTTGGGGTCATCGAGGTAGGCCCCCGCCTCGTCGATGGCCGCCTGGATATCAGGGGCCTCGGGGGGACGGGGTGCCGGTGAGGGAGAGGTAGGCATGGGGTCTACTCCAGTGGCCGGGCCGGTCAGTCTGCTCCCGGCCCGCCGGACGGTGGGCCGGGAGGAACGGCGCGGATCAGTCGTTCATCGACGCCTCGACGATGGCCTGGATCTCGGCGATCAGCTCCTCGCCGATGCGCGGGGCCCACTCTTCGTAGACCGGCTGCACGGCCTCCTGAAAGGCGGCGATCTGCTCGTCATCGAGGCGAGTGATCTGCATGCCGCGGGCCTCGAGCTGGTCCCTGGACCAGTCGTCATACTCGGTCGAGAGCTGGATCTCGTAATCGGCCGACTGGCGGGCGGCTTCCTGGACCAGTGTCTGGTACTCGGGCGCCAGGCGGTCCCAGGTGCGCTCGGACATCATCATGATGAAGGGGGTGTAGACATGGCGGCTCTCGGTGCCGTAGTCCTGCACCTCATGGAAGTTGGAGGTGAGAATGGTGCTCCAGGGGTTCTCCTGGCCGTCGACCACGCCCTGCTCCATGGCCGAGAAGAGCTCGCCGAAGGCCATCGGGGTGGGGTTGGCGCCCAGCGCCTGCCAGATCGCCAGGTGCACCGGGTTCTCCATGGTGCGCACGGTCAAGCCGCGCACGTCCAGGCCGGCCACGTCCTCGGGGGAGGTCACCGGGCGGGCGCTGTTGGAGAGCTGACGATAGCCGTTCTCGGAGAAGGTCAGCGCCTTGATGCCGGTGCCCTCGAAGGCGTCCAGCATCGACTGGGCCACGTCGCTCTGCATCACTGCCACGGCGGCCCCGCGGGTGGGCAGCAGGAAGGGCAGGTCGAAGGCCGCCAGCTCCGGGACGTAGGTGGTAGCCGCCGAACTCGACGGGTAGGTCATGTCCAGGGTGCCGGTCTGCAGCATCTCCATCATCTGCACGTCGTCGCCCAGCTGGCTGTTGGGGAAGACATTGACGGTGATCCGCCCCTCGGTGCGCGCCTCGAGGATGTCGGCAAAGTAGCGGCTCGAGAGGTATTGCGGTGAGCTTTCCGCAAGGCCGAAGCCCATGCGGATGTTATGGCTGCCGTGGTCGCCGACCACTTCACCGTCGATGGAGGGCGGGTCGGAGAGGTCGGGGGACTGGGCCTGGGCCGCGAGGCCGAAGCCGAGGGTCAGGCTGGCTGCGCCGGCCAGGGTAAGCGTGTTGCGCCAAATGAGCCTCATGGCGGGTATCTCCTGTTGCTGTTGTTGGTTGTAGGTAGCTGGTTGGCGATGGCTGGTTGGAATCGGGAGGACACCGCCGCTGCGGGGTTCGACTCGCGAGGTCGCCGTTGATGTTACCGGTAAATGTTACCGGTAACTTCCATGCCAAGACTAGGTCCCTGCCCGGAGGCTGTCAACGCGAAAGCGCCCGGAGGCGTCTAGACCTTGGTAGGGGGCATGCGGAATTCAGGACGCGGTCAGGATGCCGCGGTCTATCGGGCAGGGCCGAACAGCCCGGTCTCGCGCAGCGCCCGCCCAACCTCGCGCAGCAGGTGTTCGGAGCGTTCGGTATCACGCTCGCCTCGGGTGCAGGCGACAACCACCACTCGGTGTTCGGCGGCGCCTTGGCCGTGAAAGGCGATACCGGCATCGCAGCTGCGGCGGTGCTGGGTACCGGTCTTGTGGGCGAAACGGATGTCGGGTCCCAAACCCGCCTTGAGTCGATGATCGCCGCTGGCGGTGGCGCCCATGATGGTCAGCAGCTCGGCGGTGGCCGCAGGACCCAGCGCCCTGCCCTCGCCGATGGCCGCGAGCAGTTCACCATAGGCGTCCAGGCGTCCTGCATTCAGCCCGCTGTCATAGTAGGCCTCGAAGGCAGCATCGAGGCTCGGCAACGCCAGGGCGGATCGTGGCACGGTCAGCGTCTCGACCAGAGCGTCGAGGCGCGCCGCCTCTTCCTCGGCCCGGCGCAGCAGGATGAAGTCCAAGCCGGTGAGCCCCCGGGCCTCGGGATGCAGATGCCCGTAGGCCTCGCGGCGGACCTCCAGCAGCGAGGTGATGGGGCCGAGCCCGCCCCCCGAGAGGCGCTCGGCACGACGATTCACGGCCGCGAGGCCCAGGCGGGCGATCAGCAGGTCGCTGGCGGTGTTGTCGCTCTCGGTCAGCATCGGCTCGAGAAGCTCACGAAGGGCCAGGGCCGTGCCGGGCTCCGCCCAGTTGGTGGGGCCGGCGCCGTCCACGTAGTCGGACTCGCTCAGCACCAGCCGCTCGTCCAGGGAGAGCTCACCCGCTTCGGCCCGCGCCAGCAGCTCCACGGCCACCGGCACCTTGATCAGCGACGCCAGGTACCAGGTCTCATCGTCGCGCCAGCCGAAGCGCTCGCCGCTCTCCTCCGCGCCGTCCCCCGCCCCCAGTTCGCGCACATGCAGCCCGATCTCGTCATCGCCCTCGGCCTCCAGTGCGGCCAGCCGGGCCTCGAGCGCAGGCTTCCAGGGGCTGCCGGCGAGTGCCGGGGCGGCCATGACCAGGCTCGAGATGACAAGAGCGGTAAGCCACTTCATCCTCGCTTCTCCCGAAACCAGCCGATCAGGGCGATCCAGCCGGCGGTGGCCAGCACCAGGGCCACCCCGATGCCCAGCACCTGGGGATAGTCATAGACCTGCCAGGCCTCCAGCAGGTAACGGAAGACCCCGAAGATCACCACGATATGGAAGATGAAGGCCTTGAGGGCGTCGCTGCCGATCACGGCCAGCGGGCGCAGCCATCGGGCCGCCGCCGCCCCGCCCCAGAGGCAGAGCGCCAGGATCACCAGGGCCCCGCCCAGGCTGAAGAGCATGAAGGTGAGCTCCGGCGGATGCTTGCCGACGTTGCGCGCCACCGCGATCAGGGCGTCGTGTACCGAGGCCCCCTCCGCCGCCAGGGCCAGGGCGAAGAAGGCAAGCAGCAGCACGCCGCCGGCGCCGGCGATGGCCAGCAGCAGCCTCCGCCGACTCGCCGGTTCCCAGTAGCCGCGCAGCAGCGCCTCGCCGACCAGCAGGCCCAGCAGCACCAGCGGCAGCCGCGAGAGCTGTCCCCAGGTGTAGTGATTGGCGTCCTCCACCAGGATCGCCTTGAGCGGTTCGATGCCCCAGAAGGTGGCGTGGCGCTCCAGCCAGCCGGCGGCCAGGACGATCGCCACCGGCAGCAACAGCCGCGACCACAGCGGGAGGCGACGCCAAAGCGGCAGTACCCAGGGCAGCCACAGCAGGGCGATGGCATAGAAGCCGAGGATCTCGACCCAGATCGGGAAGCGCTGATAAAGCAGGGTGTCGAGGATGTCCGCCGGCGCATAGAGCGGCAGCATTTCCACCACCGTGAGCACCTTGTACCAGAACAGCACTTCGAGGCCGCGCAGCACCAGTTTCAGCCGACGCCGCGGCCAATCTGGCTCGTCAATTCGAGGCAGGAAAGCCACGGCCAGCGCGATGCCAAACACCAGGATGAACAGCGAGGAGGAGAACTTGGTCAGCAGATGAATCGGCACCAGGCCCCAGTCGGGTAGCTGACGAATGCCATAGAGCCCGCTCACTGAGTGACTGACGATCATCAGCGCGATGGCGATACCGCGGGCCAGATCGATGGCCTCGATGCGCCCCTCGGATCGCGGCAGCTGGGGGCGCTCGGCGAGCCTGTCCCGGATGGCCTTCCCTTGCATCTCTCGATCTCCTCGGCGCTCGCCCCCGGCTAGTCGTCCTCGACCAGGACGTCCACGGCCTCGATGGTGAGGCGGCGTCCCTCTTCCCGGGAGAAGGCGAACTGGCCTTCCACCCGCACCCTCTGGCCCAGGTGCGGGGCGATCATCTCGTGGGGAAAGAGCTCGACCCGGTTGAGATCCTCGTCCTCGATCCAGTAGTGCAGCGGTTCCTCGAAGGCGTTGACCACGCCTTCGGTGATCACGCGGCTACCATCATGGACCTCGGCGTTGCCGGCCAGCACCGCCAGCGGCACCTCACTGGTGCGCGGGTCCCCGCCGCAGCCCACCAGGGCCAGCACCAGCATGATGCACCCTGCCGCCCGATTCACCATAACGCCTCCCTGATACTGTCGCTGTCATCTCCGACACCACTGAAAATGGCCGCTGAAGGGCATATCGGCAAACACAACGGTGCGACCCAGTTCCATCTACCTGTATGAAGAGGACCATACTGCGTCGGAGCGATGACGCACTAGTCTGTAATGAGGATACCCGCAATGCCAGGAAGGGAAATCGCTTCCAATGGCTCCCGGCCCGTGAGGCCGAAGGAGAGTGTGCCATGACCATGCCCATGACCCTCAAAGAGTATCTCGCGGCCTGCGACATCGACTACGAGGAACTTCCCCACCCCCGCGAGAGCAACGCCAGCCGAATCGCCGAGCGATCCAAGGTTGCCGGTGATCGCTTTGCCAAGGCGGTGATGCTCCATAGCGACTCCGGGTATCGCCTGGCGGTAGTGCCCAGCAGCAGCGACGCCGACCTCGAGCAGCTTTCCCACCTGTTGCATGAAAAGGTCACGCTGGCCTCGGAGCAGCAGATCATGGAGCACTTCCGAGACTGCGACCCCGGCGCCACCTCCCCGGTCGGTCAGGCCTGGGGCCTGCAGGTCTACGTGGACGACATGCTCAGGGACCAGCCGGACGTCTACTTCGATGCCGGCGATCATGAAACCCTGGTGCACATGAGTGGTCGGGAGTTCGACCGCCTGATGCATGACAGTCACCACGGGCGCTTCAGCCGCCACTACTGACCCGAGCGCGCCACTCCCCTGCCGGGCCGCGATCCGCGTTGATCGCGGCCCTTTCATGCTGGCGACCCGACTGCGCTATGGTAGCGGATCCAGGTCAGTCGACTCGCCCGTCAGGAGTTCCCATGCCGCGCCGCCACCATCCGTTCCTTGTCGCTCCCCTGCTCATCCTGCCTCTCGCCGGCCTGCCCGCCTCCGCCCTGGCCAACGGTTGCCCCGCCCCCGGCCAATGGCAGCACGACGGTGAGGTCGTGGATACCGCCGAGCTGATGGCCGACATGTCCGAGCGCCGCGTGGTCCTGCTCGGCGAGCAGCACGATCGCCTGGCCCACCACCGCTGGCAGTTGCACACCCTGGCCGGCCTGCATGCCCGCCAGCCGGAGATGGCAATCGGCCTGGAGATGCTGCCCCGAGAGGCCCAGCCGGCGCTGGACGCCTGGGTGGCCGGCAAGCTCGACGAAGCCGACTTCCTGGCCGAGAGCGACTGGCTGGGCGCCTGGGGCTACGACCCCGACCTCTACCTGCCGATCCTCCATTTCGCACGCATGCAGCGAATCCCGCTGCTGGCCATCAACGTCACCCCGGCGCTGCGCCAACGGCTTACCGCCGAGGGCTGGGAGGCGGTCCCCGCGTCGGAGCGCCACGGCATCACGCCGCCGGCAGCGGCCTCGACAGGCTACCGTGAGGCGCTGAACGCGATCTATGCCAACCACCCCAGCCAAGGCGAGTATGAGGCCGGCCTCGAGCGCTTCATCGACGCCCAACTGGTATGGGACCGCGCCATGGCTCAGGGTCTCGCCGAGGCCACCGAGGAAGCGTCCCTGGTGGTGGGACTGATGGGCCAGGGACACGTCAGCTACGGCCACGGCGTGCCCCATCAGCTCACCGATCTGGGCATCGATGCGGTGGCCAGTCTGCTGGCCTGGGGAGGCGACCACGACTGCACGCCGCCGGCGGGACTGGCCGATGCGCTCTTTACCCTGGGCGACGAAGCCGCCTTCGAGCCGCCCGAGCCACAGCGCCTGGGCATCCTGATTGCCGCCCACGAAGACGGGGTGCGGGTGGTCGGGGTGGGTGAGCAGAGCCTGGCCGAGGATCTGGGTCTCGCCGAGGGCGACCTGATCGTCGAGGCTGCCGGCCGGCCCGTGCGCCAACCCGGCGAGCTGACCGGCCTGGTGCGACGCCAGACCCCGGGCACCCTGCTGCCCATCACCGTGTTACGCAACGGCGACACCCAGGAGCTGCTGGCCCGCTTCCCGCTGCGCGGCGAGGCCCGCTGAACGCCATGCCGATGCTGCGACCGTCTCGCTGTCGCGCCCGCCTGACCTGGGCTCTGCTCGTCGCCCTGCAGGCCGGTCACGCCTCGGGGGAGGCGCCCGGCCCCGAGCGCCAGCTGACCCTGCGCCTCGACCCCGCCGAGCAGCGTCTGGCGGGCGAACTGGTCCAGCCGCTGCCCGAGGGAGGACGCTTCACGCTGCTTGAGGGGCTGGCGATAAGCGGCGCCCAATGCGGCGAGGAACCGCTGGAGCTCGGCCTGGACCAGGAGGGTCGATGGGTGGTTCCGGCCTGTCCGGCCCAGACAATCACCCTCCGCTGGCAGGGCAGGCTCGAGTCACCCGGGCGAGGGGCACGCCACGCCATCGCCGAGGCCGGCACCTTTCTGCCCACCCGCGGCGGCTGGTATCCCCACCTGATGGAGGACGCAGGTCCGCTGTGGCTGGCGGTGCACACCCCGGCGGGCCAGCGGACGGTCGGCAGCGGCTCCCTGATCGCGGAGACGGCCGCAGACATCACCGAGCAGACCCCCCAGGCCCGGGATGCATCGGCCGACCTGTTGACCCGCTTTTACCACCCTCGAACCCGCGAAGTGGAGATCGCCGCCGGCCCCTGGGCGCTGCGCGAACGCGACGTGGACGGCGTGACCCTGCGGGTGCTTTTCCCGGAGGCGCTGGACGGCGCCTTCGGCGAGATCTATCTGGAGCGGGCGGCACAGCATCTGTCGGCCTTTCAGGCCAGGCTGGGGCGCTTCCCCTTCGAGAGCTTCAGCATCGCCGCCTCGCCGGCGCCGGTGGGATTGGCCTTCCCCGGTTTCACCCTGCTCGGCGAGCGCGTGATTCCCCTGCCCTTCATACCGGACACCTCCCTGCCCCATGAGATCATGCACGCCTGGTGGGGTGCCGGGGTCCAGGTCGACTACCCGAGCGGCAACTGGGCGGAGGCGCTGACCACCTACCTGGCCGACCACGCCGTGGCCGAGTCCCGCGGTGAAGATGCGGACCTGCGACGCGGCTGGCTGCTCGACCTGGCATCACTGCCCGCGTCGGGCGAGCCTGCCCTGCGCGGTTTCCGCGGCGGCCCCGATCCGGCCGGCCGCCTGATCGGCTACCAGCATGGCGCACTGCTCTTCCATATGCTGCGCCAGCGTCTGGGCGACGCCACCTTCGACGCCGCGCTGGGCGACTTCGCCACGCGCTGGATGCACCGCACCGCGGACTGGCAGGCACTCGAGGCCGCCTTCAGCGACGCGGCAGGCGAAGACCTATCCCTCTTCTTCGCCGCCTGGCGCGACCACCCCGGCCGCCCCGATCTCGCCCTCGACGAGGTCCGGTTCACGCTCGGCCCAGACGGCGGCTGGCTGCACGGCGAGCTGGTCCAGCGCGGCGAGCACGCCCCCTGGCCCCTGGACGTGCCCCTGGCGGTGGAGACGGAAGACGGACCGGTGACGCTGATCCAGCGCATGGAGGGCGAGCGCCAACCCTTCGCCCTGCCGCTGGCGGGAGAACCGCGGGCACTGGAGGTGGACCCCGACGCCCATCTGCTGCGCCATCCCGGCGAGCTGCCCAGCCTGCTTCGCCGGCTGCTCCTCGATCCGCAGACCCGACTCGTGGCCCTGACGCCGGGCCGCACAGCGGAGCTGGAAGGGCTGGCCGCAAGGACCCTGGGTCGTCCGCTCGAGGCGCTTCCCCTCACTGCCAAGTGGCAGGTCGACACTCCCCATCTGGTGATCGGGACCACAGACGAGGTCATCGAGTGGCGGCAGAACCAGAGCCTCGCCGCCCCGCCGGCGTTCCGGGAAGCCCTGGAGCGGGAAGGCCGGGCGCGGTTCTGGATGCACCCCGAGCACCCCGTCGGCCTGCTCAGCGGCGACGACCCGGAGGCACTGGCCATGCTCGCCGCACGGCTGCGCCACCACGGCCAGCGCAGCCACCTGGTGCTGGGCGGGGATGGCGAGACCCGCGACGCCGGCACCTGGCCAGTGGCGTCGAATCCGCTGCGCATCGAGTTCACCGACTAGGCAGCGGGACCCTGGCCGACTCCGGGGGAGGAGCGCCGGAAACAAGCTGAAGGGGAGCTCCTGCGCCAGGGATGGCCAGTCGCCGCTCAGGCAGGCATCATGGGCGCCGTTTCCTTTACCATTTTCGAGGTCAACCTACCCGATGCGAACTCTTATCCGCACCTTCTTCCGCGGCCTGCGCCTGGTGCTGGCGCCGGTCGTACTGATCGCCGAGAAGCTCTCCACGCCCCAGTCCGTCGAGCGTAGCGCCGAGGAGCAGGCCGAAGTCGACGAAGCCTGCAAGAACCTCGCCCTCTACCAGTTCCGCACCTGCCCCTTCTGCGTCAAGGTGCGCAAGGAGATCGCCCGGCTGGGCCTGCCCATCGAGGTCCGCGACGCCCAGCTCCATCCGGAGCACCGCCAGGAGCTGGCCGAGGGCGGCGGCCGAGTCAAGGTACCCTGCCTGCGTATCGCCCACGACGACGGCGGCGTGGAGTGGCTCTACGAGTCCGACGCCATCAACGCCTGGCTTCACAAGCATTTCGGCGCCAAGGCTCAGGGGAGTTCTCGGTAACACTCTCCACGCTGGCCAGCAGGCGGTCGGCCAGCGCCCTCGCCAGGGGCTCATCGAGAAATGGCAGCGTCAGTCGGCCATTGGCCACCTGGAGCTGCAGGGTGGCGACCCCTCGGCGGCGCTGCAGCCAGCTCTGGCAGAGGCGCAAGGAGATCACATGCGACAGGGGAAAGACGCTGGTGCGCTGACCCCACAGCCCCTGTCGCACATGCAGGGTCTCCCCCTGCTGTGCCCATCCCAACGCTTGCCAGCGCAGCTGGGCCGCTCCTGCCGCCAACCCCGCCAGGCTCGCGGCCAGCAGTCCCCAGCCCCAGGACGGCAGCATCACCGGCCCCGCCAGCCAGACCAGGATCGCCACCCCAGTGCTCAGCCCCAGCAGGGTGCGCAGCCAGAGCACTCGCCGGTAGACGCGACTCACCCGGTTCAATGGCGGCAGGGTGCCAGACCCCGGCCATAGCCTCTCGATCAGCGCCTCGCCCTCGGCCAGGGTCACCCCCGGCACCAGAAAACGCCGCGACTCGGCGGCGGCCCCCCCCAGGGCCCCGAACTGGTGACAGACCAGATATCCCCGTCCCAGCACACGGCCCAGGCCGGTCTGTACCCATTCGACGACCTGCAGGCGCGACAGCGACAGAACCTGCTCGTGGCGATGAAAGAGGCCGCTGACCTGAACCTGCCGCTCGCCCTCGTCCCGCAGCACATAGCCGTGGAAGCGCCACCAGGCCGCCAGCACGGCCAACGCTGCCAACGCCAGCACCACGACACCCATGCCAAGCCCAACGGCCACCAGCGGCGAGTCGGGGAGCCAGGCGAGCAGGTCAAGCTGCGGCAGCCGATCATGCAACCAGCGCTCGAGGGGCTGCACCAGCGGCGAGAGCATGGCGGCGATCACATAGATCGAACGGCTGGTCAGGCCATGCAGCACCAACCCCCGGGGCGTGAGGGCATAGCGCACCCGCGACGCGGGCTGGGCCGGCGCGTCGGGCTCCCCGGCGGGCTCCCCGTACGGCACGTCCGTGTCGTTCGCTACCTGCAGCGTTTTCCCCAGGGCATCCGCCAGCTCGCGGCGAATGCCCGGCAGCTCGATGCGCGAGGCTTCCCCGGCCAGGGTCTCGACCTGCCACTGCACCACGTCGAAGGGGCGCAGATAGAGCGGCTGGTGCACGGCAATATGCTGAACATGGCGGGCCGCCACCTTGAACTCGCGGTGTTCGAAGAGCCCCTTCTGGATGACCAGCACGTCCCCGTCGAGTCGAAAGCGGAAGCGTCGATAATAGAGCAGGCTCAGCAGCCCCCCCAGCAGCAACAGCAGCGCGGCACCCCCACCGACTTCACGCCACCCGACGCGCTCGACCAGCGCAAGACCGGCCCCCGCCCCCAGCAGCAGCGGCAGATGCTGGCGCACCAGGGAGAGGCTGGCCGTGACCAGCATCAGGCCCACCGCCCAGGGAGAGAGCCGCTGCCAGTCGGCCAGAGCGAACCGGCCGGGCGCTGACGACGCGTCCTTCAGGCTCACGGTGTCTCCTCCGCCCGGGGCTGCGTCGGTGGCACACCTCCCAGACGTGCCAGCAGATGCTGCTTGACCGCCTCGGCATGCTGCGCCGGCAGTCCTTCCAGCACGAGGTCGGCGCCGCGCCCGCCGGCGGTGAAGCAGGCCAGCCGCACCAGTCCGAAGGCGCGTTCCACCGGGTTGCTGAGGGTCTCGACGTGCTGCAGGCGCACCAGGGGGAGCACCTGGGTGCGGCGAACCAGCAGGCCACGGCGATAGATAAGATCATGCTCGCGCAGCCCGTAGGCCCGGCGGCGCGCCTCGACCCACCCCAGCGCCACGGCGATGAGGCCCAGTCCACCCGTCGCGGCGGCAAGCCAGGGCTGCCAGTGGGCCAGCGCCTCGTCGCGAACCGGGAAGTGCAACACCGCTGCCGTGATCACCAGCCAGCGTGCCCACTGCAGGATGGCCTGACAGGGCGCCAGGCGCGGCGATACCGATGTCATTGGCACCGAGGCGAGGGTCGGCAACGCCTCCGGATCAATGACCTGATTGCGGAACTCCATGGTCGGGTTCTCCCCTGCCGGGCGTTCGCCGGTCGTTGAGTTTGGTCATAGGTGCAGCCAGCAGGCGGCGCTGTGGCCGGGGCGCGGGGTGAAGTCCGGGGGCACCTCCCGATCGCAGAGTCCTTCCATGGCCCGGGAACAGCGCGGGTGGAAGCGACAGCCGGCGGGCGGGTCGATCAGGCTCGGCGGCTCGCCGCCTGGCACCTCGCGCAGGCGGGTGGCATTGGCGGCATCCGGGTCGGAGAGCGCGGCCAGCAGCGCCCGGGTGTAGGGATGCTGGGGCGCATCGAGCAGGTCCTCCACCGGGGCGCTCTCCACCACCTTCCCGGCGTAGAGCACGAAGATGCGCTCGGCGTAGTGACGCACCGTGGCCAGATCGTGGGTAACGAAGGCCAGCGTCAGCCCCCGGCGGTGCTGGATGTTGCGCAGCAGTTCGAGGATCTCCACCCGCACCGAGGCGTCGAGCATCGACACCGGCTCGTCGGCGATCACCAGCGCCGGTTCGAGAATCAGTGCCCGGGCGATCACCACCCGCTGCTGCTGGCCGCCGCTGAGCATGTGGGGAAACTTGCCCAGAACCTCCTCCACCGGGGTCAGCCGCACCTCCTCCAGGGCCGCGCGAATGCGCCGCTCGCGCTCGGCGCGATCCTTGACGCCGTGCACCTTGAGCGGCTCGGCCAGGATCCGGCGCACGTCCAGGAAGGGCGGCAGCGCGCCGAAGGGGTCCTGCTGCACGTAGCCCACACGAGCCCGGTAGGCCTTGAGCGCGGCGCCCTTCAGGCCGGCAAGCGATACGCCCTCGAAGCGCACCTCGCCCAGGGTCGGGCGATGCAGGCCCAGCAGGGTGCGCACCAGGGAGCTCTTGCCGCAGCCGCTCTCGCCGACGAAGGCCACCGCCTCGCCGCGGGCCAGGGTAAAACTCACGTCATCCACGGCGCGCACCGCTCCCACCCGCAGGAAGCCCCACTGGCGCAGTTCGAACCAGGTGTGCAGGCCGTCGGCCTCCACCAGCGGCGCCTCGGGAAATATCAACGTCATTGTACCTGTCTCCAGAAGAGGCGCGGCTGTGCGTAGCGAGGGGCGCCGGGGACAAGCCGTAGAGGAGGTCCTACGCCATGGATGGCGTCGGTAGCGTACAGGGAGGTATTCACAGCGCCTCCTCGTAGGCTTGTCGACGGAACAGCCCCGAGCAATAGCAGCGTTGTGATCTTAGCCATGCTCACCTCCTCGGCTCGGCGCATGCAGCCAGCAGCGCACCCGGTGGCGGCTCTCGGCCGCCCCCTCCCCGGTTCCCCCTTCCGGAACGAACGCCGGCGGCGACGCCTCGCAGCGAGCGAAGCGTTCGGGGCAGCGCGCGGCGAAGCGACAGCCCGTGGGCGGATCGAGCAGGCTCGGCGGCTGGCCGAGAATGGCCCGGGGCCGCTCGCGCTCGTGGAGCCGCGGCACGCTCTTCATCAGCAAGCGTGAATAGGGATGGGCCGGCTCGCCGAAGAAGCGCGCCGCGCTGCAGGCCTCCACCAGCTCGCCGGCATACATCAGCGCCACCCGGTCGGCCAGCTCGCTGGAGGTGGCCACGTCGTGGGTGATCAGGATAAAGCTGGTGCCGAGGTCACGTTTCAGCTCTTTGAGGACGTTCATGATCGCCGCCTGGGTCAGCACGTCCAGCGCCGAGGTGGGCTCGTCGAGGATCACCAGCTCCGGCTCCGCCACCAGCGCCATGGCCAGTACCGCCCGCTGGCGCATGCCGCCGGAGAGCTCGAAGGGGTAGCGGGCCATGAAGTCCAGCGGCAGCCCCACTCGCTGGAACACCTCGGCGGCGCGCTCGAGGGCCCGGCGCCTGGGCCAGCGCTTCAGTTCGCGCAGCGGCTCGGCGACCTGCTCGCCCACCTTGACCACCGGGTTCAAGGCGTTCATGGAGGCCTGCATCACCAGCGCCATGCGCGACCACTGCACCTCGCGGCGAAAGCGTTCGTCGGAGAGCTCGCTGATCGGAGTGTCCCCCATGCGGACCCGACCGCCGTGGTGGGCCAGGTTGCGCGGCAACAGCCGCATCAGCGCCCGAGCCAGCGAACTCTTGCCGCAGCCCGACTCGCCGAGGATCACCAGCGCCTCGCCGCGCTTCACGTCGAAGCTCACCCCGTCCACGGCGCGCACCGCGCCGCCGCGGGTACGGTAGTGGAGCGCCAGGTCCTCGACTTTGAGAAGAGTGTCCGCCATCACAGGCTCCTCAGTCGCGGATTGAAGACCCGGTCCAGGGCAAAGCCGAGCATGGCGAAGCCCAGGCCGGTGAGCATCAGCAGGATCGCCGGGGCCACTACCCAGTAGACGTATCCGTTGTAGAGCGCGCTCTGGGACTGGGCGTCGTTGAGCACCTTGCCCCAGGTGGGCAGCTCGGGGTCCCCGAGCCCCAGCACCGCCAGCGACGCCTCCAGAAAGACGAAGGTGGGGATCAGGGTGACGAAGGTGGGAATCAGCACCGGCAGGATGCGCGGCAGCATATAGCGCCATACGATGCGCAGGTCCGAGGCCCCGTAGGCGAGGGCCGCCTCGATGTAGGGCGCTTCGCGAATCGGCATCAGCATGGCGCGGTAGGTCTTGATCCCGGCGCTGAAGATGCCCAGCAGCACCACCACGCCGAGCATCAGCCAGATGCTGGTGGAGTAGAGGGTGCCCACCATCACGAGTATCGGCAGCACCGGCAGGATCATGTTGACCTCGGTGAGGCGCTGGATCACCGCGTCCACCCAGCCGCGGTACCAGACCCCGACGGCGGCGATCACCAGGGTCGTGAGGGTGGTGCCCACGGCGGCGATCAGCCCGAAGGCCAGCGCCACCGGCGTGCCCCAGAGCAGCGCCAGGCTGAGGTCGCGGCGCTGATGGTCGGTGCCGGCGACACCATGGACACGACCGTAGAGCACCAGCTCGGCCTCGAGGCCGGCCTGCTCATCGAACAGTACGGCGTCGAGCAGCAGCCGATAGCGGCCCTCCAGCACCTCGGGCGCGGCTGGAGTGACGGACTGCTCGCCTTGGCCGGTGTGGTCGGCCAGCAGGCCGATATGGGGCGCCAGACCCCCGAGGCGCCGCTCCAGGCCGCGGTCCTGGGAAAGCGAGATGCGCTCCTGACGGCCGATCCGATAGCCGCCCAGGGGGATCTCGCGGCCGTCAGGTGCCTGCCACAGCAGCCTGACAAAGGGCGTACGGGCGTGACCCTCTGCGTTCAGGAAGAGGTTGATCTCGCTGGGGAAGCCGCCGTAGGCGTAGTCGAACTCCAGCGGGATCCGCAGCCGCCGTCCCCCCGGGAAAGCCGCCTCCTCGATCTCGGCATCGCGGCTGGCCACCACCAGGGTGCGGGCGGCATTGCCGCCGCTCAGGCGATCCATCCAGGCGGGGGAGGCGTTGACCGGGTAGCGCTGCCACATCTCGCCGCCGCGCCAGCGCTCCAGGGCCTCGCCGTAGGGAATCGCCACCATGGTGGTGATGGCCACCCCGATGAGCAGCAAGATGATCGTCATTCCCACGAGGGCCGAGGGGTAGCGGGCCAGCTCCCGCCAGGCCCTGCGCTGCGTCACTGCACTCATCGGCGACCTCCCTGGATCCGCACCCGCGGGTCGAGCAGCGCATAGAGGATATCCAGCACAAACACGGTCGCCGCCAGCAGGTAGGCGAAGATCACCACCCCACCGATGATCACCGGGGTATCACGGTGGCCGATGGCCTGGAACAGCAGCGAGCCGAGACCCGGCCAGTTGAACACCTGCTCGAGGATGATCGCCCCGCTCCACAGGCCGATCAGCATCAGCAGGAAGCTGGTGATGATCGGGGCCAGCGCCGGGCGCAGGATATAGCGCCGCTCGATGCGGCGGGACGGTAGCCCCTTGGCGCGCGCCATCTCCACGTAATCCTCGCTGGAGTGAATCAGGAAGAAGGTCCGCCAGGAGTAGATGGAGACGAAGATCGAGGAGAAGAACATGGCCGCCACCGGCAGCAGCATGTGACGGATGAGGCTGGCGGCGTACTCCAGACGGTTCTCCGGAGGCGGCGCGGTGACCATGCCCCCGGCGGGCAGCAGCGGGAACAGGAAGGCCAGCAGCAGGATCAGGAAGATGCCATAGAACCAGCCCGGCGCGGCGGAACTCGGCGCCAGGGCGATCACCGTGCGGTCCAGGGCGCTGCCGTAATGCCGCGACAGGCGCAGGGCGGCGAACACCGCGGTGAAGAACACCAGCAGGTTGGCAGTGCCGAACAGCAGCAGGGTCGCCGGGAGACGCTCGGTGATGATGTCGCGCACCTCCCGGGAGCCGCGATCACTGTGCATCTGCTCGGCGCGGCCCAGATCGAGGCTCATGGCGCGCTGAAGGTAGTCGAGGCTGCGCACCACGAAGGGCTGATCGAGACGCAGCCGTTCCACCTCCAGGGCCACCTGGCGCTCCACCAGGGCGTTGCGCTCCTCCCCGGGCATGTCGAAGAAGGCCGGGTCGGCACGCACCGTCTCGACCACCTCGCTTCTGATCTGCACCAGGCGAAGCTCATCCACCTGACCGCCCATGTTGGCCACCACGATGGTCAGGTAGACCCCCACCAGCACCGTGACCAGCAACGCCACCAGGCGCCTGACGGCGAAGAGCAGCAAGTGGCGCAGATCGCGCAGTCGAGCGCGACGCAGCGAGGGGAGCCGCGATTCTGTCGAGCTCTCCGGGGTCATCGGGGGACCTCCTCGTCGCCTGGCACGGTGGCAAACACATGGGAGGCGAAGGCCGGCAAGGCGACCCACCGGCTGGTCACCGCCAGCTCCAGGCTGTTGGCGCCGCTGCCCAGGGCCGCCAGGGTCTCGGCGTCGAGCAGCACCCGCCACTCGCCGTCGCCCAGCGACGAGGCCTCGCCGCGCTGTGCCAGCGACCCCTGCCCGTCGAACAGCAGATAGTTCACCTCATGGATCGCCTCCTCCGGGTAGGGCTCGCCCTCCACGGTGACGCTGAGGCGAAACACCGCGGCCTCGCGCCCCTCGGCGCCTCCCGCGGCCAGGGCGCCCGCGCCGGGATCATCGCCCGCCGCCACCACCAGGGGGCCATCCAGCACCAGCTCCGGAATGGGCGCCGTGCTCAGGCCGAGCCAGCGGTCCGCCGGGTCACGGTAGCCCTCGAAGCGGCGCAGCACCACGCTGCCCTCCACGGGATGCACCGAGTGCAGCCGGTAGGGGCCGCTACCGACCCAGAAGTGGCCGAATGCCTCGTGCCAGGCGGCCAGGGACTCGAAGCGCCGCTCCCGCTCCCCCGGCACCAACCACTCGCCCAGGGCCGCCTCGTAGGGCAGGTCATGCCCCCCCCTGGCCAATTCCAGCAGCCTCGCCAGGGCCGGCAGGCTGGGGCCGGCCACCAGGCTCAGCCAGTCCACCCGCTGGCGGTCGGCCTTGTTGGAGGAGAACGCCAGTTCGCCGCGGCGCTCGCCGAGAATGCCCAGCATCAGCACATGCCATGGCAGCGGGCTCGGCGCCCGGGCGGCGACGATGCTCTCGGCGTCGGGGAATATCTGGTCGCTGTAGATCTCGATCACCAGGGGGTCGGTGGAGAGGATCCGCCAGCCGCGAAAATGCCGTCGGAAGGCCTCGAAGGTGGCCAGGTGGGCGGGGTCGAAGAGCGGGCTCGCTTCACTCGCCCGCTCGAAGTCGAGAATCCAGGGCAGCACGATGTCGGCGGGCGAGAGCGGCGAGCCATCGTGCCATGGGCGCTCGAAAAGATCCGCATCGTAGTGAACCCGAACCCGGGTGCGCGCGGAGAGCCCCTCGGGGTGAGCCTCCTCGGCGGTGATGAAGCGGCCGTGCAGGGCGTCCCAGTCGACCCAGGCCTCGTCGGGCACCGCGATGCTCGCCTCCCGGGTCACCTCCAGCCACTCCAGGGTGTGCTCCACCGGGACGCCCTGCTCCACCGCCACCTCGGCCCGGGTGATGCGCTGCGGATGATAGAGCCCGGTGTAGGGGTCGGGCAGCACCACCGGATCCTGGGTGGCGCGGATAATCATGCGGTCGAAGGCCCAGTTGCTGCCGGCCACCGGGTTCCAGGGCTCGCCCAGCAGGCCGGGCAGCCCCACCACCATACGCCCGCCGAGACGGTCGGTGTAGCGCAGGGTGTAGGGCCATAGCGCCGAGCCGGAGACCCCGCCGGCGAGGTCCGCGGCCACTTCGACGTTGGCGGCCCTGGCCGAGGCGTTGAGCTGGTCCACCAGCCACACCCGGGAGGAGTCCGCGAGGGCCAGCGCCAGGGCCTCGGCCATCATCGCCTGCCGCTCCTCCCAGTCCCGGTAGTCGCGCCGGGAGAGCCGATCGGCGAGCGCATCGAACTCGGGGGCGGGGCGGTAGGCCTGCCACAGCGGCTCGGCGCGCCCGCGGGGCGTGTAATAGAAGCTGAAGTTGTCGGCCTGGTCGCGCTGGATCACGATCGAGATCCAGGCGCCGGTATAGAGGTGCCAGTGGCCCGCGGCGGGGTCCGTGGCGATCCACAGCCGCGAGGCCTCCTCGGCGGTGCGATAGCGGCGCTCCACCTCGAAGCCTTCATCCTGAAGCAGGTTGGCCAGGTAGTCTCCCACCCGGCGGCGCTCGTCCTCGGTGCGAATCAGCAAACGCAGGCGTACCGGTTCGCCGCGCCAGGTCCAGCGCCCGCCCTCACGACGGGCGCCGAGCTCATCCATGCCGGCGTCGATCGCCGCGCGAGCGCGCTCCGGGTCGTGGGCATAATGCAGCTCCAGCTCTCGTGCCACCTCGGCGAGGCGCGCATAGTCGGGGAAGGCGGTGGAGAGCGGCAGGGTGCGCGGCACGGCCAGGCCGCCGTAGAGCTCCTCGGCCACGTGGCGACGGTCGATCAGCCAGTTGAGCGCCTCGCGGATCTTCGGCGAGGCAAAGGGGTTGAGGCTGCCGTCGCCGAGTTCCGGCCCGGCCGGGTTGAGGGTCAGCTCGCTGGACGTGCCGAATGCCAGGTCAACGTCGGCGTAGACGGAGTCGCGCAGCCGATTGACCACCGTGGGGCTGGAGATGCCCTGGCTGAAGAGCTGGTGGCTGCCCGACTCGATCAGGCCGGTGACCCGCCCCAGGTCGGTCTCGCGCAGGAAGACGATCTCGTCCAGCAGAGCTCCGCTGCGCCGGGCCAGGGCCCCCCGGTCGAGCTCGGCGTTCAGGCGCGGCGATTCACGACTCGCACGTTCCCGCGCGGGCCCATCCTTCAATGGCCATAGCGCCACGGTCACGGCCGCGATCAACAGCAGCGCACTGATGCCCAGTCCCACGCCTTTCATGGTCTCATCCCTGTTTCCGACAAGGCTACAGGCCTCCTACTGTGATCGAGCCGGGGCGCTGAAGGACAGGCACGCAGGGTGCCGGGTTTCAACGCTGCCCCGCCGGGATGACCCGCGGCAATAGTGGACCCGATCGCCATGGAGGCCTAAACCTTTGAACATGACTCCCGATTCGACACTCCCCGGCCGGGGCCCGTTGCCGGTGCTTCGCTTTCTCGGGCTGGTGCTGCTGGGCGCGGCGATCGGCGGGGTGGCCGCGCTGTTCGCTACCGGCTTCGTCCGCGGCGTGCTGTGGCTCAACGAGCTGCTGCTGATCTCCCCACGCAGCCGCATGATGTTCGACCATTCCGGCGCCCTAATCGCGGCCACCGTGGCCGTGCCGGCCCTGGGCGGTCTGATCGTCGGCCACCTGCACCGTCACATTCCCGAGCGCCGACCCCACACCCCCGCCGATGCCATCGCCGCCGTGCAGACCCGGCGCGGTCGGCTGCCGGCCCGCGCCGGCGGCATCACCGCGCTGAGCGCCTTGATCTCGCTGGGCGCCGGCGCTTCGGTGGGTCAGTACGGCCCCCTGGTCCACCTGGGGGCCACCCTGGGTTCGCTGGGGGCGCGTCTGATGCGACTGGGCCGCTCGGACGACAACATCACCATCGCCTGCGGCGTGGCGGCAGCCATCGCCACCGCCTTCAATGCCCCCCTGGCGGGCATCATCTTCGCCCATGAGGTGGTGCTGCGTCATTACGCGCTGCGTGCCTTCGCGCCCATCGCCGCGGCCGCCATCGTCGGCCATGTGATCGCCACCCAGGCGCTGGATCAGGGTGCACTCTTCCACGTCGCCGACACCGCGGTACCGCAGGCCTGGGAGTTTGCCCTCTTCGTCGCCATCGGCGGGTTCGGCGCCCTGCTCGCCGGAGCCTACATTCACGCCATCCTGGGCGTCGGCCGCCTGGCCGGCCGCCTTCCCCTGCGCCCGGAGCTACGCCCCGCCCTGGCCGGCGCCATGCTCGGCACCCTGGCACTCTGGGTACCTGACATCCTGGGCATGGGCCAGGAGACCCTGCGCTTCGCCACCATCGCCGGCGCCTTCGGCGGCGGCGAGCTGCTGCTGGTACTGATCCTCAAGCTGGCGGCCACTGCCCTGTGCCTGGGCATGGGGTTCAGCGGTGGGGTGTTGAGCCCTGCCCTGGTGATCGGGACCCTCTTCGGGGCACTCTGCGGCACCCTGGTGGCCAGCATCGGCGGCGCCCCTCAGGAGACCTTCATCTTCTATGCGGTGTGCGGCATGGTGGCGGTCACCGCCCCGGTGATCGGCGCACCGCTCACCACCCTGCTGATCGTCTTCGAGCTGACCGGCAACTACGCCCTGACCACCGCCGCGCTGGCCAGCGTGACTCTCGCCAGCCCCATCGCCGCCCAGCTCTTCGGCCGCTCGCTGTTCGATATCCAGCTGCATGGCCGTGGCCTGGATCTCTCCTCGGGGCGCGGTCGGGCCCTGCTGATGGATACGCCGGTGATCGACTACCTGACCCAGTCCTGCGTCACCCTCTCTCCCGGCATTTCCCTGGACGATGCCATCACCACCCTGGCACGGGAGCGCCACAGCGAGGCCTACCTGGTGGATGAACAGGGCCGCTATCATGGCTGCGTGACGCTGGCCGAGCTGGAAGCGGCCCGCCAGGAGGCCGGGGCGCGCCGGCGGATCCGGGCCTGCGTGGACACCAAGCGTCCCACCCTCTGCCCCGGCTCCACCCTCTGGGAAGCCATGGCACTGCTCGAGGAGGTCACCGGCGAGGCCCTGGCGGTGGTCGACGAGGGGGTCTTCCGGGGGGTGGTCTACGAGGTGCATATCGCCCACGCCTACCTCAACCAGAGCGATGCCCTGCGCCGCGAGGAGCACGGCCATGGCTAGCCGCCTGATTGTTGCCCTGCTGCTGGGACTGACCGCCTGGGGAACCGCCGCCATCGCCGCCCCTCTGCGGGTGCTCAGCTGGGGCGGGGCCTACGAACTCGCCCAGCGAGAGGCGCTGTTTGCGCCATTCACGGAGCAGACCGGCCTCGAGGTGGAGATTCACCAATACGACGGCGGCCTCGAGGAACTGCGCCGTGCCGAGGCCGCCGGCGAAACGCCCTGGGATGTCATCGACATGACTCGCAGCCAGGCCATGGCCGCCTGCCGGGAGGGACTGCTGCAGCCGCTGCCACGCGACCTGCCCGCCCCGGCGCCGGACGGCACCCCCGCCGAACGGGATTTTCTACCCGGCGCCATGGGCGAATGCGCGCTCACCCACTCGATCTTCGCTACCGTGGTCGCCTATCGCCGGGATGCCTTCCCCGGCCGACGACCCACCCGCATCGCCGACCTCTTCGACCAGCAGCGTTTCCCCGGGCCCAGGGCCCTGCAGCGCACTCCCGCGGTCAACCTGGAGTGGGCGCTGCTCTCCTACGGGGTCCCTCGGGAGGAGCTCTATCGGCTGCTCAGCACCCCGCGCGGCCTGCGGCTGGCGCTGGAACGGCTGGATACCCTCGAGGAGACGCGCTGGTGGGAGGCCGGCGACGAGGCGCCTAGGCTGCTCGCCGAGGGCGAGGTGGTAATGGCCTCGGGCTACAACGGCCGCTTCTTCGATGCCGTGGTCAACCGCGGCGAGCCCATCGAGATTCTCTGGGACGCTCAGGTCCAGGAGCATGAGGCCTGGGCGATTCCCCGCGGCGCGCCACGTCCCGATGCGGCCCGCGACTTCATCCGTTTCGCTACTACCGCGGAGCGTCTCGCCGAATTGGCCCGGCGCATTCCCTATGGCCCGGCGCGACGATCGGCCATCCTCCAGGTCACTACCCACCCTGACAGTGACCTGGACATGCGTCTGCACATGCCCACTCATCCGCTTAACGACGCAGGCGCCATCGTCAAGGACGAGGACTGGTACGCCAGCACTCGGGCACGCCTGGACGACTACTTCGAGGCATGGCTGGCCGGCCGGGGCTGCCACATCACCGTGAACGAACCGTGCTCGCCCCCCTGAAGCGCCCAGGGCGACGGGCGATCAGGCCCCCTTGACCCCGCGTGACCAGGTCATCGAGATGCCGTCGGAGAGTGTCGCTGGGCATGGTCCCGCAGAGCCCTCAGCACCAGGTTACGGGGAGTGAGCTTCCGGTCGCAGAAGGTGCCGAGCGATACCGAGTAGCCGGCCTCTTCCAGGAAGGCCGTGCGATCCAGTGCCAGCCACACCTCCAGGGGGCGTCGGAACAGGTGGCGGGCCAGCTCCAGGCGGGTCACCCGGGACTGGCGCTCCCATCCGGCCGCCTCGAGGCCTGGCCAGTCGATACCCGCCGGCAGCGCGATGCCCTTCTGCCGCGCGGCCCAGTGACAGAACGCCTTGAAGGTCTCCGGCATTTGTCCGTAGGCGAGACTCGGTACCGGCAGGTAGGCGTCGACGCCGCGCACCTGGCGCTGCAGCCGGTCGAAGCCGAGCCGCCAGGCGCCGGCACGCTGGCGGTGGCGGCGCACGCCGCGGGGGGCGGTGACCGTCTCCTGCACGGCAAGGGCCAGGTCGTCGCGGTTGAACGCGAGGCCGTGGGCGGTCATCAGCTCGGCGCCCAGGCGTGACAGCGGACGATAGGCGTCGTCCGCGGTACGCTGGTAGCAGCAGGGCGCCAGAGTCACCGCACTGCCCGCCTCTGCGGCGAGTTCCAGCAGCCGACGGTGCAGGTCGCCGCAGGCGTGCAGCGCCGTCGCCCGGGTGCGTGCGTCGAGCCAGCGCTCGGCGCCCTCGGCCATCACGTCCTGCTCGTGCAGCGACACCCGCGCGCCTTGCCGCTCGGCCAGCGCCTCTCCCGCCTCGCAGAGCGCCGGCTGCCACTCCAGTGCGGTCACCGGGATGGCATGGCACCGCGACAGCGCCCGGGCCAGGTGCCCCTTGCCGGCACACCACTCCACCAGGGCCTCGTCCTTCGCGACCTCGACCTGGGACAGGAAGGCCTGGATCTGGCGCCACTTGCGTTCGCCGATGCCATCGCCCCAGGCCTCCGGAAGGGCCTCACCCTGGCCGGCCAACGCCGGCAGGGCCACCAGCCGAGCCAGTTCCCCCACGGGTAGCCAGGCAGCTAGGGGGGAGTCGGTGAAGGGATCCTCCTGCAGACGCGACACCTCTGACTCGGGCAGCGCCAGCAAGGCCTCGGCAAGCTGCGGCCAGCGGCTGCGCCAGGGCAACCGAGGGTGCTGAAAGGGCAGGCAGTGCCACAGCGGCTGCCATTCGGCCAGCCGTTCGGCAAGGTGGGTGAAACGCTCGGCGTGGGTCATCGATCAGGTGGCAATGAAGTTCTCGATAGCTCGGGGTGAGTATGCTCGCCGTCATTGTGACACGAAGGGGGAAGCGCCAGCGCGCCAAGCGACGCCGTTCGGGCCGGTGTGATATAACCCGGCACCGCAACGCCACTGTTGCCCTCAGGGAGAATGCCATGGGTCGTTTCGTCGTCACTCTTGCTGTACTGGCCGGCCTGATCTACGGCGGGCTCTATCTCTACTATGGCCACGCCGCACAGCAGGCCATCGAGGAAGCGCTTGAGGCCCGCGGACTGACGGCCGTCGAGGTGGAAAGCATCGACTATGGGCTCCTCGCTCCGGTGAGCCAGGAGGCCGACATCGCCGTCAATATCCGCTATCGCGGCGCCGAGGCCACGCTGGATATCCGCGTGATCGGCCATCCGGTCTTCTCCGATGAGGTCCGCCTGGAACTGGACGGGCTGCAGGCCCTGAGGCTCAGCATCGGGCTGGGTGGCTGAACCGTGTCTCCGGCCTGCCCCTCGAGCATGGGCATGCTATCCTCGCCGTTCACTGCCGGCAGCCCCGCCGGCACCAGAGAGCCAACGTTCAGGAGACTTACATGGCCAAGGCAACCGCGCGTCATATTCTGGTAGACAGCAAGGAGAAGTGTGAGGCCCTCAAGGCCGAGATCGAGGGCGGCCGTGACTTCGCCGAGGTGGCCCGCGAGAACTCCAGCTGTCCCTCCAGCCGCCAGGGCGGCGACCTGGGCAGCTTCGGGCCTGGCCAGATGGTTCGTGAGTTCGATGAGGTGGTCTTCTCCGGCGAGTTGAACAAGGTCCACGGCCCGGTCAAGACCCAGTTCGGCTACCACCTGCTCGAGATCACCAGCCGCAGCTGATTGCCTGCCCCGCTGGTTAAAGCCGCACGGGATACCTCCTGCGCGGCTTTTTTCTTGTACATATACTGTAAAATCCACATCCCCTGTATCATTCGGCGAGTCGCGTTAGGATGGGAGACACCATCGAACATCTCGGGAGACGGACCATGAACGACGAGGCCTTTCAGACGAGCATCCGTAAACTGCTGAAGACCGTGGGCGTTACCACTCAGCAGGAGATCGAGAAAGCGGTGCAGCTGGGCTTGAGCGAGGGATATCTCAAGGGTGACGAGCGGCTGCCGGCCCGGATCACCGTAGAGGTGGACGGTCTCAGCCTGGCACTGGACTTCGACGGAGACATCATCCTTGAGTGACGCCCCGGTCATCGCCGTCGAGCGGCTCTCGAAATCCTATGCCAGTGGCTTCGAGGCGCTCAAGGAGGTCAGCCTGGAGATCCGCCACGGCGAGATCTTCGCCCTGCTGGGTCCCAACGGCGCGGGCAAGACCACCCTGATCAGCGTGATCTGTGGTCTGGTCAACGCCACCTCGGGGAGGGTGCTGGTGGATGGCCACGATAACGTGCGCGAGTTCCGTGCCGCACGCGAGCGGATCGGCCTGGTCCCCCAGGAGCTGACCAACGAGGCCTTCACCACGGTGTGGGACACGGTGAGCTTCAGCCGCGGCCTGTTCGGCAAGGGCAAGGATCCGGCCCATATCGAGAAGGTGCTGCGCTCGCTGTCGCTGTGGGACAAGCGCAACAACCGCTTGATCACCCTCTCCGGCGGCATGAAGCGCCGGGTGTTGATCGCCAAGGCGCTGGCCCACGAGCCGGAGATCCTGTTCCTGGACGAGCCCACCGCCGGGGTCGACGTGGAGCTGCGCCGCGACATGTGGGAGGTGGTGCGCCAGCTGCGCGACAGCGGCGTGACCATCATTCTCACCACCCACTATATCGAGGAGGCCGAGGAGATGGCCGACCGCATCGGGGTGATACGCCGCGGCGAGCTGGTGCTGGTGGAGGAGAAGCAGGCCCTGATGCGCAAGCTGGGCAGCAAGGAGCTGACGCTGCACCTGCGCGAGCCATTGGAAACGCTGCCGGAATCCCTCTCCCGCCATGAGTTGGTTCTGGCCGAGGAGGGCCATTCGCTGGTCTACAGCTACGACGCCAACGTCCCGGGTGAGGACCAGGCCGGCATCGCCGATTTGCTCGCCGACCTGGAGGCCGCCGGCATCGGCTTCAAGGACCTGCACACCCGGCAGAGCTCCCTGGAGGAGATCTTCGTCAGCCTGGTCAAGGAAACGACATGAACCTGCAGTCCGTGAAGACTCTCTATCTCGCCGAGATGGCGCGAAGCCTGCGTACCGTGCTGCAAAGCATCGTCTCGCCGGTGATCTCCACCTCGCTCTACTTCGTGGTATTCGGCGCGGCCATCGGCACGCGGATCAGCGAGGTGAACGGCGTGAGCTACGGCGCCTTCATCGTGCCGGGTCTGATCATGCTGATGCTGCTGACCCAGAGCGTTTCCAACGCCTCCTTCGGCATCTTCTTCCCACGCTTCTCGGGCTCGATCTACGAGATACTGTCGGCGCCCATCTCCTACTGGGAGATCGTGATCGGCTACGTGGGAGCAGCCGCCACCAAGTCGATCATCCTGGGGCTGATCGTGCTGGCCACCGCCCGGCTGTTCGTGCCCTACTCCATCGAGCATCCGCTGATGATGGTAGTGTTCCTGCTGCTCACCGCGGTGACCTTCAGCCTGCTGGGCTTCATCATCGGCATCTGGGCCGACGGCTTCGAGAAGCTGCAGCTGGTGCCGCTGCTGGTGATCACCCCGCTGACCTTCCTCGGCGGCACCTTCTACTCCATCGACATGCTGCCGCCCTTCTGGCAGGCAGTGACCCTGATCAACCCGGTGGTCTACCTGGTGAGCGGCTTCCGCTGGAGCTTCTACGGCATCAGCGATGTGAGCCCGGTGGTGAGCCTGGGCATGATCCTGCTGTTCCTGACCGTGTCGATTGCGGTAGTGGAGCGAATCTTTCGTACGGGGTATCGCCTCAGGCCCTAGACAGCTGTCGGCATGGAACCCAGACGAGTATCATCGCCGCCCTCGTTCATCACACCGGGAGGCCCCATGCCGATCCTCAATGCCACCGTTCACCGCATCCAGAAGATGGGAGATGCTCCGGCCAGGCTGGAGCCTGCTCAAGCCCCGCTACCCCAGACCGACATCCTGGATGCTCTGCTGGAGGGGCTCAACAAGGCCTACCACGCCAAGAGCAAGGCGTGGGGGCACTTTTCTGACACTGAAGCGGGCGCCGAGGAGGCCAGCGAGGGGAGTGAATCGGTCTCTCCGCTGCCCGGGGAGCTCGCCGACTATCTGGCCGAGCGCCGAGACTTCCTCGCGCTGACCCGCGGCATCGCCGAGCGTCTCACGGCCCTGCTCGACGCCCATCTGTCGGTGTCCGGCGACCTGATCGTGCTGGACACCCGCTTCGGGGACGGACGTTTTCTCACACTGGCCCTGCTGCATCATCGCGAAGGCTTCGCGGTAGACGAACACCTGGCAGTGATACCGGCTCGTCAGCTCAACCTGGCACAGATGAGCCTCGCGGCGCGCATCGACCTGACCCAGTGGCAGGCCGGCCACTCCCGCCAGTACCTCTCCTGGACCCGAGACCGCGGTGGCAAGGCCCTCGCCGAAGGGTTTGCCGCCCTGCTCGGCGCCGTGGAAGGGGTGGACGCCTCCGGAGAGACCCGCACCCTGTTGCGAGCCTTCAGCGATTTCGTCGAGAAGGAGGACCTGCCGGAGGAGGCGAGCCGCGAGAAGACCGATGCGTTGATCGGCTACGCCAGCGACCAGGCCAGCCGCGGCGAACCGATCACTCTGGAGGAACTCTCCGAGGTGCTCGATGAACAGCAGCCGAAGGCCTTCTTCGAGCATATCCGCAATGCCGACTACGGCCTGTCGCCGGAGATCCCGCCGGACCGCAAGACCCTCAGCCAGTTTCGCCGCTTCACCGGACGCTCCGGCGGTGTCTCGATCAGCTTCGATTCACATCTGCTCGGTTCCAGCATCGAGTACGACGATGCCGCCGATCGGCTGATCATCAAGCAGGTTCCCAAGCAGTTGAAAGATCAAATCAAAGGAAAGAACTGATCCAAAAAGCATGAGAATTACCATCCTAATGGCCTGATTATTAAGACCAATCTAATTCCGTAAGCATTGGCTTACAAAGCCTGTAGGCGATAGCGGGCAGCTCCCTTCTGGGGCTGGCGCCTCGGCCAATTCCGAACCAAGATGCAACGGATACCCGAACAAAAGCGGCCTGTGCTCGTCACGAGCCGGGCACCCGAGGGATCTGGCATGCGGCAACTGGTAGAAGAGGCGGGGCTGCTGAACTGGCAGGCTGAGTTCAGGGACCCGGAAATGGAGTCACTGTTCAATCGCACGATACTTGCGTATCACGCCTGCCAGCTGCGTCTGGCACTTGTCCTGATTGCCGGACTGTTCCTGGCCTTTGCCCTGGCCGATTACAGCCTGCTGGGCGCGGGCGGTGCCTTTGCCATCCTCCTCGCCATTCGCCTGGTCACCGTGGCGGCCTGCCTGGCGGCGGCCCTGGCGGTGTGGCGGCGGCCGGCGGTGGCCCACATGGCATTACCCGTCAACCTGGTCTGCCTGCTGTGCCTTTCCGCGATGCTGCTGACGCTACTGCTGAGACCCTTGCATGAGGGCATCCATGTCGCCTCCCTGGTGGTGGCCAGCATGGCGCTTTACCTCTTCCTGCCCAACCGACTGCCCTGGATGCTGACGGGCAATGCCTACCTGATAGCAGGCTTCCTGACGGTTTCCCTCGTCGGCTCACGCCTGCCACCGATGCTGGTGATGACCAGCCTGCTGCTGCTGTTGTTCGTCAACCTGCTGGGCTTGATGACCATCACGCGGATCAAACGCCTCCAGCGGGAGCAGTTTTCCCTGCTGCTGGAGGAGCGCTCGGCGAACTATCGCCTGAAGGAGGAGATCAAGGAGCGCGAGGAACTGGCGGCGCGGCTGCGCCACATGGCCTGCACCGACGGGCTGACCGGCATTGCCAACCGGCGCCATTTCTTCGAACTGGCCGAACAGGAGTTGCGTCGTTCCCGCCGAGACGGAACCCCCCTCGCGCTGTGCATGGTCGACGTGGATCTCTTCAAGCAGCTCAATGACCGCCACGGCCATGGGATAGGTGACGTGGTGCTCGCCACGGTGGCCGGCTGCTGCCAGTCGGTGCTGAGGGAATCCGACGTGCTGGGCCGATACGGCGGCGAGGAGTTCGTGATCGCCCTGCCACTGGCCGACCTCGATACCGCGACGGCCATCGCCGAGCGGCTACGCGAACGGGTGAGCGCGCTGAAGCTGCCGATGCTCGACGACGAAACGCCGTTGAGCGTCACCGTGGGGATCAGCCGCATCGAAGCAGGAGAGTCACGCTTGGAACCCGCCCTGCTGCGCGCCGACCAGGCGCTCTATGACGGCAAGGCGCGGGGACGCAACTGCGTGGTGGTGGCACCCCGGCCATTGCCGGAGGCCCACTTACCGGTCGGCAGCCCCGACTGGGCCTCCTGTCTCATGACGCTACCAGATGCGGACGCAGCCACTGACGCAGCTGGGATCCTTGGAGCACCCCTGGCTGGCGGGCCACCTCCCGGCCATTCCTGAACACGATCAGAGTGGGAATGCTGCGGATACCGAAGCGTCCGGCCAGGGACTGCTCCGCCTCGGTATCGAGCTTGGCAAAGCGAAGCCCGGGCTCAAGCTCTCGGGCCGCCTCGGCGAAGATCGGCGCCATCATCTTGCAAGGGCCGCACCACGCTGCCCAGAAGTCCACCACCACCGGCAGTTCGCTGCGCTCCACCAGTACGCGAAAGTTGTCAGACGTGAGCTCTACCGGCACACCGGTAAACAAGGCCTGCTTGCACTTGCCGCACCTGGGGCCGTGTTTCAGGCGCAGCTGGCTGACACGGTTGACGGCGCCACAGTGAGGGCAGCCAAGGGTCAAGGATTCGGACATGAGGTCTCCGGGTCACAGTTCGTTGAAATCGAATATGGCGCCTGTCCCCTCCCCCTTCAAGCGGCATCGCGTCGCGCCCGATAACTCGACGCCATCCTTGCCATGCAGAGGCCTTGCCGGGCTGGTATCGTCGGCGCATGCTCCATTTCTATCCTGCCTGTCGAGATCTGCGATGAATTCACGTCCCGACCCGCGGGTCCTGCTGCGCCTGCTGGGCCTCCTGGCGCCCTATCGATGGCGCCTGGCATTGGCGGCCCTGGTCCTGCTGGTGGCTTCCGGGAGCGTGCTGCTGCTCGGCCAGGGGCTGCGCCTGATGATCGACCGCGGTTTCATGGCCGCCGACAGTGCCGCCCTGGGCCGCACCCTGGGCCTGATGCTCGCCGTGGTGGCGGTACTGGCCATGGCCTCGGCGCTGCGCTACTACCTGGTGACCTGGATCGGTGAGCGGCTGGCCGCCGATCTGCGCCGCCGGGTCTTCGATCATCTACTGACCCTGGAGCCCGGCTTCTTCGAGAGCGCCCAGGCGCCCGGTCAGGCCGCCGGGGAGATCGTCTCCAGGCTCACCGCCGACACCAGCGTGCTGCAGAGCCTGTTCGGCTCCTCGGTATCCCTGGCCCTGCGCAATCTCTTGATGCTGATCGGCGCCGTGGCGCTGATGCTGCTGACCCAGCCCTGGCTCTCGGCCATCGTGCTGCTGGGCATCCCTGCCACGGTGCTGCCGATCCTGTGGTTCGGGCGGCGGGTGCGGCGGCTGTCACGCACCAGCCAGGACCGGGTAGCCGAGCTCGGCCGCTACGCCGACGAGGCGCTATCCGGCATCCGTACCGTCCAGGCCTTCACCCACGAATCGCTCGACCGACGTGACTACGCGGGCCGCGTCGAGGAGGCCTTCGTCAGCGCCATCGACCGTACCCGCCAGCGCGCCTGGCTGACAGGCATCGCCATGCTGGCGGTGTTCGTGGCGGTCGGGATCATGCTGTGGCAGGGAGGCCAGGCGGTGCTGGCCGGCACCATGACCGCCGGGGAGCTCTCGGCCTTCGTCTTCTATGCGGTGCTGGCGGCCGGCGCGGTGGCAACCCTGGCCGAGGTGGCCGGTGACGTGCAGCGGGCGGCCGGCGCCGCGGAGCGACTACTGGAGCTCATGGATACCCGCCCGGGAATCTCGCCGCCGGCCCGTCCGGTACCGTTGCCTGCGCCGCTCTCCGGCGAGATCCGGCTGGAGCATGTGAGTTTCACCTATCCGGGACGGGAAACCCCGGCGCTGGATGACGTTGACCTGACCATTCGCCCGGGCGAGCGGGTGGCCCTCGTGGGCCCCTCCGGGGCCGGCAAGAGCACGCTACTGTCTCTGCTGCTGCGTTTTCATGACCCCGACGCCGGGATACTGCGCCTGGACGGCGTCGACCTGCGCGAGCTGGACCTTGGCGAGCTGCGCTCATCGCTTGGGCTGGTGGCCCAGGAGCCGGTGCTCTTCACCGGCAGCGTGGCCGACAACCTGCGCTATGGCGACTCCAGCGCCGACCTGGACTCGCTGCGCGGGGCGGCCCGAGACGCCAACGCCCTTTCCTTTATCGAGGCGCTGCCGCAGGGCTTCGAAACCCCCCTGGGCCCGGGTGGCGTCCAGCTCTCCGGCGGTCAGCGCCAGCGACTGGCGATTGCCCGGGCGCTGCTCAAGAATCCCCGCGTCCTGCTGCTGGACGAGGCGACCAGCGCCCTGGACGCCGAGAGCGAGCGACTGGTGCAGCAGGCCCTGGACCGCCTGATGGTGGGACGCACCAGCCTGGTCATCGCCCATCGCCTGGCCACGGTGGTCGCCGCCGACCGCCTGCTGGTGTTTGACGGGGGCCGTCTGGTCGCCGCCGGGCGCCACGGGGAGCTGATGAACACCAGCCCCCTTTACCGCCACCTGGCCGAGCTGCAGTTCGGACGTCATCCATCAACCGTCACGACCGATGCAAAATCAGCCCACTGAAGCCCCCGCCCGCTCAGAACAGCCCAAGCTGGCGGTCGATGAGGGTTACGAAATCATCATCGACGAAGGGCAGGATGGCGTCCGCCACCGGCTGCAGCTGGCGGGAAAGGTAGTGGTCGGTATCGATGGGCGACGAATGGGCCTCCAGGGGCTCGGGACCGGCCAGCGTCATCACGTAGCGGATCCAGCCGCCGTTCTGGTACTGGCGAGGCCGTCCAAGCCGATCGTTTTCCGCGTCGGCCAGCCGTGCCGCTCGCACGTGGGGCGGCACGTTGCGGCGGTAGTCATCCAGGCGCCGCCGCAGGCGCTTGCGATAGACCAGCCCCTCATCGAACTCCCCCGACCGGGCCCGCTGCAGGAAGGCCTGCACATAGTCGCGCACGTACTCCCGCCAGGGCTCGCCGGTGAAGACGCGTCGGTATAGCTCCTGCTGGAAGACCTTTGCCAGATCCGTCCAGTCGGTGCGCACCGTCTCGAGCCCCTTGAACACCAGCCGCTCACTGCCGTCGACGTCGTTCACCAGCCCCGCATAGCGCTTCTTGCTGCCCGCCTCGGCATTGCGGATGGTCGGCATCAGAAAGCGCCGGTAGTGGGTCTCGAACTGCAGCTCCAGGGCGCTTGCGAGACCATACTCCTCGGCCAGGTGCTCGCCCCACCAGGCATTGACCCGGGCTACCAGCCGCCGCCCGATTGCCTCGGCCTCGTCTTCCTGGCAGGGTCGCCCCAGCCAGACGAAAGTGGAGTCGGTGTCGCCATAGATAACGGTATACCCTTCGACCTCGATCAGCGCCCGGGTACGCCGCATGATCTCGTGGCCGCGCATGGTGATCGACGAGGCGAGGCGCGCATCGAAGAACCGGCAGCCCTTCGAACCCAGCACACCATAGAAGCTGTTCATGATGATCTTCAGCGCCTGGGAGAGTGGCGCATTGTCGGCGCGCTTGGCGGCCTCGCGCCCGGCCCACACCCCTTCGACGATGGCCGGCAGGGCGTGGCGGGTACGCGAGAAGCGCGCGCCGCGAAAGCCCGGCACCGAGGCGGCATCCGAAGGGTCGGCGAGTCCCTCCACCAGCCCCGCCGGGTCGATCAGGAAGCTGCGGATGATCGCGGGGTAGAGGCTCTTGTAGTCGAGCACCAGCACCGAGTCGTAGAGGCCGGGGCGGGAGTCCATGACGAAGCCGCCGGGGCTCTCGGCGTCCTCTCCCTCGCCGAGGCACGGCGCCACGAAGCCCAGCCGATGCAGGCGCGGCAGATAGAGGTGGGTGAAAGCCGCCACCGAGCCGCCGCTGCGGTCGGCGGGCAGGCCGGTTACCGCGGCCCGCTCGAGCAGGAAGGCCAGCAGCTCGGCCTTGGCGAAGATCCGCGTCACCAGTTCGCAGTCCCTGAGGTTGTAGCGGGCCAGCGCCGGCTTGTCCTCGGCGAACATGCGCAGGATCTCGTCCAGGCGCTGGTAGGGGTTGTCGATCGCCTTGCCCTCACCGAGAAGCGTCCGGGCGACGTTCTCCAGGCTGAAGGAGGGGAAGTGCCAGGTGGCCGAGCGCAAGGCCTCGATGCCGTCGATGATCAGGCGCCCGGCGGCGGCGGCGAAGAAGTGGTTGGGCTGGTGGCCATGGGCGCGCCACTCCATCTCGGCGCCGTCCCGTCCCAGCCGCAGCGGCACGCCGAGTCTCTCGGCGTGCTCGCGCAGCACGCGCAGGTCGAACTGCACCAGGTTCCAGCCGATGATGGCGTCGGGATCATGCTCGGCGAACCAGGCGTTGAGACGCCGGAGCAGTTCGGCACGGCTGGCGCAGTACTCGAGCGTGAAGTCGAGTTTGACTTCCCCGCCGTTGGCCGGCCCCAGCATATAGACCCGGCGCTGTCCGCAGCCTTCCAGCGCAATGGAATATAGCTCGCCCCGGGCGCTGGTCTCGATATCCAGCGACACCGTACTCAGCCGCGGTCGGTAGTCCGGGGCCGGCCTCAGGCGCGCCTCCGCCAGGCCCCCCTCCCCGTCAGGTTTTCCGGTCACGGCCACCGGCGCGGTGATGAAGCGCTCCATCAGGTAGCGTTCCGGGGGACGGATATCGGTCTCGAGCAGCTCGACCCCGGCGTCGTTCAGGCGCCGGTCTAGCCGTATCAGCTGACGGTAGTGGGAGCAGTAGAGGCCCAGCACCGGGCGGTGATGGAAGTCGCGCAGCGCAAGTTCGCGAAAGATCACCCCCCTGCCCATCTCGTTATCGTCGGCCAGCAGCGCCTCGGCCTGGGCTCGCTGCTCGGCGGGCAGGAAGCCCACCGCGGGCTGCACCGGCAGGCGCACCCGAAGCGGCCCCTGGTCGGTGGCCAGCCACAGGGTGACCTCGGTGCCCCGGAGGCTCTCCTCCCAGTGGCGGGTCAGGATAAAACCGTGGTGAGTCGACAAGGCCCTACCCCAGGTTCGCCAGTTGGCGCAGACCCGAGGCGGAATCCGACGTGGCCAGCCAGGCCACCAGGCCAACGTTGAGCGCCGCACAGCCCCAGAGGACAGCGCCGAAGGGCTGCTTGCGGGTCTTGTGGCGGAAGGCGCGCCGGGCCAGCAGCGCCCCCGGCCAGCCCCCCGCCAGGGCGACCAGGTGCAGGGTCGACTCGCGTATGCGGCGGCGGTCGCGCCGCGCCGCCGCCTTGTCGATGCCGTAGAGGAGCACGGCCACCAGGCTAGCCGCCAGGTAGGCAATCATCAGCAGGATCACGGGGTCGAAATCTCCACCATCAGGTCAGGCGTGAACAGCGGAGGTGCAAACTCACCGGGATAGCCGCCGGGGTTGGCGACCATGCGCGTTCCAGCCACTTCCAGATCCACCGGCTCATGCACATGACCATGGACCCAGAGGTCCATGCGGCCCATCAGCTGTGGCAGATCGGAGGCAAAGGCCGGCGACAGCGCGTCGCCGCGATAGTTAGGCGGAATGCAGTCGGCCAGAGGCGCATGGTGGCTGATTACCACCCGGGGACCGCTGAACGGCTCCGCAAGCTCCGCCTCCAGCCAGGCCAGCGCCTCGGCGTGCAGTCGCCGGCTCTCCTGCGGGGAGAACACCGCACCTTCTGGTTGCTCGATGATACGGAAATCGGGCATCAGGGCCAGCGCTCTGGCCTCGGTCAGCTCCGGGTCGTGATCGGGCCGGTCAGCATAGAGGGCAAAGTCGGTCCAGAGCGTCGTGCCGTGAAAGCGCACGCCGCCGAGAGTCAGCGTGTGATTGTCCAGCAGGTGGATACCGAACCGATCAGCCTCGACTGCCAGTTCCCGGCGCAGGCGGGACATGCAGTTGCCGTAGAACTCGTGGTTCCCTGGTACATAGAGGATCGGCGTACCGGCGAAGTACTCTGCCGCCCAGCCGAGACCAAGCGTGCCAGAATGAATATCGCCAGCCAGTATCACCGCATCGGCGTCGACCTCCGGTAGCTCCCTCAGGGTGTCGAAATGTTCCAGGTGCAGGTCCGAGAGAATTCTCAGTCGCATCGTCGATGTCCTTGAAGCGAGACGTTCGGACCAGTGTGAAACACCCACCTCGGGAACTCTACTGCCCGGTCAGCACCTCGAGCACGCGCCGGGTGCCCTCCCGGTTCCGCCGCTGCTGGTCGCGATACTCCTCGGTGTCGATCTCCGGCCAGCGCTCGCCGCGCCGCTTCACCACCGGCAGGCCCGGCTCGCCGTGGTGCCAGAGCCGATGGGGCACCCTCACCTCCTGAACCCCTCCGCCGTCCAGATCGACATGCCAGGCATGGTGATAATCATGGGGGCGCCGATGCGTGCCTGGCTCGCTGGTGCGCAGCAGCCGGGGGCTGCGGGTCGTCTCGATCAGGGTGCCGGTCCAGCCCTGGCGCGTCTCCCGGGCCGGCGCCAGCCACAGCTGCCAGGCTGCCACCGGCAGGGCCAGGGCGAGCAGCAGCAGGATGCGTCGAAGCGTGCGTGGGAGCTTCTCCATGGTGGCCTCCCGGATATCGGTCAGTCGTAGTGCACCGCCAGCCAGACGGTCACCTCGTCCGGGGCGGTCCAGGCGACCCGGTGCCGTCGATGGGCAGGAATCAGCAGGTGGTCCCCCGGGCCGAGCGTCACCTCCTCGTCCTCCTCGAAGGCGACCACGCCGCGCCCCTGGAGCACCAGCACCCACTCGTGGCGCGGCTGGTCATACCAGCCGGTCTCGGGCGATGTATGGCCCCGGGAGACGATACGCTCCACCGTCACCGATTCGGCGCTTGCGAGCTCCTCGAAGCGCTCCTCGGTCAGGAGGTCGGGAATCCCCTCGAGCAGGTTGCCTATCATGTTCACCTCCTTGCCAGGCCCTGACGGAACCTTAGCAGCCCCGGCGGGGGCTTGCGCCCGGCGCCGTCTTCCCCCCCCTTGTAGCCCAACCCACATCCCGCCGACCAAAGTGCTAGGCCCCATGGGACGGGGCTCGCTTAACATTGTCGACAGTCTCGCGTAGAATCTCGGCCAACCAGGACGGGGGGTAATACGCCTCCTGACTCCAGTGCCAGAGGCATGTTTCGGCAAGCATTGTGCCGAGCCGCGTCACTCTGGCTCCACTAGCAATGAGGGCCCTAACGTGCTTGAAGCCTATCGCCAACATGTCGAGGAGCGCGCCGCGGAAGGCGTGCCGCCGAAGCCGCTGAACGCAGAACAGGTCGCCGCTCTGGTCGAGCTGCTGAAGATGCCGCCGGCCGGCGAGGAAGAAGTCATCCTCGACCTGATCACCAACCGCGTTCCCCCCGGTGTTGACGAGGCCGCCTACGTTAAGGCCGGCTTCCTGACCGCTATCGCCAAGGGCGAAGCCGAGTCTCCGCTGATCGACAGGATCCATGCGGTCAAGCTGCTCGGCACCATGCAGGGCGGCTACAACATCGTTTCCCTGGTCGAGCTGCTGGACGACGCCGACCTCGCCAAGGAAGTGGGCGAGCAGCTCAAGCACACCCTGCTGATGTTCGATGCCTTCCACGACGTGGAAGAGCGTGCCAAGGCCGGCAACGCCGTGGCCAAGGACGTCATCCAGTCCTGGGCCGAGGCCGAGTGGTACCTCTCCAAGCCCGCCCTGGAAGAGAAGATCACCCTCACCGTCTTCAAGGTGACCGGCGAGACCAACACCGACGATCTCTCCCCGGCGCCGGACGCCTGGTCGCGCCCCGACATCCCGGTGCACGCCAATGCCATGCTCAAGAACGAGCGCGAGGGCATCGAGCCCGAGGTGCCCGGCACCAAGGGTCCGCTGAAGCAGATCGAAGAGGTCAAGGCCAAGGGCTTCCCGGTCGCCTATGTCGGCGACGTGGTCGGCACCGGCTCATCGCGCAAGTCCGCCACCAACTCGGTGCTGTGGTTCTTCGGCGATGACATCCCCTACGTGCCCAACAAGCGCGCCGGCGGCTTCTGTTTCGGCAGCAAGATCGCCCCGATCTTCTTCAACACCATGGAAGATTCCGGCGCCCTGCCGGTGGAGATGGACGTCTCCAAGCTCGAGATGGGCGACGTCATCGACGTCTACCCCTACGAAGGCAAGGTGTGCAAGCACGGCACCGACGAGGTGCTCACCACCTTCGAGCTGAAGACCCAGCTGATCCTCGACGAGGTGCGCGCCGGCGGCCGTATCCCGCTGATCATCGGCCGCGGCCTGACCACCAAGGCGCGCGAGTCCCTGGGCCTGGCCCCCTCCGATGTCTTCCGCCTGCCCGAGCAGCCCACCGACACCGGCAAGGGCTTCACCCTGGCCCAGAAGATGGTCGGCAAGGCCTGCGGTCTGGAAGGCGTGCGCCCCGGCATGTACTGCGAGCCGGCGATGTCCACCGTGGGCTCACAGGACACTACCGGCCCGATGACCCGCGACGAGCTCAAGGATCTGGCGTGCCTCGGCTTCCAGGCCGACCTGGTGATGCAGTCCTTCTGCCACACCGCCGCCTACCCGAAGCCGGTCGATGTGGACACCCACCACACCCTGCCCGACTTCATCATGAACCGCGGCGGCGTCTCCCTGCGTCCGGGTGACGGCATCATCCACAGCTGGCTGAACCGCATGCTGCTGCCCGACACCGTGGGCACCGGCGGCGACTCCCACACCCGCTTCCCGCTGGGCATCTCCTTCCCGGCCGGGTCTGGCCTGGTGGCCTTCGCCGCCGCCACCGGCGTGATGCCGCTGGACATGCCGGAATCGGTACTGGTGCGCTTCAAGGGCGAGCGTCAACCGGGCGTCACCCTGCGTGATCTGGTCCACGCCATCCCCTACTACGCCATCAAGGAAGGCCTGCTGACCGTCGAGAAGTCGGGCAAGAAGAACGCCTTCTCCGGTCGCGTGCTGGAGATCGAGGGCCTCGAGGACCTCACCGTCGAGCAGGCCTTCGAGCTCTCCGACGCCTCCGCCGAGCGCTCCGCCGCGGGCTGCACCATCACCCTCTCCGAAGAGAGCGTGAGCCAGTACCTGAACTCCAACATCACCCTGCTCAAGTGGATGATCGCCAACGGCTACGGCGACCGCCGCACCATCGAGCGTCGCATCCAGGGCATGGAAGAGTGGCTGGCCGACCCGAGCCTGATGCGCGCCGACAAGGACGCCGAGTACGCCGAGATCATCGAGATCGACCTGGCGGAGCTCAAGGAGCCGGTACTCTGCGCCCCGAACGATCCGGACGACGCCCGCCTGCTCTCCGACGTGGCCGGCGAGAAGATCGACGAAGTCTTCATCGGCTCGTGCATGACCAACATCGGCCACTTCCGCGCCGCGGGCAAGCTGCTCGAGAAGCAGCCGGCCGGCAGCCTGAAGACCCGCCTGTGGCTGGCGCCGCCGACCAAGATGGATCAGCACCAGCTGACCGAGGAGGGCTACTACGGTATCTACGGCCGCGCGGGTGCGCGCATGGAGATGCCGGGCTGCTCGCTGTGCATGGGCAACCAGGCACGCGTTGCCGCCAAGAGCACCGTGGTCTCCACCTCGACCCGGAACTTCCCGAACCGCCTCGGCGACGGTGCCAACGTCTACCTCGCCTCCGCAGAGCTGGCGGCCGTCGCCGCCGTGGAAGGTCGTCTGCCCACCGTCGACGAGTACCGCCGCTATATGGGCGAGTTCGACGCCATGGCCGGCGAGATCTACCGCTACATGAACTTCCACGAAATCGAGGAGTATCAGAATGCCGCTTCCAATGTGATTCCCGTCACCCAGGAAGCCTGATACCCTTAGCTTCGACTCCGATGCTCGCAACATCGAACGGCCGCCCTCGGCGGCCTGAGCCGACGACAGAAGCGCCCCCGGTGGGGGCGCTTTTTTCGTTGCGTCTCTAGATCGTCGACAGCCGCCCATGACGCGAAGACCGGCC
>Ga0207421_10000661_pt1 | contig 44412 bp, 43 predicted proteins | sample SodLakKL_010_SED_4_FD_187542 | JGI IMG/M metagenome (GOLD analysis project Ga0207421, IMG submission 187542) | Alkaline sediment microbial communities from Lake Tanatar, Kulunda Steppe, Russia - 8KL_010_SED (SPAdes) (version 2) | ecosystem: Environmental > Aquatic > Non-marine Saline and...
CGAGGACCCCGAGGGAACCTTAGCGCCTTCCACAGAGTTACCCAGTCGCCCGGACGACAGCGCCCAAGCCACGGTTTTTCATACTAATGGGCTTTCAAGTTGGCCAGGGCCGCGGCAATGGCCACAAAAAGTACCGTCACTTCACCCAGGGTATCAAAAGCGCGATAATCCATAATCACAGCTGAAATCGCATTTAGAGCCCCGGTGTCTTCCACCGTTTGCTTCACAAAGCGCTCAGCCACTTCATTTTGCACCGGGGCATCCATCGCACCGAACTGAGGCATTTCCGCAACAGTGAGTACCAGGGCAAAGCCAATCATCAACAGAACCACAACAACCAGGACTTGCCGAATCCTGCTTAAAGGCAGGTAAAAAAAGACATACGCCATCAGCAAAATAATTGCAACTACAAACAGGGGATGAATTTCCACCGGAAGTTCCTCCTCGCTAACATACTGTTTACTCCATCCTCTTTGTCTTACTGATGGTAGCAATAAATAAAAAAGAAGTAACCCCGCCTCCCAGGGCAGCTTCAGTTATTGCGATATCAGGGGCACCCAGCATCTGCCAGATAACAGCCATGACCAAGCTATAAGCGGCAAAGATTACAACTGCGCTGATCAGGTCTTTGGTGCGTGCCACCGCTATGGCACAAACAATTAAAAATGTAAGCAGCAAAAAATCGAGTAAGGCGATCAAAACTTAATCCACCCCTTCTTCCTCGGATGAAACATCCAGATCAAAACTGTCTTCTGTCATGGCAATCCCGCTATAATATGAAGCTTTGCCAATTACATGGGCTGCAGTGGGGTTGGCTATCCAGATCAAAACAATGATCAGGATCAGCTTGCCTGCAACAACCAGTTCCCCCTGGATTGCCAGGCCCAATAGCATTAACCCCGCCCCAAGGGTATCACACTTGGTTGTAGCGTGCAGGCGGGTATATACATCGGGGAACCGGAGTAAGCCCACAACACCTACCAGGAAGAAAAAAACTCCTGCGAAAATAAAAATTGAGGAGACGATATTGATCACCATGTAGAAAACCTCCGAGCCAAAAAAACCAATATACTGGAAAAGCGGCATCTTCAACTTCAACAAATAAATTAATCCAGGGCGCCTTTTTCCATGTACTTGGCCACACCAATCGTCATGATAAATGCAATCAGGGCATAAACCAGGGAAACATCCAGGAAAAACTCCTGCCCGAAAATAAAGGAAACCAGGGCAATAATAACCATGGTTTTTGTCCCAATAACATTAATGGCCACAACACGATCAGCTGTTGTGGGTCCAATTGCAGCACGAATCAGGCATAAAAAAGTCAGGATTAAAAGCATAATAGCTGCTACAGTGTAAATCGTATGCACGGCTTACGCCTCCTCCTGCGCTTGCTCAATTCCGGCCAGCTCATCAGCCAGCTTCCACTCTACAACATCTTCCGCATTTTGCCGCGTTAAAGCATGGACAGAGTATTTGTCGCCTTCAGCCAGGATGGTTAAGGTCCCCGGTGTCAGTGAAATTGAATTTGCCAGGATAACCCGGTTTAAGTCTTTCTTTAAAGGCTTGGTAAAATGGATCATACCGGGAGAGATGGGTATCCGAGGATTCAAAACCAGGACAGCAACCTGGATATTGGCCTGAAGAATGGCCTTGACCAGGTGAAAAACATAGCGCAGGTACAAGCCAACTGTTTTAAGATCCAGTCTTGAACGCTCATCCTTGCGGAATAATAATTCATCGTTCATCCAGGCGACCAGGAAGGCCATGGCTGCGCCCAGCAGCAGCGACTGGTAATGTAATGACCCGGTGATAATAATCCAAAAAAACCAGAAAATAATCACAAAAACCCAGAATGTGAGGTCGTACTGCCTGGCTCTCATTCTTCCATCTCCCTGTTGATAAAGTCACCACTTTTTCCACCTTTTTTCTCTACCAATCTTATAGATCGGACTTCCATTTTTTTATCGATGGCTTTACACATATCATACACTGTCAGCGCTGCTACGCTTACGGCCGTAAGGGCTTCCATCTCCACACCGGTCTGCCCCTGCAGCTTGACAGTAGCCTCTATAATCAGACAATTATTGCTTTCGTCAAAGGAAAAGTCGAAATCTACGCCGGTGATCTGCAAGGGGTGACACATCGGTATTAGAAAAGGTGTTTGTTTGACCCCCATAACCCCTGCTACCTGGGCAACACCTAGCACGTCACCTTTGGCAACCCTTCCTTCCTGGATCCGTCTCATCGTTTCTTCACGCATATAAACTCGAGCCTGAGCCGTTGCCTGGCGATAGGTTGCAGTTTTCCCAGTAACATCCACCATCCGCCCCCGACCTTGTTCGTCAAAATGAGTTAAATGATCTCCGCTCACATTTTTCATCCTTTGTCAAAATTTATAGATAATTCAATTCTCGCCAAGAAAGGCAAAACCCTTTTACATATTAACTTTTTCTTAAGAAAAAATCCAGAGCAAATTCCATAGTATTGAAAAAACTAATAGCCATAACTTTTTTGAACAGCATATTTCTCCCAACCTGGACGCGCCAACACCATAAAATTATCCAAAAATATTATCTGTGAAACAAGATAACTCTTGCCAAAATTGCGCAAGAGTTACTGCCGCGTGCCTCGGGAAGGCACTTTCATTCATGGTCCGAGGCGAAACCTGTCACATATTGAATCATCCCCTTATACACTTTTCAAAGAAAAAACCCCAGGGATTCACTCCGTTCCCTGGGGTTTTTATCATCTTATGCATCCGGGTAGACAGAAAAAACGTCTCCCTTGTTTTTAACCTGTCTTACTTAGCCTACGGGAACCTTGCTGACGTCTTTGATGATATCCCGCGGGCAGGCTTCAACACACTCGCCACAATCGTCACACTTGGTGTGATCGATGTAGGCCAGGTTGTCTTCCACTGTAATGGCTTCCTGCGGACAGGCTTTCAAACAGGCTTTACAACCGGTGCAGCCTATTTCGCAAGCCTGGCGGGTTGCCTTACCCTTGTCCTTGGAATTGCAGAGGACCGTCTTCCCGACCCGATCGGCATCGACAATGCGAATAATATCACGGGGACAGGCCTTTACGCAAGAGCCGCATGCGGTGCAGCGCGACAGATCGATAATGGGCAGTTTGTTTTCTCCCATTGTCACCCCGCCAAAGGGACAGGCCCTGGCACAAGTTCCCAGGCCCAGGCAGCCGTATTTACAAGCCTTAAATCCACCGTGAAACAATGCTGCTGCTTGACAGTCTTCAACACCGTGGTACTCAAACTTCTCCGGTGCAACATCAGGGCTTCCAATGCAGTACACTTCGGCAATCTTCCTGCCTTCAGAAGCCACGGACTCCACACCCAAAACTTCACAGATGTTGTCGCAGGTACCTCCTCCCCCGGGGATACAGGCATCCACCGACGCATTGCCGGCCACTACCTGCTCGGCAAAAGCTACACAGCCGGGAAAACCGCAGGCACCACAGTTGGCACCGGGCAGCAGGTCACAGATTGTCTCCACCCGGGGATCTTCTTCTACATAAAATTTATTGGCAGCAAAGGCCAGGACTCCACCAAAGATCAGCCCCAGCCCACCGATTACAACGAGCGCCATAACCAAGTCCATATATTTTCACCTCCCTATAAGGTCATAATTCCTGAAAAGCCCATGAAGGAAAGGGACATTATCCCTGCTGCCACCAGGGTAACGGCCGCTCCTTTCAACATACTGGACATATTAGCCAGTTCCAACCGCTCCCGAATCCCTGCCATAATTACCAATGCAACGGTAAACCCGATTGCTGCTGCAAGGGAGTAGACAACAGTCTGGATAATATTATGATCCATCTGGATATTAAGGATGGCTACCCCCAGGATAGCACAGTTGGTGGTAATCAGGGGCAGGTATATTCCCAAGGCCTTAAACAGGGTGGGATTGGTCTTTTTCAACACAATTTCCACCAGCTGCACCAGGGATGCAATCACCAGGATAAAGGAAATGGTCCTCAGGTATTCCAGTTCCAAAGGAATCAGGATAAAGTTGAAAATGATCCAGGTTACAATTCCCGCCATGGTCATAACAAAGACTACAGCCATGCTCATGCCCAGGGACGTTTCCACCCGTTTGGTCACACCCATATAGGGACAAATGCCCAGGAACTGGTTTAAAACAATGTTATTGGCCAAAATGGCTACAAAAATAATGGCCCCCAGGTTTAAATCCATGGATTAAACCTCCTTTTTCACTAATTTGCTTTACTCGATTCCCATCTTCTTATAAATCACGTTGAACAGGAGCAGCAGAATACCCAGGGCGATAAAGGCTCCCGGTGGTGTTGCAAAAACGACCATGGGCTCGAAAGCCGTGCCTGTGATATTCACATCAAACAAAGTGCCTGCACCGAGCAGCTCCCGGAACATGCCCAGGACTGTCAGGGAGATGGTAAAACCAACCCCCATCCCCAGAGCATCAATTATTGAGCGTCCCAGGTTGTTCTTGCGGGCGAAACCTTCAGCCCGGCCCAGGATCATGCAGTTTACCACGATCAGGGGAATGAAAATTCCCAGGGCAGCGTGCAATGATGGAATAAAGGCATTTAGCACCAGGTCTGTCACCGTAACAAAAGTGGCGATAACCAGGATATATGCTGGAATCCGGACCCTGGGCGGCACCACGTTGCGGATCAACGAAACAACGATGTTGGAACAGAGCATTACAAAGGTAGCGGCAATGCCCATCCCAAAGCCATTTATGGCCGTTGCTGTCACGGCCAAAACCGGGCATAAACCCAGTAACAGGCGAAAAACAGGGTTTTCTTTCAAGATACCCTTGGAAAACTCTTGAGTCATTGTTGCCATCTGTTCTCACCTCCAAATTGCTTGTTCTATTAATTCAAGGCATCGGCTACAGCTTCCATAATCCCTTCGCTGCTGGCGGTCGCCCCGGATACGGCATCAACTTCCACATCCTGCGCCTCGATAATGCGGTCAATGGTCTCGCCTTCTGCTTGATCCCAGAAATCAGGGGTGTCTTCATGGGATATAATCACAATCTCAGTGATTTCACCGCCGCTTACTGTAACCTCCAGTTCAATTTCACCGGCAAATCCATCGGCCGTGCCGGTGTAAGTGCCATCTTCTACTTCATCCATATCCACTTCCACCACTTCAACTTCAAATCCCAGGTATTCGTCACCGATCAAGTCTACCGTGCTGCGAATGGAAGAAACAATACCGCGCAGGGTAACCGTAGCCCCGGAACGGGCATCAATATCCTGATCCACGGCAATGGGGTCATCAAAATGCAATCCTGTTATTTGATTCTCCACCCAGTCATCATCTTCGATAAAATCTCCGATGCCTGGCGTTTCCTCGTGAGCAATCACCCGCATACCCACAACTTCTCCATCCTTGTTCACACCCAAGTTATAGCGAATGGGCTCATCGCCGTAAGCGCTTGCCTTCACTTCGCCCACAACACCCAGCATATTTCCATCAGCGTCATAGCAGATGAAATACTTTTCCTCATCAATCTCTTCTTCCTCAATCTCGTCCACCTCGGGGAAGAATTCTCCGACTGTTCTCTGGAATTCCTCCTGCTCCCGTTCCGCAATGATGGGGTCGGTCCAGGCGTTTACAGCTGCCAGAAAACCACCGCAAATGGCACCGATTACTAACAGCGTTACAGCCATTTTCACGCTATCATGCATCGCTCTGCTTCACCTCCCCGAATTTCTTCGGTACAGTCAGGTTGTCAATCAGCGGAGTCACACTGTTCATAAAGAGAATGGCGAACATGACTCCTTCAGGATATCCACCGAACATACGGATAATCATGGTAATAAACCCGCATCCAAACCCAAAGATAATCCTTCCCATGGGCGTAACCGGGGATGTTACCATGTCTGTAGCCATGAATATTGCTCCAAGAAGGGCTCCTCCGGCTAATACATGGTAAAGCCCCATTTCAAAGCCGCCGTCAAACAAACCCATGATAAAGACAATTGCAATAAATACACCGGGAATTCTCCACTCAATATGCCCGCGGTAGAGCAACCAGAGCCCCCCGATAATCAGCGCCAGGGCTGATGTTTCCCCGATACAGCCGGGTACCGTTCCAATAAAAAGATCCAGCAGGCTGGCATCGTACGTTGCCAGGGGCGAAGCCTGGGTTACCAGGTCCGCGGTAAAACCGAAAGGCTGGGGCTGAAGCCATACATCACCGGCAATATGCGCTCCCCAGGATACCACCAAAACTGCCCTGCCCACCAGGGCCGGGTTGAAAATATTGTTACCTATACCTCCGAACAGGTGCTTACCGATGGCTATGGCCACAACCGACCCGATCACCGTAATCCACCAGGGCGGTGCCGGGGGGAGAACCAAAGCCAAAAGCATGCCCGTTAGTGCCGCACTTCCGTCCCCAAAAAACCCTTTGCGCATAATGATCGCTTCCGTCGCCATGGCCGCTACCATGGCCAGCACTATCGTAATCAATGCTTGATAGCCGAAGAGAAAAACGCCCATTAAAGCTGCCGGGAAAAGAGCTACCATGACATCGACCATGATGCTCTGAATATCTTCCGGGGACTTCAGGTGCGGGGATGAAGATACAACCAGTTTTCTATCCATTTTCTTATCCCTCCTCCGTAAACTGTTCGTCAACTGTTACTTTTTCCTGCGGGCCGCGATATCACCTTTGGCAATCTTGATCCATTGTACCAGGGGACGGTTGGCCGGGCAGGTATAAGTACAGCACCCGCACTCAAAACAATCCATGGCACCATATTTTTCTGCCAGGTCCATGTTTTCCATCTCCGATGCGGAACCGATAAAGTTCGGCATCAGGTGCATGGGGCATACATCGATACACTTACCGCACTTAATGCAGGGATCAATAGGCGCTTCCTGGACAAACTCCTCGGTCAAAATCAGCACCCCGGAAGTTCCCTTAATTGCTGGAACATCATCGGTCGGCTGGGCCATTCCCATCATGGGACCGCCCAATACAAGCTTCCTGGCATCACCCGTATACCCGCCGCACTGCTCGATAATCTCCTTGATCAAAGCCCCATTTCTGACCATCAGGTTGGCCGGATTGGTAATCCCGGGGCCCGTAATGGTAACAACCCTCTCATACAGCGGTTTGCCCAGCTTGATGGCTTCCGCCATGGCCACGGCTGTCCCCGTGTTCTGGTTCACCACGTTAACGGCCATGGGCAGCGCTCCCGGGGGCACCTCCCGCCCGGTAGTCGCCTTAATCAATGTTTTTTCCGCACCCTGGGGATACTTGGTATGCAGGGAATGCACTTCCAGGTCATACCCTTCCCCGCCTTCCGCCACTGCTTTTTGCATGGCTTCGATGGCATCGGGCTTGTTGTCCTCGATCCCGATGATCCCCTTGGTTGCTCCACAAGCCTTCATAAACGCCTTCAGCCCGTACACGATATCATCCGCCCGCTCCAACATAATGCGATGGTCGGCAGTGAGAAACGGTTCACATTCCGCACCATTAATAATAATGGTATCAATGCTCACTTCCGGTGGTGGAGCGAGCTTGACATGGGTAGGGAATGTAGCGCCTCCCAGACCCACCAGCCCGGCCTCCTTGGCAATCTCCCGAATCTCTTCAGGAGTCAGCTCCTCCAGGGGCTTGTTTGGCGCAATGCCCTCGTACGGAGTGTCCTGGCCGTCATTTTCAATGATAACAGCCTGGACGGGATTGCCTAGCGGGTGGTTATAAGGCTGGATTTTGGTAACCTTACCGGAAACGCTGGCAAAAATGGGTGCGGAAACGAAACCTTTCGGTTCCCCGATTTTCTGTCCCATCTTTACTTCGTCCCCAACCTCGACCACCGGATCACAGGGCGCCCCGATATTCTGGTGCATGGGGATAACAACCTGTGATGGAGGACTGGCAGGAGCGATGGGCATCCCCGCTGTTTGATTCTTATAGTAGCTGGGATGGATACCGCCTACAAATGTCCTTTCACTCATGCTCTGATTCACCCCTTTTTCTGATCATTTTTCTGACATTTTTAATTTTTATAATGCTTATAACCAACCATTAACATATTCGTTACACGGTTTTAAATTCCTGCCCTAACGGGATTCTTTTCACAACTTTTTTCACGCGTTAAATAATTTCGGACAATTGCGCCTGCTTGGGTTATAAAAATTATAAACTCCGGCACAAAAAATAAATTACAAAAATATCTTCCAACAGGCAGGAAATCGCCCTTCTTAAATTGAATAAAAAAATTTTACAGTGGTTTTCTGAACAATGCAGCAATTGCGCAGCAAAGAGATTTTTTTTCATTTTGCCTGCCGAAAGTCATACTACATTTAGAGGGTGAGGTTGCAACATGTGGAATCCCAAAGCTGAAACCATGCCGCGTGAGGAACTGGAAAAGCTGCAGTTTTTGAGGCTGAAAGAAACATTGGAACGGACCTACCAGCGTGTTCCCTATTACCGGGAGATTTTTCAGGATCAGGGGGTGGAACCAGGCGATGTTAAAATACTGGAAGACCTGGCCCTGCTACCCTTCACAACCAAGGAAGATTTAAGGAAAAACTATCCTTACGGGCTTTTTGCCGCCCCGATGAGCGATATTGTCCGCATTCACTCCTCCTCGGGGACCACGGGTATCCCAACAGTGGTGGGCTATACCCGCAAAGATATTGATACCTGGTCGGAACTGATGGCCAGAACCCTGGCCTGTGGCGGCGGCGATGAAAATTCCGTCGTCCAGATCGCCTACGGGTACGGACTTTTTACCGGTGGCCTGGGACTGCATTACGGGGCGGAAAAGATTGGCGCTACAGTGGTCCCCATTTCCGGCGGACAAACCAAACGGCAGGTCCGGATTATGAAAGACTTCGGAACCACTCTTCTGGCCTGCACTCCTTCTTATGCCCTGTTTATCGCTGAAACATTGGAGGAGATGGAGTTAAAACCGGAAGAGTTAAAGCTTAAGTCAGGGCTTTTCGGAGCTGAACCCTGGTCAGAAAGCATGAGACAGGTTATTGAAAGCAGGCTTAAAATTGATGCCTTCGATATTTACGGCTTAAGCGAAGTGATCGGACCGGGTGTTTCCTGCGAATGCTCTGCCCGGGCCGGGCTGCATATCTGCGAAGACCATTTTATCCCGGAAATTATCAACCCGGTTACCGGTGAAGTGCTTCCCAACGGCTCAACGGGGGAACTGGTCATAACCAGCATAACCAAGGAAGCCCTGCCTGTCATCCGTTACCGCACCCGGGATATCACCTCCCTGGACCGGGCCGTCTGCGACTGCGGGCGGACCCATGCCCGAATGAAAAAAGTCAGCGGCCGAAGCGACGATATGCTTATTATCCGGGGGGTAAATGTCTTCCCCTCGCAAATTGAAAGCATCCTTTTGGATATCGGTGAAACAGAGCCCCACTACCAGATCATTGTCGACCGGCACGGCTCCCTGGATATCCTGGAAGTCTGGGTGGAAGTTTCGGAAAAAATGTTTTCCGACCAGGTGCGGGGCCTGGAAAGCCTGGAAAAAGTGATCTACAGCGAAATCGAAAATATCCTGGGCGTTTCCGCAAAAGTACGCCTGGTAGAACCCAAAACCATTACCAGGAGCGAAGGCAAGGCCCAGCGGGTCATAGACAAAAGAAAACTGTAAAAACAGGCCGGGGAAGCAAGGGGACGGTTCTCCTGCTTCCCCGGCTGGGGCACCGAGGAAAAACCGCAGAGGAAGTAACGAATACAGAAAGCACAAAGACATAAGGAATAAAAGATAAAGGAATGAAGGATGCAGGAGAACCGTCCCCTTGCTTCCTTGCTTCCACAAATGAAAGGAGTGGTTCCAAGATGGTCAAGCAGATCTCTATCTTCCTGGAAAACAAGTGTGGGCGCCTGGTGAAAGTAACCCAGGTGCTGGGCAAGCACAAGATCAACATCCGGGCCCTGACCATTGCCGATACCTCAGATTTCGGTATTCTGCGGCTAATCGTCGATAAACCCGATGAAGCCATTGATGTACTGAAAAGCGAAGGTTTCATGGCCAGCGCAACAGAAGTGATCGCCGTTGAAGTGCCCGACACCCCGGGTGGACTGGCCCGGGTTTTGGAATACCTGGAGGAAGCGGAAATTAATATTGAATATCTCTATTCTTTCGTGGAAAAACCGGAGCAGGACGCCCTGATCCTGATGAGGGTGGAAAGCAACGAGAAAGCCATGGAAGTTCTCAAGCAGCGCCAGGTAAAAATAATCGACGGCCCGGCGATATACAACCTGTAACTGAAAAGTGGAGTTTGAGCTTACCGGAGGAAAGCAGCCAAATCCAAGCTCAATAATCAACCTGGCCTTTTGGAGCATAACAGTGGAAGTGGAGTTTTAAGCTTACCGGTTTTGGGCCATGATGATTATTTGCTTGTTGTAATACGGGAGTTTTTTTGAAACATTATGTAGGACGGAAGGACGGTAGGACGGGAATGTTTCTGCAATTGCCAGGCAAGGTTGCAAAGCATCAGGTATTGTTTCGTATAATGACAGCCATCCTTTTGGCACCATCATTCCAGGTGCAGGATGCGTTCTGTCATTTTCCTTTTTGTAACAGGCGAATAAAACAGGGACAAACAACCTAACCTGGACAAGCCAGAACCGGATAGCTATAGAGCGAAGCTGTGGGGACGGTTCTGGCGCTTCCGAAGCGCATTCCAACGGAGGACCGCAGGGGAAGCCACAAACCCGCCCCCCTGCTTTGCGACTCTGTGGCCAAATATTTTGCCAAAAATGCACAAAACTTAACTGTTAAGAGCCTAAGACACAATCCAGCATCGTAACCTCACGCTATTCTGCAATTTTGCGCTGGCAGCAACGCTTTTCCAAAAATGAAACTTGGGAGTGATGGAAGTTGTGGCAACAAAATGATTACTTGCCCCGGGAGGAAATGCAAGCCGTCCAACTGGCCCGTTTGCAGGAAACGGTAAAGTATGCCTATGAAAACGTGCCCTTTTACCGTAATAAACTGGACCAGGCAGGGTTCCGCCCCGGGGACATCCAAACCCTGGAGGACATCCAGGCCCTGCCTTTGACCACAAAAGAAGATATGCGTAACAACTACCCTTATGGACTGTTCGCCGTCCCGATGAAGGAAGTGGTCCGCATCCATGCCTCTTCGGGAACCACAGGCCGCCCGGTGGTAATGGGTTACACCCAAAAGGACCTGGAAACCTGGAGCGAACAGGCAGCCCGCATCTGCTACATGGCCGGAGTGCGCGACGACGATATCGTGCAAATCTCTTTTGGTTATGGCCTTTTTACCGGGGGCTTCGGTTTACACTACGGAATGGAAAAGCTGGGTGCTACGGTCGTGCCCTTTTCCAGCGGCAATACAGAACGGCAGTTGATGCTGATGCAGGACTTTAAGACCAATGTCCTGGTCAGCACCCCTTCCTTTGCCCTGTACATGGCGGAAGCCGCACAGGAGATGGGTTTTTCTCCCCGGGACTTCGGGCTCCGCCTGGGGCTTTTCGGCGGGGAACCCTGCCCGGAAAACCTGCGTCAGGCCATTGAAAATAAGTGGGGGTTAAAAGCCACGCTGAACTACGGGCTGACTGAAATAGTGGGTCCCGGAATCTCCGGGGAGTGCCAGGCCGTCCAGGGGATGCACATCTGCGAGGACCATTTTTACCCTGAAATCATCGACCCGGCCACCCTGCGCCCCCTTCCCCCCGGGGAGGAAGGGGAAATGGTCTTTACGACCCTGTCCAAGGAAGGAGTCCCCGTGATCCGCTACCGGACCCGGGATATCACTTCCATTATCCCGGAGCCCTGCCCCTGCGGCCGCTCCAACAGTCGCATGAGTTACATTACAGGCCGCACCGATGATATGCTCATCGTCAAGGGAGTCAACGTCTTCCCTTCCCAGGTGGAGGAAGTGCTGGCCCAGGTAGAAGAGGTATCCCCTCATTACCTTTTGCTGGTCCACCGGGAAAAGGATTTCATCAAAGACGTGGAAGTGCAGGTGGAATTAACAGAAGAAGGCTTTACCGACAGTTTCCGGGAGCTGCAGAAAATCGAGGAGAAGATTTCCAATCGACTAAAAGCCGTGCTCTCAGTAACTCTGAAGGTGCGCCTGATGGAACCGAAGTCACTGGAACGCACAACGGGCAAAGCCCAGCGTATCGTGGAAAAAAACCAGGCGTCGGCAAGCAGCTAATTAAATGAAAAAGGTTCTTTATAATAATCCAAAGGACGTGAAAAAACAAAATGAAAGCTATACTTTCAGGAAACGAAGCTATCGCAAGAGGAGCCTATGAAAGCGGGGTGCGGGTCGCTACTGCTTACCCCGGCACGCCCAGCACAGAGATCCTGGAAAACATCAGGTTGTACGAAACCATAGATTGCGCCTGGTCACCCAACGAGAAAGTGGCCCTGGAAGTGGGGTTCGGCTCGTCTATGGGCGGTGCCCGGACCCTGGTTACGATGAAACACGTAGGTGTCAATGTAGCCGCCGATCCCTTTATGACCATGTCCTATACCGGGGTCAATGGGGGGCTGGTCCTGGTTTCCGCCGATGACCCGGGGATGCACAGCTCACAAAACGAGCAGGATAACCGTCTCTATGCACAGATGGCCAAAATCCCCCTGCTGGAACCCGCAGACAGCCAGGAATGCAAAGATTTTGTCTCCACCGCCCTGGAAATCAGCGAGCAATTTGACACGCCGGTGATGCTTCGCACCACCACCCGGATTTCCCACTCCCGGACGGTGGTGGAACTGGGTGAAGAAAAAACAGTGGAAAACAAACCGTATGAAAAAGATAAAGAAAAATACGTCATGCTGCCAGCCTTTGCTCGCATGCGGCACCCCTTAGTGGAAAACCGCCTGGAAAAACTCCAGGCCTACTCGGAAACAACCCCCCTGAACCGGATTGAATGGGGCAGCAAGAAGACGGGTGTCATTACCTCGGGGGTCACCTACCAGTATGTGAAAGAAGCCCTACCCGATGCGTCCGTGCTCAAACTGGGGCTCAGCTATCCTCTCCCGGAGAAGATGATCCGCAAGTTTGCCGCTGAAGTGGAAGAATTATTTATCGTTGAAGAATTAGAGCCCTTTTTTGAAAACCAGGTCAAAGCCATGGGGCTGTCCGTAAAAGGAAAAGAGCTTTTTTCTCCCCTGGGTGAACTGGGCCCCGGCATTATTGCGGAAAAAATACGTGGAAAAGCTGCCTCGTCTCCATTAAAAACTGAAGAAGCAGTTGACGCAGTTCAAAAGCCCCCCCTGCCTTCCCGGCCCCCCATTCTCTGCCCCGGCTGCTCCCACCGCGCCCTGTTCTACACCTTGAGGCGCCTGAAGTTGACAGTAACGGGAGATATCGGGTGCTATACCCTGGGAGCACTGCCGCCCCTGGACTCCATGGATTCCTGCCTGTGCATGGGGGCGAGCATCGGAGCCGCCCTGGGGATGGAAAAAGCCGACCCCGAAGCCTGGAAATCCACGGTAGCAGTCATCGGGGATTCCACCTTTTTCCATTCAGGGGTTACACCCTTGATGGACGTAGTCTATAACCGGGGGAAAACCACAGTGCTGATCGTGGACAACCGCACCACGGCCATGACCGGGCACCAGGAGCACCCGGGAACCGGCAAAACCTTACAGGGCGAGGAAACCTACGCGGTCAACATTGAAGAGTTGTCCCGCTCCCTGGGTGTCAAACGCGTGGTAACAGTCAACCCCCTGGAACTGGAACAGCTGAAAGAAACCATCCAGAACGAACTGGAAGCGCCGGAGCCCTCGGTGGTGGTAGCCCGCCATCCATGTTCGTTAACACAGAAAAAAGATACACCATTTGCAGTTAACACGGAAAACTGCACGGGGTGCAAGGCCTGCCTCAGGCCAGGATGTCCGGCCATGAGTCTCCAGGAGGACGAAGAAAAAACCCTAGTCCTGATCGACTCCAACCTCTGCAGCGGATGCAGCCTCTGCTTCCAACTCTGCCAGCACGAAGCCATTAACCGTGCCAGTTTATAGACAGCAAAGGCAGGCAAAACCAGGTAATTAATTTTATTAAAAAGGAAGGCGGTCAATCATGCAAAAAAGCGAAAAAGTCGATATTTTCATCTCCGGTGTGGGTGGACAGGGGACCATTTTGGCCGGCAAAGTGATTTCCACGGTGGCCCTGCAGCGGGGCCTGGATGTCAAGCTCAGCGAGACTCACGGCATGGCCCAGAGAGGTGGCAGCGTCGTTACCCACGTACGCCTGGGTTCCCGGATATATTCACCCCTGGCAGAAAAAGGGGAAGTGGATTTTCTCCTGGCTTTCGAACAGCTGGAAGCCCTGCGCTGGCTGGAATACCTGTCCCCCGAAGGAACAGTCATCGTGAACCGGCAAAAATCAGAACCACTACCAGTCCTGACCGGGGTCCAGGAATATCCCCGGGAAGTCATACAAAAGATCCGCCAGCGGGCCCCTCGCACTGTTGTGGTTGATGCCCTGCAGGATACCGTGGCAAGGGAAAATTACCGTGTCACCAATATTGTCCTGGTGGGAATCCTGGCCTCCTTGCTGGATTTTCCTGCCGCGGACTGGGAACAAGCAATCCAGGGCAGCCTGCCGCCCAGGCTGCATGAGATTAATCTGCGGGCATTCCAGGATGGATTAAATTACCGCGAAAAGTAATTAACCTTTTAAACAGGAAGGATCAAAACAATTGATGAAGGAAAATAAGTGCAAACATCAGCCCCGCCCGAAAAATCCAGTTTCCAAAAAGAGGTGGTGAAAAATGTACTAAAAAGCACGGCAAGCAGGAAATTGGAGAATGAAAAACGAAAAAATTAGGGGGTTATCAAAAATGAAGAAAAAATGGCCTGTTTTCTTTCCTGTTTTGGTCCTGATCATCATGACAGCTTTGGCCGGATGTGCTCCGGCTGACGAGCCTGCGGTAGAAAACGGGGCTGAACCCGGCGCTGGCGAACACTGGGAACTCAACTTCAGCACCTTTTGGCCGGCCGAAGATTTCCAGGTAGAAGAAGGACATAAAGCCTGGGCCCGGGAAATTAAAGAAAGAGTGGAGGCAGAAACACCACACACCATCGAATTCGCCTGGCATCCCAGCGGTGTCCTGCTGGGACCGACGGAAATTTATGAAGGAGTAGCCGACGGCGCATCACACCTTGGTTCAACCTGCCCTTCTTACACACCGGGAATTTTCCCGGTAACGGCGGCCTTTGAACTGCCGGGTCTGGAAAACAATAACGCTTTGGTCTCTTCCATGGTCATCCAGGAAGCCTTTGAAACATACGAACTGGTCCAGCAGGAATACGAAGATGTAAAGGTAATGCATTTCTGGGCTACCGGCCCTGGAGACATTTTAAGTAACGAGCCAATTGAAACCCTGGAAGACCTGGAAGGAATGGAGATCCGGGTGGCCGGAGGTTCCGTCCCGGTCATGGATGCCCTGGGGGCTGAACCTGTTACCATGGCCATGTCTGAATCCTATGTTGCCCTGGATACAGGAATTGTCGACGGGATTCTTTCTCCTACCGATGTCTTGAGAGGTTTCATGCTGGCAGAGGTTACGGACTATATTACCAAAACACCACAACTCTACAACATTACGTTTATGAAAATAATGAACATGGACACATGGAACGCTTTCCCTGAAGAAGTGCAGCAGATCTTTGAAGAGGTAAATGAAAAATACGTCTACGAATATGGGGTCTTAAGAGCAGAGCATACCCTGGAAGGACAGGAGTTCGCCGTGGATGAATATGGACACCGGGTCATCGAGCTCTCCCCCGAGGAAGAAGAAAGGTGGCTGGAAGCCATAGAACCCGTCCAGCAGCAGTGGATCGATGATGCCACTGCAGACGGCCTGCCCGGTGAAGAGATTATGAACAAAGTCCTTGAACTGGACCAAAAATATTCCGAGCAATACGGGGATTATTTCGAGTAAAGCGAGTTTAGCCAAGCAAGCTTTTGCGACGTTTCCCGGTCCAATGCCAAACTGTAAGAGCAATCTGCAAATTGCCTGGGATGGAGGCACGGACCGGGAAACGATTGCGAGCACCTTGACTGAATGAATGGCAATCATTCCTTCGTAATCATCAACTGACGTAATCCCTGATTCTTAAAGTGAGGCCAAAGGCATGATTTTTTTTGAACGAATCATTGAAAACATATCCCGGCGCATCTCTCAACTTGGCCAGGTGGCCCTGGTCCTGGTCATGTTATTAATCGTCACCAATGTGATTCTCCGCCTTCCCTGGAGACCCCTGCCGGGAACTGTGGAAATGGTCGAACTGCTGGGGGCAATCCTGTTGGGCCTGGGTATTGCCTACTGCCAGCAGAAAAAAAGTCATATCTTTGTCAGCGTGCTGGTTGATCGCTTTCCACTGCGAGTTCAAGCATTGGTTGATGCTGTAACCGGTCTTTTGGCCCTGTTTTTTACCTCCCTGGTTGCAAGGCAGCTTTTCATTTACGGGACCAGAATGCTGGAACGGGGGTACACTACCGGGCACCTGAACATCCCTGTTTATCCTTTTATCTACCTGGTCGGCGTAGGTTTTATTATCCTGGTTCTGGTCCTGCTTAAAGACCTAATTAACACCGTAATACTCTTTACTAAAGGAAAGGAGCAAACATGACCTCCCTGCAAGTTGGCCTTTTGTCCATACCTGTCCTGTTTATCCTGCTCTTCCTGCGCTTACCTGTAGCGTTTGTTATGCTGGTAGTCGGCATGAGTGGCTTTGCTTACCTGAATTCTCCCGAATCAGCCCTGTCCATTACAGCCCAGACCATTTATTCCAATTTTGCAAATTATTCACTGATTGTGGTCCCCCTTTTTGTCTGGATGGGATTTATCGCCTTTTACTCCGGGCTCAGCTCGAAAATATATGACGCAACATACAAGCTGATGGGAAGCCTGCCAGGCGGGTTGGCCATGGCCACCATCGGCGCCTGCACCGCTTTTGGTGCCATCTGCGGCTCCACCACAGCGACCGCTGCAACCATGAGCGCGGTTGCTCTGCCGGAGATGAAACGCTACAATTACGACCGCTCCTTTTCCACGGCTTCTATTGCCGCAGCGGCCATCCTGGGAGTCATGATCCCGCCCAGCGTCATTTTTATCCTCTACGGTGTCGCTACGGGTGAGTCCATCCGACTTCTGTTCCTGGCCGGCATCATTCCAGGGATACTGCTGATGAGCCTGTTCATGCTCACCGCGTGCCTGAAGTCCATCCGCGACCCTGCCCTGGGGCCTCCCGGCCCCAGCATTCCGCTTGCAGACAAGCTTAAAGCTTTGTTCTCAGGCGGCATGGAAGTTATTTTCATTTTTCTCGTGGTCATCGGGGGCTTGTTTGCCGGCTGGTTTACCCCCACCGAGGCAGGAGGCGTCGGCGCCTTTGCCACGCTGGTGGTCTCTTTGGCCCGGGGTTCTTTGAGCTGGAAAGGATTTAGCAACTCCCTGAGTGACGCTATCAGGCTTTCGGCCATGATCATGTTTCTCTCCGCAGCCGCTTTCGTTTACAGCCGCTTCCTGGCCATCACGGGACTGCCTTCGGCCGTTGCAACCCTGGCGGTGGAAATTCCCTTTCCGCCAGTCGTTGTGATCATTTCCGTGCTGGCCGTCTATTTTGTACTGGGCCTGTTTATCGACGGCCTGGCGCTAATCCTGATGACCACGCCGATTTTCTACCCTGTAGCCACGACACTGGGCTTCGACCCCATCTGGTTTGGCGTGATCGTGGTTTTGGCCCTGGGAATGGGGGTCATTACCCCCCCTGTCGGTGCCAATGTCTACGTTGTAGCCGGTGTGGCCGGAGGGATCAATGTCATGGACATTTTCAAAGGGGTCTGGCCCTATCTATTTGCCATCTTCTTGTGTATCGCCATTTTGATCGTTTTCCCAGAAATTGCCCTGTTCCTGCCCGAGTTGGCCAAGAAGAACCTCTAAGGAAAAAATTTAAATGTTTAAAAAGCTTTAATTTTTTGTTAGAATGATAGGTAAGTCTTTGCTTCCCGACCCTGGATCCAGTTGTTTTCGCGCAAGCTTTTTTGACCGTTCAACCCGGCCCGGGAAAGTGGATGAATGATTATTACCATCATTATATTTGGAGGGTTCCTATGAAAAGGTTGAAGAAGGGTCTGTCTTTCCGGATTTATCAAGTGATGATCTTACTTTTTGCCGCTCTACTCATTTCCGGCTGTGGCCCCCCTCAGGAAGAAGAACCGGAAGTTGCCCCTGAGGTTCAGGATGAGTTCCTGGAATGGGCGCGCCCCTTATACAAAGAAATTGAACGCTCCGACGAAAACTGGAAGTTTTTATCCAGGACCCTCGTCTTATACCTGGAGGATACCGAGGACCAGGAAGCCCTCTACGAAGAAATTGAGGAGTCTATCGCCCTGCACCAGGAATTAATTGACAACGTAAGTGCCCCGACCGATAACGATGAAAAGCTCAGGTTAAGCCAGTTGAGCGAGGAACTGTTTGAGGCCCGCTTAAAAGCCGGCCAGGACATGAAAGAGCGCCTGGACAGCGGGGAAACACTGAATTTGCAAAATGAACTTTTTATGGAGATCCGGGAAAGCACGAAAGAACTGGCCACAACGTTTGAAGAAATCATGAGGGAATACGACCTCGTTTGGGCCCATATCCGTTATTTTCATTAAATAATAAATCAACCAAAAATTTTGTCCGGGAGGAAAGTAACTTGAACTGTGACCTTTGTTCGGAGAAATCATGCTACCAGGGGAATGACTGCCTGGACCGCAGGGATGAAGCCAGGGAAATTTACGCACCGGTAGATAAGAAACTGCACCAGGTATCTACAGCAATTGAAGGTTCTTTTTATATGCAGAAAACCCGGGTGGAAGAACTAATCGTCTTCTGCCGGGAAACAGGAATGGAAAGGCTGGGCGTTGCCTTTTGCGTGGGCCTGTCCGAAGAAGCGCGGGTACTCTGCTCCTACCTGAGAAATTTTTTCTCCGTCTCCAGCGTCTGCTGCAAAGTGTGCGGCGTAGCCAAGGAAGATTTCGAACTGCCCAAAATTAAAGACGAACGCTATGAGGCCATGTGCAACCCCCTGTTCCAAGCCCGGCTGCTGGAAGAAGAGAAGACCGATTTAAACCTGCTGGTGGGGCTTTGCATCGGACACGATATCCTGTTTAGCAAGCACTCCCACGCCCCTGTAACAACGATGATTGTCAAAGACCGGGTTCTGACCCATAACCCGGTAGGAGCCCTTTACTCCAGGTATTATAAGAATAAGATTTCCGGGATTACAGAAGTGGACAAGCCGGACTACGGTAAAGCTGCAAAAGGCTAGCCGATAATTAACAACCGGCGAAGTAGAAAAGATATCTTTCCGTCCTGCCTGGATGTTGACTGCAAATGTCTGGGTCCTGGCTGCAAAAGTCCAGGCAAAAGTAAACTCGCCAAGGGCCGGATGGGCCTTGGCGAGTAGTATAAAATTTCAGGGGGGCCTAAAAACCGGCCCCCCTGCATTTCCACCTTGTTTTTTACGTATATTCCCTGGGGATAAAGGTAACGCAATCCGTGGTTTCAGTCTGCGTGGCAGCGGGCGGCTGAATTTCAATATATTCTGCCTTACATTTATCTCCATCCTCATAATACTGGCAGCTGTCCACGACACACTTAACCCGGTTAATCGGCTTCTCTACACGGTTTACTCTACCCGGCACAAAAATACACCTCCTGCAGTTTGTAGTCAAAAAATAGCGTTTACCTTTAACGCCATGCCCTTTGAGGTATTCATATTGTGACCATTTTGCAGGAGGAATATGAGCATGGAACAGATCTTTAAACATTTTTTCAGGAAGCCTGGACCGCCAGACCGCCCAGCAGACCTTTTTTAATCTTTAACTGCTGTCCTTTGAATGAGCGGGCGACATAAATTTTCACCCCGTCAAAAGGATATTCCTGGTATTCATCCTTGTTCTCCGGTTCACCTGCTTGCACGGCAGGCCTGTAAGAGAAACCTGTTCATCCGCCAGACATCACCATTTTAATTGTAACAGCATTGGTATCATTTTTTTTCTGCAGGTATTCCCTGGCTTTCGGTGTCATTTCCACAATCATACTTTCACCCCCTTGTTTCGATTATACTATATCAACATTTCGCTGTCAATAATGGGTCTGGATATCTATGCTTGAACTGATTATAACTGGCAAATGCCTGATCAACCGCTTAGTAAAGGCCCAAAATGGAAACAATGGCATCTCTTTACGGCTTGGCCGTCTAATCTTGCCAGTCCTGGCACAAGATGGCCTTTCAATTTGTTATTCCTCCGTGTTATAATCTCAAGAGGAAAGGATAGGAGTTGTCAACATGATTGCACGAAAAAATATACGGGCCAAAAAAAATCTGCTCCCGGGCTCATTATGCATCATCCTGCTTTTGGCAACTTTTTTGTTTCCTGCTGTTCAAACAAGCCTGGCCCAAGACAAAGCGCTTTCTCCTTCTATCCACCAGGCCCTAAAAGATAATGATTTTATTTCCGTGATTGTACGCCTGGAAGAAACTGACGACCGGGAGTACACACCCTCTGCCCGGCCTGCTCAGCAAGAATCCCGGAACAAGCTTGTCCAGTCCTTAAAGGAATCTGCCCGGGTTACAGAAAGTAAACTAAAGCCAATCATCGAGGAAGAACTGGCAAAAGGAACCATCCGGTCCTACGAATCCCTCTGGGCTGTTAACGGCTTTAGCGTTGAAGCCAACTCCGCCGGAGTCAAGCGTATCGCAGAGCTACCCCAGGTCGCCGGGATCAAGCTGGATCGCTCCTTTGACCTCTCTTATCCTGCCGGACTAAAGGAAACGGAAAAGCAGCAACCTGATCTGATTCACGAAGCAGGTGCAGGAGAAATCGATGTGGATCTGGATGAAGAAGAGGCAGAAGAAGCAGAAGAAGCAGCTGCAAAAAAGCGACTGCCCTGGAACCTGGAACTGATCAATGTACCTGCCGCATGGAAGCAAGGGTTTTTCGGCGATGATGTTGTGATCGCCATCATGGATACCGGCGTTGACCCTGGGCACCCTGCCGTTCAGGACCAGTACCGGGGGAATCTCCCCGGGCATGGGCATGAAACAAGCTGGTTCGACGCCACCGGAGAAATGGATGACGGCAGCCAGCCCCGGGATAAAACAGGGCACGGCACCCATGTGGCAGGCATCATTTTAGGTGGCACCCGTGATAACCCCCTGGGTGTTGCACCCGGAGCACACTGGATGGGCGCGAACATTTTCACCCAGGGCCATGCCTGGGAATCTCATATCATTAAAGCCTTCCAGTGGTTGATGGCCCCTGGCGGAGATCCTGAGAAAGCGCCTGACATAATCAACTGTTCCTGGGCCACACGCCCGGAATTTGCCACCGATGATCTGCAGTGGGAACTCTTACATAACGTAGAAAAAGCGGGGATACTTGTCCTCTTTGCCGCAGGCAATAACGCCGATGAAGGCCCGGGCAGTCCCGCCGCATATCCTCATGCATTTTCTGTCGGGGCTGTAACCCGGAATCAAGAAAACGATGAAACGATCGAAGCCGCTCGCTTCAGCAGCAGGGGACCTGTAAAGTGGGAGGGGATCCAGTACTTAAAACCCGAGTTGGTGGCACCTGGCACTGGAATATATTCAGCCTGGCTCAATCAAGGCTACAATACCCTGGACGGAACTTCCATGGCTACTGCCCATGTTGCCGGGACTTCCGCACTGCTGCTGCAGTCCCGGCCGGACCTGAAACCGGCAGAAGCCCGGCACATTCTCCAGCAAACTGCCAGATGGCACGCAAGCTGGGAAGAGCAGCATGACAGACCCAGCAATGTTTACGGCTATGGCCTGGTGGATGCCCTTGCTGCCGTGCAGTACGATCGACCTCTGCCGGAACCGGAAGAAATCTTCCAGGACAAAGCCGAAGATGGCATGGATAACTGGAAAACTACAACAAACAACCCCTGGAATACAACGAAGGAAAAATCCCGGGAAGAATCGTACACCTTTGCCGACTCTCCCCGGGAAGAATATCCCGCTATGTCCGAGTCGTGGCTGGCGCTAAAAAAACCCATTGCGCTCTGCGGCTACCACAGCCCGGAGCTGCATATGGATCATGCCTACAATTTTTCTACGGGACAGCAAAACGAAGACGATTACGGGTATATTGAACTTTCTACCGACGGAAGAAACTGGTCCAGGGTATACCGGTTTTCAGGATCCAGCGAAGAGTTTGAATCCTTTTCCGTGCCACTGCACCTTCCTGATGATACCCGGCAAATATACCTGCGCTTTCGCTTGGAAAGCAACAACAACAGTACGGGGCAGGGGTGGTACATTGACAATGTGCGCCTCTCTGCGCTCCCCCAACCCCTGGAAGAGCTGGACCGGTTTCGCCTGTCCGAGAAGGAAATCCGTTTGGGTGTAAAAGGGACTGCAAATGTTACAGGCAAGGCTGCTTTTGGCCAGGATTTGACCCGTGACATCGAGCCTGGCAAAATCACCTGGCATTCTGATGACCCGGCCATAGCCAGCGTGAGCCGGGGGGAAATAACAGCCCAATCCCCGGGAGAAACCGTGATCACAGGAAAGTTTGCGGGCAAGAAAGCGGAGCTGGAAATTTCCGTCGTGGAAATCACCCCGCCAGAACCGGATCCTGAGCCGAGAAGATACATTAATGAAGTGGAAGTTCAGTTAACGCCGTCCCTTTCAGGTTCCAAAATCCATTACACCCTTGATGGAAGTGAGCCAGACCGGGAAAGTCCTGAATACAAAGAAGGAGAACCAATTCTACTGGAAGAGTCCACAACAATAAAAACCAGGGCCTACCTGGACGATGTTCCCGGACCTGTGGCTGCTTACAAGTACAATATTAAAGAAGGGACAGAGGTAAAAGGGCTGGTCTCCCTGCAGGGCCGCTCCCGGGTGGACGACCACCTGGAACTGTTCTTCCTGGACGAGGCAGGCTACCGGCACGATGATTTTTCTATTTCCCAGGACGGCAGTTTTTCACTGCAGCTACCCCTGGGGGATAATATCCTGGTGGCCAACAGAAAGCTATACCTGTTAAAAACCCGGGAAGTAAACATAACCCGGGTAAATGAGCCTGTAGAGCTTACGGAACTGGAACTATTGGCGGGAGACATTACCGGCAACAACCGGGTAGGCGTTGAAGACCTGGCCCGCCTTTCCCTGGCTTATTCCAGCAGAAAAGAAAGTGACCACTGGGATCCCCTGGCCGACCTAAACGGGGATGGGATCATTAATATCCTGGATTTGAGACTGCTTTCCCAAAACTACGGCCTGGTGGGGGACAGTTACCAGTAAAAAGGGACCGGAGCCTGCCTGCAGGGCAAGTTTCGGTCCTTTTCTTCCCGGGTGGAACCCGCACTCAGCTGATCAATTCTTTTGAAAACGCCTTCCCAAATGTTTGCACCATGCGAGACGACAATGGAGGGCCTGATGGTCACCTCTTCCTGCCAGCTCCGGTATTAATCCCGGGGCAGAATCACTTGGCCTTTTTCAACATTTCCTGCTGCTCACCGGCATCCCGACCCGCTTGTCCCTGCTCCAAGGCCGGTCCGGCAGCAGCCACCTCGTCCGGGGCATCTGAGAAATAGGTGAAATTCTCGGCGAAACGTTCTGCCAGGGAGTTCGCCTGCTGCTGAAAAACTCGTTTGTCCTCCCATGTGGCTTCAGGCCAAAGAATTTCTGCCGGCACACCCGGGCATTCCCGGGGTACCATAACGTTAAAAACAGGGTCTTTTTTGAAGCTGGAATCTTTGAGTTTTCCCGTAATAGCGGCCCGGACAATCCGCCGCGTATAGACGATATCGATGCGCTCACCCACGCCGTAAGCCCCCCCGATCCAACCGGTGTTGACCAGGTACACATCCACGCCTTGTTTCTCGATCTTCTCCTTTAACAGCCGGGCATATACAGTGGGTGACAGGGGCAAAAACGGGGCACCAAAACAGGTGGAAAAAGTCGCCACCGGGGTGGTAATCCCCCGTTCCGTCCCCGCCAGTTTGCTGGTGTACCCGGAAAGAAAATGATACATGGCCTGGTCGCTGGATAACTGGGCCACCGGGGGAAGAACTCCAAAGGCATCCGCTGTGAGGAAAATGATCACATTGGGATGGCTGGCAACTCCCGGGACCACAGCATCGGGAATGAAGTCTACGGGGTATCCAGCCCGGGTGTTTTCCGTAATGGATTTATCCCCAAAATCGGCCAACCCCGTTTCCGGGTGATCAACAACGTTTTCCACCACTGCGCCAAACTTAATGGCGTCCCAGATCTGGGGTTCCCGTTCCCGGGACAGGTCAATACATTTGGCATAACAACCGCCTTCCAGATTAAAAATTCCCTGGTCAGACCAGCCGTGTTCATCATCGCCAATAAGAAAACGGTCGGGGTCCGCAGAAAGCGAGGTCTTGCCTGTACCCGAAAGGCCGAAAAATAGAGCCACATCTTTTTCTTTGCCCACGTTGGCCGAGCAGTGCATGGATAATACGCCCTGTTGAGGTAAAATGTAGTTCATCACGGAAAAAATGGATTTTTTGATTTCCCCGGCATAATGAGTGCCCCCGATGAGAACCATGCGTTTTTCAAAATCGATTATAATAAAAGCCTCGGAACGGGTCCCGTCAATGGCCGGATCCGCTTTAAAATTAGGGGCACAGATCACGGTAAAATAAGGCTCAAAAGTCGCCAGTTCTTCTTTCTGGGGCCGCAAAAAAAGCTGCCGGGCAAACATGTTCTGCCAGGCCAGTTCGTTAATGAAGCGGATGGGGTAACGGTAATTTGTCTCAGAACCGACAAAGCCGTCAAAAACAAACAATTCCCTTCCCTGCAGATAGGCACACATCCGTTTATGTAGCCGTTCAAATTTTTCCGGGCTGAGGGGCTTGTTCACCTGGCCCCACCAGATATCTTCAGCCACCTGCGGAGATTCCACGATAAATTTATCCTTGGGTGACCGACCGGTATACGTCCCTGTTTTCACGCTGAGCGCACCGCTGCTGTTCAACGTCCCTTCGCCCCGGCAAAGAGCCTTTTCCACCAGCCTGGGGACAGAAAGGTTGTAATTGACGCCCCCTGTGTTATATAGCCCGGCCTTATCCAGGTTTATTTTTTGCTGCTTTTCCAAGATCATCCTCCTCTCACCAAAAACCAATTGCCTAAAAACAAGTATAAACCAAAATTTCCTGAAAGAAAAGGGTTTTACGCTATTTTGAATGTTCACTCCGGGGAAAGATGTTTTAAAGATCATCCCGCTCATATGGTTGCCACTTCTCCCGGAACAGGGTAAAATAGTGATTAAGTGAACAAACAAAACCTGGCCAAGCTTAGGGAGGTGCTGCTGGTGGCCGCCAACCTGACCCCGCAGTATTATGCTGCGGAAGAAGAATACAAAAAAGCAACCACTGTGGAGGAAAAAATAGAGGCCCTGCAGGAGATGCTTTCCGTAATCCCCAAACACAAAGGGACAGAAAAGCTCCAGGGGGATTTAAAACGGCGCCTGTCCAAACTGAAGGAAGAGGGACAGAAAAAGTCCAAAACCGCCACGTACAATCCCTTTAACGTGGAAAAACAAGGTGCCGGACAGGTGGTCCTGGCCGGCTACCCCAACGTGGGAAAATCATCCCTGGTGGCCTCGCTAACCCGGGCCAAGGTAAAGGTGGCGGAGTTTCCCTTTACCACCGCAATCCCGGCCACGGGCATGATGCCGTACAAGGATGTCTCCATCCAGTTAGTGGACACACCGCCTTTTAATGCCGACGGGGCCCCAACGGGGCTGCTCAACACCTTCAAACGGGGCGACCTCCTGCTGGTTGTGATCGATGCCGGCAGCGACAACTGCCTGGAAGAACTGGAAGAAACCCTGGACTTTCTGCAGGAAAAACGGGTAATCAGGCCCTTGGGGGAAAATAGTGCAGCAGACGCTGAGGTCGATACCGGCAGGCGCTATATCCCCTACCGGATCATCGCCACCAAGATGGATTTGCCCCAGAGCCGGGAAAACCTGGAGATTATCCGGGAATTGAAGCCCGAACTATCTATCCTGACAATCTCCACCCGGTTGAAAGACGGTTTCCTGGAGCTAAAGCAAACCGTTTTCGATGACCTGGAAATCATCCGGGTCTATACCAAAGCGCCGGGAAAAGAGCCGGATCTCGAAACGCCCTTTGTCCTGAAAAGAGGGGAAACAGTAATCGACCTGGCTTACAGTATCCACCGCGACTTCCCCGACCGGCTGAAAAATGCCCGGTTGTGGGGTTCCTCCAAGTTTGACGGGCAGGCAGTTGCCCGGGATTATGTCCTGGAAGACGGAGACATCGTAGAATTGAACCTGGCCTGACCTGCAGCAGGCATCATAGAGCCAAGGTTTGTGGTGCAGCATCGTGAGCAAAAGAAAGAAAGTCTTTCTTACTACTTACTGACATTACCCGGCATTTTATACTTCAATGCTCAGTCATTGCATACATCAAACTGTTTTTCCTTGCAGCTTTCTTTGACGGCTTTCGCTGTTTGCCAGAGCATGCATGCTTTTACCCAAATCGTTGCGCCCTGATGCTGCACCACTTTTTTAATGCCCAGGGATAACTTCCCCTGCCCCACATCTTTGTCTTTTTATTTTTTGAGACCAGTGTTTTATCATGATGCCGTATACAACCCTTCGATTAGCTCCCGGTTTTTCTGTTCGATATTTTTTCGTTTCACTTTTAAGGTCGGGGTTAATTCTTCCGCTTCAACACTGAGGGCCCGGTCCAACAGTTTAAATTTTTTCACCTGTTCAAAATGCTCAAAGCCGGCGTTAACCTGGTTCACTTCTGCCTGGAACACTTCCAGGATGGCAGGGTTGGAAAGCAGGGCGCCGTCGACCCGCACCGGCACGCTTTCCCCCGTGGGCATTTCCTGGTATTCTGTTTTCCCTTTGTCATGGTCTATTCCCTGGCTGTCGGCATACTCCAGGAGTGCGGCATAAGAAGGCTGGATCAGTGCGGAAATATAGCGGCGGTTGTCGCCCACAACCACGGCTTCATCGATCCAGCGGCTCTTCTTCAAGGCCTCTTCCAGGGGCAGCGGGGCAATGTTTTTCCCCGTGGAAAGAACCAGGATATTTTTCTTCCTTTCCTTGAAGATCAGGTAACCGTCCTCATCAAACTCCCCGATATCCCCTGTTTTCAGCCACCCGTCTTCCGTGAAGGACTCTTTCGTCTCCTCCGGCAGCTTGTAATAGCCCATCATAATATTGTCGCCCTTGATCAGGATTTCCCCGTCTTCGGCAATTTTCTGCACAATCCCCGGGATGGGAGGCCCTACAGTGCCCGGCTTGCGGCGCTCCACCGGGTTTAAGTTGGTCGGGGCAGCAGCCTCGGTCATCCCGTAGCCTTCAATGATAATCACACCCATGCCGTTAAAGAAATAGGCCAGGTCCCGGGACAAAGCACTGCCCGAAGAGCAGGTCCACTTCAGCCGGTCCACCCCCAGTTTGGAGCGGATCTTCGTGAAAACCAGCCGGTTAGCCAATCGGTAGCGCAGTTTAAGGCCCAGTGACGGGGTTTTCCACTGGCTGTGGGCCCGGCCCATTTCCCGGGCCGCCTTGGAAGCCCAGAAGAAAATCCGGCGGCGCAGCGGCGGCCCTGCTTCCATTTGGTCCAGCATCCGGCTGTAAACCCGCTCAAACAGGCGGGGCACAGAGACAAAAGAAACCGGCCTTACCCGGGGCAGGTCCTCGGCCAGCGTATCGGGTGTGCCAAAGCAGACAGAAGCTCCTGCCTCCACAGCGGCAAAATAGACCAGGCGCATGTAAACATGAGCCAGGGGGAGGAAGGCCAGGTGTGCATCGCCCGGCTGCAGTGAAACCACCTGGGTAACAGAAACGACGTTAAAAACCCAGTTCCAGTGGCTCAACATGGTTCCCTTGGGCAGTCCTGTCGTCCCGCTGGTATAGACGATGCTGGATAGTTCACCAGGATCCACGCTTTTCCAGGTAGTTTCAAAGTGTTCCGGAGATTGGGCGGCAAACTTTTTTCCTTGCTCTACAACGCTATCGATGGAATGAATCCTTTCTTTTTCCCCCACTCCCCGGGGCTTCATCACAATGACATGCTTTAGGTCCGGCAGATCGCCCCATACTTCCAGCACTTTTTCCAACTGTTCTTTGTCTTCCACGAAAATCATCGTACTGTCGGAATTTTCCACAATGTACTTCACAGCCCGGGAGGTCAGTGTTGGGTAAATGGTTACGGTAGCCCCGCCTGCTGTCAAAATGGCAAAATCACTCCAAACCCATTCAAAACAGGTGGCAGCCAACAGACTCACTTTGTCTCCTTTGGCCAGCCCCAGGGCGGTTAAGCCCTGGCTCAAAAACCGGACTTTCTCACCATATTCCTGGTACTTCAGCTCCCGCAGCCGCCCCTGGTCCATATAGCTCACTGCCTTAATCTCCGGGTACTGCTGTACAGTGTCCCAGAAGATTTTATTTAAGGTTTCCTTGCGGGAGCGTTCCAGCACTGCTCCCTTTACCGTTGTCACGGCATTCTCCTCCTTTCCAAAAACAAACACCCAACGCGCCCGTTTTCTGCTGCAATCAGTAAAGGCTGAAGGGTGTTCAATGCTTCAAAAATCATTATTCTTTCAGTTATCGCTATCTTTGTTTTACAGGAACCTGCAAGCAAGTCGTTATTTAATTTCCAGCACAGGCCCTTTACCGGGCCCTCGTTTGACCAGGTGAACCGGGAATATCACCCCCTTTCGCAAAAAGCACGTATTTACTTGCTTACCGGTTCAAAATACTGGATATCGTAAAAATCGCCGTTTCGTTCTTCGCTCCAAACCGCTTTAACTTTCATATGGATTTCAATCTTCTCATGCTCGACTCCACCGATCATGTGCATAAACAGGTTATCGGAACCATTTAGTTTAATCAGGGCGTAGGCATAGGGCGGAGTGGCCGGCTGGCCGGGATAGGGCAGGTTCACAATGGTGAAAGAGTGGATTACACCCTCATCTTCAACCTGCACCCAGTCATCGGTAGGGGCAAAACACCGCGTACAAAAAATTGCTACGGGAACCACCACTTTGCCGCACTTGCTGCAGCGCGCACCGTAGATCTTTTTCTCTTCTTTCATTTTTTGAAAGAAAAAGGTCTGTGCTTTGCCATAGCACCAGTGGTAGGGCACGTACCAGGTCCGTTTTACTTTTTTGATCATCTCTACCATATCATCTACCCTCCCTAACCTATAATCTGAAACTGATCGATATCCAGCAGATATCCGCTGCGTTCCTGCTTCCAAACGGGGCGCACTTTGGCTCCAATCCGGAGCTTTTTCAAATCCTCTTCATCCCGCACCAGGTGCAAAAAGGCTGTATCGGCCCCCTTCATCCGGATCAGGGCCATGGCATAAGGCACCCCGGGGGGCCAGATCAGAGGGTGATCTGAATAATCCGTGGGCTTAATCCGCCCGGCCAGGTATTCATCAGAAGGCCTTTCCCCGAAGAAATTTTCCATTACCTTGGTAAAGGAAACCACTTCCCCTTCCTGCTCCAGTTCCAGCCAGGTCTGCTCCGCCATATCGGTAAAACACTGGGGACAGACATCACCCGGGGGGCAGTAAACAGTACTGCAGGATTCACACCGCACGCCAAATATTTTTTCTTCCTTGAGCCCGCCTAAAAAATGCCCGTAGACGGCCCCTGCTGTCCACTGGTAAGAAACCGTAATATCCCAATCCAAAACACGCGACATTCAATCACCTCCTATGGTTTATCCTTGGAAAAGAGCATCAGGGTATGAAACTGGATGGCGCCACCCCAACCGTGCCCCAGGGAAAGACGGGCGCCCTCCACCTGGCGCTGGTCGGCCTTGCCCATAACCTGCAGGGCTGCTTCTGCCAGCCGGAACATGGCTGCGGCGCCGATGGAATTGGCGGAAAGCACTCCCCCCGAAGGGTTAACGGGGATATCGCCGGTCATTTCCGTTGCTCCGCTTTCCATCAGGGAGCCACCTTCGCCCCAGTCGCAAAGCTTCAATCCTTCGTACCAGATCAGTTCCTGGGCTGAAAAGGCGTCATAGACCTCGACCACATCCAATTCCTGACGGGGGTCCTTAATCCCGGCCCGCTCATAGGCCTTGTCGGCGGCCAGGCGGAGACCGATGGGTTTACCCCAGTCCCGGTCCACGTAATCCACTCCTTCGTTGGTCGATACTGCATTTAAAACCCAGCCCGGGTTGTCGGTGATACTTTCCACCCGGTCTTCAGCGGCAAAAATCATGCAGCAGACCGCATCGGAAGTGGGGCACATATCGGCCATGCGCAGCGGGTAGCAGAGCATGGGGGTGTTGCGGGCCATTTCCAGGGTATAGCCGGGCAGCTTAAGCTGGGCATAGGGATTGTTCAAGGCATTTAAACGGTTTTTCACTGCCACCATCAAGCCGTGTTCATCGCTATATCCGTGTGTACTATAATACCGGTTGGCCTGCAGTGCGACGGCTGAGGGAGCACCGGCGGCAAACTGCCGGCCCATAATGGGGTCATAGACTGTGGAAAGGCCGATCTGGGCTGATGAAGTCTCGTTGAGCTTGTTCCCGGAGATGGCCAGGACCACATCGTATTTCCCGCTGGCCACCATGTAATAAGCCCCGATGGCCGCCGAAGCACCGACGCTGCCCCCGGTATGGATGCGGAACAGGGGTTTGTTGTATGCACCCACCGCTTCACCGCACCATTTTTCCGGGTGATTGATCCCTTCAAAGTATTCCGGGGAATGCCCGAAAACGACTGCGTCAAGATCATCCACGTTCAAACCACTATCCTCCAGGGCCCGGCTGGCCCCCATCCGGTAAAGAGCAGGTATACTCATATCCCAGTGGGATTTGTTTTCCGTCATGCCGATTCCAACCACGGCTACTTTTCTTGCCATATCCCTCACCTCCTAAATGGATAAGATGGTTACCAGGTTGGATTGTAAAAAGAGTCCGCTGCTGGCATGAGCCAGTGCCCGGTTTAAATCTTTTTGCACCTGGTTTTCCCCGGCTGAGCGGGTCAGCTGCCTACAACATTCGATAATTCGGGCCAGTCCCGCAACCATGGTTGCATTGGCGCAGAGAGTTCCCCCGGATGGGTTGACAGGAAAGGCACCCTCAAAATCAGTGGTTCCATCCTGGATCAACCTGGCGCCTTTCCCCTGGTCGCAAAAACCCAGGTTTTCGTAAAGTAGAAGTTCCTGGAAGGAAAACCCTTCCGATACTTCGGCCAGATCCAACTCTTTTAAAGGATCGCCAATACCCACCTGGCGGTAGGCGTCCCGGGCTGCCTTTTGGCAGGAGACAGAATGAGACAGCTCCTTATGCCCCGGGTAATAGACGTCCTGACAGAAACCGACACCGTCAACCCAGACCGGGCTGTCCGTGACCTGCCGGGCATAATCTTCCGTGGCTAAAAGAACCGCTACGGCCCCGTCGGAAACAGGGGGCACCTCCAGCTGCTTGATGGGGGAAGCCAGGTACGGTGAACGCAGGACTTCTTCCAGGGATACTTCCGAACGAACCTGGGTGTGCGGATTCCTTTTTCCTGCCGCCCTGTTTTTCACCACGACCCGGGCGGCATCTTCTTCGCTTACACCGTAACGGTGGTAGTAGGCGGCTGCCTGCAGGGCAGCGGAAGAAATGGTCTCCAGCCCCAGGGGGCGCAGCAGGAAGGGATCGCACATCATGTTGGCGTAAAAGGCAGGTCCGGCATCGGAGCTTTTTCCGTGGGCTACAATCAGGCAGTTTCTCCACTGGCCCATGAGCAGCCGGTGGTAGGCATACATCAGGGCATAAGCCCCGTCCTCTTCCACTTTGGACTCTTCTTTCATAAAGGCGCCCATGGCGTCATCAGCATAGGCGCTGGAAATAGATATTCCGTCAACAGTGTCACAGGAGGCTGAGACAATGCTGTCAATATCCTCAATATCCACACCTGTTTTCTCCAGGAGTTCATAAACGGTGGTAAAAATCAGTTCATTACGGTTTACGTCTTCCATTCGTTCCTGGAAAGAACTCTGGTTCCATCCGGCAATACCTATCCGGCTCATTGATTCACCTCCATTATTTGTACAGGTTGAAGATCTGGCGGGCTTCATCGGTAGATGCCACTTCCATGCCGCAGGACCGCACCAGGCTGACAGCCCATTCCACCTGTTCATAATTGCCTTTGGCCAGCTCCCCGTTGGGCATGCGTACGTTGTCTTCCAGTCCCACCCGGATATGCCCACCGTATGATGCCGCACCCAGGGCTGCAGCAAACTGGTTGGCCCCCACTCCGCAGACAGACCAGCTGGCATTATCGGGCAGCAGTTCATACATGCGGGTCAGGTTGCCGGGAGAATAGGGCACACCGCCGGCCACACCGAAAACGAACTGGAAATGCAGCGGCTCATCCAAAATCTGTTTTTTGTTGACCAAAAAGACATTGTACATACCGCCCAGGTCATAAATCTCCAGTTCGGGCTTGACCTGGTTGTCACGCATGGCCACTGCAAAATCGTTTAGCATCTGGAAGGTGTTTTCAAAAACAATCTCCAGCATAATATCCCCGGTCTTGTGATCTGCCAAGGCAAAGTTCATGGAATTGGTATTCAGGGAAGCCATATCGGGCTTCATCTCAATAATGGGAGCGATCCGCTGGTCTGCTGTAAGGAAGGGTCGGATCGCAGAACTCATGTTGATAATCAAACCAGGGCACTTTTCCCGGATGGCTTCCACCGCAGGACGGATCAAGTCAATATTTTCCGTGGACATTCCCGTTTCCGGGTCGCGGACGTGAATATGGACCACTGCAGCCCCGGCCTGCCAGCACTTGTAGCTTTCTTCAGCAAACTCCTCGGGGGTATAGGGTACCGAGGGGTTCTGGTGCTTCATGGTGGCAGCCCCTGTCAGGGCGGCCGAAATCACCACTTTCCTCCGAAAAAGCTCACTTACAGGATGTTCTTTCATGATAGCGGGTTTTTTACCCGTACTCCTCCTTTCAAAAGCATATTTTTTAGAAACGGCGACACTTTGCTCCTTTTCGTTTACACTTCTGCCAGCTTAACACGATTTTATCCAAAATACGGGCCGGCAAGGTGAACAGCATGCACCTCCTTTATCATTTTACTCCTGCCTAACGCCGGTGTGGGGCCCTCACACTGCAATTTGGATCCCCCGTTGAACCGTGCACGGTGTGATAGCATCCCTTTCAGAGAGAAGAAATCCCCTCTTCCAAACAATGTGCAAAACAACTTCCCCCCAACCTGGACAAGCCAGAATCATAATGTTTTTCAGTGCAGTTGTGCTGCACGATAGAATTCTTACCAAAACTGCGCAAAATTTCACGGTTAAGGGCTTAAAACACTTGTTACCCGGGAGGGATGACAACGGCATCTCCTTCGCTGACCACCCTGCCCTCCTGGTTTTCCCACTTCAAGTGCATCTGCAGCCGGTTTTTTTCTTTATCCCGGGCTGCTACAGTAGCCGTTACTGTAATGGTATCCCCGGGATAAACCGGTGCTTTAAAATGACACTGCATATCCTGGATGACAGAACCCACCCCGGGAAGCAGGGTGCCCAGGACAGGAGCCACCAAGGAGGTGGTAATCCCCCCGTGAGCGATGCGCCCATGGTAGCGGGTTTTTCGAGCATAATCTTCATCAAGGTGGATGGGGTTGAAGTCCCCGGTAATCCCGGCAAAAAGATAGATATCGTTTTCAGTGATGGTCTTGGAATAAGATGCGCTGTCCCCCACTGCCACTTCGTCAATACTGCGACCACTGGTTTCCGGGGTGGCAAAAATTCGTTTCCTTAACCCGCGGACCAGGTAAGAGGACATTTTTTCTGCCACTGTTTCTTTATCCAGTTTTCCCCGGGCGTTATACCAGATATAGACCCAGTTGATGCTGCCCAGGATGGCGTAAGACAATATTTTTACGTCATCTTCTTCAAAATAGCCCTTTTCCATCCCTTCGTGGAGCAAACCCTGGATAAACCGCTCGTAGCGGTCCCGGCTGGCAATAATCTGTTCCCTGTTTTCCGGAGCCAGCTCCCGGTACAAATCCATAAACACGGTCATAATATGGATATTATCGCACAGGGTGCTGACATGGGCTTTTAAAACCGCCTGCAGCCGTTCATCCACAGGAAGCCCTGGCTCGGCCTGGCTGGTCACATTTTCAAAAAAGAAGTCCATGGCATGTTTAAAAATTTGAAAAAGGATATCCTGTTTGCTTTTAAAATAATAATAGATATGCCCCTTGCTCACACCCATGCTATCGGCGATTTGATCGATGCTGGCAGAGTAACCCAGGGTCGAAAACACCTCGGCAGCCGCATCCAGGATCATTTCCTGCCGGTCGACTTTGTTTTTCTCGTTGTATCCACTGTTTGTGCTGTTTTTCTGGCTTTGATCTTGATTCATCTTCTTGAAAACTCCTTTCCCGTGTCCTGGATTCACTTCTTGCCCATTTCTTGCCCCCGGATTTGGCGCTTCAAAACCACGAACCTGATTAATCTTTCTAGTATTTTTTGATTAAATTTTAATACTAATTAGTATAATTAATTCCCTGCCCGCTGTTAAATTCCTGCCTAAAAAATGAAAATAGAAAAATTTTTTTAAATTTTTCCATGGACAGAAGGGTTTTTCATTATAGCGGCGAAATTATTAATTATACCATTCAGTCATTTTTTTTGTTATTTACAAACCTTTCGGTCGGCAGGGCAGTCCTGATAAATCAGCAGACCTTAAATAAGAGCGGGGAACCTTCTTCCTTTGCCTGGCCCTTCCAGGGCCGGTTCAGGTCACGCAGCTCTGCCGGCACTTGCAAATTAATTTTTAATGGAGGTGTTGACACATGGAAATGAAACTGGGTCTGACGATTGATGAGATTTCGATTGGGGACAGCGCAAGCTTCAGCAAAACCGTGAGTGAATCGGACATTTACCTTTTTGCCGGGATTACCGGTGATTTTAACCCCATGCACGTCAACGAGGAGTTTTCCAAGAAAACACCCTTTGGTTCACGAATTGCCCACGGGGGCATCACAACCAGCCTGATCGCCCCGGTGCTGGGGACCATGCTGCCGGGACTGGGCACAGTCGCCCTGGAGACAACCTGCAAATTCAAGGCCCCTGTTTACCCCGGGGATACAGTAACCGCAACAGCCACCGTCACGGAAAAGAATGTGGAAAAAAACCAGGTATCCATGGATTTTACCTGGACTAAGCAGGACGGGACTGTAGTCGCCAAGGGCCAGGGGCGGGTCATGCCACCCCGGGAAGAGATGAAGCAAATGCTGGAAGGATAAAGACAGCTTAGAGAGGTTCCGTCTTCCCCGGGCTGGCGGCAATTGGAGCCGATACCGGGGAAGCGGATCTCCCCAAGGCGGGAAGCAGGTTTGTAATTCCATTTTCATCCTCTTTTGTGGCCCATAAGAGCCGTAAAGGTTAGTAAGAAAAACCGTTTATTGGTGCAGTCGTCCGGGCGACTGGGTAACCTCCAGGAAGGAGCTGAATGAAGTGCTTTCCCTTTTTATGGAAGAACAGCACCACGTTTACAGAAAAACCATGCGGGATTTTGTCAGCCGAGAAATTGAGCCATATATCGACCAGTGGGAACGCCAGGAAGAGGTCCCCCTGGAACTATACCGCAAGGTAGGAGAACTGGGCTTTTTCGGGCTGAAGTTTCCAGAGGAATACGGCGGCGGTGGAGACGATTACCTGGGGCAGGCCATCTGGGTGGAAGAGCTGGCCCGCTGTAACTGCGGAGGTGTTGCGGCGGCCCTGGGCGCACACACGGAAATCGCTCTTCCTGCCGTGGCCAAATTCGGCAGTGAAAAGCAAAAACAGGACTACCTGGTCCCGGGCATTAACGGTGAAAAAATTGCCTGCCTGGCCATAACCGAACCCGATGCCGGAAGCGATGTGGCTTCCATCAGCACCCGGGCGGAAAAAGATGGAGACAGCTATATTGTCAACGGCACAAAAATGTTTATCACCAATGGAGTCAAGGCGAATTTTGCCGTCCTGGCAGTCAAAACCCTCAAAGAAGCCGGGCACATGGGAATCAGCCTGCTGCTGGTGGATAAAAAAACACCCGGCTTTACCGTGGGACGCAAACTGGATAAGCTCGGCTGGCGCTCCTCGGACACCGCTGAGCTGATTTTCCAGGACTGCCGGGTTCCGGCGGAAAACCTCATCGGGGAAGAGAACCAGGGTTTCTACTATATTATGCAAAATTTCCAGTGGGAACGGCTGGTCCTGGCCCTGGGCTCCGTCGCCGGCTCCGATGAAATGCTGAAACAGACCATCGCCTATATCAAACAGCGCCAGCAGTTCGGCCGGCCCATCAGCTCCTTCCAGGCCATCCAGCACCGCCTGGCCGACCTGATGTCCTCCCTGGAAGCAGCCCGCCAGCTGAATTACAGTGCCCTAATCAAGTTGAACCGGGGGGAAAATATCCTCAAGGAAAGCACCATGGCCAAGTTATTCGCCTGCGACGTTTCCAAGAAAGTTGCCGACGAATGCCTGCAGTTCCACGGGGGCTACGGCTATATGATGGAGTACCCCGTCCAACGCTTTTGGCGGGACGAACGAATAAACTCCATTGGGGGCGGGACTTCGGAAATCATGCGCCAGATCTTGGCCAGCGGCTATATCGTCTAGTATGAAAATGGCAGCGTTGGCGTATGCCGTGCCCGCCGGTTTAGGTTCGCTTCAGGCAAGTTAAGCTGCTCTACTCGGTCCTCCGGGGACCAACCTGCAGACTCAGCATCCATGCTTCGGCTGCCAGGCGGCCGGCATCCATGCCGGCCGGGTCCCCTCCCGGCCCTCGTTTCGCAGTAACTTGCATCTTCGCTGCACATGCACCGGACGGGTCCGGCAACCGCCGCGCTGCCCTAGTATATCGAGCGCACAAACATAATATACCGTAAAAGGTAGAGTCATTTCTATTCTTTTTAGCCACTTGACAAAGTCGCCGATTCAGGAAAAGCGGAGCTCCTCCAGGTGGGAAGCGGGTTTGAAAACCCATTTTCATCCCCTGTTGTGGCCCGCGAGGGCCGTGGCGGTTAGCATAAAAATGCCTGCCACAAGGACCGTCCCTGTGGCAGGCACTGCAAAAGCCAGTCTAAAATAATCAGAAGCTATTTTTTAATCCCGATCATCTGCCGGGCTTCGTCGGGGGTGGCCGGTTCCAGGTCCAGCTCGCCCATGATCCGGACCATTTTTTCCACCATCTCCGCGTTACTCTGGGCGAGACGCCCTTTGCCCAGGTACAGACTGTCTTCCAAGCCAACCCGCACATTGCCGCCCAGCAGCAGGGCCATGGTGGCTGCAGGGTACTCCGCCCGGCCTGCGCCGATAACCGACCATTGGTAATTGTCCTTCCCAAACAGGCGGTCTGCCGACGTATGCAGGTTCATAATATCGTAGGGGGTGGAATTGATCCCGCCCAGGATCCCGGTTACATACTGCAGGTAAATGGGTGGCTTAATAATTCCTGCCTGCAAGAGATAGGCAATATTTGTCAGGTGGCCCGTATCATAAACTTCCAGCTCGGGCTTGGTTCCGTTTTCATCCATGATCTTGCAGATGGTTTCCATGGCGCCAAAGGTGTTTTCAAAAATGAAATCCTTGGTCATGGCCAACATTTTTGGTTCCCAGTCAAACTTGAATTCTTTGAAGCGCTCCAAAGCAGGGAACAGGCCCCAGTTGATGGAACCGCAGTTCATGGAAGCCAGCTCCGGCTTAAACTCGGGGATAACGGCAGCTCTTTGTTCCACCGTCATTCCGGCCCCTCCGCCGGTGGTAATGCAGATAATCACATCTTTGTTTTTGGCCCTGATCTTTTCGATGATCTCCCGGTAAAGATCCAGGTCCGGCGTAGGCATTCCATTTTCCGGGTTGCGGGCGTGAATATGGACAGAAGCTGCCCCGGCTTCCGCTGCCTCCACAGCGCTGGTGGCAATTTCATCTGGTGTGATGGGCAGATACGGAGACATGCCTGGTGTGTGGATAGATCCTGTAATAGCACAATTAATAATGCGTTTGGATTTATCAACTGCCATTGTTTTCCCTCCTACAGTTTAGTGTAATTACATAACCTAACGACTAAAGTGACTTTTCCTCTGGCAGGGTTTCGCCCAGTGCCAGGCGACACAAGTCATCACAAGTCGCTAACCATATAATTCTTCATGCCCGCCTCAAATCCTCTTTGCTTTGACATACTCCCACGGCTAAAGCCGAGGGCTTTCTGCTAGGTTGATCGTAACGCTCTATTTCCCTTTAAAAGCAGGGGGCCTTTTTTCCAGGAAGGCTCCGGCACCTTCCCGGAAATCTTCTGTCTGGAAGCAAACCCCCTGGGCATAAGCCTCCAGGTCTAACAACTGCTCCAGGTTAAGCTGCATGCTCTGATTTAAAATCTGCTTGGATTGGCGCAAGGCAACCCGGGGGCCTGCGGCCAATTTTGCAGCCAGTTTCAGGGCTTCTTCCAAAAGGTCATCATCAGGCACCACCCTGCTGACGATCCCCATCTGGTTTGCCTCCCGGGCATCAATCTGACGCCCGGTAAAGATCAGGTCCTTGGCCCGCTGCAGCCCCACCAGCCGGGGCAGGAAATACATGGCAGCCAGATCCGGGACCAGCCCGATACGGCTAAAGGCGAGGCTAAACCTGGTATGTTCCCCGGCCAGGATTATGTCACAGAACAGCGCCATGCTGAACCCACCGCCGGCAGCAGCGCCATTGACAGCTGCAATGACCGGCTTTTCCAATTGGGCCACGGCCCGGATCCAGGGGTGGACTTTTTTGACGTATTCGATCCCCTGGAGAAGATCATAATCCCGGGAGAGGAACTCCAGGTCCCCACCGGCGCAAAAAGATTGTCCTGCGCCGGTAAGGACCAGGGCACCCACATCTTCATCCGCGGCAAGGTCCCGGGTTACATGCAACAGTTCTTCAGCCATAACCTCATTCAACGCATTTAATTTTTCCGGGCGGTTTAACTGCAGCAGCAGCACCTGATCCTGTTTATCCACCAGCAGTGTTTCATAAGGCATCTGCCTTCCCCCTCTTCTTCCTGCCAGATGTTTTTTCGGCGGCTTAAAGGCCCATCTGGCGGGAAATGATTTCCCGCATTACTTCGTCGGTGCCGGCGCCAATCCGGGCTACACGGCTGTCTCGCCAGTGCCGCTGGACAGGATATTCCATCATGTAACCATAACCGCCATAAAACTGCAGGCATTCATCGATAACCCGGCAGGCCACCTGGGAGGCGTATAGCTTAGCCATGGAGATTTCTTTGACCGGGTATTCCCCTTTATTGATCAGGTCCGCCGTAAAATAGCTTAACTGGCGGGACGCTTCCAGCTCCGTGGCCATATCCGCCAGGCGGTGACGGATGGCCTGGAATTTCCCGATGGGTCGCCCGAACTGTTCCCTCTGCTTGACATATTTCAGGGTATCTTCCATACATAAGCGAGCCCCCTCCAGGGTGCTGACGGCGCCAAAGAGCCTTTCCAGCTGCAGCTCCCACATGATATGGTAAAACCCTTTTCCTTCTTCTCCCAGCATGTTTTTCGCGGGAACCCTGCAGTCTTCAAAGATCAGTTCGGCGGTATCCGAAGAGCGCATACCCACTTTATCCAGCTTGCGGCTGACACTAAAGCCCGGGGAATCCCGGTCAACAATAAACAAAGTCACTCCCTCGGTCCCCTTGGTCCCTTTCAACCGGGTGACCAGGCAGACGAAATCGCAGCGCTCGCCGTTGGTAATGAACGTCTTGGTCCCGTTAATGATGAAATGGTCCCCGTCTTTTTCTGCCGATGTCCGTATGGAGGCCACGTCGCTGCCAGCGTCGGGCTCACTGATCCCCAGGGCCCCGATTTTTTCCCCTTTCAAGGCTGCCTTGAGATAAGTTTGTTTCTGCTCTTCATTCCCAACCTTAAACAGCAGGGGGGCTACCATGTCCGTCTGGACACCGATTGCCAGGGCCACACCCCCGTTGTTGCAGCGCTGCATTTCTTCCGCCAGGATCACGCCGCAGAGGTAATCGCCCCCTTCTCCGCCGTATTCTTCCGGGTAGTGCAGCCCCAAGAAACCCAGTTCTCCCATGCGCCGGAAAACATCGGAAGGGAACTCTTCTTTTTGCTCCCACTCTTCGGCATAAGGGGCCAGTTCTTTTTCCACAAACTCGCGAAGTGTCTTTCGTATTGCTTTATGCTCATCTGTAAACATGGGATGCTCCATGATATTTCCCAGCCCTTTCTAAATAATTTTAAAGTGGATAACATCGTGCTGCAGGCTGCCGGTCCGCTCGCTCTTGTCCCGGAATACAGCCTGAACTTTCAAGCCCGGGGACAGTTTCTCCGGGTTCACTTCATTGATAAAATGACCCAGCTTGCTGGTCGCCCCGCCGTCCAGTTTGATATAGCCGTAGGTGTAAGGGACCGGCCGGCGCTCTCCGGTGTTGGGGTCGATAAAGGGGTAATTGACAATAGAGTAGGCTACCAGGGTCCCCGTATCTTCCAGCCTGACCCACTCATCGGGCTGAACGAAGCAGGGGCCGCAGACCACCCGGGGGGGGATATAGATGCTCTCGCAGGAGGGGCACTTGTGCCCGTAAAATATCCCTTCATCCCGGATGGCAGCGAGAAACTTGCTGCCCAGGTAACCGACAGACCAGTTATAGGGGATCTCCAGGGTTTCCTGGAAACTTAGCAGTTCAATATTTGACATCACTTTTTCCTCCTTTTCCACCAGGAATTTTACCAGGGATTTTTACCCAGCAGCATCATATCCGTCCAGAAGGCCCCACCGAATCCTGTGGCCAGGGCTACTTCTGCGCCTTCCACCTGCCGGTCGCCGGCCCGGCCCTGGAGCTGCAGGGCCGCTTCGCCGATGCGCAGCAGGCCTGTGGCCCCGATGCAGTTGGTGGCCAGCACGCCGCCTGATGGGTTAAAGGGCAGTTCGCCGCCCATGTCGGTAACACCGTCCCAGACCAGCTGGGGCGCTTCACCCGGTTTACAGATACCCATGGATTCGATCCACTTCAGGCCGGCAAAGGTATAGGGCTGGTACAGCTCGACCACGTCCAGCTCCTTTAACGGCTCCTTGATCCCCACGTTGCTGAAAAGTTCCCTGCAGGCAGCTTCCAGGGTAGGCATTGTGTCGTATTCGATATCCTCAAAATAGGAATAGCTGTGCCGGATGGAGCTGGCCCAGACCCAGGCCGGGTTCGGCGATAGTTTTTTGGCTTTGCGTTCCCCGGCAAAGATCACACATGCCGCCCCGTCGGTCCGGGGACAGATATCCAGCAGCTTAACCGGGTACGAGAGCATGGGGGATTCCAGCACTTCCTCTTCGGTGATCTCCTTACGCAGCTGCGCATAAGGGTTGTTCATGGCATGACGGCGGTCCCGCACAGCAACCCGGGCGGCATCTTTCTCCGTCACCCCGTATTTTTTCATGTAGACCGAAGCTTCCACGGCCAGGCCCGGCAGGGCGCCGGCAAAACTGAACCGGTCAAAAACGGGGTCGCTGCAGGTAATGATCGCCCCTGTGGTATCCGATTCGGAATTTTTCTCCCAGCCGACGACAGCGACTACGTCAAACAGCCCCGAGGCGGCGGTGAAATAGCCGCCGATCCCGATGGTGCTGCCCGTAGTTCCGCCGGTGGTCAGTTTCATGACCGGCTTCATGAATCCCCCGGTACCATCCACGCTCCAGGTATCCACGTAATTGACACTTTCAAAGTGGTCCATGTTGCCGATGATAATCGCATCGACATCGTCTATACCAAGCCCGGAATCTTCCAGGGCTGCCTGAACGGCTTCGTTAATCAGTTCGACTCCGTTGACATCCTCTCGACGGCTTTTGTGATAGGTTTGTCCAAAGCCGATTACTCCTACGCGCTGTGCCATTGCTGTAATTCCTCCTTTCTCTTATTCACCTACAACCAGAACACAATGGGATTGACCGCAAGGTCCGTTGACGCCGTGCGCCAGGGCGTTTTTTGCCCCGGGAACCTGGTAGGATCCGGCTTCGCCCCGCACCTGCAGTACGGCTTCGATCAGCCGGGCCATACCGGCTACCAGCACAGGATGGGCTCCCAGGCATCCCCCTGAGGGATTTACGGGCAGTGCGCCAGACAGGGCGGTTACCCCCTCCTGCAGCAGGGAAGCAGCTTCGCCCCGGCGGCAAAAGCCCATAGCTTCCAGGTACAGCAGCTCCTGGAAGGAAAACTGTTCATACAGTTCAACCACATCGATTTCGTTAAAGGGATCTTCGATCCCGGCCATGGCATAGGCCCGCTGGGCGGCGTCCGCCAGGGCATTGACATCGGAAAGGTCCCGGTCGCCCAGGTTATAGGCGTCGCAGCAGTGGGCCGCGCCTTTGACCCAGACCGGCTTTTTACCCAGCTTTTCGGCAACCACTTTATGTCCCAAAACAATGGCCGCCGCGCCGTCGGATGCCGGCGCCGCATCCAGTTCTTTAATCGGGTCGGCCAACATGGTGGAACCCATGACATCACTCACGGTATAGCTGCCCTTGCGGTGGGCCCGCGAATTTTTCTGGGCATTGCCCAGGTTTTTCACCGCCACCCGGGCAAAATCCTCTTCGCCCAGCCCGTAGCGGTTCATATAGCGCCGGGCCTGCAGGGCGGAAGAACTGATATGATCCAACCCCGTACTCTTGGTGTAAATGTAATCGAACATGGAGTTGTAGATTAAGGACGGGTTGGATTCAGAGCCTTTGCTGTGCACCACTACCAGGGTCGTCTTGTAGACCCCGGCCAGGATGCGCATCAGGCCGTAAAAAGCGCCAAAGGTCCCATCTCCCTCCACCGTGGAAACATTTTTTCCGTCATTGTGGGACGCTCCGCTGGCATCCATGACGGCCATACAGGAGATGGTCCGTCCATCAAAAAAGTCGTTGGATACAGAGACCACGTTATCAATATCATCCATGGTCAGACCGGCATCGTTTAATGCCTGGTCTGTCGCTTCGTACACCATTTCAGCAAAGTTGTAACCCTTCTTTTCTGCCTCGTAGGAAGTCTGCCCCACGCCAATTATTGCTGCATCAAGCAATCTTCGCACCTCCTTAAGTGATCGGTTCCTGCTTTGTGCTGCCTTGCCACCAAACCGGGCTTACCGGCCTGTGACGGGCCTGAAGTATTGGATGTCCAGGATGTTGCCCTTCCGCTGCTCCTTATCCTCTAACACCGCCTCTACACGCATCCCTTCCTTGATCAAATCAAAGTCCACTTCCCCCAGCAAGTGCACCAGGCCGGTGTCGGCTCCATCCAACAAAATCACACCGCAGGCATAAGGCGCTTCCACCGGGTGGATGTCCGGGACCGAATAGCGTACCACCGTATAGGTAATCAGGCTCCCTTCCGGGGGCAGCTGGATCCAGGTGGTCCGGGGCTCCAGGCACTGGGGACAGCTTTTGCGCGGGGGCATAAAAACCTGGGCGCATTGATTACACCGGGTGCCCCAGATCTGGCCATTGTAGCGCAGTTCATGAAAGAAATGGCTCCCCGTCTCCCCCACGGACCAGTTGTAAGGCATGCGAATACGTCCTTCATGAACCAGGGCTTCATTAATTAATTCGGGATTCAACAGCATAACCTCCTTAAAAAGAAATATTTTAAAACTACCACTGACCCAACGTCCGCTTTAAATCTTCTGCCGGGGGCTTAACCTTTGCCTGACCCGAGGCAACCACTTTACCTTCCTGGTTGGTCCAGGTCAGCTCCATGGTTAACGTGTTTTTCTGTTCATCTTTTTCCACGACTTTGGCTGTAGCGGTAATGGTATCCCCCGGGTAAACGGGCTCTAAATACTTGCAGTTGGTCTCCAGCGCCACCGTGCCCAGTCCGGGCAGGATCGTACCCAAAACCGGGGCAATCAGGCTGTTGGTAATGCCCCCGTGGGCAATGCGCCCACCATAGGGGGTAAGCCTGGCGAACTCGTCACTGACGTGCATGGGGTTAAAATCCCCGGTAATCCCGGCAAAAAGGTAAATGTCCGCATCGCTGATGGTTTTGCTGAAGCTGGCACTGTCACCAATGGATATCTCTTCAATTGTTTGCCCCAGCTTGAAATCCAGGTTGATGCCCCTGCGGATCCCTTTCATCAGGTGTTCAGAGATGATTTCAGCGATTTCTTCGGGCTTTAGCCTTCCCTCGGGGTTATACCAGGTGTAAACCCAGTTCACACTACCCAGCAGGCTGTAAGACAAAACTTTTTCATCGTAAGGCAGGAAAAAACCCTTTTCTATCCCCTCCTTGATGATTGATTGTATTTTGGCCTCATAGGCATCTCGCAAGTTAACAACTTCCTGCCACTGCTCCGGGGACAGTTCCCGGTGCAGGTCCATCATTATTGTCATCAAGTC
>Ga0207421_10000664_pt1 | contig 44372 bp, 30 predicted proteins | sample SodLakKL_010_SED_4_FD_187542 | JGI IMG/M metagenome (GOLD analysis project Ga0207421, IMG submission 187542) | Alkaline sediment microbial communities from Lake Tanatar, Kulunda Steppe, Russia - 8KL_010_SED (SPAdes) (version 2) | ecosystem: Environmental > Aquatic > Non-marine Saline and...
CCAAACGCCCACACCCAACACCCCCCATGCCGACCATCGACCCCCACCTGTTCGTCATCTTTGGCGCCACGGGCGACCTCACCCGCCGCAAGCTCATCCCGGCCCTCTACCACGTGATGCAGCAGGACGAGGTCGCGTCCAACTGCTACATCCTGGGGGTAGCGCGCTCCGGCTGGTCCGACGACCGCTTCCGGTCCGAGGCCCGGGAAGCGCTGCAGGAGCATTTCGAGACAGATGCGATTGATCAGTGGTGTGACGACCATCTCTTCTACCAGTCGATTGGACCCGACAGCGACCGCTATGGCGCTCTGAAGGACCGCATCCACGCGTTGGAAACGACGCACGAGCTCCCAGGCAATCGTGTCTTTTACCTGTCGCTTCCGCCGCCCACGTACGGCCCCACCACGGAGGCGCTCGGGCATGAAGGCCTGAACGAAAGCCCCGGCTGGACGCGCCTTGTCATTGAAAAGCCCTTTGGGCACGACTTGGACTCGGCACAGGAGCTCAATGCCCTGGTGCACCAGCACTTTGCCGAAGACCAGGTCTACCGCATCGATCACTACCTGGGCAAGGAGACCGTGCAGAACCTGCTGGCCTTCCGGTTTGGGAATGCGCTTTTTGAGGCGGTATGGAATCGGGACCGGATCGAGCAGGTGGAGCTGACCGTGGCGGAGTCGCTGGGGGTAGAGGGCCGTGCTGGCTACTACGATGACGCTGGGCATCTGCGCGATATGGTACAGAACCACCTGACCCAGCTCTTTACGCTGGTCGCGATGGAGCCCCCCGCCACGTTCGATGCCGATGCCATCCGCGACGAGAAGGTGAAGGTGCTGCGGGCTACGCGCCCCCTCGACCCCGCGCGGGCCACGCTGGGGCAATACGCGGCGGGTACACACGCCGGCGCAGAGGTGCCGGGCTACCGGGAGGAGGACGGCGTGCCGGAGGACTCCAGCACAGAGACGTTCGTGCAGGTGCCCCTCTACATTGACAACTGGCGCTGGCAGGGCGTGCCGTTCATCCTGCGCTCGGGCAAGCGCCTGCCGCAAAAGCTCACGCAGATCGCCGTGCGGTTTGAGTGCGCCCCGGTGTCGCTGTTTGAAAACGCCGGCGTCGAGGCCCCGTCGTGCAATGTCAGTCAGAACGAGCTCATCATCACCCTGCAGCCGAACGAGGGCTTTGATTTGCGGTTTGAGGTGAAGAAGCCCGGCGAGAGCATCCGGTTGGAGACGCAAAAGTTGAGCTTTCGCTACGAAGCGGCTTTCGGGCCGGTGCCGGATGCCTACGAGACGCTGATCCGCGACATCATCCAGGGCGACCAGACGCTGTTTGTGCGCTCGGATGAGGTCGAAGCCTCGTGGCAGCTCTATGCGCCGTTGCTGGCAGCCGAGCGTTCGCCGGCGCCCTACCCGGCGGGAACGTGGGGACCGAAGGCCGTCACGGCGCCCTCGTCTGCCTGATCTTTTCCTTCAGCCATCGCCTGTCATGTGCATCCGTGCCCTTCATGTATTTACCGATTATGAGGCCCTGAGCCACGGGGCTGCTGCCGCCATCGCAAACGCGATCATCGACGGCGTTCGGACGCGCGGCCACGTTGCGCTGGCATTGGCGGGCGGTTCCACGCCCGAGCGCTGCTACGAGCTACTGGCCGCGGCACATCGCGAGGAGGTACCCTGGGAAAAGGTGCACTTCTTTTGGGGCGATGAGCGCATGGTGCCCCCCGACGACCCCTCCAGCAACACCGCGATGGCGCGTCGTACGCTGCTGGCGCACGTTCCCGTGCCAGGGACGAACGTCCATCCGGTAGACACCACCGCGGACGATACCCCTGAGGCGGCAGCTACGGCCTACGCCGATACGCTCACCGCCTTCTTCGACGGCCCGCCCCTGTTCGACCTTGTGCTGCTGGGCCTCGGCACTGACGGCCACACCGCATCGCTCTTTCCGGAGGATGCCCCGCACGAGGCCCCCGGCGACGTCTGGGTAACCGGGGGGCAGGCGCCGCCGCGCCACACCCCTCGGGGACGCGTCTCGCTCACGCTCCCCACCATTAATCGGGCGCGGCAGGTGTTCTTTCTGGTAAGTGGAGCGGAGAAGGCGGATGTTCTCGCCGCCGTCCGAGGGCAAACGGATCTGTCGCTTCCGGCCACGCATGTGGCGCCGGAAGACGCCCTCCACTGGTACGTGGATGCGGCGGCGGCTGGCGAGTGAGCCGGTCCGAGGTGAACCATATCCTTGCGGGTGGTGGCACGGCATGCTCGCAAACGGGAGGATAAGCGCCCAGGTGCCCTCCGCATTGTCGCTGGTTGAGGCAGCATCTATGTGCATTGGAGAGGGGAGCACAGGTGCCTGGAACCGCTTTTCTGAACGACAGGGGCGGGGGGTGAGAGGCGTCAGGAGGGGTGTGGAGGATTGCGCAACATTTTGGAGGAATGTAGTGATTTATTGAAGTTGCAGGCCTGTAACATTGTTGGCAAGCGTTCGAAGATACGCCCTAACAGTGTGAGCAGTGTGGCTTATGTAGCTGCTCGTGAGGGCGCTTTCCCCGACATGGCGGCACCCGCCTCTCCGGTGCTTTCGTATGCAGGAAGCGCTTCCACTTTAGGCTGTTGGGACGTCTCGTTCTGGAACGCTCCTGTGCCATTCGTCCAACAGCTGCCCCCCGCGGGCTTACCATCCATGACCTGTCCCAACTCCACTGCTCCCACCATGCGACGTTGGTCCTGGAGCCTCTGGCTCACGGCCGTCGTCTTCCTCTTCGTAAGTTTGCAGCCCGCGGCCGCGCTGAGCCCCGGCAATGACGATGATCCTCCCACCGAACGCCAGCGTGGCGCTACGGCAGCGGACGCCGGTATTCCCACGAGCGCTGACAGCTGGGGGATGTACGGGAAGGACTACAACCATACATTCTTTAGCCCGCTCAACCAGATCACCGCCGATAACGTCGCCAACCTAAAGGTTAGCTACACGGTGCCGCTGGCCGTGCTGGAGGCCTTTCAAGGTACGCCGCTCATGGTGGACGGTACCCTCTTTGTAACCACGCCGAAGGGCCCTGAGAAGGTTTTCGCCATCGACGCCCGCACGGGTCGCGTCAACTGGGAGCGCACCTTTAACATTCCCGGTGATGTGGCGCGGTTTGCCTGTTGTGGTATCGTAAACCGTGGCGCGGCGTACGGGCACAACACCCTGTTCGTGGGCCGCCTCGACGGCCAGCTCATGGCGCTGGACCCCGAAACGGGGGAGACGAAGTGGGAGGTGGAGGCCGTCGATTACAAGCAGGGCTCCGTCATTACGTCGCCGCCCCTCATTGTCGGGGATAAGGTGATCACAGGCTTTGGCGGCGGCGAGTACGGTGCCCACGGCATGCTGCACGCCTTCGACGTCGCTTCTGGGGAGCCGGTATGGACGGCTGACTTGCTGCCCGAGGAGGTGCACCACACGTGGAAGGATGACTCGTGGCGCACGGGCGGATCGGCAGCCTGGTTTACGGGCTCCTACGACCCCGATGCGAACCTCATCTATTACGGCACGAGCAACCCTTCACCCTGGAGCGCGGCCGTGCGCGGTCCCGACACCAGCGACTTTGGCGAGATGACCAACCTGTATAGCGCCAGTTCGCTGGCCCTCAACCCCGACACGGGAGAGATCGTCTGGCACTACCAGTCGACGCCCTACGACGCATGGGACTACGACGGCACCAACGAGCATGTGCTGGCCGACCTGGAGATCGACGGTGAGATGGTGCCGGTGGCGATGAAGGCCGACCGCAATGGCTTTTTCTACGTGATGCACCGGGAAACGGGCGAGCTAATCTCAGCTGAGCCTTTCATGCCCGTCAACTGGGCCTCCCATATTGACCTTGAAACCGGGATGCCGGTGGAAAACCCGGAGAACCGCCCGCGCGCCGGACACGTGGCGCAGGACGTCATGCCGAGCTTCCTGGGCGGTAAGAACTGGCAGCCGATGTCGTACAGCCCCAATACTGGGCTCGTCTACATCCCGGCCAATGACATGTCGATGAACATGCAAGCCGAGGCTGAGGTGGAGTACAACCGGGGCTTCTTCTTCCTGGGCGCCGAGTGGGACATGGAAACCGGCCCGACGGGCTCGCCGGGCCACCTGATCGCCTGGGATCCGGTAGCTCAAGAGGAAGTGTGGCGCGTGCCGCTGACCTATCCCATCAACGGGGGCGTCATGTCGACCGCAGGTAACGTCGTCTTTCACGGCACCATCGAGGGTGACTTCAAAGCCTACCACGCCGAGACTGGCGAAGAGCTGTGGTCCTTCACCGCGGGCTCGGGCATCAACTCTACGCCCATGACCTACGAGCTCGACGGTAAGCAGTACGTGGCCCTCACTGTCGGCCGGCCAACGGTAATCCCCGGCTTTGTGGGCGGCGCCCTCGGCCGGGCGATGGTAGAAGCCACGCCGGCTGGCGGGATGCTGGTCGTCTTCGAGCTGAGTGAATAGCCGCTCTACCACCCCATGAGGGTGCTCTCTTGATCAGGGCTCTACCCCTCCGGCTACTGGGCTGGAGGGGAAGGGGCCTTCTGATCCGGTCTCTTCTCTATTGATCTGCATGCCCATGCCCTTCCTGCCCAACGCTACCCTTCGTGCGCGCCTGCCGCTTGCGCTTTTCATGCTAACCGTGGGCGTCCTGGTCACGATGGCTATGACCCCTACTCCTACCTCCGACGCTCCACCGGCCCCCGAGGAACTGCGCATCTGCGTGATGTCGGACGATATGCCCCTCAGCCATCAAGGCCCCGACGCGCACAGCGGCCGCTCGGGGTTGTACCTGGATATGGCCTCTGCCATGGCTGAGGCGCGGGAGCTTCGCCTGAGCAGCTACTTCACCGTGATTGCGTTCTACAAGCGCCCCGTCCGGGAGGGGCTACTGGCGGGGCGTTGCGATGCCTATTTCGGCCTTCCGCGGGAGAACAGCGACTGGTTTATTCCCAACCGCGTGGCCCTCTCAGAGCCCTTCACGCACGTGGGCTACTCGGTGGTGCTGCCTAAGGGTGAGACCATCGACCGGCTGGAGGAGCTGAGCGGTAAAACGGTGGCCGTGCAAGGCGGCTCGCCTGCGGCCGTGGCCGTATCGCTGATTGAGGGCGCGACCATGCGCACGTACCGCGACCCGGAGCCCAGCTTCGATGCCCTGCTAAACGGCGAGGTGGATGCAGCCTTCATCTGGGGGCCGCGTGCCGGGTATCTCAATAAACACGCGTATGACGATGCGTTTACGGTGCTGCCCTCGGGCATGCGGTGGCCAGTGGCGATCGGCGTCCGCGCGGAAGATCAGCATCTGCTGCCCTTCTTTAATCAGCTGATTGCGGAAATGCAGGACACCGTGGCGGGGCTGCGGACGGCTTATGGGATGGATGAAGAGACGGAGCGGCGCGTGCCGGTAGCGTTTCCTGGACACGACTTCACAGCGGAGGCGCGCAGGGACGTGCCTGCACCGCTACCATCCCTCCTGCGTCCCGCACTGACGGGAGCTGGCCAGAGCACGGGAGCCTCTCCGGATGCCGGGGGCCTGGCGCGTCTTGTAGTCTGGGCGGATACGACCGAGGTGGCCTCTACGGAAGAGCACATCGAGGAGCGAATTGCGAATGGCCGCCGCATGTTTAACTCCACCTACGGCTGCGCCCACTGCCACGGCACGGATGCCGACGGGGCCACCGCCGAAACCAACCTGCGCACCATGCGCGAGCGCTACGGCGAGGAAGCCGAAGCGCAGTTCATGGATGCCGTTCACCACGGGCGCGATGGCACCGCGATGCCGCCGTGGCGGGCTGTGCTCAGCGACGAGCAGATCGCTGACATCAAAACCTTCATCTTCACCATCCAGCGCGAGTAGCGCCCCGCACGCCCCCACACGTTCGCCGATCTGTACATCTACATCGTTCACGCTATGACGCGCTTTGCCTTCTTTTCGCCCCGGTTGATACCGGGAGCCCTGCTCGTGTTGCTGATGGTCGTCGGCGTGCTCCCCGCAGCGGTTGCCGCTGACGGCCGGCTCGCCAGTCCCTCGTCTACTGATGACCCCACTGCCGCTCCGGCGGACACCACGTACGGCGCAATGGTGCGGCTCGCCCCGGTAGAGGTGCGTGCGGCGCCGTTTCTGATCGCCGGCGAAGCCGCCACCTTTTCGGTAAGCACAGCGAACCGCTCGGGCGACCGCCTCAACCTCGACCCGGCACTGACCCTGGATCGCCTCACGACTACCATCCCGGGCCTCTCCGTAAACAGCCGGGAGCACTACGCCCTGGGCGATCGGCTCACGATTCGGGGGATGGGCTGGCGGGCGCAGTTCGGCGTGCGTGGCGTGCAGGTCCTCCTGGATGGCATTCCGCTGACGGTGGCGGACGGGCAGTCGATGATCGAGATCGTGGACCCAGCGTTTGTGCGCTCGGCCGAGGTTATTCGCGGCCCGGCCTCCACGTTCTGGGGGAATAGCAGCGGCGGCGTCCTCGCGTTAAGCACGCAGCCAGAGGGCGGACCGGAGCCCGCAGTGCGCCTCCGGCAGATCGGCGGTTCGTTTGGCCTGCTGAAGTCGGAAGTGCAGGTGACGCCCGAGCTTGGCGAGACGCGCACCAGCGTGTACGCCTCGTACCTTACGCAGGATGGCTTTCGTGAGCACAGCAGCGCGGAACTGGCCCGGGCTGGCATCACGAGCGATATTCCACTGGGGCAGAGCCGCGGGCTGCGGGTCGTCGGCGCACTGGCGGTGATGCCACAGGCCGATGCGCCCGGCTCGCTGGATGCAGAGGCCGCGCAGGAAGACCCCCGGCAGACCCGCGCGTTTCAGGTGATGCAGGGCACCGGCAAGTCGTCCACGCAGGGCCAACTGGGCCTTACCTACCACGATGCCCTGCCGGTGGGTACGCTGCGCGCCAGCGTATACGGCACGGGCCGGGCACTGGAAAACCCCATCCCGTCTGGCTATATCGACCTCACCCGCCGAGCCGGGGGCGCGCGTGCAACACTCGAAGATCAGCTGGGGACGCTCCGCTGGGGCGTGGGCATCGAAACGAAGCTGCAGCGGGATACCCGGCTGGAGTTTGCCAACGACGGCGGCTCGCCCGGGGCCCTGCAGACGGACCAGTTGGAGACCGTCCGCAATGAAGCGGCCTTCGGGCGTTTGGCGCTACCGCTGGGCTCGCTGGAGCTGAGCGCAGGGCTGCGGTTCGACCAGCTGCGGTTCGACGTCGACGACAACGTGGGGGATGAAAGTGGCGTGCGCACCTTCCGTGACCTGAGCCCCTCCGTAGGCGCAGCCTACCGGTTCAGCGCCGTGCGCGTGTACGCCAACCTCAGCACAGGCCTTGAAGCGCCCACCACGGTAGAACTGGGCAACCGCCCCGACGGCCGCACGGGCTTCAACCCAGACATCGGGGCTGAGCGGTCGGTGGGACTGGAAGCGGGCGTACAGGGGTTTGTGCCAGCGCTCAACCTGGCGTACGACGCCGCGGTCTTCACCACCGGCATCGACAATATGCTGATGCCCTACCAGCTCGAATCCGATGGGCCGACGCTTTTCCGCAATGAAGGCGCCACGCGCCATACCGGGGTGGAGGCGGCGCTGCAATGGCAGCTGCATCGCACGGTCACCTTTAGTGGAAGCTATACCCACATCAATGCCACCTTCGCTGAAGGGCAGCTGGCCAACGGCACAGCGCTGGACGACAATCAGGTGCCGGGCATCCCGCGGCACTTCTTCGGCACTCGCCTCGACTGGCAGCCGCAGGGCGTATGGATATCGCTGGAAGCCGAGGGGCAGAGCAGTTTTTACGTGGATAGCGCCAACACCGCATCAAACGACGGAGCGGTACGCGTTCACACCCGCGTCGGGTATCCAGGCCTGTCGTTCGCAGGTATTGCTGCGCAGCCGTTCGTGGCCCTCTACAACGTGTTTGACGTGCGGCATAACGACGTCATCGTCAATGCTTTCGGTAACCGGTTCTTCGAGCCCGGCGCCGGTCGGCACTGGCAGTTTGGCCTCGCGCTGAATGTGCGCTGAGAACGCCCAGCCCTGCTCCAGCCGAATCCATCCCATCCTTCCTCCCTGTACTGATGCGCTCCTTACCAACCCAGGCCCTCCTCCTGCTCCTGATGCTCTTGGTCACGGGCGCCGGGACCACCGCCCAGGCCCAGCCGCCGGACGATGATGACGCCCCCGCGGATACGCTGCGGGCCATACTGGCCGTGCAGGACCTGCCCGAGATGACCGTCCTCGGCTCGCGGGTAGAGCAACTGGAGCATTTACCGGGGGCTTCCTTATACCTGGATCCCGAGATGCTCGCGCGGCTACGACCGGTGCATGCGCGCGACGTGGTGCGGCGGGTGCCTGGTGTCCACGCCGTAGATGAGGACGTACTGGGGCGGCGCCTCAATATCGGTGTGCGGGGCCTCAACCAGCGGCGCTCCAGCCGGATGTTACTCCTGGAGGATGGCGCCCCCATTCAGCTGGCGCCGTATGGTGACCCCAGCGCGCATTACGCCCCACCCACGGCTCGCGTTGGCAGTATCGAGTTTCTGAAAGGGGCGGGACAGACGACCTACGGCCCCCAGACGGTGGGCGGCGTGATTAACTTCCTGAGCCCGGCGATGCCGACGACCCCTGGGGGGCAGGTGCAGCTTCGCGGCGGCACGCGGGACTACGTAGCCGCCCATGCACAGGCGGGCGGCACCTGGGGTGGGCTCGGCGTAGCCGTTGACGTGGTACACGAATCCGTAGATGGCAACCGGCAGGATCAGCGCCAGCGCGTCAATGATGTGGCGGCCCGCGCGGCGTGGCAGATAGCAGAGGCGCACCGGCTGATGGCAAAAGCCACCGTCACGTTTGAGCAGGCGGACATGGGCGAGGCAGGGCTGCGGCAACGCATCTTTGAAGTAAACCCGCGCGCCAACCCCGTTCCCGACGACCAATTCCTGGTCGACCGCCAGGCGGCGCAGCTGTCCCACAACTGGACGTTGGGGCAGGCCTCCACGCTCACCACGCAGGCCTACGGCCATCGGTTCTTTCGCGAATCCATCCGGCAGGCCAGCAGTTCGGCCGGCTTGAACAACTGCCCGGACGGCGTTGACACGGCGGACTTCTCAAATGCTACGCTATGCGGTAATGAGCAACGGCCCCGCACCTATCACGTGCTTGGGGCGGAGTCGCGCCTGCGTTCGTTCTACAACGGCGGCGCGTTCAATGGTGAAGTGACCGCCGGCATCCGCTACCACCGCGAGTGGGTGCAGCGCAAGCGGTTTGTGGGGAACAGCAGCCCCACGGATGATACGCGCGATTTCGTGAACCTGCGCGGGCGCAACCGCCATCAGGATAACCGCATCGACACGGACGCGGTCGCCCTCTTTGCCCAGCACCGCTTCTTCCTGGGGCGGGTTACCGTTACGCCAGGGGTGCGCGTGGAAACCGTAGCCCAGGCCAACCGCAATGAGATCAGTGGCGCATCCGACCGCGGCACGTATACGCAATGGCTGCCGGGCCTTGGGGCTACCCTGCGTCTGGTGGAAGGAGCTACCGCCTACGGGGGCGTCCATCGCGGGTTTGCGCCGCCTCGCCCGGATGATGTGCTGGATCCCGGCCGCGACGTGCTCAACCAGGTCGACCCCGAAGTGAGCACCAATACGGAGCTGGGCCTGCGCGGCGAGCCTACGCCGGGGCTGGCGTACGACCTCACATTCTTCCGTATTGACTTTACCGATCAAATCATTGAGGAGACCATTCCTGAAGGTACCCGCTTTATCAACGCCGGGCGCACGCTGCACCAAGGCGTAGAGCTGGCCGGGCGGCTGGATACGCAGGCTCTGCTGCGCACGCCGAACAACGTCCACCTCTCGGCTGGGGCCACCTATGTGCCGGACGCCCGCTTCACGACACCCATTCCTGAGGAAGACGTGCCCGAGGGCAACCGCCTGCCCTATGCCCCTGAGTGGATGCTCCACCTGGAGGCAGGCCATACGTGGGCCAACGGGCTGGACGTCCGGGGTGGACTACGCCACATCAGCCAGCAGTTCTCCGATCCCCAAAACACCCGCCAGGCGGATGCCACAGGGCAGGAGGGGCTGGTGCCCGCCTACACCGTGTTTCACGCAACCGCAAGCTACCCCGTCAGGTCTTCGGTGGACGTGTTTGTAAGCGGCCGAAATCTGACGGACGAGGTGTACATCGCCAGCCGCAAGGATGGCGTTCAACCAGGCCAGCGCCGGCATGTGGCGGCCGGGTTTCGGTGGGCGTTCTGATGAACCGCCTGCTCCAGGCAGCACCCCTTACTTACCTCCCAATCCAATCCCCGCATCCCATGCCGAAGTATCTAATCGAACGCGAAATCCCCAACGCCGGCGCCATGAACAGTGATGAGCTCCGCAGCGCCTCCCAAACCTCCTGTACGGTGCTCCAGGCCATGGGGCCGGAGATTCAGTGGGTGCAAAGCTACGTAGCGGGCGACAAGATCTACTGCGTCTACATCGCCCCCGACGAGCAGACCATCCAGGAGCACGCGCAGACGTCTGGCTTTCCGGCCAACCGCGTCACGGCCATTGATGCCATCATCGACCCGACGACCGCCGAAGCCGTGCCGGCCTGATCATACGCGCAGCATCACCTGTTCCTACGCACGTGGGAGGCGGTCCTTGCCGGGTCGGACTCCCACGTGGGGTGTTATACCGAATCCAGTAGGTGATGTCAGTATTTCTCGCTCCCATGCTCCGCGTGGGAGCGCACCATGAGCACGCTCCGCGTGCGATGCAACGGCTCGCCTGCCTGACCCTCAGCAATCTGATCTATCAACTGGGCGGGGCTTCCGTGAAGCGGCACTTCCGAAAACGTACTTCTGCGAGGACGCAGGACTGACCTGTCCCCGCGCACACCCCGACGCACGGGGCCCATTCTGGTACGCGCCGGAACGGCTGGCACGTCTGGCCAGATATGGCTGATGGACCGAAAACATCAGGAAGATACCGGCATCATGAGATCGATTGCGTATTATAGCGTCTCGGCGTGCGGAGTTGTAATGGAGTAGCTGTGTAGTATCGGGCAGGGATATAGCCCCCCAGCGCCCATAGGTGGCGCTCGACCACAGACAGGCGAAGGATCAGCGCTCAGCAGGTGGCTGGAACGTCGACGAAGGACAGCAGGTCATGCAGTACCATCCCGCCCAGTAGCCACGGGAAGTGAAGCCCCAGCACGATCCGGATGTGGCCGACGCCCGGATAGAGGACAGCTTCGGCACACCCACCGGCGTCCTGGATGCGTGCGGCCAGGCGGGTGGAGTTGCCCGGCGCTACGGTCTCATCGCCAGTTCCGTGCAGCAACAGGAGGGGGATCCCGGTGCCGTCCACCTGCGCGGCGGGGTAGGTGGCTGCCCAATCCTCTTCCGGCCCCATCAGCGCCTGGATGTCTGGGGCAGTCCACTCTACATCCACAGGCCCCGCCATCGAAACCACGCCCTGCACAGCATCCGCCGGAACGCCCGCCTCCTGCAGGTACTGCGCGTCCAGGGCGAGCAGCGTAGCGGTGTGCGCCCCCGCCGAGTGGCCCACCACGTAGAGCTGTGTCGCATCGCCGCCGAAGCGGTGCGCGTGGTCGTATGTCCACCGGACGGCGGCGGCCGCATCGTCCACCCATGTGGGAAAGGTGGCCTCGGGGTAGAGGCGGTAGTTGGGAACGACCGTCACCACGCCGTGCTGTGCAAGGGTGCGGCCCAGTAGCCGGTATTGCGCTTTGGATCCGACCTGCCATCGCCCGCCATGCAGAAAGACCACTACCGGCTGATCAGCGCCGCGCCTCGGGCGGTAGACATCAAGGGCCTGCCGCTCTTCCGGCCCATACGCCAGATCTGTGGTGTGGTGTACGTCAGCCTCCGGAAGCACGGCCGCTACACCCCCTTGAAGCGTACAGCCCGACGCCACGAGCAAAATAGGGAGGAGGGCCCCCACGATAAGCGCCCACGGGGGGAGGGGAGCGGGCGTTCGAGAGGTGAAGCGGCGCGATGTGGGGCGGTAAGGCATGGCAGAAGGTACGCCCACCCGGAGGATGGGGTCGCGTCTGGCGTCGGCATGGGCAGCAGCGCCTCATCAAAGCCGCGCTACTCCCACAGCTCCTCTCGCCAGTAGCGGGGCGGGCGTTCCTCCCGCACCTCAACCGCAAAGGTGTCCGTCAGGGTCTGACCGTGGCGGTCGGTGCTGGTAACGCGAATGCTATGTACGCCGAGGGGTAGCTCCGGGAGCGCCGCGCGCCAGAGGTGCATGTTGCGGTCAGCGATGGAGGACTGGGGCTGCGGCGGGGCCGGACCGAGCGTGCGTCCCTGAAACAGCTCAAAGCCCTGCGCCCGCTCGTTGCCGGAGCGGCTCTCATAGGCGTAGCGCGCTACCGACAGCTGCCGGGCCGCCGCAAACGGGTCGGCCCATTCGGCGCCGATGCGCGGACCTTCGCCCGCCCCTTGCTGCGTCCGCTCCAACGTCAGCGCCTGCCCATCCGGTAGCTGTGCCTCTACGACGGTCTCCGCTGAGCCGGCCCACACGTTGGCTGTCAGGTAAACGCCGCCCTCGAAATCCTCCGGCGTCAGCAGTTGGGCGTCTGGCAAGTCGTGGATGGAGCGTGGCGGCACCGGGTCGCGCGCGTCCGCATCTTCGTTGCGCCACGCGGTGATGGCATCAAACCAGTCCCGAAAGCCGGGCGTGTTGAGCCCCACCCACTGCCCCCGCTCCGCGCCGAGGCGGGCGCCGCGGTACTGCTCCGTGTAGGCCGGGCCATCAAAGGTGAGATGGAGGTACCCCGCCGGCGCGCCGAGGCGCTGCAGGGCCATCGGGATTCCCTCTATCGAAAAGTCGCCCTGAAACCAGGCGCCCGAAGCCGCACCTGCCACGATGTGGCGGAAGGGCAGCGGCCCGGCGCCCACCTGCTCCGTCCAACCCTCAAAAAGCTCCCCGGGCGCGTGGTTTTCGATGGTATGCGTGTGGCCCGAAAGCGACAGCGCCTCGCGCCCCTCCAGCATCTCGTACACCCGCGTAATCTCGTCGGTTTGGTGCTGGCCGCTCGTGGCATCCACAAACGATACAAACGGGATATGTGTGCTCAAGACGATGAGGCGGTCCTCCGGAGTCTCCGCGATGAGCTCTTCCAGCCACGTCAGCTGCGTCTCCGTGAGACGTCCGTTGTACGAGGGACGGTCGCCGTCGCAGTGCGTACGCCCCCGGGCCACATCCTCTGCGCCGCAGGGGTAGACGACGTTGTCCAGCATGACGAAGAGCACGTTGCCCTGCTCAAAGGCATAGTAGGTGGGCCCCACGATCCGGCGCCAGCTATTGCCCTTGTCGGCGTTCGCGGTGGCGTCGAAGTCAATATCGTGATTGCCGATTACGGGCCATTGCGGCGCACCAGCCAGGGCCACGATCTCCAGGAGGCGATCCAGCAGGCCGAGGTCGTCGCCCACAACATCGCCGATGGGGATGATGCAATCGCTTTCCGTGAGCCCAGCATCGCGGAGGTCGGCCCCGACGCCATCGCGAAAGTAGCCAATCTGCTCGTTGGAATACGTCTGCGCGTCCCCAAGAATGGCACAGGTAAAGCTGTCGCCCGCTGCGCCCTCGCGCGTCAGGGGAAAGTTGACCTGTGCGGGCGCCGGCCCGGTATCCGGTAGGCCGCCGAAGCGCATATCATAGTCGGTGCCGCCTTCCTTGTGGATGTAGAAAAACTGGGGCACCATCCGCGCATCGGTAGGCACGCGCCAGCCCGACGGCTGCACGATGGAGAGGTCCATGTCGTCACGGACGGCGATCTCGTAGGCGCCGTCCGCATCCGTGCGCACCCAGTCGCGCCCGTTCGTCACGAGCACGCCTTCGACGCCGCGATCGCTCGCATCAAACGTGCCGGTATGATGCGCATCGTCGAAGACGTACCCCACGATCGTTTCATTGCCAGCGCCTTCCCCAATGACTTCCGGCTGTGCACGGTAGTCTTGTGCGTGAAGCAGCGCGGGGAGGAAGACAAGGGCCAAGCAACACAGCAGGGGTAGGAGGGAACGCGGAGTCATAACGGCACCGGATGAATCAACGAGGGCAAACGAGAGGCGACACGGCCGAACCCCCATGATAAAAAAGATTGTGGGCTTTCGCGTGGCCCGTCGCGGCTATGGAGGTTAGCAACGTGTTAAGGATGGGGCGAAGGGGCCGGACAGCAGGCGCGCCGGTGCGTCACATGTTTGTCTCAAAAGAGGTGTCGTCTCAAAAGAGGTGCGGCGCGACGAGATAGGACGTGAGCGTCACCACAAGCCCCCCGGCCAGCAGGTAGTACGCCAGCGGAATCAGGTTAAGCCGAATGACACGCCCCGCCTCGCCTACGAGCCCGACGGTGGCCAGCGCCGCAATCACGTTGTGGATGGCGACGACATTGCCGATCGCGGCCCCCATCGCCTGCCCGGCCACGATGAGCTGCGTAGGCAAGCCGAGCGTCTGCGCCACCTCAAACTGTAGGCCGACAAAGGTGATGTTGCTAACCGTGATGGAGCCTGCGATAAACGACCCGAGCGCGCCGACCGCGGGGGCGACCATCGTGTAGGCGGGGCCGATGGCCTCGGCGGTCACCTCCGCCAGCACCACGATCATGCTTGCTTGCAGGGCGCCGGGATGTGCTCCGGTTTCGAGCATGATCTCCACCATCGCAATCACAAAGACGAGCGCCACGGCGGGGGCCGCGAGGGTTTCCGCCGCTTCGCGCCAGGCCCCGCTGACCTGTGCGCGCGTCATGTTGAAGAGGGGAATCGCCAGCAGCGCGCTGATCACCAGCCAGGTGCCGGGCACATAGGCCCATGCGATGGAGCCCGCGAGCGTGGTATCGAGGATGCCGTCCCATACCAGCGTGAGGCCGGGTGTAGTGCGGAGCCAGGTTCCAATCGGCTCCACCACGCGCGTACCCACCAGTAGTGCGACGAGGATCAGGTACGGGGCCCAGGCGCGCAGGAGGGACATGGAGCGGTCGGTGTCAAGCGCTACATCGGCAGTCGCCTCGCCGGCGTCGGGGCTGCCCGGTTCGATCGTCCCCACCCAGTACGAGGGCCAGGCCTCCCGCGGTGGGAAGGTCCATGGGTCCGACGGTGCGAAATACCCGGCGCGGAGGGCGCCCACCACAACCGCGCCCCCTACCATCGCCCCGATGAGGGACGGCAGTTCGGGGCCAACGAACCAGGCGGCTGTTACGTAGGGGACGACAAACGCCACCCCGGCGAACAGGCAGAGCGGCGTGACCGCCCAGAGCGCAGCGCCGGGCCGCTGGTCTTCGCTCCCGAAGAAATACACGATAACGCCAACCGCGATGAGGGGCATAAACACGCCCACGATGCCATTGAGCAGCGCGGCCCATCCGCCTGCCGCCACGGAATACTCGGCAACGGTCCATCCGCCCGCAGCAATGGCCTCTTCAAACCCACCCAGCGGTGCGTTGAACCCAACGACGACCGGCGTACCCACCGCACCGAACACCGTGGCGATGGCATGCCCGACAAGCGCCGCGACCACAGCCGCAAGGGCCGGAAACCCGAGCGCCAGCAGCAGCGGGGCGACCACCGCCGCCGGTGTCCCAAACCCCGCGACGCCCTCCAGGAACGTCGCCAAAAAGAACCCCAGCACGACCACCTGCACGCGGCGGTCTTCGCTGATCGCTGCAAACCCGGCATTGATGCGGTCTACGGCCCCCGACCGCATCAGCGTGTAGAGCAGCACGAGCGCCCCGAAGACGATCCACAGAATCTCAATCGCGGTCATCACGCCACTGAGCGATGCCGCTGCAATCCACCCCGGTGGCATCTGCCACGCCAGGTACGCCACAAGGGCCGCGGTAGCCCAGGCTACCGGCATCGCCCGGCCGGCCGGCCACAGAAACCCAACCAGAAGAACGGCGACAACAAAGAGCGGCAGAGCAGCCAGCAGCGCGTTTGCCAACACGGTATGTGGAAAGACGATGGCTAAGACGTTGAAACGAATGTCTCCACATAGCGCCCTGTGAGGCAAGGGTTTCGCGGCGTGTTGCTGCTGGCCATGGGCTTCAGCAGGTAAGCGGAGGTGCTGGTACGGTGGGGAGGGTAGCTCCCAGGGAATGGCAGGGTTGCATCCAAAACCCGCCGCAACGCATCACGCGCCCTCCGGCCCGGAGTCTACAGGCAAGGTCCACAAAGCCCACCTCAGGTATGCCTCGTGGCCACCGACGCGACCGCCGCCGGGGGCATCATCGTCAGGCCATACGGCACGCGCAACGCACACAGCGCCTCAGCCGCCAAGCGCCCGTCGATGGGGGTATCCTCACGAACCGGGTATTCCTGCCGGACCATATCCAGGTAGGCCGCGATATCGGCGCTTGTGAAGCCATCCACAAGCATGATAAACAACGCCGGCACGTGGCGCCGGTAGAGGCCGCGTCCGTAGGGGCCCGTGCCAATCCCGAGGGGATCCCAGTACCGACAGAGCACGGTGCAGATCGACCCGCGCAGCTGTTTCGAAAGGCCGTCTTCCTGATAGATGGAGGGGAGCTGTTTCATGGCGTCGATATGGTTAGGAGAACATTGTACAGGCGGTAGAGGGGGGGCTTCGCAGGACGTCGGGTAGAGCGTATAGCGCGGTAGCGCATCCACTGTGTGCGGTGCTACCGACCCCACGGCCATCCTACGCAATCTTCCGTACGGGTGCATTACCGCGGCGTTAAACAGGTCCGTGCGTGAGGGTGTGATCCGCTTGTTTAATCCTTGGGTCATCATTTGGTGATGCTTTCCTAACGCAGGCCCCGTGCATTATCCGTACATTAACCGCCCATCAGTAATTGCTGTGTCTCCACACCTATGAATGCGTACGCGCCCCAGTCAGGCAGTGCCCGGAATGGGCAGGAGGACGTGGGTGGCGGGTGGGTACGCGCCGCGGCCGTCAGGGCCGCCTTGCAACAAGCTTTGGCGCACGATGAGGCGCGCGTGCTGTGCCTGGGCGATGGACCCTTCACGCGCCGTAACATGGCGGCCTTCCTTGCCGCTATGGGCGTGGCGCCCCTGGATCTCCGTTCGGCGTTGTGCCCCACCCTTCTCGTGTGCGGGCGCGCGAACCTGAATGCCGACCGGGTGCAGGAGCTTATGTATGTGCCGCATCGTGCGCCCGTCCTCTGTGCACAGGAGCAGGTGCTCCACGCATGCTACCAGCTCTGGGAAGAACGCAGCGGTGGCGGTCTCATCAAGCTGGGCTGGCACCCCGTACAGCGGTGGCTTACGCCTCCCGATGTGCGTCAGGAAGACACGACACCCGCAGAGGGCCCTACGGCGGCCTCAACCGCCATCTTTTGTCCCGACGACCTGCTGCGCATGCTGCCCTATGTGGAGTACGCGATGCACGGCACCCAGGCCCGCCGTCGGAAGGTATTGCGGCAGGCCTTCGTGATGGACCTGCGCGCCCTCAAGCACATCGCGCCGGCGTCCGATGCGCGGCGGCCGGCCGCGGTCCATAGCTGGGGCCAGGGCCGGAGCCCGTGGGGCCTTCGGCGCAGCGCCACGCGACTGCAACACGTGGTGGGGTCGCTGATGCGGGCGCAGCAACGGCTGGATGGCCTCCACGCCCCGCTGCGCAGCATCTGCAGCAAAGACCTCCGTTGGCTGCGCATCAATATGTACGATGCGGGCGGGTTCGACTTCCCCTGGCCTGCAGCGTAGGTAGGAGGGGCTTCCGGTGCTCGGTGCGTCCTTGTCGAGCCGCCTTTGTTCTGATGCTCAGGCCGTTTGCCCCATCGGAAAGGGAGGGGTGCCTTCAACGGTCGGGCCTTGCAGCGAGGGTTCATCGCCCGCTGTCCACCTCGGAAGCGTATGGCGCACGCGACGCAGCACCGTAGCGCCTGCGCCGTTGGTTTGCTCCACTGGTGGGGCAATGGTTGTGAACGTGCAGGCCGTGCGTTCGCCGTCTACCTCCAGGCGCGCAAAGCCGTAGGCGTTACTGTCTACATACGTGAGGTGAGGGTTCTGGTCAGGATTGCGCTGGGCTATGGCGGCGTCGAGGTTGCCGCCGGTTTCGGCGAGTGTTGCGCTGGCGCGGGTGCCATGGCGGAAGGACAGGTTGAGCGCTTCCAGGGGGGGCGCATCGGGGCGGTCCAGCGCCACAAGCGGCCGCAACGCCTCCCCTGGGGCTACGATGCCCTCCATCGCCTTCCATACGCTGGTGGAGCTGATGCCGCAGACGGAAAATTCTGCGCCCATCGGCTGAAGCCCCTCCTCCTCGTAGCTCCGGGCGAGGTAGCCGGCAAAGCTGTTGTGGTTATCGCCGGCAAGCGAGACGATGTTCGTCATGCCCGCGTCGGCCATAAAGCCCAGCAGTTCCTCGCGCTCGGATGGATAGCCTTCCCAGGTGTCGATCGTAAAGACGGCGGGGCTGGCGTCCGGGTCTATCTGGTCCAGGTCCAGCCGCATGGGCATCAGGGGAACGGACGTCCCGAGCAGCTTCCACGTGGCGTCGCTGGCCTGGAGAACGTCTTTGAGCCACTGTTTTTGCTGTGCGCCCAGCATGGTCCCAGGAGGCGCATCGCGTCGCACATTGGGCACTTCCTGCGCGCCAAGCGTAATGGTGTCCGGAGGCTGCCCATTGTTGAACGTGCGGCCCGCGTCGAAGGCACGCACGAGCGGGAGGGGGGCAATGTACCGGGCGTTGCCGCTAATCTCTACGCCCATCGGGCCAGGCACCGGGTGGGCAGAGCGGTAGGAGCGGGTATCTGTCAGCACGAGCTCTACATGTTGCCCCCAGCGAAAGGACCGATAGATGGTGAGCGACTCGATCGCTGCCAGGTTGTTGGGCTCTCGGCTCAAACCATGATCGTCAAAGTCGGTGAGTGGCGCGTTCTCGACGTCAACCGGCTCAAAGTCGGCCGCCTGCGAAGGCACATCGCCCACCGACGGACTGCCCGTTAGCAGCGCCGGAATGTACTCGAACCAGGCCTGATTGGCGGCCACCTTTCGCTCCTGCGCGGGCTCGCCTTCTGGTGTAAATGTGGCCATCCCCTGCCAGCAGTCATCGCTAAACTCGTGGTCGTCCCACGTTACCAGAAACGGCCAGCGGGCGCGGGCTTCCCGGAGGTCAGGATCTGTCAGGTACGTTTTGTAGAGGTGGCGGTAGTCCGCCAGCGTAACGGCATGCCGGCGGGCCCAGTCCACATCGTCGCCCACCGTAGCGCCGCCGCTGGGGAAGTCGGGGAGTTGCCGTGCACCGCCGTACCCCTGAACCTCATAGATGTAATCGCCCAGGTGCAGGACAAAATCGAGCTGCTCCTCGGGTGCGGCGGCCTTGTCTTCTTCAATCAGCGTGCGGTAAGCGCTGTAGAAGCCGCCCTCGTACGACTGGCAAGAGGCAAAGGCGAAGCGGATGGGTCGGTCGCTATCGGGTCGCGGAGCGGTGCGCGTCCGGCCCGTGAGATCGCTCACATCCCCAGCCGCAATGAAGCGATAGAAATACCGGGTGTCCGGCGTAAGGTCGTGCACGAGCACGCGCACAGTAAAGTCGTCGGAGGCGTTTGCCACGAGCTGCTGCTCCGCCACTACGTGGGCGAAGTCCGGCGAGGGCGCCACCTGTACAGTCAGGGGGATGGTGTCGGGACGCGCGCCGGAGGTCGGCGTAACGCGGGTCCAGAGCACGACCGACGAGGGGGTCGGGTCGCCGGAGGCCAGCCCGTGCGGGAAGTGGTACTGCCCCGGCTGGTCTACTTTGGCAGCGCTTACCGATGGAAAGATGGGCAGGTGCGCGGCTACGGCAAAGCACCCGGCGCCCTGTAGAAAACGGCGTATGAAGGTTCGGCGGGAAGACATAGAGATCGAGGTTTCAGCGTAAGCAGACGGATGGGTAGGGCTCGGCTAAAGCCGGCCGGTGAGGCGGACCCCGAACGTGCGCGGCGGTCCCGGAATGAAGGTAGGGATACCGAAGGCACCGCCTGTGTTGCCCGCTTCAATCAGGTACTCGGTGTCGGTGGCGTTCTGCACAAAGCCCGAAACGGTCACCCGCCCGCCCGGCAGGTCAAGGCCGGCGCGCAGATTCAGCAGGCCGTAGCCTTCCTGTTCAATGCCAGGCTCGTTGTCTTCCTCGAAGAATACCTGCGATTTAAAGGTGAACGTGGGGCGCAGCCAGAGCCGCCCCAGCGCACCGGCACGCGCGCTCAGCTCGCCACCAAGGGCAAGGGTATGCTCCGGCGTCAGCCGAAAGCGGTTGCCTGCCAGCTCTTGCTCCTCGCCGTTGTTGTCGGTATCGTCGAAGGTAGCGTTGGTGTAGCCGTAGCTGCCAAAGACGGAGAGTCCATCCGCCAGCACTGCCCGGAGGCTGGCCTCGCCGCCCAACGCGGTGGCGTTTCCTGAGTCGCGTGTCTCGCTCACCAGCCCATCGGCGGTGAGCTCCACCACGCTTGTCTGGAAGTTGAAGTAATCGTAGTAAAATGCCGCCGCATCGTACTGCAGGCGATCCTGCCAGAGCAGGCCCTTAACGCCGACGTCGTAGCTCCACACGATTTCGTTGTTAAGCACGTTTACGGTGCTGGGCGCACTGACCTGGATGACGTTGGGACGCCGGCCGCGCGCCACGCTGCCAAAAATGGTAGCGGCTGAGCTGACCTGGTAGTTGGTGGCCAGCCGCCCCACCACCGACGTAAACGACGCACTGTGGCTTTGGCGGCCCTCTGTTGGGGTAAAGAGGTTGTTGGGGCCGGCGCCCAGTACAAAGCCGAGGGTGCCGGGGTCATCGGCAGGCGGCACATCCAGCGCGCCGGTGCCTTCCTCATAGGTTGCGCGCAGTCCTGCAGTTAAGGACCAGCGTGGCGTGAGGTCGTAGGTGCCGTCGGCAAAGACCTCCAGCGCCGTCATGGAGCCGAAGTTTGTGCTGACTTCCTGGTGGCTTTCTTTGAGCGGCTGCCCTGTCAGCGGGTTCGTGGTGAAGCTCAGGTTCGGTGAACCGTCAGGGTTGAGGAGGGGCAGCGCCGGGATGGCGGGGTTCACCTGGTTGAGCAGAGGCGAGAGCAGCGCGAAGAAGCTCCGCTCGTCGGTGCGGAAGGGCACGCGCTGATAGCCGTCCTCCCAAAAGAGGCTCGCGCCGCCGAAGCCCCGGAAGCGCTCGCCGCCGTCGTAGTTGAGGCGCACTTCCTGACTAAACTGCTGGCCGAACGCGTCTTCGTCAAACTGAAGCGCTGGCGCCGGCGTCCCGTCGGCATCGAAGCGCTCCAGGGAGTCAAACTCGCGATAGGCTGTGATGCTGGAGAGGATCCAGGCGGGCGCGAGCTGGTGGTCGGCCAGCAGCGTGACGCCCCACACGGTGCGGTCTACAAACAATTCGTCATCGCCCAGCACTGGATCGGCGCCGCCCATCGCCGCCGAGGCGAAGGGGCTGAGCTGCCCGCTCGGTGGGGCAAACGTGCCACTCTTAAACGACGTGCCCGGTGGGGTATCGCGCTGAACGTTTACGATGGCATCTACTACGGTCCGGTCGGTTGGCAACCAGCGGAGCGAGAGGCGCCCGGCCTGTGTCTCCTTTCCATTCAGTCGGCCGCCCAGCTCGTTCTCGATAGCGCCGTCGCGCTGGGAATAGATGCCCGCCACGCGCAACAGGAGGTTGTCGGTCAGCGGCGTGTTCACAAATCCTGTGGCGTAGCGCTCGCTGAAGTTGCCCACCCCTACCGTCGCCTCAGCGGCCACGCGGCGCTCGGGTTTGTTCTGGATGAGGTGCACCGCGCCAATCTGCGCACCGCGTCCGAAGAGCGTACCCTGCGGCCCTTTCAAGACCTCAACCCGGTCCATGTCGAACAACTCCACCACCGAGCCCCGCGATTTGCTGATGGAGACGCCGTCCTGAAAGACCGAAACGCGCGGCTCAATGCGCGAGTCGCCACTGTCGCTGGTGATGCCACGGACCACAAAGCCGGGATTGTTGGGGCTTTGGATCTGAATTTCAAGACCCGGGATGAACGTCGAAAGGTCGTCGAATTGCTCCAGCTCCAGGTCCTGCATCAACTGGCCGTCCAGCACCGACAGGGCAGCCGGCACCTCTTCTACAGCTTGCAGGCGTTTTTGGGCGCTTACGACGACGCCGTCAAGCGAGAGGGCGCGCTCGGCAAGCGTGAAGGTCACCTCGGCAGATGCGCCCGCCTCAATGCGTACCTCTTGCCGCGTAAGCTCGAAGCCTACAAACTGGGCGACGGCGGTGTACGTGCCGGCCGGCACCCGGGTAAGGCGAAAGCGGCCGTCTTGCCCCGCCACGGTCGCCAGCGAGGTGCCCTCCAGGCGGATGGTGGCCCCCGGGAGCGGTTCGCCCGCATCGGCCTGGACGATGCCGCTTAGGCTGCCGGCTGTCTGCGCATGGGCGGACGTCGTGCCGAAAAGAAAGACGATGCCGAGGAGCAGGAGCGTCAGGAGGATGCCGACCGGGGCCCCCGTCCACTGGGGGAGATGAACGGCGTCAGGTGGCACAGCACCGGGCGTGTGGGCGGTATTGCGCAGAATGGCTGTGTAGCGAGGATTCAACATGGGATCGGGCGATGGGATGGGACGGTGGGTATCAGGAGGACGGCCGCTGTAGCCAGCCCACCTGCATCGCCCAAGGGTAAAGCCCGCGTCTTACCAGATGATTACCCTGTGGTTATCCTTCCGTTAACCATCATGCCGCCTTGTAAACGAGGTATCTTGAAGCGCTTGCGCATCCGGTTGAAGCCCCCTGGGTCACTTTTCCGCACTGGCCACGTAGGGCGCTTTACCAGAGGACAGACAGAGACGCTCACACCATCAGCGGAAGGGACTCATGCGTGAAATTCGAACGGCCATTTCTATTCAAGCGCCGCCCGCCGTCGTCTGGGCGCACCTCACCGATCTACCGCGCTATGCCGCCTGGAACCCGCTCGTGCGGGAAGCAGCAGGCACGGTAGCGCCCGGCGCTCGCCTGAAGGTGCAGATCCAGTTGCCCAGCAGGGCGCCAATGACGTTCACGCCAATCGTGACGAAAGCCGTGCCCGAACGTGCATTTCGCTGGCGTGGGAAGCTGCTGGTGCGTGGGCTGTTCGATGGTGAGCATATCTTCGAGATGGAACCCGAAGGCGACGGGCGTTGCCGTTTCGTGCATCGCGAGCGGTTCTCTGGGGTGCTTGTCCCGTTGCTGTGGCGCTTTCTGGAAACCCCGACCCGGGCCGGCTTTGAGGAGATGAACGCCGCGCTCAAAGCCCGGGCCGAAGAGCAGGCGGGGGGGCAGGCCGTGGGATGAGGGCTGTAGTGCATGCCAGGCCTGCAGATACGCCGGCCCGGCGGTCACCGCCCCCGCCGCTTCCTCGGAATCTGCCGGCCTTGCATCATATGCGTCGATCACCACATCTACCAGTGGTTTGTACAGGGGGATGTGCAATGAGTGCTCGATCGGAGACTCGTTCCGTGGGTAGAAGGGGCGAGAGATAGCGTCAAAAATCCTACTAAATTGCAAGCAGCGCCGTCATAAGTTTATTTATTTTCGTGTGCAGTCTCCGATACATCGTTTACACCCACGAGGCCGAAAGCAAAGGGCGGTCAATGCCAAACGGTGGTGGCCTCTTTAAGAGATTCGCGGAATTGATTCACAAATGACACACGATGCCACCTCCTGATATACCTAAAAATGAACGTGAGCGCTTGTATGAACTGCGGCGTTATAACCTGGATAAAAACACCAGTGATCATGCCTACGACTTCCTCACGCGGATGGCAGCCACTATATGTAGTACGGACAACTCCCTATTGAGCATCATTGATGACGACGTACAATGGTTCCTGTCACAGCATGGCACGGCGTACGACGAGACCCCGCGAGAGTATGCCTTCTGTGCGCATGCGATCAACAATCCGAATAACCTCTTAATCGTTGAGGACGCCCGGGAGGATGCCCGGTTTAAGGAGCATCCCGCGGTGCTCGGCGCACCTGGTATCGTCTTCTATGCAGCAGCACCGCTGGTAACCGAAGCCAACGTTGCGCTGGGCACGCTGTGTGTGGTCGACCAGCAGCCTCGCACCCTTACGCAGGAGCAGAAGAACGAACTGCGTCTGCTTGCCGCACAGGCGGTCAAGCTGCTGGAGCTGGAGAAAACGACAACCGTTCTCAAGGACGCCAACCGGAAACTAAAAAAGCAAGAAGAGCTGCTCCGGGTTACCCAGTCCGTCAATAAGATTGGCGCCTGGGAAATGGATCTCGATACCGGCAAGACGTACTGGTCAGAGGAAGTCTATAAGATACACGAGGTTGACAAAACGTTTGACCACAACAAGTCAAATGGGCTCGACTTTTATCATCCAGAAGACCGAGAAACAGTGAGGCGCGCTATTGAGAGCACGCTAACGACGGCGGAGCCCTTTGATGTCACGGCCCGTTTTATCACAGCCAAAGGGAATCAGCGCTGGGTACGGGCAACCGGCCACCTGCACGCCGATGACGCATCAGACAAATGCCTCATCGGCGCTTTTCAAGATGTCACAAGCCTCAAGGAATCAGAGCAAAAGTTTAAGGGCATATTCGATTCCACCTTCTCGTTCTTGTGGATTTTAGATGCCGATGGAATCGTTCGCGATACGAATAAGGCCTCGTTGCAGGCCGCCGGCATCACAAAGAAAGAAGTCGTCGGCGAACCCTTCTGGAAGTGTTACTGGTGGCAGGCCTCCGGCCAGGAACGAGCACGTCTGCAAAACAGCATTGCCCGAGCCAGGGCAGGGGACGAGGCAACCTACGAGGCGACCGTTTCAGTGGAAGGAGATCGTACCCTCCCCATCCTGTTTTCACTTCGCCCTGTCTTTAGGGAGGGCGACATCCAATTCATCGTAGCCGAAGGACACCCGATCGAAGACGTGGTGACGGCGAGGAATCGGTACCGCGCAGTACTTGAGGGGACGCGTGCGGGCACCTGGAAGTGGAATGTGCAAACTGGCGAAACTGTTTTTAATGAGCGATGGGCGGAAATCGTTGGCTACACGATCGAGGAAATCAGTCCGACGACCATCGATACCTGGGTGGAATTTGCTCATCCCGATGATTTGAAAAAAAGCAACGAACAGCTTGAAGCGGTTTTTTGCGGCGAACGAGACTTTTATGACATTGAGTGCCGGATGCGCCATAAGAACGGGGACTGGGTCTGGGTGCATGATCGCGGCAAGGTCGTCTCCTGGACACCAGGTGGCGAGCCACTGATGATGTATGGCACCCACCTGGACATCACGGAGCAGAAGCTAATAGAGGAAGCCCGCACGGCATTAGTCAAGCGGTTCGAGCGTATAGACGCCCACGTGCCGGGAGCTATCTATCAATTCCAACTCATGCCCGATGGGCAGACCCGTTGCCCCTATGCCAGTGCAGGCATACAGCAGGTGTTCGGTGTAACCCCGCAGGAAATAGCAGGCGATGCCGCCGTCCTGTTCGAGCGGATCCATCCAGAAGACGTAGACCAAGTCAGGGCCTCTATCGAGGTCTCCGCCCGTACCCTGACCACTTGGCGGCATACCTGCCGGGTCAACCTTCCAGACGGGCGGACGATCTGGGTTGAAGGTGAGGCCACCCCAGAAGCCCTCCATGACGGAAGTATCCTATGGCATGGCTACATCCAGGACATCACCGAGCAAAAAGAAGCAAGCCGTAAGCTTTTATACAACGAACGCTTACTGCAGTCGCTCTATGAGCTTTCTCCGATCGGCATTGCCCTTAACGATTACGAAACGGGAGCATTTGTCGATGTCAACGAGAAACTGGTGGAGCCGACTGGCTACACGAAAGAGGAGTTTCTTAACCTTAGCTACTGGGATGTGACCCCCGAGGAGTACAAGCAGGAAGAGATGGAGGCGCTCCAAAGCATGGAGGCCACCGGCACGTATGGCCCCTTCGAGAAGGAGTACATCAGAAAGGACGGCAGCAGGTATCCTGTCTTGCTCCGTGGCGTCACCGTACAGGACTTGGATGGGCGCAAGCTCATCTGGTCATTCATACAGGATGTTTCGGATATCAAACAGGCCGAGCAGGACCTGAGTGAGGCGTTAAGAAACCTGCAGTCCATCCTTGATGCCAGCACCCAGGTGAGCATCATTTCAATCGATGACACGGGCCGGATACGTACCTTCAATCGGGGTGCTGAACGCATGCTGGGGTACACCCTTGAGGAGGTCGTCGGGTGCAGCTATGAAGACACGCTACACGTCCCGGAAGAGGTGGCATCACAGGCAGCAGCCTTTTCAGAAACGTATCAGGAGGCCGTAGAGGGCTACCAGGCCCTCTGTTTGGAGGCCAACAGGCGCGGGCAGTACACCGCCGAGTGGACCTACACCCATAAGGACGGAAGCCATATTCCCGTACTGCTGTCCATTACGCCAATGTCTCCGGCCCCTGATGGCGGCGGTCATCTCGCCGTTGCAGCTGACGTCAGCAGTTTGAAGAAGGCTGAACAGGAGATACAGGCCCTGCTTACGATAACAGAGAACCAAAACGAGCGGCTTAAAAATTTCGCGCACATTGTTACCCATAACCTGCGGTCAAACACAGCGGGGATCCTTGGGTCGCTGGATTTAATGGAGGTTACCAATAAGGAGCTGTTTGAAAACGACTTCGTTCAGATGCTTAGGCGGAGTGCTGAGGGCCTGGAGCGTACCATCGAAAATCTTACGGAGGTCGTAAGGCAAAGCTTCGTCAACGAGAACAGCACCTGCCCGGTGTGCCTGCAGGACAGTGTGGATACGGCCCTGCACACCCTCATGCACTACGCAGGCAACGTCGGCGTAGAGCTCATCAGCGAGGTGCAGGAAGGGGTGTGTGTGGAAGGTGTCCCGGCGTATGTCGACAGTGTGGTCAGTAATTTTATTAGCAACGGTATAAAGTACAGCGACCCGGCCAAAAAGAGTTTTGTCAGAGTATATACCGAGTCCCGAGAAGATGAGGTTATGATAGTCTTTGAGGACAACGGCATAGGCATAGACTTGGGCGCGCACGGGGCAGACCTCTTTGGCATGTACCAGACGTTCCACGATCACGAGGACGCGCGCGGCGTGGGCCTGTACATCACAAAAAACCAGATCGCGTCCATGGGGGGGCGCGTGGAGGTGGAGAGCACGCCGGCCGAGGGGTCGTTGTTTAAGGTATACCTCCCGGCTGCCAGCGCCGCTACTTAGGTGCTGCGAATGCTGTGCCGTGTAGGCGCGCCATCACCGCACGCGCCGCAGCACACTTACAATTTCGCCCACCACGTGATAGCCAGGGTCGTCCGGTGGGAAGGTATGCTCCGTGTAGTTGCGGTCGGCGGGGCGAAAGTGCACGCGCCCGTTGGCCAGCTCGAAGCGACGGGCCAGCAGGGTCTCGCCCATGAGGACGGCCACGAGGGTGCCGTTCCGAACGGCGCGCTCGGGCACCTCTTCCACCACGAGCAGGTCGCCTTTGTAGAGCCCGGCGGCGTTCATCCCGTCGTCTCCGGCGCGAGCAATGAGGCACGCCTCCGGGTCGCGCACCCCGCGCATCAGGTAGGGGTCCACGGCCAGCAGCCCCTGGGGTTTATCGCGAAGGGAATCGGGCGCATCGCTGGACGTGCGGCTGATGACAGGCAGGTCGGGTACGCCGTCATCGTCCAGCGCAAAGGGGTCGTCCTGTGCTACAAGGGATAGCCCGCGCGCCTCGTTGGGCGTCCGCTCGATGTAGCCTTTGGTCTCCAGGGCACGGACCTGCTTGTGGACTCCGCTGACAGACCGGATCCCAACGGCGTCGCCAATCTCCTGGAGGGTAGGCGGCTTGCGTTCGGTGCGCATGAAGCGGCGGATGAACTCGTAGATCTCATTCTGGCGCTCGGTAAGGGGCGTAGGCATGGGCAGCATGGGGAAGCAGCGCGGTATATGTGTGCCCGCAATATACGTGAACCACGGCTAAAGGTGAAATAATTTTCTCACATATATTCGAACATAGAGAAATTATTTTCTTTAGGTTGTGCCGCTTCTGGGGTCGGGTATGTGTCATGAGAAATACACACCATCAAAATCACCGAATGCGGCGTAATTTCCTTGACTTTCCAGCGTTATACCGTACATTGGGGAGTGGTGGGGAAAAGTGGGGAACTACCCCAGGCCTCCATCTTGCAATACAGCCCCTCGCATCCACGGGTGGGCGCACTTGCAGCCCTAACTACTGTGCATCCTCATGGCCGGCTTCAAAGGACAGGCTGAATATTCCGTCGATAGCAAGGGTCGCGTGGCGATCCCTGCGAAGATGCGGAATGACCTGAACCCGGCGGCGAAGAACACCTTCACCATCACCCGGGGCTTTGAGCAGTGCATCTTTCTCTACCCGTTGGATCGGTGGGGCGAGATGGAGGACGAGTTCCGAGGGCTCAACATGTTCAATCAGGAAGCCCGCGCGTTCGTGCGGACCATCCTCCGGTGGGCCGATGAGGTAAGCCTGGACGGGCAGGGGCGTGTGTCGGTACCGAAGCCGCTCGTGGAGTTTGCGGGGCTGGATGGCAAAGCCCTTATCATTGGCTCGCTGGACCACATCGAGATCTGGAATCCGGCCGTGTTTGAGGACTACCTGAACGCACAGGCGTCCGACTACGAAAGCCTGGCCGAAAGCGTGATGGGGGTGCTCTGATGACGAATGCCTCCTCACATATTACGGATGGTGGGGCCGACCCGTCGTACGGCTCATCGTATCACGTGCCGGTCCTCTGCGATGCTGTGGTGGAGCACCTCATTACCAACCCTGCCGGGTGCTATGTGGATGCTACGCTGGGCGGTGGGGGACACGCGGCGGCGCTGCTTGACGCGCTGGCCCCGGCTGGGCGCGTGATTGGCATCGACCAAGATGCCGAAGCGCTGTCGGCCACTCGCGCGCGCCTCTCCGACGCTGTAGCGGCCGGGCGTCTGCAGGTCGTCCGTGGCAACTTCGAGCGCCTCGCGCATCTGCTTACGGATGTGCTGGAGTTGGAGGCAATCGACGGCCTGCTGCTGGACCTGGGCGTGTCGTCGCATCAGCTGGATGAGGCGGACCGTGGATTCAGCTTTCAGCAAGAGGCCCCACTGGACATGCGCATGGACGACCGGCAGGGGCTGACCGCTCATCAGGTAGTGAACGACTGGTCGGAGGAAGACCTGCGCGAGGCGCTCTGGACGTATGGCGAGGAGCGCGCGGGCGCACGGATCGCCCGGGCCATCGTCGACGCCCGGCCCCTCGACACCACCACAGCGCTGGCCGACGCGGTGCGCCGCGTGGTGCCTACCCGCGATGAGGTGAAGACGCTGGCGCGCGTATTTCAGGGCATCCGGATTGCCGTGAACCGCGAACTGAAGGCGCTGGAGGCGGCCCTGCAGCAGGCGGTGGATGTGCTGCGGATCGGCGGGCGGATGGCTGTCATCAGCTACCACTCGCTCGAAGACCGCCGCGTGAAGCGCTTCTTTCGCCACGGGAATCTGCAGGGAGAGCCGCGCCGCGACGTGTATGGCAACCCCGTGACGCCATGGAGCGAGCGCACGCGCAAGCCCCTCCGCGCCTCCGATGCCGAAATAGAGGCTAACCCGCGAGCCCGCAGCGCACGCCTGCGCATCGCCGAACGCATCGCGGAGCCCGACTTACCGGCTGTGCCGTAGCTTTTGCTGTCCGCAGCAGGGCTCGTGCACGCCGGCTAACCTTCATCCTATCCTTCTCACCCACTCCTTTCCCCACCCTGCATGCCCCGCTCGCGAGATGACAAACCGTTTGTGGTGCGCCGCCCGGCACAGCACACTCCCCGCCCGAAGCGCAAGCGCGCGAGCGGTCCGGGAGCGGTGCGGCGCAAGCGGTCGTCGGCGTCACAAAAAAAGACCACCGCGCGGCCAGCGTCCGTCATCTGGTCGGGCTTGCGCAACGATCCGGCCAAGCTGCCGGACTGGAAGGAGCTCTCGGCCGACAATGCGCGGGACTCCCGGGCGACCCGTGGGCGCGACTTTCTGGAGTCAGTGTCAACGATTCGCTTCATGTGCTGGCTCTTTGCCGTGCTGTTGGGCGCCGTGATGTACGTCGGCCACGTGCATGCCACGCAGCAGCTGGTGGCCGAACTCGAACAGGCTCGTCAGCAGAACCTGCAGCTCCACTTGCAGCACAGCCGCTTGAAGGGCGACTTCGATCGCATCACGGGGCCGGCGGTCATCCACGAACGCGCCCAGGCGCTGGGCCTCCGCCGAGGTGCTGGCGCCGCCGGTCCGCCCGTCACCGTCCCTTCGCAGCCATGACGCCCCGATCAATTTCAGCAACCTCCTTTATCACCACGCTATAGCCTGTACTTCCTCCTGTGAAGCCCAAAGACCAAATACTAACACGGATGTACGTGTTGCTGACGCTGCTCGTGCTGGCCCCGGTGGCGGTTGGCGTCCAGATGGGGGGGCTGTACTTGGGCGACCGTGCCGAGCTGCGGTCGGCGGGTGAGCGCCAGGCCAGTTCCTTCGTTGACCTGCCGGCGTTGCGCGGCGCGGTCACCGATCAGGCCGGACGCGTGCTGGCAGTGAATACCACACGGTACGATCTGGCGCTGGACCCCACCCAGCCGGGCTTCGATGCGCAGGCGGAGCGGCTCTATGCCAACCTGGCCCGGCTCACTGGGCGCTCTGCAGGCTACTACCGGCGGCGCGTCGCGCAGCGGTCGAGCCGGCAGTACGTGGCGCTGACGCGCAACTTGGCCGAAGACCAACGGACCGCCGTTGAGGGGTGGGAGATTCCCGGGCTGATTCTGGAGCCGACCTTCTCGCGGCGATTCAACTATGGCACCACGGCCGCCCACGTGCTGGGCCACGTAAGCGCGGACGGCACGGGGCTGGCCGGGCTGGAGGCGCAGTACAACGATGCGCTACGTGGGGAGCCGGGCCGCCGGGCCGTCAAGCGCGACCGCCGTAACCACGTCCGCGCGGTGGTGGGCGGGGCCGTGGTGGAGCCGAAGCACGGCGAGTCGCTGGTGCTTACCATCGACCTGGTGCGGCAAACCATTATGGAGGAAGAGCTGCAGCAGGGCATGCAGGAGACCGGCGCCCGCTGGGGCACCGCCATCGCGATGGATCCGCGCACCGGGGCCATCCTCGGCATGGCCAACCAGCCGACGTACGATCCAAACCGCGCCTCTGCCTTTGGCACCCGCGCCCGCCGCAACTACGCCCTCACCGACCGCATGGAGCCCGGCTCCACGTTTAAGGTGGTGGGGGCCGCCGCCGCGATCGAGCAGGGGCTCATCAGCATGCAAGACTCGGTGGAGACTGGCGACGGCTGGGCGGTCTTCCACGGGCGCACCATGCGCGACATCCGCGCCTACGGCACCATCACTTTTGAGGATGTCCTCGCCAAGTCGAGCAACGTGGGCATGGCCCGCGTCCTGCGCCAGATGGACCGCGGCGTGTTCTACCAGTACGCGCGCAACCTGGGCTTTGGGCAGCCCACCTGGATTGACCTGCCCGGCGAAGTAGGCGGCACGCTGCGGCGCCCGGCGGCGTGGAGCGGTACCTCGCTGACCTCGCTTTCCATTGGCTATGAGGTGGACGTGACGCCGCTGCAGGTGCTCTCGGCCTACAGTGCGCTGGCGAACGGCGGCACGCTGATGCAGCCCTTCGTGCTGGCCGAGCGGCGAAGCGTCACCGGCGCATCGCTGTGGAAGGCCGAGCCCACCGTTATCCGCCAGGCCCTGAAGCCCGAGACGGTGGAGGCTCTCCGCCCGGCGCTCATCAAAGCCGTGGAGGAAGGCACGGCCACCCGCGCACAGGTAGAGGGCCTCTCCATTGCCGGCAAGACGGGCACTGCGCGGAAGGCCGGCGCGGGCGGCTACACCGGGGCGTACCGCTCCTCGTTTGTGGGTTTCTTCCCGGCAGATGACCCCGTGGTGGCCATGATCGTGGTGCTGGATGAGCCGCAGAGCCACTCGTATGGCGGCGTGGTGGCCGCGCCCATCTTCCAGCGGATTGCCGAGCGCTGGGCTGGCACTTTCCCCGAGCAGGTAGATCAGCGCCGGGCGGCGCGCGCTGCCGCCCATGCCACCCCCGATGCTGACGACACGGCTCCCGACGCCTCCAGCGCCGTCCGCACCGCGGCCCTGACGCCAGCCGCGGAAGCGGCCTCCGCTGCGGCAGACCTGGACGCGCTGGCCCGCCAGGACTCCCTCACCGCCATGCCCGACCTCCGCGGCCACAGCACCCGGGCGGCGCTGCATCTGCTCTGGCAGCATGGCATCGACGCCCGGGTCGACGGCCACGGCCGCGTTGAGGCACAGCAGCCGGCGCCGGGCGCGGCCGTGCCCCAGACGGTTACCCTCACCGGCACCCGATCCCCCTGATTTCTCCCTCACCCCTGCTCCTCATCACAACCCCCTTGTATGATTCATGCTACAACCCTGCTAAGCCGCCTGCGAGCGGCTGGACTGATTACCTCGGCGCATCGCGTCGACGCAGTAGATGCTATCGACCATCTGGCGCATGATAGCCGGATGATTGAGGCCGACGGCTGCTTCTTTGCCCTCCGGGGCAGGCAGACCGATGGCCACACGTTCATTGACAAGGCTGTTAGCAACGGAGCCATCGCGGTTGTTTGCGAGACGCTACCCGACGAGGTGCTGGCCCGCCATAGCGGCGTGGCCTTCCTCCGGGTGACGGATGCGCGCGCGGCGATGGCCGAGGCCGCGGCTGCCTTCCACGGCGACCCGGCCGACCGGCTCCGCATGGTGGGCGTGACGGGCACCAACGGCAAGACTACCGTCGCCTATCTGATGCATCACCTGCTCGAAGCGCTCGGCGAACGGGCGGGGCTGGTGGGCACGGTGGCGTACCGCTTCGGCGGACTGCCCGTGCCGGCCACCCGCACCACGCCCGACGCGCTGGAGCTGCACTGGATGCTCCGCGAGATGGTCGATGCCGGCTGTACGGCCTGCGTGATGGAGGCCTCCTCGCATGCGCTGGATCAACGGCGCACGTGGGGGCTGCCCTTTAGCGCGGCGCTGTTTACGAACCTTACGCAGGACCACCTCGACTACCACGAGACGATGGCGGCCTACCGCGACGCCAAGCGGCGGCTCTTCACGGAGCTGCCCTCCAACGCCGTCGCCGTCTACAACAGCGACGACGACGCGGGCGCCGCCATGGTCGAGGGCACCCCGGCCCGCACCCGCTCCTTTGGCACGAGCGCTGACGCTGACGTACAGGTTGACGTGTTGGCCAACGAGCACACGGGCCTCCGCCTCCGTCTGCGGGCCGATGAGGCCACCTACGAGCGCACGTTTCGCCTGGTGGGCGGCTTCAACGCCTACAACCTCGCCGGCGCGTATGCTGCCGCGACTGCGATGGGTTATGCGCCGGATGCTGTGCTGGATGCCCTGGCGCAGGCGCCGCCGGTGCCCGGCCGGTTCGAGCGGCTGCAGTTTGCCGACGGCACGACCGCCATCGTGGACTACGCCCACACCCCCGACGCCCTGCAGAAGGTGCTCGTCACGGCTCGCGATATCCTGCCGGATGGCGCCGCTCTCTGGTGCATCTTTGGATGCGGCGGTGACCGCGACCGCAGCAAACGCCCACAGATGGGAGCCATCGCCGAAGCCCATGCTGACCGCGTTATCGTGACCAGCGATAACCCACGCACGGAATCCCCGGCGCAGATCATGGCCGACATCCACGAGGGCTTTGGCGACCCGGAAGCCGCCTGGTGGATTGAAGATCGGGAGGAAGCCATCGCCCGCGCCGCCGCCGAAGCCGCGCCCGGCGACATGGTCGTCGTAGCCGGCAAGGGCCACGAAACCACGCAGGTGGTGGGCGAGGAGAAGCGCACCTTTGACGACCGGGAGGTCGTCCGCCGTCTTTTCGAACAGCGGACGGCCTAAGCGCGCATGCTCTACTACCTCATCGAATACCTTGATCGCCTCTACGACCCTCCGGGGTTTCAGGTGGTGCAGTTCATCACCGTACGGGCGGCGCTGGCCGCGGTCACGGCGCTCTTCATTGCGCTCTTCCTCGGCAAGCACATCATCCGGTGGCTGCGCGCGCAGCAACTGGGCGAGCAGGTACGCGATGACGTCATCGTGAGCCATGCCCACAAGGCCGGCACGCCTACCATGGGCGGCGTCATCATCCTGCTCAGCATCCTCGGGGCCACGCTGCTCTGGGGGGCGCTGCAGGAAGTGTACGTGTGGCTCATCGTGCTGGCCACGGCCTGGATGGGGGCGTTCGGCTTTGTGGACGACTACATCAAAACGGTGAAGCGGGACAAGCGCGGCCTCGCACCCCGGATCAAGGTGGTGGGGCAGGTGACGCTGGGGATCCTGGTGGGCGCCGTCCTCTACTTTCATCCGCAATTTGCGGAGGTCCGCTCCATCACCTACCTGCCGTTCATTCGCGACGGTTTTATCGACTATGCGGTGCTGGGCGCAATTGGCCCGGTGGACCTGACCTGGCTGCTCTACATCGGCGTGTCGGTGTTTATCATCACCGCGCTCTCCAACAGCGTCAACATTACCGATGGGTTGGACGGGCTGGCCACGGGCGTCACCGCGTTTGTGTCGCTGGGCCTGCTGGCGCTCACCTACATTGCCGGAAACGTGGTGCTGGCCAACTTCCTGAACTCCATTTACCTGCCCGGCGCCGGCGAGCTGGCCGTGTTTGCTGCGGCCATGGCAGCGGCCTGCTTCGGTTTCCTCTGGTATAACGGCTTCCCGGCCAGCGTCTTCATGGGCGATACCGGGTCGCTGGCGCTGGGGGCTGCGGTGGGCGCCATCATGCTGATGATCAAGAAAGAGCTGCTGTTGCCGCTGCTGGGCCTCGTCTACTTTGTCGAGGCCTGCTCGGTTATCGTCCAGACGGGGTACTTCAAGTACAGCCGCTGGCGCACGGGCACGGGGCAGCGTGTCTTTCGGATGGCGCCGCTCCATCATCACTACGAAGCCAAGGGCGAGCACGAAGCCAAGATCGTGCTCCGCTTCTGGATCATCGCCGCGCTGGCGGTGATCGCCACCCTGCTGGTCCTGCGCATTCGCTGACCTCCACCCCAACCTGTACGCACCTACTCGCATGACCCCTGAAACCCTCCAACAACAGCGCGTGACCGTGGTCGGCGGCGCCCGTAGCGGCGTAGCCGTGGCGCGGTTGCTGCGGTCGGCCGGGGCGGAGGTGTTCCTCACGGAGCACGCCGCGCTGGAGCCGAGCGTGTGTGCGACGCTGGAGGGGTTGGGCGTAGCCTACGAAACCGCCGGCCACACGCGCCGCGCGCTGGAGGCCGACATGGTCGTCGTTAGCCCCGGCGTGCCCTCCACCGCGCCCCTGGTGCAGCAGGCGCAGCGCATCGGGCTGCCGGTGTACTCGGAGATCGAGGCCGCCTCCTGGTTCTGCCAGGCGCCCATTGTGGCCATTACCGGCTCCAACGGCAAAACGACCACCACAAGCCTGCTGGGGCACGTCTTCCGCACCGCCGGCCGCGCGCCCATCGTGGCGGGCAACATCGGCTACCCCTTTGCGGACTATGTGCAGAAGGCTACGCCGGACGATGTGGTGGTGCTGGAGGTGTCCAGCTTTCAGCTCGACCACATCGACACCTTCCGCCCGAAGGTGAGCGTCTTGCTCAACATCACGCCCGACCATCTGGACCGCTACAACAACAACTTTAACGCTTACGCCCAGGCCAAATTCCGCATTTTTGCCAACCAGCAAGAAGGCGACGTGCTCATCTACAACCACGACGACCGCCTTATCCGCGAGCATGTGGCCCACGTAGCCCCGAAGCGCTCCTTCACTCCCGTTGCGATCAGTCAGCATCACGAAGTGCCGACCGGTGCTTTCGTGCGCGAGGGCACCATCATTCTGCGCATTCATCAACAAGAGGACGTACTCATGCAAGCCAATAAGCGAGCGCCCGCCCTTTCGGGCCGTCATAATCTGTACAACTCGCTGGCCGCCGCCGTAGCCGGACGCGTGATGGAGGTCCGCAGCGATGTGGTGCGCGAGAGCCTCACCAGCTTCGAGGGGGTGCCGCACCGGCTGGAGTTTGTGCGCACCGTCGATGGTGTGCGCTACGTTAACGACTCCAAGGCGACGAACGTGAATGCCGTCTGGTATGCGCTGGAAAGCTTTAACGAGCCGCTGGTGCTGCTGGCGGGCGGCCGCGACAAAGGCAACGACTACAGCAGCCTCAAGCCCCTCGTGCAGCAGAAGGCCCGGGCGGTGATTGCGCTGGGCGAGAGCGCCGACACGGTGATGCAGGAGCTGGGCACCCGCGCCCCGCACGCCACCCGCGCCGCCACCATGGAAGAGGCCCTCCGCCATGCGCGCCTCTTTGCCGCGCCCGGCGACGTGGTGCTGCTCAGCCCGGCCTGCTCCTCCTTCGACATGTTCGACAACTACGAGCACCGCGGCGACACCTTCCGCCGACTCGTCAACAGCCTGTAACGCCTTCTTCTTTCCTTTCCCGCACGCAGCGTACCCTGCCGGTGAAGACTTTCATTACCGAACATATCAACAAGCTGGGCCATGTGGACAAGTACGTCCTGTGGTCGGTATTCATCCTGTGTGCTGCCGGGGTCGTCGCGGTGTATAGCGCGATCTCGTTCTTTGCTGAAACGCGGACGGGCGACGGCGCCGAGCACTACTTGCTGCGCCACGGCGTGCGGGTGCTGCTGGCGCTGGGGGTGATGGGCGTAGTGAGCATGATTGATTACCGTCGCCTGGCGAGCTACAGCCGCTACTTTTTGATTGCCGCGCTGGTCCTCCTGATGGTGGTGCAGGTGGCCGGTGCCACATATGGCGGAGCCACCCGCTGGCTGCGCGTCGGCACGTTCGGCTTCCAGCCCTCAGACCTGGTGAAGGTGGCCCTGCTGCTGTACCTGGCGGTGCTGCTGGCCAAGAAGCAGGCCTACATCAAGGACTTTACGCGCGCCTTCGTGCCGCTGATGGTGTGGATTTTGGCGTCGGTGGTGCTGATTGGGATGGAAGACCTCTCAACCGCCGCGCTTGTCTTCTCCATTGCCCTGGTGATGTGCTTTGTGGGACGGGTGAGCCTGCTGCACCTGAGCGGCCTGACGCTGGCCTGCCTCGGGCTGGCCTTCGTGCTGCTGCTGGCCTCCCCCACGCGGGCGGCTCGGGTGGAGGCGTTCGTCGGCACCAACATCTTCCCCCATACCAACCAGGAAGAAGTCGAGAGCCTGCAGCACGAAGGGTATCAGGCCCATCAGGCACGCATCGCGTTTGCCATGGGCGGCCTCACCGGGGTCGGCCCTGGCAAAAGCACCCAGCGCGACTTCCTGCCGCATCCGTACAACGACTTTATCTTTGCGATCATCGCGGAAGAATACGGTGCCCTGGGGGCCCTCGGCTTGTTGAGCCTCTTTGCCCTCATTCTGTACCGGGGGTTGATGCGCATTGCACGCCGCGCCCCCGATCCGCTGGGGCTGTTTCTGGCGGTCGGGGTGACCGTGATGGTGACCTCGCACGGCTTCATCCATGCCGGCGTCGCCTCCGGGCTGCTCCCGGTGACGGGGTTGGCCATGCCCTTTGTGTCGTATGGCGGCACCTCGATGGTAGCCATGGGCGCCCTGATGGGCGTACTGCTGAACATCTCGCTGCACACCCAATCCGCAACCGACTAACACGCTTCGCTGTCGCTATATGACCGCACCGCTACGCATACTGATGACGGGAGGAGGTACGGGGGGACACGTGTACCCGGCCATTGCCATCGCGGATGCCATTCAGGCGCTGGAGCCCGCGGCCGAGCTGGTGTTTGCCGGCACGAAGGACCGCCTGGAGTGGGGGGCGGTGCCAGCGGCAGGCTACCCCATCCGGCCGATCACCGTGCAGGGGCTACAGCGGCGCCTTACCGCAAAGAATCTGCTGTTTCCGCTGCGGGCGGTGCAGGGGCTGGCGCAGAGCTGGCGCCTGGTGCAGGAGGTGCAGCCGGCCGTGGGTGTGGGCACGGGCGGGTACGTCTCGGGGCCGGTGCTGCTGGCGGCCAGCCTGCAGGGCGTACCGATCGTGGTGCAAGAGCAAAACGCCTACGCGGGTCTCACCAACCGGCTGCTGGGGCGCCGGGCCGCACGGGTGCACGTGGCCTTCCCAGAAGCCATGGGCGCCTTCCCCGTCGGGGCCTGCATGCTGAGTGGCAACCCCACGCGCGCCGCGCTGGCGGACGTAGATGCAGATGCCGCCCGCGCCCATTTTGGTCTACCGGCGCACGCCCGCGTGTTGCTGGTGCTGGGCGGGTCGCTGGGCAGCAAGGCCCTCAACGAGGCCATCGAAGCGCTGCATCCGGCACTGCTGCAGCAGGACGACCTTCACATTGTGTGGCAGGCCGGGCGCCGGTACAGCGACGCGCTGCAAGACCGCGTGCCCAGCCACCCGCGGCTGCACCTGCGGCCGTACATCGACCAGATGCCCTACGCCTATGCGGCCGCCGACCTCGCGGTCTGCCGCGCCGGGGCGCTCACGTGCAGCGAGCTGATGGTGACCGGCACACCGGCGCTGCTGGTGCCGTCGCCCAACGTGACGGCCGACCACCAGACGCGCAACGCGCAGAGCATGGCCAGCGCGGGGGCCGCCATCCTGCTGCCCGAAGCCAACCTGCAAGCGTATCTGCTCGAACAGGTGGAGGCCTTGCTGGCCAACGACAGCCTGCGCCAACAGATGGCCGAAGCCGCCTTTGCTACCGCCCGCCCCAAGGCCGCGCAGCACATTGCTGAAGATGTGGTGGCCCTGGCCCGCCGCAGCCCCGCCCTTAAATCCTGACCCTGCACACGCTCTATACGCATGAGCACTGACGTTCAACGCCGACAACCCCCGCTGGGACGCATCCGCCATGTACACATGGTAGGCATCGGCGGTATCGGCATGAGCTCCATCGCGGAGGTCTTGCTGAACCGCGGCTATCGCGTGACGGGCTCCGACCTCCGCAAAAGCGAGGTGACGGCCCATCTGGAAGACCTGGGGGCCACCATCTACGAGGGTCACGCCGCCGAGCAGATGGCCGGGGCTGACGTGGTGGTGCACTCCTCGGCGGTGCAGGCCGACGCCAACCCCGAAACGCTCGCCGCTGAGCAGCAGCGCATCCCGCTCATCCGGCGCAGCGAAATGCTGGGCGAGCTGATGCGGATGAAGTTCGGCATTGGCATCGCCGGTACCCACGGCAAAACGACCACCACGTCCATGACGGGCCTGGTCGTCACCGAAGGCGGGTTCGACCCCACCATCATCGTGGGCGGTAAGGTCACCGTCTTTGGCTCCAACGCCGTCGCAGGACGGGGCGACGTCATCGTGATCGAAGCCGATGAGTACGACCGCACCTTCCTGCGCCTGACGCCCTCGGTGGCGGTCATTACCAACATCGAGGAAGACCACCTCGACATCTACAGCGACCTGGCAGACATTCAGGACGCGTTCGTCCAATATGCCAACGCGGTGCCCTTCTTCGGGGCGGTGGTAGCGTGCCTGGACGACCCCAATGTGCAGGCTGTGCTGGGCCGTATTGAGCGGCGGGTGGTGACGTACGGCACGACGCGGCAAGCCCACGTGCGCGCCGAAAATATCCGCCTGAAGGGCCTCACGGCACGGTTCGACGTGCTGCTCCACGACGAGGCATTGGGCACGGTAGAGCTGCAATTGCCGGGCCACTACAACGTGCTGAATGCCCTGGCTGCGGTGGCCGTAGCACAGGAGCTGGAGATTCCGTTCGACAAGGTGCAACAAGGCCTCAAGGCGTTCTCCGGGGTGCACCGGCGCTTTCAGTCGGTGGGCGAGGTGGGGGGCGTTTTGGTGATCGACGACTATGCCCACCATCCGACGGAGGTGCAGGCCACCCTCAAGGCAGCCAGTAATGGCTTCCCCGACCGCCGCATCGTCGGCGTGTTTCAGCCGCACCTCTACTCCCGCACGCGCGATTTCAAGGAGGCCTTTGCCCGGTCGTTCTTCAACGCCGATGTGCTGGTGGTCACCGACGTGTACCCGGCGCGCGAGGAGCCGCTGCCCGGCATCGACGGTGCGCTGATTGCCAACCTGGCGGCGGAATACGGCCACCGGCAGGTACACTACGTGGCCGACCGCCACGACCTGCCGGCGTTCCTGCACGAGCACACCCGCGCAGGCGATGTGGTGGTGACCCTCGGCGCCGGCGACATCTGGCGCTCCGGACGCGCCTTCTATGAATTACTCCAAGAGCAGCAAATTAAGTAGACGCTTTTTCGCATAACCGTTACCTTCAGGCGCTTAAGTAATCCAGAAGCTTATGCTCACCTTCTTCAAACACACGCTACTGCCTGCTCTATTGGCCCTCCTTTTGGTGGCAGGGGCTGGGCTGGGGGTGTGGCAGTGGGGGCTGAGCCAGCCGGTGTCCTCGGTAGAAGTGCTGGGCGCGAAGCACGCGGCGCCGGACAGCCTGCGCGCGCTCGCCCGGCTCGATACCACGCTGACGCTCCGCGACGCCTCCCCCCGCATCATGGAAGGCCGCCTCGTGCGTCATCCGTGGGTAGCCCGCGCCACGGTCACCCGCTGGCCCACCGGGGCCGTTGTGGCACGCATCACGGAGCGCACGCCGGTGGCGCTGATGCTGGATGACCAGGGCCGCCCGGCCTTCTATCTGGATGCCCACGGGTTTCAGATGCCGCCGGTGCAAGGACATACATACGATGTGCCGCTGCTGCGCGGCTTTACCGGTCCGCAGCATCCGACGCGCCCGGCCGATGACGCTGTACTTCGCGCCGTGCTCCGCACGCTGGCCACCGCGCCGCCTGCCATCGATGCGCTGCTGGCCGATCTGGAGCAGCAGGCCGACGGCGACGTCTGGCTTCACACCGCCCCCGTCGGCGCTCACGGCTCGCTGGCCGTCCGGCTGGGGCAGGAAGACTTCACCGCCCGCTTGCACCGGCTGCTGGCGTTTGTAGAGCAGGCCGTACGGACGCAGCCCGACCAGCAGTTTGCCTCGGTTGACCTGCGCTTTGCAGAACAGATTGTAGCCCGCCAGCACCCCCGCGATCCATAGCATTGCGGCGCCCCACCTTACGCACGACTCACTTTTTTGCACTGCACGTTTACCGCGTAGACCGCTGAGATTGACATGATGAACGAACGAATCGTAGTAGGCATGGACATTGGCACCACCAAGGTATGCGCCGTGGTGGCCAGCGTCGATGCCATGGAGCGCATCAACATCCTGGGCGTGGGCGTGGCCGAGTCTGAAGGGCTCAACCGCGGCGTCGTCGTCAACATCGACAAGACGGTGGCGGCGGTGCAGCAGGCCATCGGCGAAGCCGAGCGTGCCGCCGGCGTGATGGTCCGCAGCGTCATTGTGGGGATCGCCGGCGACCACGTGCAGAGCTTTCAGAGCCGGGGGGTCGTCACGATCTCCAACCGCGACGGCGAGATCACGCAGCGCGACGTACAGCGCCTGCTCGAGGACACCACCCACGTGGCCATGCCCGCCGACCGCGAGATCCTGCACGTCATCCCGCAAGAGTTCATTGTGGATGGCCAGGACGGCGTGGCCGACCCCGTAGGCATGAGCGGCGTCCGGCTCGAAGCCAACGTCCACATCATCACCGGCCTTGTCACCGCCGCCAAGAACATCTACCGCTGCATCGAGAAGGCCGGTTACGAAGTGGCCGACATCGTGCTGGAGCCGCTGGCGTCGTCCTTCTCTGTGCTCCATAAAGACGAGAAAGAGGTGGGGGTGGCGCTGATTGACATCGGCGGCGGCACCACCGACATTGCCGTGTTTGAGGACAACACCATCCGCCACACAGCCGTCATCGCGGTGGCCGGCAACAAGGTTACCGACGACATCCGGAAGGGCCTCGGCATGATGCGCGACCAGGCCGAGCGGCTGAAGTGCCGCTTCGGTACGGCGCTGGCGGACCTTGTGGAAGAAGACACCGAAGTCGGCATCCCGGGCATCGGCGGACGCCCGGAAAAAACCATCAGCAAAGGCACGCTGGCGCAGATCATTCAGCCCCGCATGGAAGAGATTCTGGAGATTGCGGGCATTGAGATCAAGCGCAGCGGCTACGCCCGGCACCTGGCCGCCGGCGCCGTCCTCACCGGCGGCGGCTCGCTCATCCCCGGCACCGCAGCGCTGGCCGCCGAAGTGCTGGGCATCGAAGCCCGCACGGGCCACCCGACGGGCCTGGCCGGGGGACTCGTCGAAGAAGTTAGCGACCCGAAGTTTTCCACCGCCGTGGGCCTCGTGCTGTACGGGCTACGCCCGGAAGCCGAAGGCGGCACGGCCTCCCTCAGTACCGAAGCTACCCCGCCCCCCCGCCGCGGCGAGAGCGGCGACGATTCGCTGGTTGGCAAGATTGCCAACCGGATGAAGGCGTGGTTCGATGAACTCTGACGGCCTGCCGTCTGCCACGCTGCCTTCACCACTCCTATTCACTCATCTGCATCTGCACCAGCCGGCCCAGACCTGCTCAGTTTGGGCGACACGCACGCTCACCAATCTATTTTTTCCTTGGAGGGACCTATGACCGATTCATTCAGCACCCACTTTTCGTTCGACGGTGAAGCACTTGAAGAAGCCCAAATCTGCGTCGTTGGCGTGGGCGGGGGTGGAGGCAACGCCGTCAATAACATGATTTCCAAAGGTATTCAGGGCGTCGAGTTTGTCGCCATAAATACCGACTCGCAGGCGCTCAACGTCAACAAGGCACCGGTGCGTGTTCAGGCCGGCAGCAGCCTCACCAAAGGCCTCGGGGCCGGGGCGCGGCCCAGCGTAGGCGCCGAAGCTACAGAAGAGAACCGCTCGGAGATTGAAGACGCGCTCCGCGGCTACGACATGGTGTTCATCACCGCCGGGATGGGCGGGGGCACGGGCACCGGCGGCGCGCCCGTGGTGGCCTCTATCGCGCGCAAGCTCGGCATCCTTACCGTGGCCATCGTGACCCGGCCTTTCAACTGCGAAGGCCGCCGGCGTAACAAGACGGCCACGGAGGGCATCAAGCTGCTGAAGGAGCATGTGGATACCCTCATCGTGATCCCAAACGAGCGCCTGCTCGACATTGCAGAAGAGGACACGAGCCTTATCGAAGCCTTCGAAGTTGCCGATGAAGTGCTCTACAACGCCACGCGCGGGATCAGTGACCTCATCACCGTGCACGGCCTCATCAACCTGGACTTTGCCGACGTGCAGACCACCATGGAAGACGGCGGCACCGCCCTCATGGGGGCGGCGTCAGCCACCGGCGAGAACCGCGCCGAGCAGGCGGCCATCGAGGCGATCTCCAGCCCATTGCTCGACGGGCTCTCCATCACGGGCGCGCGCAACGTGCTGGTCAACATCACCGCCGGGCGCACCCTCGGCATTCGCGAAGCCACCGCGGCCACCAGCATCATCCAGCGCGAGGCGGGCGACGACGTCGAGGTCATCTTCGGCACCGTCATCGACGAGTCGATGGAGGAAGAGCTGCGCGTGACGGTCATTGCCACGGGCTTCGATACCGAAGAGAAGGCTGCCAAAGAGATGCCGCGCCGCACAGTGCCGTTGGACGAAGGCCGTCCGACGGTGCATTACAAAGGCGAGGACAACCTGAAGCACCTGGACGTGCCCGCGTACGAGCGCCGCACGCCCGTTACGTCGGCGTCTGACGAGCCGTCGGCAGAAGACACGGAGGAAGACGCCGAAGAGGAGCGCCGCGAGAAGGGCAGTGGCAAGGCCAAGATCCGTCGCCTCCGCCGGGACGACGTGAAGGAGCGCAGCGAGCGTATCCGCAAGGACAACCCGGACACGCCGGCGTTCCTCCGCAAAATGATGGACTAAGCGCCGCTGCGCATGTCGCCTATTCGTTTCACAGAACAACGGAAGCACCCCGTACTGCTGCATCGTGCAATGGGTGGCCTGGCCGCCTGTGCCGTGCAGGTACAGTACCCGTGCTTCGTTGATAGAGGGCCCTCCAGCCCCGCCATCGGCCCTTGAGCAAGGCGATGGTGCCCGTGTGCTGCCCCTGGCGGCACATGGCTACATGACGGAGGCACCCGCCTCCTGAATCACACGCCGCGCCGTCCACGGATGGCGCGGCGTTGTGTGTTTTGGGCCGACGGATGCGGTTGTGCGACCCTGTGGGTTTGGGTGCCTGCGGTGCACGTGTTGCGTGATGGGGCACGATGGCAGATCGTGTCGGGGTGTTGGTGTGCGTTGCCCGTGCTTGTGCCATAGGGCACGATGGTATCGTGCCCCTACGGGTGGTTTTGTGGGGTAATTTCCTCGGACGAACCACCCCCATACACCCAAACTCCCACACCAACGCATGGGCACGTTTCCTGCGCCACGGCACGCCGTGCCGCTACGGATTTGGCCTCGTTTCCTCGACCCCCCGGTTCGACGCCCGTCCAACGCTCGCCCGTCCAACGCTCGCCCGTCCAACGCTCGCCCGTCCAACGCTCGCCCGTCCAACGCTC
>Ga0207421_10000665_pt1 | contig 44369 bp, 40 predicted proteins | sample SodLakKL_010_SED_4_FD_187542 | JGI IMG/M metagenome (GOLD analysis project Ga0207421, IMG submission 187542) | Alkaline sediment microbial communities from Lake Tanatar, Kulunda Steppe, Russia - 8KL_010_SED (SPAdes) (version 2) | ecosystem: Environmental > Aquatic > Non-marine Saline and...
GTTGAGCGGCTATATGTTCAGGAGGATGTTGCAGAAGAATTTATAGAATTAATCAAAACAGAAGCTGGTAAAATAAGATTTACAATGGACCCGGCTTCTGGAGATATTGGGCCATTTACTCATCCTGGCCAGAAAGAAAAGGTTGAGGATCAGATAAATGAAGCTCTGGATTCTGAAGCAGAAATTTTATATGATGGTAGGAAGAATGATCAACCTGGGCCAGTAATCATTGGGAATGTTAATCATGAAATGGAGATTGTACAGGAAGAAACATTTGGCCCTGTGATTCCTATTATGAAATTTAAAGATACAGATGAGGCAGTTGCACTTGCTAACGACTCAGATTATGGCTTGAATTCCAGTATTTGGACTAAAGATATTGATAAAGCTAAAAGAGTTGCCAGTTCTCTGGAGACTGGAAACTGTATGATTAATGATTTAATCAAAAATGTTGGTAATCCAGATTTGCCCTTTGGAGGAACTAAAAATAGTGGAATTGGTAGATATCATGGTCCAGAAGGTTTAAGATCATTTACAAACCAGAAATCGATTATGATTAATAAAAGTAAGAAAGATAAGGAAATTAACTGGTTTCCTTATAATGAGAAGACATATAAGGGTTTAAAGGATTTTCTGGATATTAATTTTGGGGCAGGATTTGAGATTGGCAAAATACCTGGTTTAATAAGCTTTATGGCAAAGTTTTTTAGAGGAGGAGATAACTAAATGGCTGAATATTTACAGCTAGATTGGCAGACTATCACTTTTGTTGTTATTACTATTCTCTGGTGGGCGGAATTTAGAATTTTTCCTTCTCCAGGTGGTGATGAGCGGAAGAAAAGTAAAAGTTTTAAATTTATATTAGCTGCAATATTAATTTCCATATTATCTACTATAATTTTAACTATTGCTAATGTTGGAACTATCCCGGTGAATTTAATTGAAGGGGCCAGGATTTTAGGGCTGGCTTTATATCTATTTGGAATAATACTTAGATACTGGTCGTCTTTTTTGCTTGGAGATTATTTTACCAGGGCAGTTGAGGTAGAGGAAGAGCAGGAACTTGTAAGCAAAGGGCCTTATAGATTTATCAGGCATCCACTTTATCTTGGCTTGTTGCTTTTAACGACAGCTATCCCTATCTATTTAGGAAATTTTATTGCTTTAATAATTACTTTTATTTTAATGTCATGGTCGCTAAGAAGGAGAATTAAAGAAGAGGAAGATAAATTGCTTCATATACTTGGTGATAAGTACCAGAAGTGGAAGAAGGATAAATATAGAATGATTCCATTTATCTATTAATTAGACTCTGTTTGAATTTAGGAGGACTTAACTTGAATAAGAAGAAGATTATAATAATCGGCGCAGGATTGGGAGGCCTTGTATCTGCTATAGATTTAAGTTGCAGAGGCTATAAAGTAACTGTTCTTGAAAAGAATAATAAGCCTGGAGGTAAAATAGATAAGATTAAATATAAAGATTTTACTATTGAACCTGGGCCTAGTTGTTTGCTTAAACCTTCAGTTTTAGAAGAATTGTTTGCTTATGCAGGTGAAGATTTTAGTGATTATGTAAGACTAAAAAGAGTAAATCCTGAATGGAAGGGTTTTTTTACTGATGGTAAGAAGTTAACCTTTTTTAATGACCCTGTTGAAACTGAAGAAAATAACATCTATTTAAGTCAGATGAATAAGAATAATCTTAATCGATACTTTAAATATAGCAAAAATATATTTGATTTGGTAGAAGCAGCTTTCTTTAAAGAGGGATTAGATAAGCCCCAGGAAGTTTTAAGTTACTTGGGGATATTTAAAACCTTTAGAGGACTTGATATGTTTTCAACTTTAAATGACTGCGTAATTAAGTTCTTTGGCAATTATTATTTGCAGGAATTGATGAAATTCTTTTCTAATTATGCCGGTTCTTCTCCTTACAGAGCACCTGCTGCCTTTAGTATTTATTCTTATCTACAGTATAAACATGGCCTCTGGTATCCTGATGGAGGGTTTTATAATATTATCATTGCTCTGTTTCAACTTGCTAATAAATTAAATGTTGATTTTGAGTTTAATAAGAGAGTAGACAGTTTAGAGATTGAAAATGATAAAATTAAATCTGTTTTAACTGCTGAAGGGGAAAGATATGCTGGAGATTTTGTGGTTTCAAATATGGAGGTAATCCCTTTTTATCAACAGATTACCGATGAAGATGATGAATTCATGAGTAATTTCTCTAAATACGAGCCTTCTGCTTCAGCTCTAATTATCTTTCTTGTAATACAGGGGAATTATGTAAAGTTAAAAAAACACAATATATTCTTTGCTAATGATAGCAGAGAATTTTATAAAAGTATCTTTGAAGACTATAAATTACCTGAAGACCCTTCTATTCATCTGGTTAAAACTGATAGCCTTACTAATTATGACTATTCAAAAGAATTTTCAACTTTAAAAGTCACCGTTCAGGTACCCTATATTCAGAGAGATAAGAAGCTAAAAGCTGAAGAATATAATGAATTAAAAGATAAAGTTATTAATAAACTGGAGAAAATGGGAATCAATGACCTTACTAACAGAATAGTCTATGAAAAATCTTTTGTTCCATCAGATATTGCCAGTAAATATTTTGCAAATCGAGGCGCCATTTATGGGGTGGTTGGCGATAGAGATAAAAATCAGGGAACCAGTATTAGTAAGGTAAGTGGAAAATACAAAAACCTATATTTTGTTGGCGGATCAGTTAATCCTGGTTCTAGCATTCCTATGGTAGTATCTGGCGCCCGGCTTGTCTGTGAACAATTAGATTTAGATCATCATGATTAAATTACCTATTCTAGCAAATATGCCTCCTAATAAAAATGAGACTCCAATAGTTAATACTAATATTTTAGTTGCAAGTTTTAAATCAAATTCTCTAGCCAGCATTGCCAGAACTGCAATGCATGGTACATAAAAAAGAGCTACTACTGCTCCTACAAATAGCTGAACAGAATTCAAACCCATCTCTAGTAATGGGAGTACAGCAAGTTCTCTTCTTACAATTCCTAAAAGTAGTGGTGCTGATGCTTCTGCAGGCAATTGTAACCAGTTCTGTACAATTGGTTGAAAGATCTGACCTAAGTATTCAAGTATACCAAGTTCAAATAAAAGTGATGCTCCAGCAATTGCATAAATCATTACTAAAGCTCCGTTATTGATATACATTTTAACTCTTAACCAGATCTTTTTTGCGATGACTCCTGGTCCTGGCCATAATAATGGTGGTATTTCGACTATAGTAAGTTCGTTTTTACCTTCTATTGTTTTATCCAGGATAATTGCTGCTATTATTAATGCTAAAAAAGAGACTGTAAAAACCAAAATCATTACAATAATTGACTGTTCGGCAAGAAGAGAAATTAATGCTCCTGTCTGAGAGATACAGGGTACAGCCAGACAAATCAAACTAGAGACTGTAACTCTTTCTTTTTTTGTTGGAAGAGCTCTTGTAGCTGCAATTCCTGGAATAGCACAACCATAGCCTAACAACAAAGGTATTATATTGCCTCCTGTTAATCCAACTTTTTTAAAGAGGCCATCAAGAAGAACCCCTAATCTTGGAAGATAGCCGCTATCTTCTAAAATACTTAAGGCTGTATAAAATGATACTACATAGGGAAATACAAGTGCAAATGGCCATTCTAAACCTTTAATGAAAAAGCCATACTCACCTATTAAAATATTCCTGATAATACCTGGAGGAACTATAGCTTCTACTCCGCTATATATAAAAGGGAATATAATTCCTCTAAAAAAAGGCAAAAGTAGATACTGGCGCATTCCCATACCAATACCTACAACTATTCCAAAGATAAGACCTAAGATAACTATTGCCAGAGGTATTCCTGGCCAGGGTCTGGAAAGTTTATCTCCTAAAGTATCTTTATTTAGATCATATGTAGAATTCTTTTTATTTAAATATTCTAAATCCAGTCTTTCTGCTTCAAACCAATCAGCTTTGATATTTCTATCAATATCTTCTCCTGTTTGATAATCGGAAAGATTTTCTTCTATTTTATTTTCTAAAGAATCAATTCCTTCCCCGGAAACAGCTATTGTTTTAATAATATCAATACCTATTTCATTGGAGAGTTTTTCATGAGCTATTTCATAGCCCTTTTCTTTAAGTAAATCTACTCTGTTTAGTACAGCAATTGTAGGCAGGTTTTTTTCTAAAACCTGTAAAAGAAGATATAAACTGCTTTCAAGATTATTGGCGTCTAAAACTGTGATGACCAGGTCAGCTCCTTCAGATAGCATGTCAATAGCAACCTGCTCGGCTTCATTTGTAGCATCCAATGTATAGGTTCCTGGTACATCTATTAAATCATAATTTAATTTATTATATTTAACCTGACCTTTTTTATAATCTACAGTTGTTCCTGAGTAGTTGGCCATTGCTACATTTAACCCAGTTAATTTATTAAAGATTACACTTTTACCGACATTAGGTGGTCCAATTAATAATACTTTCTTTTTACTAAACTGCTGCATCAATTGATACCTCTTCTTTTATTTTTATTTGTGCAGCAATCTCTGGATCTATAGCTACCTGTCTATCTTCTATTTCAATAATTATAGGACCATGCCAGGCCTGTCTTGATTTAAGTATAACCTCCTTACCTTTTCTCACTCCTAAAGGAGGAAGTAGGGGGTGATCTGGTACTTCAGATATTATTGCTTTATTAAGTTTCTCAAGCTCTATTAACTGCTTTTCTCTATAATATTCTTTCATTACAAACCCTCCAACTTTAATATTTATTTAAACTTCTACTAGACATGATTTCTTTGACTTTATAATACCTGTTGTTTTACAATTACCACCAGATAATTTTTGAGGGCAGACTGGTTGATAAAATTTTGTCAGCCAGCTTGCTGGATTTCTATAAATTATTTTTGTCCCTATATTTGCTTCATTAAGTATTTTATTTAATATATACCTTTTTGGTTCTACATGCAAAGAAATCCAGATAGCTTCATACTTTGAGTAATCAACTTTATATCCATTTCCTGAAAAAATATTAATCCTAGAATTTAATCCCTGATCTTTAATTAATTCCTGAGATTTTAACCTGGCCTGATCCTCTATTTCAACTCCATCTACATAAAAACCTCTTTCTGCTAAGAAAATTGCTGTCATTGGCCTTGGCCCAGTGCCAATATGGAGAATCTTGCTCCCAGGTTCAAGATCGGTTAATGATAATTCAGCCTCTAATAATTTATTATAAAATACTTTATCATAAAGCTTTCCTGGTAACCTAAAAATATTAAAAGCTGCCTCTATTTTTTGTAGTAATAAACATATTTTTTTAGTTCTTACAATTTTTATTTTTCTTATTCTTTCGAACATTCTTAAGCCTCCTGTCGACTATTCGTTGAAGTTAAATTTAATTTACTTGTTAATCTAATTGAAACCAATGCAGATAATATTAAAGGAAACCAGAATGTAATTAGTCTCAATAAGATAGCTATTGTTAACCCTTCAGCAAAAGTAATGCTCTGCTGACTTAAAATTATTGCAAAGGTTGCTTCAAAACTTCCTAAACCTCCTGGTGTTAAAGGCAATGTTCCAACAAGATATGCTAGAAAAGTTGCTCCTACAATCGGTAAGAATCCAATTCCAAAACCTAAATGATTGGAAAGAATAAAGGTTTTTACCGGATATAAAAGCCAGAAAGCCAGAGCAAAAATAGCTAAATATAAAAATCGAGAAAATGTTAATATTTCTCTTATTGCTTTTACTATATCTATTAAAAACTTTTTTAAACTAAATAATTTATTTTTAATAAAACTATTTCTAATTAAAAATTTAAATAATATAAAAATACCAATCAATATAATCGGAAGATAATAAATACCGCTTATATTAAAATTAAAACTAATAAATTCTGAATAACTATAGGGCCAATAAGTTAATAATGATAAAGATATAATTAGAAAAGGTATAAAAGTTGCTGCCTTCTGAATAGTTACAGCAGCTACAACTTCAGAGACTTTATTGTTAGTAAGATTATTAAAGAGATATACTTTTGCTGATTCTCCACCTAACTTAGAAGAAGGTGTAATGCTTTCAATAAAAGTAGCAGCAAAATTAATCTCTAAAATAGTTGAAAAATCAGGTGTATCAAGACTACTAAATTCAAATAAAGACTGCCATTGAAGTGATATCAACACTGTTGTGATAAATTGTAAAATTATTAGAAGAAGAATTGTTGAAAAATTAAGTTCAGATAATACTTCGATAACTTCTGACCAACCTGAACGAATTGATATAATTAATCCTATAAATATTAAAGCCGCCAGAACTTTATTTGATTTCATCTTAGTTTGCTCCTAATTTAATTGAAATTGATCGATCAAATGTAGGAAACTTCTGCTTAGCCTGATTAATTTTTTGATTACTTAATTTTTCTAAAGAAATATTATCATATTGATTTGTAAAACCTGATCTAGGCTCCCTTACAATAAATTGAATATCATTTCTTTCTCTCCTAGCCTTTTTTTCTATAGCTTTAAGTATTTCTTTTTTACCTTCAGTCTGTAAAGCAGCAACGACTTTAGTAAAATCAAATTTTTCAATCGCCTCTAAAGCCGCAAGATTAACTGGGAAAATTTCTTCTTCAGAGATTTTTAATTTTGACAATAAATTTTTAGCTTCTATTACAGCCTCATTATCAAGGTCTACTGCAATTATTGAAGCCCCTGTTAATCGATTTATATGGTATGAAGTAAATGGCAGCGCTCCACAACCTATATTTAATACCTTATCTTCTTGTGTGATACTGCCAAGTCTAATTTCTCTCTGTACTGTCTTTTTATATGGCCAGGCATATAAATTAAACAAAACACTATTTCCCTTACAAATTTTCTCTAAATTTTGAACTACAGGTCTTATTAAGTTCATATATCCTCCTTGAACTTGATATAAATGAAAATCATTATCACCATATGTTAAAAAAATATTTTTGTTATCTACTTTACAATTAATAGTTTACCATATAAGCAATATTAATGTCAATAGTTTAATAAAAATATTCAAATTTCAAATAAAGGGCGGAGTTATCCGCCCTTTAAATTTAATATTCTTTTAGAAATTCTAAAACTTCTCCACCATGCTGACCTGCATTCTTAACTTTTTCATATTTTTTTATCAATATACCTTCTTCATCAAAGATAAAGGTTGACCTTTTAATCATCCCAACTAAATTCAAGACTCCAAATTCATTACATAATTCACCTTCAGTGTCAGCTAATAATGGAAAGTTCAGGTTATTTTTATCAGCAAATTTTTTCTGAGATTTAATACTATCTTTACTAACCCCAACTATTTTTACACCAAGCTCTTCCAGAGCTTCCTGGCTATCTCTAAATGAGATAGCTTCATTTGTTCAACCAGGGGTATTAGCTTTAGGATAAAAATATAAAACTAGTTTTGAACCTTTAAAATCGTCATGTGTATAAACTTTATCATCCTGAGCAGGTAGAGAAAACTCAGGCAACTTGCTATTTAACTCTATCATTTACAATCACCCTTTCTAATTAGATTCAATTATTATATTCTTTGCTTTTGCCAGAATTCCTGCAATTAGTCTCTTCTTTATGAAGTAATTCTTTGTTTCTCTGTGTTTCTTCTATTGTAAAATTGATTTTGATAGAGATCATAATAACTCCCCTTTCTGTCAATTAATTGATAATGGTTGCCTGATTCTATAATTTCTCCATTCTTTAAAACAATAATTTTATCTGCATTTTTTATTGTTGAAAGTCTATGAGCGATTATAAAACTTGTACGATTTCTTAATACATTATTTATAGTCTTCTGGATAATTAATTCCATCTCTGTATCTATTGAAGAAGTAGCTTCATCTAAGATGAATATCGCTGGATTTGATATAATGGCCCGTGCAAATGAAATTAATTGTTTTTCACCGGTAGATAATAAATCTCCTCCTTCACCAACTTCTGTATCAAAACCATCTGGCAATTGATTTATGAATTCTGTTGCCTGTACTAAATCAGCAGCCTCTTTTATTTCTGTATCTGTCGCATCTTCAAAACCGTATCTAATATTGTCTCTTATTGTACCGCTAAATAAATGTGGGTCCTGTAATACATAACCTATATTTGATTGCAGCCAACTTTGAGAGTGATTTCTGTATTCAATTCCATCAATATTTATCGCTCCATTAACTGGCTCATAAAAGCGGCATAACAGATTGACTATTGTGCTTTTGCCAGAACCTGTCTCACCTACTAGAGCAATTTTTTGCCCAGCAGATACCTTTAAATTAAAGTTTTTTAAGACTTCTTCATTATCACTATATTTGAAATCTACATTTTTGAATTCAATATCACCTTTGATTTCTGGCCAGTTTTCTTTTTTAGGCTGCAAAATTGTACCATACTTTTCAATAACATCTTTGCTATCAATTATTTCTGAGTCTGTATTAATTAAAGAAATTATCCTTTCAGCAGCAGCCTGGGCTGATTGAAGTTCAGCAAATACTCTGGCCAATTCTCTAACAGGTTCAAAAAATTGAACTGTATAACTTATAAATGCTACCAGAGTACCATAAGTTATAGCTCCCTGAATGACAGCATTACCTCCCTGCCAGAGTGCAAGCCCTGTACCAATACTGCTAAGAACAAGCACAGAAGGTAAAAACAATGAGGAGTAAATTGCAGCCTTTATAGATGATCTAGCCATCTTACCTGTTAAATCTGAAAACTCTTCACAGTTTCTATCTTCTATAACAAGGGTCTTGCTTGTCTTGGCACCTGAGATACCTTCATTAAATGAACCTGTAATTTTTGAGTTTATCTTTCTTACAAGTCTAAATTCATGAAGAATTTTTTTCTGAAAATAGATGCTTATTATCAATAGTACTGGTAATACTGTTAATGTTATCAATGCCAGTCTGAAATTAAGTCTAAGCATGATAAATACTATTGAAAACATCATTGCAAATCCCCAGACAAAATCAACTATTCCCCAGGATATAATACTCGATAGTTTGTGGACATCAGAGGTTAGCCTGGCTATTAACCAGCCAACAGGTTTCTCATTATAAAATGATAATGACAACTCCTGCAAACTGGTGAATGCCTTTTCCCTGATCGATGCTGCCATCTCTGTTTCGAGTTTGCCTGCAAAATAGATTAATGCAAAGATATTAATCCCCTGGACTAATATAATAATCAAATAAATTAGGCTAAAGCTATATAGTCCATTTAAATTTCCTGTGACAATATAATTATCAATTGCATATCTAGTCAATAATGGAAGTATGGCATCAATCCCGGCAACTAAAAGCATAACAGCAGATAATGCAATTATAAGTTTCTTATAGGGAATACTATATAACATTATTTCTTTCCATAGTTTTATATCTAAGTTTTTCTTAAATGATTTTTCTTTATTATTCAACGTCATCACTCCAATACTTATTATTCAATATCTGTTTGACTCTGAATTTTCCAGGTCCTATTATAAAGACCTGATTCAGATATTAAATTTTCATGTTTTCCTCTTTGAACAATTTTGCCTTTGTCCATTACTATTACCTGATCTGTATCTGCTAATGTATCAATCCTATGAGAGATAATAATCATAGTTTTATCACCATACCTTTCACTTAATGACTTTCTAATTAAAAAGTCTGTCTTAGTATCGACTGCACTGAGTGAGTCATCAAATATAATTATCGGAGTATTTTTGATTAATGTTCTTGCAATTGCCAATCTCTGTTTTTGTCCTCCAGATAATGAAACTCCTTTTTCACCGACTTTAGTATCGTATTCATCTTTAAAATTTTCAATCACTTTATTAAATTGAGCGACTTCAACTGATAAATCAATATAATTTTCATTTTCTTTTGCTCCAATCACAATATTTTCTTTAATAGATTTAGCAAATAAAAATGGTTCCTGTAAAATTAAACCGATTTGCTCTCTTATAAAGCCTCTATTAAATTCTTTGAGTTCTCTATCATCTATCTTTATAGAACCTTCTTCATAATCTAATAACCTTGTTAAAATATAGGCAAGAGTACTTTTTCCTGAGCCTGTTGTGCCTAAAACTCCTAACTTTTCCCCAGGGTTAATTTCAAAAGATATGTTATCCAGAACTAATTCATCTTCATAGGCATAAGATAAATTTTTGACTTCAATTTTTCCTGATAGATTTTCATCATAACCATAACTTCTATAAGTCTCTCGAGGTTCAGCCAGGACTTCATTTATTCTCTCAAAAGCTATCTCTGCCTTGCCCATGTCAGTCAAAATTCTACCTGTCTGTCTTACTGGCCAAAGAAGCATACCAATATAAGTTGTAAAGACTACTAATGTGCCAAGAGTTAATTGTCCTGAGGCTGCTCTAAAGGAACCTGCTATTAAAACAATCCCTATTTGCACAAAACAGATTAGGTCTGAAAATGACCAGTAATATGCAAGCAGTTTAATTAAATGAAATGTTAAATCTTTATGCTCACTATTCTTTTGATCAAATTTTATTTTTTCATATGGTTGTTTAGCAAATGCTTTAACAACTCTAACCCCAGTAAGATTTTCCTGAATTACTGTTGATAATCTTGCCTCTGCTTCATCTGAAGCTTTAAAAGCTACTTTAACTTTTTTGAAAAATACATATGCAAAGATAAAAATTATTGGAACTACCATCATAGAAATAAGAGTCATATATAAATCTAGAGATAGCATAATGATAACAACTGTAATTAACATAAAGAATGCTCTTCCAACCTCAACTAATTGAATTGACAGAAACCTTCTGATTGTATCTAGATCTGAGGTGCTCCGCTGAATTAGGTCTCCAGTATCTTTTCTTATATGATAATTAAAATCCAGGTATTGTAGGTGTTCAAATAATTCATTACGGAGATTCCTAGCAAATTCTTCTGCACCTTCTGCTGCCCATTTGCCTTTCAAATATAAAAATACTCCTCTTAAAACTGTTATTAATAAAATTAATAATGCCGGCAACCATAGTTGATTGACTAAATTGTCATTAATTAAATAATCTCCAAAAATCTTTATGATTGGCCCAGGTATATTTAGGGGTTCATCACCGATAATTGAGTCGATAGTAATTTTTATTATTAAAGGATTTATAAGCATTAATATTGCAGCCATACCTACTGATATAAATGCCATTAAATATTTGATTTTTTTTGTTTCCATATACTTTAAAGCTAATTTAATTGACTTCATTTAAGTTCCTCTTTTCTATTTTAAATAAAAAAACCGCGGAAATCCCCGCGGTTTAAATATATATTATTACATAAAAATACCGCGGTTTAATATGACCGCAGTTATTAGTTGGTATCCAGTTATCCAATTTCTATTAGAAATTTAATGATTTCTAATTATTTTATCTCGATAAGGATAGGTCATATTAAATGATAGGCTATTTGATTTTAAAGTTTCTCTTATTCTATCTAAAAATCTACTTTCTGAATTAGACATACTAACCCCTTGGTCTACATCTACTTTACTTATTAGATTAAATACAAGTTTAATCTGACTTGAATAGCCCTTGATCATTTTTGACCCTCCTCTCTTATTAGTAATTAATTTTATTAATATTTAAAGGCTTAATATTTAACTTTTTCTTTTAATTCATTTATATTATACATAGTCTAATTAAATAATGCAAGTGTTTTTTCAATTTTTTTATTATTTACTGAGAATTTTTATTGCATGTCGGACATATTCCATAAATATTAATGCTATGGTCAATAATTTTATAATCAGTTTTCTTCTTTAGTTCATCTTCATATCCTTCTAGTGGACAGTCTAATGCTTCCATCTCTCCACATTTTGTACAGATTAAATGATGATGATGTTTATTGCCTAAAGACAACTCATATAATTTTTTATTATTATTTACTGAACTGATTTCTTTTACAATTCCCAGCTTTTTAAATGTATTTATATTTCTGTAAACTGTTGATAGACGAGATTTTTCTAATTTATCTTTGAGTAAATTGTGAATATAATTTGCTGATACCGGTTGGGAAGTATTTAAGAGAATTTTGAATATTTCTTTTCTCTGTTGAGTTAGCCTAATATCATGCTTTTTAAAAATTTCATCTATTTTGGTCATTTAATCATCTCCTGAATTAACATATTCTTAAAAACAATTATATATTAAGTATATCAAATATGAAAGATGAAGAAAAAGCCTGCAAAAAGCAGGCTTTTATTATCTGTTAAGGTTTTTAGGAATTCTGAACCCGAAAGTAGATCCTTTACCATATTCACTTTCTACAAAAACATCTCCATCATGATTTTGAATAATTTCACGGCATATAGATAGTCCAAGTCCGCTTCCAGAAGTGCCAGGTGTTCTCACCTTATCTAACTTATAAAACCTCTCCCATATATTATCAATTTCATCCTGAGGAATACCTACTCCTCTATCAATTACTTTGACAATTGCATCTTCATCATCACAATCTACAATTAATTTTATTTTACTTCCCTCTGCAGAAAACTTTCTAGCGTTATCAAGAAAGTTAAATAATACTTGTTTTAAACTTGCTTTACTAGCTTTTATATTAACTGATTCCGCATTATTTATAACTTCTAACCTATCAGCCAGAGGTCCTGATTTATTAAAAGTTTTACTCACTTCTTCTATCAATTCTTTGAGATTAACAGTTTCTTTTTCTTTTATAAAATCCTGATTCTGATATTCTGCTAACCTTAATATTTCATCTACTAACTCTGTTAAGCGATCACTTTCGTTTAATACAATTTCTAAGTATTCTTTTTCCTTTTCTTTATCTTTAATAATCCCATCTAGCAAAATTTCTGCTGATCCTTTAATTGAAGATAAAGGAGCCTTTAGTTCATGAGAGACATTTGCAACAAAATCCTGCTGTAATTTTTCGAATCTCCAGCGGTCACTTATATCCTGGAATAAAACTACAACTCCCCAAACTTCACCTCTCATAATTATTGGATTACATCTTAGAATTATTCTTCTATTATTATTATTTTTATTATCCTCTTTACTAAGAGTAAATTCTTCTTTAATTGATTCTTTATTTTTTAAAGCAACTTCTATAGAATCCTTAACTTGTTGAGGCATATTCAAATTTTTATAATTTTCCCCAACAGAATTTTTGGAAACATAAAAAATCCTATTTAAAGCATTATTTATTACTATTACATTTTCAGTTTTATCGACAGCTAAAACTCCTTCTTCCATTCCAGTTAAAATATATTTTAATTTATTACGTTCCTTAGTTAAATCTGTAATACTTTCTTTTAAATTAATTGATAAAGAATTAAAGCTTTCTTTTAAATTATTAATCTCTTGACTTGCAGATTCATCATTTAATTCTAACTGTTTACCATAATCGCCTTTTTCTAGTTCTGTAACTACTTGACTCATATTCTGCAAAGGACTGGCCAATGATTTTGACCAGCTATAAGCTAAAAATACTCCTAATAAAATAGCAATAAAAGAAGAATAAACCATTAAATGCCTTACCTGTCTAACCGTTGAGTTAATACCTTCAACAGATGTAAATACTAATAAACCTGCAACTACATCATCCATCTGCCTAACAGGCATTCCTATTAATAACATAGGACGCTCAAAATGTCTGGGTTCAACTCTCTGAGATATAATATTGCCTTCAAAAATCTGTTCAGAATTTAAAAACCTAATATTAGAATCCTGGGTCTCAAGGTATGGATAACTATCTATCATTAAACCATCTTCATTAATTAACCAGGCCTGACCTGAATTAATTTCTGCTACTAACTGCAATGTGTTCTGTACCATATCTTCATCATTCTCAATAATAGAACTATATAGTGCTTGATTTAAAACCTGACTATTATTAACTATATCTGTTTCTGTCTTTGAAAAATAAAAATCATCAAAAAAGTAAATAGTTGCTAAGCCTAATATCATGATGATTATTAAAGATAAAAGTAAAAACCTGATAAAAAGCCGCATGAATAGGGTGTTAACTCCAAAAGTAAAATTATCAGGAAAATTAATAATACTATTTTTTATCTTTCTTATTAGCTTCAAATTTGTAACCTACCCCCCAGACAGTTTCAATATATTTATCAGCCTGGTCTCCAAGCTTCTTTCGGAGAGATTTTATATGAGTATCCACAGTTCTAATATCTCCAAAATAATCATAACCCCAGACTTTTTTCAATAGTTTTTCTCTATCAAAAACTATTTTAGGAGATGATGCCAGAGTCCATAAGAGGTCGAATTCTTTTGGAGTTAATTCAACTGTTTCACCAAATACTTTTACACTCCGTTCACTTTTATTTATAGAAATATTATCATACTGCAATATCTTTTTTCCGCCATCTTTGGACTGGTCAAGTCTTCTTAAAACGGCCTTTGCCCGGGCAACTACTTCTTTTGGACTAAATGGTTTGGTAACATAATCATCGGCCCCTAGTTCCAGACCAGTTATTCTATCAGAATCTTTTGTCTTAGCACTTAAAATTATTATAGGAACTTTATTTGCAGGTCTTAATTTCTGGCAGACTTCCCATCCATCCATTTCAGGTAGCATTATATCAAGCACTATTAAATCAGGAGCTATAGAATCTATCTTTTCTAATCCTTCTTTTCCTGATTGAGCTGTATGAACCTGAAAATTTTCATACTCAAAATACTCTTTTAAAATTCGAATTATATGATCATCATCATCTATAATTAAAACATCATAGTCTGGCAAAGTCATCTCTCCTTATATTTAGTTAATTTATATAGATTACCCTGGCTAAATAGCCAGGGATTTTTAGTTAAATCAAAATATTAAAATGGAGCAAAGCCCTGTTCATTCCACCAATCTTCCTGAAGTAATTCATAATGATTTTGAAATTCTTCCATATGACCTTTTTCCCACTCTATTAGGGTTTTATATAATTCTTTGGCTTCTGGTGATTCAGAATTATTCGCTGCTTTTTTGTAAAATTCAATTGCTTCTTTTTCCATTTTTACTCCTATGCTAAAAACTGATAAAGCCAATGAGCCTTTAAAAATATTTTTTTTGTCCCAGTCAAATATTCCTGGCTTTTCTGGGGGTTGTTCAAAACTGAGATCAGTATCTTCTGCACCAGACATTTTATTATAAAGTTCTTTTAACCAATTTATATGCTGTTGCTCTTCGCCGGCTATTTTCTCAAAAGCAGCCTTCGTTTCTTCATCTTCAGTTCGAGCAGCTGCTAACATATAAAAATCAAAACCTTCCTGCTCAATAAGGACAGCCTTTTTAAGAATTTTATATTCTTCTTTATTCATTTATTTGTACCCCCTTATCAATTGTTACTTCAAGTATATAAAATTTTCTTTTTATTTGCAAATGATCTTCATCTTAAAAAATAAGAATATTATTAGAAGATACTTTTAGTTTTTTACTTTCTAAATTAATTTGATAAGAAAATAGATAAAACTCAGGTTTATTATTTTCAATAATTTCTTTTATCCTAGAATTTAAATTATTTAAATTTATTTGATGTTTTTTTTCTGAAAAGTTTGCAATAATTATCTTGCTTTTATCTTCTAATTCCAATGAAAAAATCAAAATGTTTTTAACTGGATCTGAGTAAATTTCACTATAAATACCATTATGAAGAACTGGTTGATCTTTATAATATTTTATTAGCTTTCGATAATGAGACAAAAGATTTTTATTTTGTTTTTCTTTATTCCAAATCATAGTTCTCCTACAGTCTGGATCATCAGCTCCAGTCAAACCTACCTCACTACCATAATATATCATAGGAATACCAGGGAGTAGAAATTGCAAAGTTGAAATCAGCTTAATTTTTTTATCTCTTTTTGATTTATCAAGCTGATTAAAGAACCATGAAACCCTAGGAGTATCATGACTATCTAGAACATTTAATAGCTGATTAGGTATTCCTGTCTTATAGTTTTTAAAGTTATTTTGAATTCTTTTACTAAAGATATCAGCCGTTATTGTTTGATCAATAATTAATGAAAATACATCTTTTTGAAGATCATAATTCATTACTGAGTCAAATTGTTCTCCTTCCAGCCACCTATTAGCCCTATACCAGACTTCACCGATAATAAAGATTTTCGGATTTATTTTTTTTAATTCATTTCTGAATTTATACCAGAATGTAGAAGAAACTTCATCAGAAACATCTAAACGCCATCCATCTAATTCTAACTTTTCTGTCCAGTATTTTGCTACTTCAAGAAAATAATTTTGAGTCACCAGGTTATCCATATTAAGTTTTGGCATCTGTTTAACATTATTGGCAAAGGTCTTATAGTTTACTTTATCAAGACTGACAGGGAAATCTTCTGGATGATACCAGTTAACATATTTAGATTTCTTACCATTTTTAAGCAAATCCTGAAAAGCAAAAAATCCTGAGCCAGAATGATTAAAAACTGCATCTAATATTATTTTAATATCCCTTTTATGGGCTTCTGTTACTAATTTTTGAGCTGTTTCTATATTACCGAAGTTTGAATCAACCTGATAATAATCATCTATATCATATTTATGATTACTAGGAGACTCAAAAATTGGTGTAAGGTAAATAGCTGTAATTCCTAAATCAACTAAATAATCTAGTTTATCTATTATTCCCTGAAGATTGCCACCATAAACAGAATCGCTATCTGGTAGTTCTCCCCAGGAATTTTTTGCTATATTGTCATCCCCTGATCGATTAAATCTATCAGGAAAGATCTGATAGACCACCTGTTTCTTTGGCCAATCAGGCCAATCTGGAATATCAGATTCATTTATTATTGGAAATTGAAAGTAGCCTGAATGATGACCTCTAGGTCTTTTAATTGAAAACCCTTTTTCATTATACCAGTAACTATTTCCTTTATAATCTTCAAGATAAAAAATATATCTTACTCTAGTATCACTTAAGTTAAGCCTAATTGAATATATATCTCTTTCAGCTGTCTGATATAATAACTTAAGTTCCTTACTTTTAGAAGGATCTTCATTTTCAGTATACCTTGGCCCATAAAGAAGCACTACCCGGGAAATATCATCCCGGGCAGTTTCTATTCGTAACTCCAATGTGTTCTTATCAATAACAGACTGTTGAACTGGATTATATGAATGACTAATTGCAGACAAAATCATCCTTTAACAGCTCCACCAGTAAGTCCACTAATAATATGATCCTGAACTAACATAAAGAGAACAATTATTGGAATAGCGCCTATAATAGCTGCAGCAGAGAAAGTTCCCCAGCGAGCCCCATATTGATCAGATATGAATAGGTGAAGGCCTACAGCTAGTGTATATTGAGATGATGAGCCAAGTATAATTCTTGCAAGAATATACTCAGAATAAGTTCCAATAAACTGTAAAATAAATATAACTACAAGCATAGGTCTTATTAAAGGTGTTATAATTAACCTGAAAGCCTGAAACTTGCCTGCCCCATCTATATAGGCTGCTTCTTCTAAAGAACGGGGGATTGTATCCATATAACCTTTCATTAGCCAGGTATTAACTCCAATTGCTCCTCCTAAATAGATCAAAACTAATGCTGGATGGGTATTTAATCCAATCGCTGGAAAATACCTCTGGATATTTAAGAACAACAGATAAATAGCCACCATTGCCAGCATTTGAGGAAACACCTGGACTAAAAGAATAGTAAATAGACCCTTCCTTCTAAATTTAAAACGAAATCTTGAGAAAGGATACGCAGCAAGAGTTGTAAGGCTTACTGCAACTACAGATGTAATAATAGATATTTTAATACTATTCCAGAGCCAGAGCAAAAATGGATGCTGAGTTGATGTTGCTAGCTCTCTATAATGATCAAACGTAACTGCTGGCGGAACTATTGTTTGACCAACCAGAGTATTAGCCGGATTTATAGAAGCTGATAAGGTCCAGGCTATCGGAAACATAGCAAATGCGATTGCAAGCCAAACTATCAAATGCTTTATTAAGCCAAATTTTTTATCTCTACTCATTTTCTTTCACTTCCTCAAGTGCCCCGGTGAATCTGAAATTAAACCAGGTTATTGTTGCCGTTATTAAAAATATTACAAGGGTTACAGCGCTGGCAAGTCCAAAATCAGCCCCTCGACCTGTTTCAAAAGATAATCGGTAAGTATAACTAATTAATATGTCTGTACCACCAGCAGGAGTTTGTGCTCCAGCAATTGCCGGTCGTCCTTCGTTAAATAGATAGATAATGTTAAAGTTATTAAAATTAAATGCAAATGATGCAATTAATAATGGTGCCACAGTAATTAACAGTAATGGCAGAGTAATATATCTAAATTTTTGCCAGATACTAGCCCCATCTATTTTTGCAGCTTCATATAAATTTTCATCTATACTTTGTAAAGCTCCTAAAGTTATTAATAACATATAAGGGAAACCTAACCATAGATTGATAAATACAAGGGCTGCTCTTGTCCAAAATATACTATGCATAAATGGTAGTGCTGATAAAAAAGGTAAGGAGTCTAACATTTGATTAATTACCCCTACTTCTGGATTAAAGAGACCACGCCAGATTAAAACTGAAATAAAAGCTGGCATCGCATACGGGACTATTAAAATAGTTCTATAAAACTTTCTGAATTTTAATTTGGGGTCATCTAAAATAAGAGCTAATAATAAACCTAAAACAAATGTAGTACCTACACTTAAAATAGCCCAGGCAAATGTCCAGACAAACACTCTAAAAAATGGTTGTAAAATTCTTTGATCAGTTAATAGACGACGATAGTTTCTCAGGCCAACATAGGTTCTATAGCCTGGGGATAAACGTCCTATCTCTTCATTATAAAAATGTCCCATTACTGGGGTGAATTCATAACCATCTCTTAAATCAATAATTTTGTCCTCTTCTTCTATATATTCGTACCTCTGCCTATATAAAGCAAAATTATTAAGATCTTTCATCCTAAGTTCATTATCACCATAATCAATTCTTAAATTTTCTAATCTACCGAGATTCTGAATTAATTCCTGCTGTTCAAGCCTTTCATAACCATTAATCTCATCAATTTCTCCATCACCAGTAGAATCTATTAATCTATCATCATCTGCTGATATATCTTCAATAGAGTTATCTATTGTATCTCCTAACATTACATCGCCTGTTTCAGGATCTTCAAATAATAATTTGAATTCATCATCAGATTTAAAAGCAGTAAAATTATATTCCCGGGTATCTTCAGGTAAAAATGTTCTTCCCTCAAGTTGATTAATTACCTGTTCTTTATCAAGCATATTTCCAGTACCATAATTAGTAGTAGAAATATAAATTGTATAAAAAATTGGATAAACTACTAATATGATCATAAAAAATGTTCCTGGTATAATATATCTTAATGGATATACTTTATCTGAAAGATAAATATAATTAATTAACACCATAACCAAAACTGTTAAAGCAACTAATATCCAGCCTTCTGTTGCTATTCCAACAATTAAACTCCAAAGTGCTAAAGCATTAAATATTGCTAAAAATATTAATTTTAAAAAGTAAGATTTATATTTTCGCCAAAAATCCAATTATCTCCCCTCCATTTCATGGGGTAGAAAACGCCGGCACTATATATGCCGGCATTTTCTAGCTTAATAATTTATATTAACAATCTTTTTTTGATTATTCTCCTTCTTCAATTGTTCTAATAATCTGTTCTACAGCATCATTTAATGCTTCTTCAGCAGTTTGATCCTGATTTAATGCTAAAGAAAGTGCGTCTTCCCAGGCACTCCATACAGCTGCCATTTCAGTAATTGCTGGCATTGGGACTCCGGTCTCTGCGCTCTCTAAAACACCAGCAGTATCTGGATCTTCAGAAGCTCTATCTCCTGCAGGTATAAATGTTGGAGGACGATCATCGATTTCATAGAAGCGATACATTACATCTTCCTGAGCAACAAAATCATTTAAGAAAGTCTGGGCAAGAATTCTGTTTTCAGAGAAGGATGAAATCATAAAGCCCTGAACACCAACAAATGGTCGTGGTTCATTACCATTCATAGTAGGGAGTCTGGTAAAACCATAGTCAATACCAGCATCTCTAATATCTGCTACGGCCCATGGACCAGTTAACATCATGCCAGCATCGCCGCTTGTAAAGATACTCATCATTGTTTCATAATCAATATAAGGAATATAACCATCATAAAGTTCTACAAGTTCTTCAAGTGCTCTTATTGACCCTTCGTTATTAAGACCTATATCCAACGGATTTAATACTCCATCTTCATCTTCACCAAAGACATAGCCGCCAAAGCCACTAAAGAATGGGAACGTATGATAAGGATCTGGTTGAGGCATTACAAAACCATATTTACCTTCATCTCTATCTCTTAAATCTCTAACTATTTGAGCAAACTCTTCGAAAGTAGCTGGTGGTTCTTCTACCATATCTCTATTATAAAAAAGCCCTATAGCTTCTATAGCATATGGCATACCATATAGATCTTCGCCCCAAGTAAAGGCATCAAGTCCTGTTTCCATAAACTGTTCTGGTGCATTAAGACTGATAGGCTCAATTAAACCATTAGCAACCAATTCTCCCATCCAGTCATGGGCACCAACTATGATGTCTGGTCCTTCACCGGCAGGACCCTCTATTGCCAGGTCATCTCTAATGTCTCCAAATGGTTTTTCCTGTACTTCTACAGGTATTCCATACATTTCTTCAAATTCACCTTTGATATCTTCAAGGACAGGAGTTCTAGTATCGTCAGCCCAGATCAATAGTTGTCCAGAAGTTGAAGCTTCAGCAACATTTGCCATTCCTAAAACCATTACTAGTGCTAACATTAAACCAATTACTTTTTTCATTTCTTTTAAATCCCCCTATTAATAGTTTTTAAAGATTCTAGAAATTAAACTAGTTCTTTAATGGCTTTACCACCCCCTGATTATGATATGCTACTTAAACTTATATTTATATGAATTTTAGTGATTCCCGTTCAATAATTTCAGTTGGTATTATTTCTTCTTCGCCTGTATAAGAACTATCTTCTAACATTTTAATTAACATAGATATAGCTCTTTCTCCCATATCGACAATTGGAATTTTAACGGTAGTTAGTGATGGCTTTAAATATGAGACCAGTGTATGATCATTAAAGCCTACAATACCAAGCTGATCTGGAACAGAAAAACCAAGGGCCTCAGCAGTTTGAACTGCTGCCATACCGAGAAGATCATCAAAAGCAATTAAAGCATCTGTTTTATGATTAGAAAGAATTTTATAGGCTGATTGTTCAGCAGATTTAAATGTGAAATCTGTAAATTCTATTTTAACTGGATCAAGATTCATACTATGGGCTTTAAGCGCATCTATTACCCCTTTAAGTCTATCTCCAGTAAATACATAATCTTTATGTCCTGCAAGTACTGAAAAGTCTTTATAGCCTGATTTAATTAGTTTTTCAATTAGATCAAAAGCCGCTTTATAGTTATCATTATCTACTCTAGGTATTGATGGGAATTCCTGGCTTCTACCAATTAAGACAAATGGAAAGTTATTTTTAAGCAACTGTTTAATTAGATCATCATTTATCCTTGAAGCTAAAAGGACCAGACCATCAACTCTACCTACTTTTAATTGTTTTAATGCTTCCTGATACTCATCTTCATAATTATCTGCAGCAGTCAATAAAAGACTATAATTCTTTTCCTGGGCAACTGCTGCTATACCCTGAATCACTCCAGAGAAAAACGGATTAGCTAGAGCTCTATCAGTCGGACGAGACATTACTAGACCAATAGATCTGGTCTTTTGTTTTACAAGACTTCTTGCAATTGCATTTGGGTAATAACCCATTTCATCCATAATAAACCTTACTTTTTCTTTAGTTGACTTACTAATATTTGGGCTATCACTAATCACCCTGGAAACTGTTGAAGGTGAAACCTCTGCTTCTTTTGCCACATCTTTTATAGTAACTTTCTTCATGAAATCACCTATATTCTTTTATTGCATAAATTATAAATTTAATTGAATTAATTATTAAATGCAAACGCTTGCACAAACATTTAAAAAAATATTATTCCCTTATTTTATTAATTCTACATTGAAACAGGAATTCCTGCTTTTTAAAAGGAAATTTTTAAAAAGCAGGAGAATAATTTATCTTAAATATCCAGTTGGATCAACTGGTCGACCATTAACTCTAACTTCAAAATGAAGATGGGGACCTGTTGAACGACCTGTATTACCTGAGCGGGCAATAACCTGACCTCTATTTACCCTCTGACCAGAACTTACATTAAAAGAATTCAAATGAGCATAGAGTGTTCTCATACCCTGCTGATGTTCAATAATAACTGTATTCCCATAGCCAGATGACCAACCTACATATACTACTCTACCGCCACCAGCAGCTTTTACTGGAGTACCAATAGGTACTGCATAATCTTTACCATCGTGATGTCTTCCCCAGCGAGGTCCAAAGGGACTACTTATCCTGCCCTCAACTGGTCTAACGAACATCTGATTTAGTCTATCCTGATAACCAAATTCAGGTTTAGCACCTGGCAGTATAATATTTTCACCTTGAGAAAGTCTTTCAGGATTTCTTATATTATTTGCCTGCATTACAGTCTCTTTATCTAAATCATATTTAGAAATTAAGTCTGAAAAAGAATCACCTGGTCCTATTCTATACATAATGCCTCTTACAGGAAGAATCGTTAGTTCGTCTCCAGGCATAATTTGATTCATATCATTTATATCATTTGCACCTATAAGAGTATCAATATTTATATTATGTTTACTTGCAATAGTCCAAAGGCTTTCGCCTGGTCTAACTACATGAGTTTCTATTTCTGATAATAAATTGTAATTGCTATAATCTTTATTTATTGCCTGAATAAAACCTACACCAGTTATTTCTTCTAATTTCTCTTCAAGCTCTTGATCAAATTTTTCGCTAGCTTCGGCAGCTAAATTAACCTGTCTTTCAGAACTATTATTTTCCCAGGATATCTCTTTATCGCCTATTACAAAATCTGTTCTATTATTATAAAAATCTATCGGAAAAACAGTCGAACTTATGTAATCAATATTCTTTTCATCCTGACCTGATGAATTAAATAAACTAAAAGTCAAAAAAGATAATGGAGATTCAATATCCTCCTGACTTAATTCTGAATCACCTTGAATTTGAGCCCCTATTTCATTAATTATAGGACTGGACTGAATTACCAGTAAGAAAATGAAAATTAAACAGATCAGTGCCAACTGTTTTTTTGACATTTGTGAGCCTCATCCCCAATCTATGTATATTTATTTAATTCTTTATGTAATATTATATAACATAAAAACAAAAAAGTCCAGCCTTATATGAAATAATAGGCAAAAGGCTGGACAAAATTAAATTTAATCAACGAAACGGTTAACTGTGTCTAATAATTCAGGAACTACTTTTTCTGTATCACCATCTTTAATTGCATCACTAACACATCCCTCAACATGACGCTGTAATACCTTTAAACCAACATTTTTTAAAGCACCTCTGCTGGCTGCTATCTGTGTTAAAATATCAATACAATACTTGTCTTCTTCAATCATTCTAGCCAATCCTCTCACCTGGCCTTCAATACGGCTTAAGCGGTTTAATAAAGCTTTTTTATCTTCACTTTGTAATGAGCTCATAATATCCCTCCATCATTTAATACCCATTCCCGGTACATATATAATATACCATTTTTCTTTAAAGAATGTCAAGATTGAACGCTTGTATTTATTATTAAATTTGATATAATTAAATTACAAAATATTTGGAGGGATAAATATTAAAAAAGATCATTTTTCTACTGGTATGACTGAGGATCGTGTACTTCTTGTTGGTGAAAATAGTGAAAACATTGAAGAATTAAAAGAGTTAACTTTAACTGCTGGTGGTAATATTGAAGGTTTTATTAGATACAGAAAAGATAATGTTAATCCGGCTCACTATATTGGCACTGGAAAACTAAATCAAATTAAAGATTTTGCTTTAAATAAGGATATAAATCTTATTATTTTTGATTGTGAATTAACCCCAGCTCAACTGAGAAATTTAGAAGAGGAATTAGAAACAAGAGTAATTGATAGAACACAATTAATTTTAGATATATTTTCACTACATGCAAAAACTAGAGAAAGTAAATTGCAGGTTGAAAAAGCTCAATTAGAATATATGCTTTCAAGATTGACTGGTAAGGGAGAAGAAATGTCTCGTCTTGCTGGTGGTATAGGTACTAGAGGACCTGGTGAATCTAAACTTGAAACTGATAGAAGAAGAATCAATAAGAGAATTCATAGATTAAAGAATGAATTAGAAGAGATTAAGAAAACAAGAGATGTTCAAAGACAGGATAGAAATGACCCTATGATTGCTTTAGCAGGCTATACAAATGCTGGAAAATCGACTTTATTAAATCAATTAACTGATGCAGATAAATTAGTCGCAGATCAGTTATTTGCAACGCTAGATTCGACTATGAGAAATTTTAAGTTACCTGGAGGAAAATCGGCCATCATTTCTGATACTGTTGGATTTATTAAAGATCTTCCACACGGCTTGATAGCATCATTTAGAGCAACCCTTGAAGAGATAAATCAAGCAGATATAATCATTCAACTTATAGATGGTTCTAATGATGATATTGATAATAAAATGAATACAGTTGATAAAGTTTTAGATGATATTATTGAGGAAGATAAAGAACAGATTCTTGTTTTTAATAAAATAGACATTTTGAATCCTGAGAAAGAACAATTCTTAAAGAACTGTTATCCAGATGCAGTATTTATTTCTGCTAAAACAGGTAAAAATATAGATATTCTATTAGAGAAGATACAGAAAATAGTTTATAAAGACTTCAAAACAATAGCTGGAGTAATAGGTTATGAAGACGCTAATTTAATTGAAAAACTTCATAATAATGGAGAAGTAGAAAAAGAAGAGTATATTCAGGATGGTATATATATTAAAGCATATGCCCCAAAATCTTTAGCAGAAAAAATTAATACAAAGATAAAAAAGCCCTCTTAATAAAAGAGGGCTTTTCCTATATAAATCTAATTTAATTATTAATTAACTGCTTCATGTTCCTGGTCAGTTACGTGACAAGCTGACATATGACCGCCACCATAGTCTTTAAATTCAGGTTCAACTTCACTACAGATATCAATAGCCTCTGGACAACGAGGGTGGAATCTACAGCCAGAAGGAGGATCAACAGGACTTGGTACATCTCCTTCAAGAATTATTCTTTCCTTCTCATAAGTTGGATCTGCAACTGGAATAGCTGATAACAATGACCTTGTATAAGGATGTAGAGTATTATCAAACAACTCTCTTTTATCAGCCAGCTCAACTAATTTACCTAAATACATAACAGCAATTCTATCACTAATATGCTTAACAACACTTAAATCATGAGCAATAAATAGATAGGTAAGATCAAATTCTTCCTGAAGATCTTCCATTAAGTTAATAACCTGGGCCTGAATTGATACATCAAGAGCTGATACAGGCTCATCACAAATTATTAAATGTGGGTTTACAGCTAATGCTCTAGCTACACCTATTCTCTGACGCTGACCTCCGGAAAACTCATGAGGATATCTTTTCATATGATCAGCTAATAAACCTACTTTTTCAAGTAGCTCTTCAACTTTTTGATTTCTTTCTTTTTTATTTTTAGTAAGTTTATGAATATCCATTGGTTCACCAATTATATCAGCTACAGTCATCCGCGGATTTAATGAAGCATAAGGGTCCTGGAATATTATCTGCATCTGACGACGAACACTTCTCATATCCTTTTTATCTAATTCATGAATATTTTTACCATCGAATATAACTTGCCCATCAGTAGCTTCTAAAAGCCTAAGTATAGTTCTGCCTGTAGTAGATTTGCCACAGCCAGACTCACCTACAAGACCTAAAGTTTCACCTGGTTTTATATTAAAACTTATATCATCAACCGCTTTTACATGACCAACAGTTCTACGGAAAACACCGGCCTTAACCGGAAAATACTTCTTTAAGTTCTTTACTTCTAGCAGATTTTCATTTTCTACTGCCAAATCATTCACCTCCAGTTTATTTAAGCGGATTCATCTTCATGAACCTGCTCTTTATATTTTTCCAATTTATCAACAAACCAACAACGTGATACATGTCCTTCTTTTACTTCATGTAATGGGGGTTCTTCTTCAAAACATTTATCTTCAGCAAGGAAACAACGAGAATTAAATTTACAACCCTCTGGAAAATCTAGAGGACTGGGAACATTACCTGGTATAGCAAATAACTTCTCTATATCCTTATGTAACAGAGGAATAGACTTTAAAAGTCCCCAAGTATATGGATTAGAAGGATTAGCAAATAATTCTTCTGCAGTTGTATATTCAACTATCTTACCAGCATACATAACTGCTATTCTATCTGAAACTTCAGCAATTACACCAAGATCATGGGTGATCATCATTATAGCCATGCCGAATTCATCTTTAAGGCCATTCATTAAATCCAGTATCTGAGCCTGAATAGTAACATCAAGTGCAGTAGTAGGCTCATCAGCTATTAGTAATTTGGGATCACATGAAAGTGCCATAGCAATCATAACACGCTGACGCATTCCACCACTTAACTGGTGAGGATACTCATCAACCCGCTGTTCAGGCAGTGGAATACCTACCTTCTTTAACATCTTGACAGCCTGATTCTTAGCTTCTTTTTTTGATAAGTTTTTATGGAGAATTAATGATTCTGTTATTTGATCTCCAACAGTATAAACAGGATTCAAAGAAGTCATAGGCTCCTGAAAAATCATAGAGATATCATTACCTCTGATCTTTCTCATTTCTTTTTCACTTAATTTTGTTAAATCTTTACCTTCAAATAATATCTCTCCATCAACAATCCTACCAGGTGGCGATTCAACCAACCGCATAATTGATAAAGAGGTAACGCTTTTACCACAACCAGACTCACCTACAATACCTACTGTCTCGCCAGGCTTTATTGAGAAATCGACTCCATCAACAGCCTTAACAACACCTTCTTCAGTAAAGAAATGAGTTTTGAGATTTTTAACCTCAATTAAATTATCTTGTTTTTCCAAGAAACTCACCTACCCTTAATTAATAATTATTTAAGTAGTCCATTCTACAGCCTTCAAATATTCTGAATAAATTTAAAACTTGTGGTATTATCTCCTCCTTCTCTCCTCCATGATATTAATGGTATAAATCATGATATTAATTCCTAAAGGTATTAATATTATTGATACTTGATAATATATTTAAATAAAGATTAATATATTTAAATAAAGATTTACCGGCCATTATATTACTTCTAGATATAATCGCTAATTCCTTCAAAGTAAATAAAGAATACCGATAATAAAATTATACCCGAGATATCAATAGCTGTCAAATATCAACTCTTTCAAAAAATAAACGCCCAGGTTTATCTAAAATCTCTTTTATCTCTACTGGATATTTAAATTCTCTATTTCTTGTATACATATTTGGTATTTTATCACCGAATGGTTCCAACCATTCGACAATAGCATAATCATAATCGCCATTTAATATGCGATCATAATAATCAGGCCAGCTTAATCCTTTAATTTCAAAGTTTTTCTTATATTCTTCTCTATCAATCAATTTCTCAATTAAGTTTTTATGATGTTTATTATTATGATAATAAATTACAGAATTAGAATTGATTTTATCTTCTCTTAAATTTTTTATAAAATAAATAAGACTTTCAGCTGATACTTCATCTTTTCTATAATTATTAGCTATTATTTTATAATCAGTAATAAATTCAATATCTAAAGGAAATAGAGCTTTGCTTACAGTAGAATTAATTAATGGTCCAGCAAATTGATTAATTCTAGATGGAGGGAAAAACAGCTTTATTGAGCTTTTTTCCTGATACCATGATTTATCTGGATCTGATTCAACTAAAGTTAAATGTTCATTGGAACGCCATTTAACTACTCTCCAATCAGAAGAAGTGGCAGAATTATTATCATATAAAGGTGAAGATTTAGGTTTCCTCTGATAAAACAATGGCCAGTTTTCAGGGCTACCGTCCCAGTCCCCCTGCTCAACCAGGATATCCTTATTTAAAATTGCAGACCATGGTACTCTATTCGATAATAATAATTTAAAATCTATATTATCTTCTGATAAGATTATTAGATTATCATTTTCAATATATATTCTATTATTTATTGCATTATATACTCTTCTGGCAGCCTGAAAACTCAAGTATTCTAAACTACTATAGCCAGAGACTTTTTCAGTGAAGGAAGCTAAATCAGGTAAGCCAAAAATTGACTTCCAGAAATATGCAGAGCCACTACTATCACTATCTATCAACATTAATCTTAATATGCTATACCTTACATCTTCTGGAGTAAGATAACTACCATCAGCAAATAATTTATCTGTATTTATAGGAATTATATTTTTATATAATTCATTATCATTGTAATCACTCTTAACAGTAATACCATCCAATGCTAAATCAGGTATATATTCTCCTGTTTTAGAGTTATATTTATATAGTGAATCATAGAGATTATTAATAATTTCTGTTCTTCCCTGTTCCCAGGTAAGATGGGGATCCAGGCTTTCTTCGGGAATTGGGAATATATTGACATCATGACCTGGTTCAATTTTCCTGGAAATAGCAGTTCCAGTTATTAAAAATACCATCAAAAAAACCAGTATAATAATATTTTTTAAATTAAGTGATTTTAAGATCATTTTAATCATCTACCAGCATTGAGTTTATGAGTAATTCAGCACTTGCAATATTAGTAGCTAATGGTACATTATGAACATCACAAACTCTTAAAAGAGCTGAAACATCAGGTTCATGTGGCTGAGCAGTTAATGGATCTCGTAAAAATATTACTGCATCTATTAATTCTTTAGCAATTTCAGATCCAATCATCTGATCTCCGCCAAGGGGGCCTGAATTAACCCTTTCAACTTCAAGGCCAGTTTCATCTATTAACCTTTTTCCTGTTGTACCAGTAGCAATCAATCTACATTTTGATAACTCTTCTCTATATTTTTTAGTTAAAACAATAAGATTAGATTTTTTCTTATCATGGGCAATTAGAGCTACTCTATGATTCATATTTATCCCCCTTCTGCCATTTTTCCCAGGCAAGTTTTAATTTTCTTTCAAGGTCTTCAATAGAATTTTCATTTTCAATCGCCAAATCTGCCTTCTCTATTTTCTTTTCTAAAGACATCTGAGCATTTATTCTTGCTATTGCTGCTTCTCTAGTTACACCATCTCTATCTTTAAGTCTATTTATTTGAGTTTCTCTATTACAATAAATAACCCAAACCTGGTCTACCAGATTATCTATTCCAACTTCAAATAATAATGGGGCAACTAGAACAGTATTATTATCTGCATTTTCTTTAAGCCTGGTTTTAATTTTATTTAATATTATAGGATGAGTTATTTTTTCCAGCTTTTGTCTTAACTCTGAATTATTAAAGACTATTTCACCTAATTTTTTTCTGTTTATACTGCCGTCATCATCTAAAATATTATTACCAAAAAACTGAACTATATCGCTATAAGCTGGTCCATCAGGTTCCATTATTTTGTGAGCAATTTTATCTGCATCTATTATTTTAGCGCCTATACTTTTTAAGAAATTAGCTGCAGTAGTTTTTCCTGATGCTATTCCTCCTGTTAAACCTAAGGCCATAATAATTACCTCCTTACTGCTGACAGTTAGGACAAAAATGTGATGAACGACCAGCGACTTTATTTTTTTCAATCTGGCAATCACAGTGATGACAATTATCACCTGAGCGATTATATACCATTAACTCCTTCTGAAAACTACCCTCTTCCCCCAGGGCATTAACATAATCACTAAATGTAGTACCATTATATTTAATGCCAGCAGCAATCACATTATTTATTTCATGGTGCAGCTTTTCAATCTCTTCATCAGTCAATTTATCAACCGGGCGATCAGGCTTTATTCCAGACCTAAAGAGGGCTTCATCACAATAGATATTACCTATACCTGCAATAAGCTGCTGGTTAAGTAAGATATTCTTTATTGAAGTAGACCTGCCTTCAATTATTTCTTTTAACTTAGCAGGGGTAAACTCTTCTGTTAAAGGTTCAGGACCTAATTTTGCAAAGCCACCAGCCTGTTCTGGTTTTTCAGGGTCTATTAAATACATTCTACCAAATTTACGGACATTATTAAATCTAAGATCAGTTTTATTATCTAATTGGAAAATTATGTGGGTATGCTTTGCTATTTCTTCTAACCGATCTTTTATCAATAGTTGGCCGGTCATTCTTAAATGGATTATCAACCACTTGCCATTTGAAATTTCAATAATAATATATTTTCCTCTTCTACCCAATGAAACTATATTTTCTCCTTCTAAGTTATCCTTGAAAATTTTAGAACTATCAGGATAACCAACAATCCTTCCATCTCTTACAAAAACATTTATAATTTTTCGATTACAAAGAGGGATTTTGAGTCCCTGGACAATAGTTTCAACTTCCGGTAATTCAGGCATTATCATCAACCTCGTATTCTTCTTTTTCTTTCCAGTTCTTGCCTACTTCTAAGTCTGCTATTAATGGCACTCCTAAATCATAGGCCGCTTCCATTTCTTCTTTTACCAGCTGAGCTACTTCTTTTAATTCTGATTCAGGTAACTCAATTACTAGTTCATCATGGACCTGAAGTAATAAATTGGCCTGATAATTATTTGATTTAAGAGCCTGATATACTCTATTCATAGCCAGTTTCATTATATCTGCAGCAGTACCTTGAATTGGGGTGTTTATAGCTGTCCTTTCAGCAAAGGACCTACGGTGGTAATTAGAGCTATTAATTGCTGGAATATATCTTATTCTATTTAAAAGTGTCCTGACATAGCCCTTATCTTTTACTTCTTTGACTATATCATCCATATACTTTTTGACTCCAGAAAATCTATTAAAATATCTATTTATATATTCTTCAGCTTCTTTTCTGGAAATATCAAGGTCATCAGCAAGTCGATAAGCACTCATGCCATAAGCAATACCAAAATTAATAACTTTGGCTTTTCTTCTCATATTTCCTGTGACTGAGTCTCTTTCAACTTCGAAAATTTTGCTTGCTGTTTCTGTATGGATATCTCCTGATTCTTTATAAGTCTTTAATAGACTCTCATCCTGGCTAATCTCTGCAAGAACCCGAAGTTCTATCTGGGAATAATCAGCGGCCAATAGTAACCAATCCTTTTTGCCTGGCACAAAAGCCTTTCTGATTTCACGACCCTCTTCACTTCTAATAGGAATATTCTGAAGATTAGGATTTGCACTGCTTAATCTTCCTGTTGATGTAACCATCTGATTAAAACTTGTATGAATCCTTTCAGTATCTGGATTAACCAGTGGTGGCAAAGCATCTAAATAGGTAGATTTCAGCTTTGACCAGTGTCTATATTCTGTGATTAGTGGAACTATAGGATGTTTATCTTCAAGTTTCTCAAGAACTGACATACTAGTGGAATAACCTGTTTTAGTCCTTTTAATGACAGGTAAACCCAGCTTTTCAAATAATATCTCTCCTACCTGTTTGGGAGAATTTAAATTAAACTCCTCACCAGCAAGCTCATGAGCTTTATTGACTATATTATTTATAGTTTCATTCCATTTATCTGATAAGCTATAAAGGTAATCGCAATCAAGTTTGATTCCGTTATACTCCATTTCAGCTAATGGTTGTAAGAGAGGTAACTCAATTTCATTATATAATTCAAGTAAATCATCTTCTTTAAGTGACTTTAAAAGATTGGATTTTAAAGTATCTAAATTAATTAAAGATAGTGCTATTAATTCTTTCTCAGATAAATTATCTGAGATTTCTACTCCTAATTCATCTGTTATAGTTTCTGCTAATTCTGGCTCTTTACCTGACGGCTTTAACAAATATTTAGCAAGGAGAAGATCAAAATCAATATTTGCTAAATTGTATCCATGCTTTCTTAGAAAAATAAGTGCTTCCTTTCCATGAATTAAATTAAATTTGATCTTATTATCGGTAAAAAGATCTGCTAGCCGATTTATATCATCAATAATATATACATTCTCAGAATCAATTGTTGCGATAATTTCAGCATTACTCTGCATCGGTTTATCATAATCATCTAAATAAGCAGCTAAATTAATTATCTCTTTTTCTCTGGCTTTTTCTATAAAATTTGATATTCCTGACTGATTAGAGATATTTTTGATTTCAAAATTATCTTTATTTAAAATTTGACGATCTGAAGAAAATCTATTTAAAAGAGAATTGAATTCGAATTCAGATAAAAATTCATAGACCTCTCCTTCATCATAACCTCCCCAGCGGCATTTATCTTCATTAAAATCTATCGGGGCATCTGTATCAATTTCTCCTAAGCTTTTGCTCATAACTGCCTGTTCAGTATACTTTCTTAGATTTTCTTTCCGCTTTTTACCTGAAACTTTTTCTATATTATTTAAAATAGTTTCCATATCATTAAACTCTTTAAGCAACTTAGTAGCAGTCTTTTCGCCTATACCTGGAACTCCTGGAATATTATCTGAACTATCTCCCATTAGACCTTTCATATCGACTAATTGCTCTGGCTCTAACTCATAGTCTTCTCTGATTTTTTCAAGATCATAGACTACAAGATCGCTCATGCCTTTTCTTGTATACATTACTTTTATATTTTCATCTACTAATTGCAGAGCATCTCTATCACCGGTGACAATAAGAACATCATAACCGTTATCTGAGGCCTGTTTTGCAAGGGTCCCTATTAAATCATCTGCCTCATAACTTTCCTTCTCAAATATAGGTACATTTAGAACTTTTAAAAAATCTCTAACTATATTAAATTGGGGTTTGAGTTCATCAGGCATCTTTTTCCGGCCTGCTTTATATTCTTCATATTCATCATGTCTAAATGTCGGCCCTTCAAGATCAAAGGCAACAGATAAAAGATCTGGAGATTCATTATCCATTAATGAAAAAAACATCCTGGCAAATCCAAAAGCTGCATTTGTATAATCTCCATCTGAATTTGTTAATAAAGGCAATGCATAAAATGCCCTATGAACTAAACTATGGCCATCTAAAAGAAATAATCTTTCAGTCAATAAAATCAGCTCCTTAAGTTTCTATAAGATATATTTCAGTATTGATTAAAGAATACCTTCATAGATTAAAAATTACTTGAATTAATTATATTAAATTTTGCCATATTTGGATTCTAAAACAGTTACAATCGCTGGTATAAGTAATAACTGGCCAATAACACCAGGCAGACTGGAGGCGATTCCACCGAAAATATAAACAACTGGGTTGGTAAATTCTATAAGCAGGGCAAATAAAATAAAGTATACTATTCTACCTACAAGCATTGATATAATTAAACTAATAAATAGATTCATTTTTTTATAAAGTATTCCAGCTACTAAGCCGAAAACTGCCAGTTCAAAAACCATAAAAGCCATTGTTGGCATCTGAGGAATTCCTGAGATCATTGAATTTAAAACCGGCAAGACTGCTCCAACAACAGCACCATATAAAGGTCCTACCAAAAAGCCTCCTAATAAAGGCGGAAAATGCATCGGCAAAAATATTCGTCCTGATATGCCAAAAATATGAAAAAAATACGGGATTATAATTCCTAGAGCAATCAATAAGCCACTTCTAGTTAATTTTTTTGTATTCATAATATTTCCTCCTAATTTTTTTAATGAACTTTATAAAATTTACTCTGGTCGCTAAACCAATGAAAAACAATATTTCCATCTATTAAGACAATGTACTCATCATAGGAACAGATTAGAATTGAATTGCCCTGGCTGACATTTTAAAAAAGAATTTCCAAAGATGGGTTTCATGCATTTGAATAATCTCCTTAAAAGTAGACAGAAACTATTATTAATAATATCAGAAATAAAGCAATAAAAAAAGTTTTCTTTTTTATAATGTCAGATTTCTTGTGTAATTTAGTGGAAATAATATAATCATTTTCATTATACCAGAATATTATTTATTTGCCTATAACATAAAGCCATGATAAAATTTATAATAATGAGGTGATATCAAGTGAAGTCTATAATTTTAAAAAGCAATTATAATTTAAAAATAAAAGTAAATGAAAAAGTTTATAAAGATTTTATTAATTTAAAAAATTATAATCAAGATTTAATCGGTTTTGATAATAACAAGAATATAATAATTAAAAATAAATTCATCAATACATCTGTGCCAAATATAATTCGATATAGTATTAATATTTCAAAAGATACAGGAGATATTGAAGTTAATTCTATTTTAAATAATAAAAATATCATAAAAAATTCTAATTATAATGATATACTTTTAAATGATGAGATAAAAATATTAGATAAGACAATAGCATTAATATTAGAATCACCACATAAAGCAGAATTTAATTATCATAATAATGACTTAATTCCTGTCTCACCAGCTCAGGGCTCTACAGGTAAAAATATAGACACCAGGCTAAAAAAATTACTTGAAAAAATAATTAATAATAATTATTTAAATAGTTTAGAAAGTGGGATATATAAACTTGTAATTATTAATCCTATTTATTTTCAAACTTCGCTACATTTCTTTCATAGAAAATCTTTAAGTAAATATCATTTTAAAAAATTACGGGACAGAGTCTGGCAGGAAAGCTGGAATAAGGATAATACTTATAAAGAGGGTTTGCATGATAATTTAAAGAAAATTAATTCTGAGCTAATTATCAATGCCTGTACAAGCAATCTGTCTCCATTAGTTCAAGAGTTCTTAAAAAATAATTTTACAGATAAAATTATTATTAATACATACCATCCTTCAGCATGGGTTTTTAATGGTTTTGGTCTAAAATAAAATATCTGTTATAATTAAATTCAAGATAAATAGGAGGTTTTCTTGATGAGTCATTTTAAAGAAATGAATAAAAAAGAGAAAATATTTGCTGTTACATTTTTACTAGGATTTTTAATAAAATATAATATTCTTGTTTTGCATATATTTAATGCACCATCAGTTATAAGTATTTTCTTTAGAAACTTAGCCTTTATTATGTTTATTTTATATTTTGTATTTCCTATAATTAAAAAAAGAAGTGGTAGATTAATAATATTCATCTTTTCATTTCTTTTTACATTCTTTTTCATGGCAAACTTTTGGTATAATAGACATCTTGGCAATTATTTGAGTATAAATGAAATAGCAGTTGCAAATGGTTATAATCCTATTGGAGTTGTTATTAGGCATGTTTTCAATATATATGACCCATTATTTATCATTGACCTAATTCTAATGGGTTTTACTATTAAGACAAGTTCTATATCCAGGGTTTCTGTGAAATCAAATTTAAATAAAAAAAGAATAAATAAATTCAAGACAAGTGCAATTGTTTTGTTAAGTATATTAATTATTTTAATGGGACAGATGTTTATTACTAACCTGGCTTTCGGTGGCTTTACGCCTTTAGAATTATATAATAATAGTACACCAGGTTTTGTTAATGTATTCGGGGTTATACCTTTATATACAATGGAGTTATTATATGATTATGGTGAAGAAGATATAGAAATTGTTGAAAGCAGATTACCTGAAACTGAAAATGAACTTTTAGATGAAGATAAATTGATTGATGATTACAATAACATTATTGTAATTCAGGTTGAATCTTTAGATAAAAAGACAATTGATTACGAATATAATGGTAAGGAAATTGTTCCGTTTATTAACTCATTAAAAGATGAAAGCCTATATGGTAATGACTTTTATGCCCAACATGTTAATGGGAGTTTTGATGCCGATTTTTCTCTCCTTACAGGAATGTATCCAGTAAACCGACAATACTCATTTAGAGAAAATGATATGACCGAATTCCCATCACTGATAAATATTATGAATGATTTAGGCTATAAGACAATGGCCTTACATGGAAATGATGCTTCTTTCTTCCATAGACATGAAGCCTACCCTGAATTAGGCTTTGATAAATTTTATTCTAGAGAAGATTATTCAATGGATGATAGAAAATATGTAATTGAAGATAATTATCTTGGTATTAATGATTATGACTTTTTAAAACAGTCAGTTGATTTTATTGAGGAAGCTGAAGAGCCATTTTTTGCCTATCTGATAACTGTTACAAGTCATACTCCTTTCACCTTTTATCCAGAAGAATTTGAACAGGAGGAGTTTGAAGATTTAAATAGTCAGCTAGTAAGAGATTTCTTCAATTCATTATACTTTGTTGATCACTCTCTTGAAATGTTCTTTGAGGAATTAGAAGACCGGGGTTTAAAAGATGATACTCTTTTTGTTATCTATTCAGATCACGAAGCAGCAATTGAGACTCCAGAATACTCATCAAGCGTTAACTTTAATGTGGATAGAAATATTAAAGAACCTGAGCATATACCATTGCTAATTAAACATCCAGATTTAAATGCTGGAACAATTGAAAAGACTGGAACTATAACTGATCTAGCACCAACTATTCTTGACATTTTAGGTGTTAACGATATGCCTGATGAGTTTATGGGATATTCAATGATGCATCCTGAAGATAAACCTGTATTATTTATTCATGAAATTCCTCAAATATTATATCAGGACCAACTATTTGTTAATGAATTTGATGAATTTATTAAAATTGGACATGTCGAAGGTAGAGACCAGGAGATTGAATTAGATTCTGAAACAAAGGAGCAATTATTAAATAAAATTCATTATTCCAGAGAAGTTAAACAACTTAGAAAGCGAGAAGAATAACAATAAACTGCGAATGAGTGAGTATTAAAGAAATAATTTTAATTCAAAGAGGGAGTGAAATAACATGAAGGTTGTTATTATCATTCTGTTAATCTTATTTGCTGGTTTTATGATCTTCTATGGTGGCTATTATTTAATTAATCCTGATATGAGAGGTGAAGATATACTTGCAACTCATAATATACCTCATCCAGCAGTTATAGCCCATAGGGGGGCGTCTATAGTGGCCCCTGAATCGACTAGACCTGCATATGAAATAGCACGGGATACTGGTGCTGATTATTTTGAAGCTGATGTTCAGATGACAGCAGATGACGAATTAGTTATATTTCACGATGCCACTTTAGAAAGAACTTCAAATATTGAAGAAGTCTTCCCTGATAGAGTTAATGAGGAAATTGGTAAATTTACCTTAGATGAATTAAAGCAACTGGATTATGGTAGCTGGTTTAATAAGGCCAATGAAAATTTTGCTGATGAGAGCTACGAAGGATTAGAAATATTAACTTTAGACGAACTTATTGATATTGCCAAAGCTGGAAGCCATACGCCTGGCTTAATATTAGAGACCAAACATCCAGAAAAACATGATGGGATTGAACAGGAGATTGTAAATGTTCTTGAAGAGAGAAACTGGCTTGAAGAAGATGGATTTGAAAAGACGATCTTCTTTTCTTTTTCTTTGCGGAGTCTAAGGAAATTTAAAGAACTTGTTCCTGATAAACCTAGATTATTATTAATAACTGATAATAGAATTTCTAGAAGAAGTTGGAGCAATTGGCTTGATTATAGCAGTGAAATAGCAGATGGACTTGGACCAAAAGGCTTTATGACCTGGCCATGGCATATTGCAGCAGCCCATGAAAACGAAAAATTTGTCTTCCCTTATACCATAAACTATCTCTGGCAGGTAAGAACTCTTGCTCATTTTCAGGCCAGCGGTTTTATTACTGATAGACCAGAAGTTGTTTTAGGTTTTCTTGATAGATTACCGGAGTTACCAGAGTTTGATGAAGTTTTAGAAACTGGTAACTAAATAAAAATGGCGGCACCTGCCGCCATTTTTATATGCTATTTTAATTTCTGATTAACTTTATTACTTGATTCAAGTAATGCTACTAAATATTCTCCCTGCCTTTCATATACTCTGTATTCTGGCCCTGCTATACTAATAGCTCCTTTGATCATACCATCTTCAAATAGAGGTACCGAGATTGACAGGACTCCTACTTCAAGTTCTCCATGACTGATAGCACAACTATTATCTTTAACTATTTCTAAATCAGCTTTTAGCTCTTCCTTATCAACAATTGTATTTTTGGTATAAGCAGTCAGCTCTTCCTCAAGATACTCATCTAATTCAGATTCATCAATATAGGCAAGAATAACTTTCCCTGGAGCAGTTGCATATAATGGAAATGGTAAACCTGTCTCACAGGATAATTTCACATAATTTGTTGACTCATATTTATCAACAGTTACTAGTTGCTTATTTTCTAATAAATGCAAATATACTGCTTCATTGGATAGCTCTACTAATTGATCCATCTCTTCTCTTGCAGCAAAAATTAGGTTTTCATTTTTCTTGATTATGCCTGTTATATCTACTAAATTTCTTCCAGGCAAATAAGATTCTATCTCTTCATTTGATGCTTGATTTCTAGAACTTCTACTCTTGTTCTCTAAGTTAAAAGATTTCATTTTTACCTCCAATTAATTATTTTAAGCTAATTTATTTTTGAATCTAATTATAACAAAATTAATTTTTATTAACAAGTTTAACCACTAACAGGAAATGTCCTTCATCTTATCTGGATAGTCGGTTATAATGCCATCAACTCCAATTTTAATTAATCTTTTCATTGTCTTTTTATTATTAATTGTCCAGATAAATAAGCCCATACCCTTTGCCCTGGCTGCAGCTATGAATGGTGGGGTTAAAACAGGTAATTTGCCATGCTTAGTTGGTATGGAAAAGCCTTCAAAGTCCCAATTTAAGAAACCAGCTAAACCGAAATGTGATAATATATAAAACAAAAATGCTTCTTTTTCACAGGCAACAGTTGGAGCATCTGGCAAGGCTACTCTTAATCCATTTATTGTGCTTTCATGAAAACTACCTAATAATACCTGACCCTGACTATCTGTCTCCTGAATAACTTCTGCTACATTTTCAACAATATCCCTACCTGTATCCTTAATCTCAATTATCATCGGTATATCAGTAAATTCATTTAAAACATCTTTCAGTAGAGGAATTTTCTCGCCCTCAGCTCCTGTTATTTTTAGGCCTTTTATCTGATCATATTCAGTTTCGTTTATATTAATCTTTTTTCCAGTCATTCTTGAAGTATCATCATCATGAAAAACTAAAACCTTATTATCAGAAGTTATTTTAAGGTCGAATTCAAGACCTTTAGCTCCCATCTTCAATGCCTGCTTAAAAGATAATATAGTATTCTCGGGATAATAACCAGAAGCTCCTCTATGGCCAATATTAATCGGTTTTTTTATTAGTTTAAAATAACCATAACCTGAATTGTCTTCTGAAAAGAATATAGCCTTAAAAAGTTGTGCTATATTTAAAAATATAATAATTCCTATTAAAGCTATTATTATTCGCATTTATTACTGCCTCCTGTATAGAAACTTTTTATAATCTGATATAGAAACTAATAATTAAGCTGACTAACATCATTATATCAATTTTTTTAGATAGTTCATAGTCCTAAATATTTATGTTTTATTAAAGCTGATAACTTAATATATAATAAAGAAAATACAAAAATAATAATACTGAGTAAATGTAAAATTAGTTACAGATAAAATCTATTGAATTACATATAATTATACTTGGTAGTTAATTGTAATTATACAAATAAAGTTTCAGGGAGGCTAAATTAATGACAGAATTATTAATTGTCTATTATAGTTCTTACGGACATATTTTTGAAATGGCAAAAGCAGCCAGAGATGGTGCTAAAGATTTAGAAGGAGTAAATGTCAAATTAGTTAAAGTTCCTGAATTTGAATCGGCAAGAAAAGCGATGTCAGAACAGGAAGCATATGTTAAAGCTCAAAAAGAACAGGAAAAAATACCAGAAGTAACAAAAGATGACCTCAAAAATGCAGATGGTATTTTATGGGGTATACCAACCAGATTTGGTAATATGCCTGCTCAGGTTAAACAGGTACTTGATACATCCGGTGGTTTATGGGCCAATGGCGATTTAGAAGATATTGTAACAGGCATATTCACCAGCAGTAATACTCTCCATGGAGGCCAGGAAAGTACCATTCTCTCTTCTTTAATACCTATGCTTCATTTAGGAATGATTTTTGTTGGTACTCCCTATGGCCAGAATCCAGAACTAAGTGAAACTGAATTTCAAGGTGGCTCACCATATGGACCATCTACAGTTGCTGGTCCTGATGGAAGCCGTTTTCCAAATGAATCTGAATTAACTATGGTAAAGAGGCTAGCAAAAAGAGTTGCACGAGTTGCTAAAGGCATAAATGGTTAAATAAATATAACTAAAATTACTGCCTCTGGGTTTATAGTCCAGAGGCTATTTTTATAATTTTTTAAAGATTGCAGATTAATTAAACATATATTATAATATAATTACAACAGAGTATTAATTAGTTGAAGACTGTATCAGAATATGTTTAAGGAGGGTGTTAGATGGATAAAATTACTAAGGAAGAAGTCAAAAAGTTAATATCTGAAACTAATCAACCCTGCATTAGCATGTATATGCCAACTGAAAAATCAGAGGGAAATGCCTACAACAAAATGAAAATAAGATTTAAAAATCTTACCAGAGCTGCTCGTAAAAAATTAAAAGATAGCTGGGGGATGAGCGAAAAGGAAATAGATGAAATATTAGAGCCACTGGTAGGTCTAGAGAATGATAAAGATTTCTGGCTGGATGATCAGAGCCAGGGGTTAGCATTCTATATTTCTCCTGATCAATATAAATCATATAGACTGCCAGTCAAATTTGAAGAAGAAATCAAGGTGGGCGAAAACTTTGATTTTCGTCAAATTGTACCGGCAGTTTTTGAAGATAATAGTTTCTATCTTTTAACTTTAAGTCGTAACAATACAAGAATATTTTACTGTGATGATGAAAATATTGAAAAGGTTGAGCTTGAAGATTTACCGGCAAGTTTTGAAGAAATCTTTGAAACTGGAAATATCGAGGCTAATATTCAAAGATCTTCCAGCTCTCCTGGAGGAGATACTGGTATTTACCACGGCCAGGGTGGTGTTGAAGGCGATACAGAAGAGGACTTACTTCAATACTTTAGACTTGTCGATGAAGCCGTAACACCATATCTCAATCAGTTTGGAGCGCCACTTGCTCTAATGTGTGTGGAAGAAATTTATCCATATTATGAGCAGGCAAACAGCTATGACAATCTCCTGGAAAAGTTCGTTAAAGGTAGCCCAGGCAAAATGAAAAAAGAAGAAATTTTTGAGCAGGCCAGAGATGTTATCCTCCCTGAATTAAATAAAGAGAAAGAAAATGCTATTGAAAAGTATAAAGAACTAATCAGCAGTGAAAAGACAGAGAGTGAGCTTGAAAAGATTTTGCCTGATACAGTCCATGGCAAAGTTGAATTATTATTATTATCAAACTCTGCAAACAAGCAAGGCAATTATGATCTCTCCAATGATACAATAATCGAAGAAGAGCCTGGCCATGATTTTGATCTGTACAATTATGCTGTATTAAATACAATTTTGAATGGCGGAAAGGTTTATCTGCTTTCAGATGAACAAATGCCTGATGATTCAGAGATAGGAGCTGTTTATAGATATTAATAAAAAGTTACCCCTGCCAGATTAATGGCAGGGGCTTTCATTTCCGAAAATTATTTGATTTTTTGAAAAGAAATTTTTAAATCATTTACTCCTACCTTTTGTCCTCCAATAAATAATTGATAAACTATATTGATTTCTCCTGCTCCCTCTTCAAGATAACAGTCTAATTTATCAGTAGAAGTCTTTAGTTCAACTGTACCATGAACATGACGATAAAAATCTTCATAACTTTCTCCTGCTTTAAAATTTTGTTTAAAACTTCCAACCCCATTTCCTGATCTTCTTATTAATACAGTCTCTTCTGATTCTTTAATCTTAATAGTAATCTTAGCAGCCTCCATACCCTGAATATCTTCTTTATAACGGAGATAAATAGCATCATTCTTTTTGTATAATTTGCCTTCACCATGATATTCTAATTGATCTTTACCTCCATGGGTTAGCTTTTGATTATTTTCTATTATCAGATTTATAGGATATTTCATTGGCTTGTTCCTCCTGAAATGCTGAAATTATAATTTTATTTAAATGCTTCTGAATTATTAAAGAGAATTGGCAGACCACCTGTATGGAGAAAAAGAATTTTTTTGCGTCTAATATTATTATTCTGTAAAAAAGATAACATTCCATAAAACCCCTGCCCTGTATAAACAGGATCAAGAAGTATCGATTCTTTCTTTGCTAATTCTCTAATAACCTTAATAACTTCTTTATCTATATTACCATAACCTTTACCTTTATATTTATCAATAAATATTATATCCTGTTTAATTATATCTGCTGGCAGATTATTTTCTGTGCAATACTCATCAATACAATTTGCAATCTTCTTTCTACCAGAATCTTCATCAGCTTCAACACTTATTCCTATAATTGATTCTGCCATATGATGGAGATAGTTACCGATTAAAAGACCTGCCTGGGTTGTACCAGTTCCTGAAGCCACAAATAAATAATCAAATCGCTCAGGATGAAAATTAATATCAGCCTTCAATTCTGAAGAAGCTTCTACATAACCATGAGTACCTGCATTACCATAACCTCCAGCTTGAATAAGATAAGGTCTTTTCCCGGCTGATTTGAGCTCAGAATATTCTGCTTCCATTGCTTCTTTTCTTTTTTCAGGTGGCACAGTTTTTATTTTAACATCTAGAAGATCATAAATAAAATAGTTGCCATTATAATTTATATCAGAGGGATCCTGATCAGTTGTTAAGATCAGTGTACATTCTAAGCCATATTTTAAAGCTGCCATTGCAGTTAATCTGCAGTGATTAGAAAATGGACTACCAGTAGTTATAAGATGATTGGCATTTTCTTTTCTTACTTCACCTAAAATATATTCTAGTTTTCTAGTTTTATTTCCTCCTGGTTCTGGACCAGCAAGATCATCTCTTTTAATATAAAAATCATTATCATAAATCCTTGAAATCTCAGATAATCTTTCTAATGGTGTTGGGAAATTTGATAATGAAACTCTAGTATACATAATTTTGCCCCCCTAAAATAATATTAAGCTTCACAATATACTTATTCAACATAAAAATACAAAATCCTCTCAAATAAAGCCAGAGAGTTTAAATTAAATAAAAAATGCCTGGTTGCCCAGGCATTTTAGTATTAAATATTAAATTTTTTTATGCTGATCGTGTAAGCTCATCCATATAATCGTCTTTCTCTTTTACAATTACTCCTGCAAGAACTATTAAAGCAACTAAGTTAGGAGCTGCCATTAAACCATTTAAGGTGTCAGCTAATAACCAAATAGGTTCAAGAGCACCAATAGCACCAACAAACAATAAGCCTAAGAAGACAATTCTATATGGCATTACAATCTTTTTACCGAAGATATATCTCCAACTCTCTTCGCCATAAAAACTCCAGGTAAGCATAGTTGTAAAGGCAAAGACAATAATACTAATATTAATAATATAGCCTCCTGGGCCAGGAAGTCCCATCGTAAATCCTTGTGAAGCCAGGACAGCTCCAGTCTCTCCAGTTTCTATAGCTCCAGTTACAAGAACTACTAAAGCTGTAATAGTACCTACGACTAATGTATCAATTATAACTTCCCAGATACCCCACATTCCCTGACGGGTAGGTTTGTTTTTAGCCTGGGCATGAATAATTGAAGCAGCACCAAGGCCGGCCTCATTAGAAAATACACCACGGGCTACACCAAAACGAACTGCCATTCTGACTGTTGCACCGGCAAAGCCACCAACAGCTGCCGAGCCAGTAAATGCACTGGAGAAAATATCAGAAAATACAGCAGGAATAGCTCCAATATTTAATATAATTATGAGCCCACCACCAACAAAATAAAAGATAGCCATGATTGGAACTAACTTTTCTGCTACTTTACCAATTCTTTTAACTCCACCGATAATAACTAAACCAACAAAAAATACTACTATGATACCAGTTAACCAGGTTGGAACTGCAAAGCCATCTTCAGCTGCATGAGCAAGTGTATTAGACTGAACCATATTACCGATACCAAAGGCTGCAATACCAGCAAAAAATGCGTAAAGTACAGCTAACCATCTCCATTTACCGCCCATTCCGTTTTGAATATAATACATTACTCCGCCTGTAAAGTCGTCTTCTCCATGTTCTTCACGATATTTAAT
>Ga0207421_10000667_pt1 | contig 44297 bp, 44 predicted proteins | sample SodLakKL_010_SED_4_FD_187542 | JGI IMG/M metagenome (GOLD analysis project Ga0207421, IMG submission 187542) | Alkaline sediment microbial communities from Lake Tanatar, Kulunda Steppe, Russia - 8KL_010_SED (SPAdes) (version 2) | ecosystem: Environmental > Aquatic > Non-marine Saline and...
GTCCATCTCCTGCCCGTCATGCATTTCGGCATGGTGGACGAGACGAGACTGGACGATCCCGATTATCACGACATCTATGACGGCATCTTCAACTGGGGCTACATGCCCATCCACTACAACACCCTGGAGGGAAGCTATGCCACCGACCCCTTCAACGGCGAAGTGCGCGTCACGGAATTCAAAAAGATGGTGCAAGGCTTCCATGACAACGACATCGGCGTGGTCATGGATGTCGTCTACAACCACACCGGTCAGTCGGCCGATTCCAACTTCCACCAGATCCTGCCCGGCTATTATCACCGTTTCGACGATGACGGCAACTTCTCCAACGGCTCCGGCACCGGCAACGAGACCGCGAGCGAAAGGGCGATGTTTCGGAAGTTCATGCTCGATTCGCTCACCTTCTATGTCGAAGAATACAACATCGACGGCTTCCGTTTCGACCTCATGGCCCTCCACGACATCGAGACCATGAACATGATCGCCGAAGCCCTGCACGAGATTGACGAGGACGTCATCATCTATGGTGAACCCTGGATGGGCGGCGAGACGGTCCTTCCCCAGCACAAATGGGCGGACAAGACCGCCTTGGACGAGCTGGACGACATCGCCGTCTTCAACGACAACTCTCGCGACGCCGTCGTTCAAGGCAGCGCCTTCGACAACTATGGTCGCGGTTTCGTCTCCGGCATCGACGGCAGAGACGACGAAGCCCTGCTCGGCGTCACGGGCGGCATCGATATCCCCGGATTGAACGTCCGCGCCCTGCCCGAAGGCGCCTGGGCGTTCCATCCCAGCCAGACCGTGAACTACGTCTCCGCCCACGACAACAACACCGTCCGCGACAAACTCGTACTCGCGACCATCGTGGACAACCTCCCCGCGGCCGAAAGGGAAGACATCACCCGCGAAGATGTGGAGGCCATCCTCGCCGACGGCGCGATGGAGACCATCGAGAAGATGCAAAGACAGGCGAACACCTTCGTCCTCACCTCGCAAGGCATCCCCTTCCTGCATGCGGGGGTCGAGATGATGCGCACGAAACCCTGCATCGACCCCGATTTCCAAGGGGACTACTGCGACGACGACGGACTCTATGACGCCAACTCCTACCGTTCGCCCGACGAGACGAACCAGCTTGACTGGAACTGGAAAGTCGAACACTACGACACCTTCCGTCATCACCGAAACCTCATCCATATGCGCCGCGAGGTCGACGTCTTCACCCTCGCCACGGCAGAAGAGGTCCTTGACCATTTAAGAATCATGGGCACCGAAGACGGCCTCATCGCCTATGCGTTGGAAAATCCGGGCGAAGACTGGCAGACCGTGCTCGTCGTCCACAACAACGGCACAGAGTCCCGCGACTTCGAGATGCCGGGCGGCGAATGGAGAGTCGTCGCGACCACCGACGAGATCGGCAACATCTCCGAAGAAAAGACGCTCACGACCCTTAGAACCATAGACGGCGGCACGATTCTCTCGCTCGATGCGAACGACTCCTACATCATGTACAGCGAGGATCTCATCAATGTGTTCGCCGACCCCGCCGACTACGAAGACCCCATCCCCGTCGGTATCGTCATCGGCATCGTCATCGGTGCCTTCATCGTCATCGGTGGTGCGATCACCACCGCCTATCTCTTCAGAAAACGCGCTTGATCCATAAGAACATGGTTCAGGAGCCGCGGGACTTCCCCACGGCTCCTTTTTTTGTGTCCAAGGGGTTGATGCCATCAAGGCGGTTTGTCTGAAGTTTTCGTCCCTATCACAAAAAAAACCGGCCGCTTAAGGCCGGTTTTTGGGCATTGTGTTTTCCGAGGAGTATCAGTCCCCGAGGGAGAAGTCCCTTTCGTCGATTTCGAGAATCAGCGTCGCAAGCGGCGGAAGGAGCCATTCGTCGTCATTTGTGAAAGTGAATGTCGCATAGACCAACTCATAGTGCGCCAAGTCGTGTGTGAGGGTGTTTTCCGCGCGGCTCATGTTGTGGAGGACGAGATAGAGGGTATCGTCGTACTCACGCGTGAAGGCGAGAATTTCCGCGTCATTCGCATCGAGCTCTGTCAGTGAGCCTTTGCGCAAGACATCGTGGGTCTGTTTCAGATCGATGAGGTCGATGTAGGTGTGCAAGAGTGAATCCTCGTCTGCAAGTTGTTCTTTCATGCCGTCGAGGGCCCGGTTGTGGTCGTCCCAGGCGGCGATGGCGTCATGACCCGGAGAGATGCGCCCTTCGGTGTTGTAGGGGGAGTCCTCTTCCCATTTGAAGGGTTGGCGCCGGAAGGGATCGGGCCCTTCGCCCGTCATGCCGATTTCTTCCCCGTAGTAGACCCAGGAGATGCCCGGCAATGTGAAGAGGATGTGCGCGGCGAGCGCGGCCCTTTCGGCATCCTCGTTGAACTCGCTCATGACGCGGTCCATGTCGTGGTTGGAAAGGAAGATGGAATCGATAAAGTCCGTGCGGACGCCATGGAAGGTCTCGCGGGAAGAATGAAGCGTGCCGGCGAGACCGCTGTGACGCGATTGCAGGATGGCGCTCTTCGCCCGGGCGGCGAAACGGAAGTTGAAAAGGGAGTCCATCCCTTCATAATAGCCGGAAAGATAGCTGTCGTCCTCGGTCCAGACCTCCCCGAGGACGAAAGCGTCCGCATCGACGCTTTTCACATGGGCGTTGAATTCTTTGAAGAAATCGATGTTCTTCCGGGTGAGGTCGGCTCGCGACTCGTGAGGGAACTGGTTGCGGTCGTAGATGTGGCGGGCGGCATCGATCCGGAATCCCGCGACACCCCGCTCGAGCCAGAACTCGGCGATACTGAAGATTCGCTCCCGGACTTCGGGATTGTCGTAGTTCAACTCGGGCATCTGGTCCCAGAAGGAGCCGTAGTAATAGTCCCCCCGATACTCGTGCCAGCCGTTTTGGAGTTGTGCGGGGAGCTCTTCGTATTCTTCGGCTGAAAGCCAACGGTAGAAATCACGATAGTCGCCATCGTCCTCCCGCGAACGCTGGAACCAGGGATGATGGAATGAGGTGTGGTTGATGACAAGGTCCATGACGACGGCGATATCGTGCTCGGCCATGGTCTCCAAAAGTTCGTCGAAATCATCGAGGTCGCCGAAGGTGGCATCGATTCCGTAGTAGTCCATGACATCATACTTGTGGTAGGAGGGGGAAGGGTGGATTGGTGTCAGCCAGACGCAGTCGACGCCCAAGGTGTCGGCGAGATAGTCGACATTTTCCGTGATGCCGCCGATATCGCCTTTGTTGTCACCGGTGGAATCGGCGAAGGCGATGGGGAAGATCTGATAGCACACATCCACTTCCTCCAGGAATCTCGGCGAAGCCTCGACCATTTCCGCCGAGTCGGGGTCATCATCGATGAGCCGACAGGCGGACATGACAGAGAGGGCAGTGACAAAAAACACAATCAAGAAGGTTTTTTTCATGAGTCGCTCTCCTTTCGGGAAAAAAGGGCCCCGTGGTAAGGGGCCCTTGGGGATGTCAGTCGCGGGTGTTGTTCCGTTCGATCCAGTCTGTGGCCGCATCGTGGATTCTTTGCTGGGTGGCTTCCGCATCGCGGTCACCGTCCCAGAGTTCCATGAGGTAGTCCTCGACGCCGATGTTGTAATAGACGCTCATGGCGCGTTGCGTGGGGTTCTCCGGAAGTGTCGCGGCGGGCTCCAGCCAAGCGTGTTCGAGACCTGCGACCATGTCTTGTTTGAAGTCATCCTCGATGGCGGGATAGATTTCCGCATCGTCCTGCAGGGCCGGGATGTAGGTGGAGTTGTTGACCATGGTCGCCATGGTCTCATCGGTGTAGAGCCAGCGCAGGACCTCGTTGGCGGCGGAAGGATAGGGTGTGGCCGAATTGATGACGAAGCCTTTCGTCTTGATGAGCTGCGCGAGATTTTCACCGTCGTAGGTGGGGATGGTGGAGAATTCAAATTCATAGCCGGTGTCATCCATCTGTTCTTTGACATCCATCCAGGTGCCCACCATGCCGAAGGGATATTCCCCCTGGAGATAGCGTTCCCAACGCCAGGCCATCTCGCCCGAGGAGCGGATCGAGCCGGTCTCGTCCACGCTCATGTTGGTCTGTGCCCATTCTTCGACAAGTTCGAGGCCAACGAGGAATTCCTCGTCGTCGAATCCTGGATCGGTGTAGTCGCCCTCTTCGAAGATCTGCCAATCACCGGCGGTGAGCTGGGGATAGGCGGACCAGACCTCGACGATGCTTATCGGGAAGAACTCCCGGATCGTGCGGCCGTCGAAGGTGGGACGGTCGGCCGGGGCGAAGCCGTATTGGTCGGCGTAGGCGAAGATGTCCTCCCAGGTGGAAAGTTCGGCGGGGAGATTGTCCTCGGTGACATCGTCGACATCGACGCCCCATTCTTCCAGCATGGTCCTGTTCCAGGAGAAGATCATGCCGTCGTAGAAGGCGGGCAAGAAGAAGTTGCCGAGATGGTTGATCTGGTGATAGATTTCGTGGGTCTGCTCTTCACCGATCCCGATGAAATAGTCGTGGAACTGTCGCACGGCATTCTCGCGGCCGAGGACCTCATTGTCGATGACGAGCGCCACATCGGGAGCCTCGTCCTCCATGAGTTCGAGTCCCTCCATGCCGGAGCTCTCCGAGTTCACGGATTCATAGTTGCGGAAAGAGAGCATGTTGTGCTTCTCGGGATACTCGTCTTCGGGAAAGTCCTCCTGCCATTTTTCGATGATGGCGAGTCCCATGGTGTCGCTGTCGACGCCGATGGTAATCTCGGCGCCCTCTTCGGGGACGAAGACGCCTTCTTCCTCGTCGAAAATGACGGTCGGGTCATACGCTTCGCGTTCACAAGCCGCAATGGTGATGACGGCGAAGACGCCCATTAACAAAGTGACCAGTTTTTTCATGATGGTGATCATTCCTCCTCCAATTTTCATGATTCTTCCGTTATGACGGTTGATACTGTGCATGTTGTCGGTTGTGATGGATGGATTCCGGACCTGTCCTTCACGCATCCCTCCTTGACAAAGGATTCATATCAAGGGCTCTTCGAGATTGTTGACGCGGTAGTAGACGGCGATGATGCGCAAGAGATAGACGATGGTGAACATGAGACTCGCCCATCCGGCCAAGGGCCAGCCCAAGACGGCGGCAAGCAGCGCGGGCCCCGTCATGGCGAAGATGGTGAGCTTGAGCGCGGTGGCGAAATCGATCTTTTTCACGGGCGAACGGTAGTTCGTGATGAGGAAGAAAGGCGACACGAGCAATACATAGACGGCGGTCTGGAAGAATTGCGCCGGATAGAGAAAGAGCATGCCCTCGGCGATGTTCGCATAATAGAGGTTGTCGAGGAAGAAGTCGGTGACGGTGTCTTGGTAGACTTGCTCATCCTCAGCCTCTTCGGCGCCTTCTTGCACCCGCGAAAAATCGAGGTCGCCGTGCAGCGCGTAAGAGCCCTGCAAGATCTTTCGGGAGCCGTCATCTTCATCCACTTGGATGATGACGGCGCGGGTCCGCCCGAGGATGACGCTCGATGCTTCGAAATCCTCGATATTGTCGGGGACCTCTTCGACATGGATGAAGTCGTAGTCCCCATAACGGGTCCTGATGAGTTCCGAACAGGTGAGCTCCCTGTCCTCGATGCGACAGTCCAAGCGGTCTTGGTAGGCATCACGGAACGCCCGGTGGATGTTGTCAAAGTCTTCACCGCGTTCCAAGCCTTGTACGAGGCCCGCGATGGTCGGGACGGTCACGAGCATGGCGTTCACGATGAGAAGGAGAAAGGCGGGGAAGAACGAGGCCTTGCGCGCCCTGAGCAAGGTCTTGTTGCTGTAGAACATCTTGATGAACGTGGTCAGTTTCTCTTTCACGGGCCTCACCCGGTCCTTTCTATGAAGATGCGATCAACCCTTCTCGGCCCCGGCCGTGAGGCCGTAGGTGACATATTTCTGCATGTAGATTTGCACGATCATGATGGGTACGGCCAAGAAGAGTGCCCCGGCCATGAACCACATGGGTCTGTAGGGTTGCGGTGTGGGCACGTTCATGCGGAAGAGCCACATCGCCACAGTCTCGTTGTTCGGCATGAGGATGGAAGGCAGGATGTAGTCGAGCCAGGGTCCCATGAAGGCGGTCACGGCGATGAACCCCATGATGGGAGCCGCGAGCGGGACGATGATCTTGATCATGATCTGCAAATTCGTCGCTCCGTCAATGGCCGCCGCCTCATCGAGCGATTTCGGCACGTTGCGCATGAATCCCCGGACGATGAAAGTGTTGAAGGGGATCGCCCCCGCTACATAGATCAACGAGAGATAGAAGGGGTTGTTCAGCCAGCCGAAAACGCGGAAGATGATGAAGAGCGCGATCATGCCCATGAATCCCGGGAACATCTGCAGTCCCATCATGAGAAGCAGCGCGGGCTTTTTCGCATGAAAACGGAAACGGGTGACGGCGAAGCCCACGAGGGCCGAGAGGATCACCACGAGGACCGTGGTGACGGTGGCGACGAGAAGCGTCGTCAGGAAGGAATCCACATAGTCGGGGAAGAGCTGTCCCGTCGACGAACGATAGGTGAGGATGTCCCGGTAGTTGTCGAGTGTGAAAGAGGTCGGGATGATGGGGACATAGCCGATGCCCGGCGCGTCCGAAAACGCCGCCGAGACCATCCATGAAATCGGGGCCAAGGCGATGCCGACCCAAAGGAGCAGCCAGGCATAGACGATCACGCGTTTGACGATTTTGGGCAATGTCGTACCGAAGAAACGTTTGACGCCTGTCGGTTGCCTTTTGTCGGTGTGTCTCTTTTCACGGAAGGCCATGGTCAATCCTCCTCCCAGAAGCTCTTGAGTCGGGAGAGATAATAGAGCGAGACGATCGCGATGAGGATGAAGACGAGTATGGAATAGACCGCGGCGAGATTGTAGGCGTTATGGTCGCCTGATTCGAAGGCGATCTTGTAGATCCAGCTTATGAGGATGTCGGTTTGTCCCGGGGGCGTGTCCCGGATCGCGCGCGGGATGTCGTCGGTGAGATAGCGCGGGCCGCCCCCCGTCAGGAAGTAGATGGCGCCGAAGTTGTTGAAGTTGAAGGTGAAGGTGGTGATGATGACGGGTGCCGTGGCCCTGACGACCCAGGGGAGGGTGATGTAGCGGAACTTCTGTGTGGTGGACCCCCCGTCGATGTCGGCGGCCTCATAGAGGTCTCTCGGGATGATGGAAAGCACTCCCGTGATCAACAACATGAAATAGGGATAGCCCATCCAGAGGTTCACCGTCAACACGAGAAAGCGGGCGAGATTGGCATTGGCGGGCCGGGTGAACCACTCGATGGTCCCTGTGCCCCCTTCGCCGATGAGTCTCAGACTTTCTAAAGCGGTCCGAACGGTGTCTGTCACACCCCAGTCGGCGAGCAGGCGGTTCATCAATCCGTCGGCGCCGAAGATGTTGGAAAAGACGATGAGAGAGATCATGCCCGGCACCGCCCAGGGCAGGATGAGGACGAGACGCCAGAGTTTCTTGTAACGGACGAAACGGCTCTCGATCACCACCGCTTGGAAGAAACCCATCACATAGACGGTGAAGCTGCTCATCGCGGCATAGAATGTCGTCCAGCCGAGCACGCGCAGAAAGAAGGTGCGGAACGCGGGGTCGATGCCGAAGACTTCGCGGAACGTCGCGAAACCGTGCCACTCGATGAGGTCGCTTCGCAAGGAGATGGAAGCGTCATAGTTCGTGAAACCGACAAGGAAGGAAAAAAGGAAGGGCATGAGGATGAAAAAGAGGATGAGACCGACGGCGGGGATGATGATGATGTAGGCGAAGAACTGGTCCCAGATGCGCCGGATCCATTCCTTGAAGCGTTCAATCTCCATACCGGCGCGTATCTTCTTGTCGGTGATGTAGGCATCACGGACGGAAAAGATCCAAAGCGCGGCGAAGATGGCGACAAGCACCAAAACGATGACCCCTTCGCCCATGAGGGTCCGGGAGTTGTCGGATTGCAGCCAGTCGTAGGCGAAATCCTCGTTGACAATCAGACTTCCCCGGTACATGTCGCCCACAGTCAATGCGCCGAGCGTGAAGAACCCCCAGATTCCCCGGGTGAAGAGACCACCGTAGTCACGGAAGAAATACAGGGTGTTCTCCGCGGGATAGCGGGCGATTTCTGCCGGCGCATAGATGTAATCACCGGTCAAGAACTCCGTGAGGAGGAAGACGAGGAAGATGCCGAGAAAGAGGGCTCCCTTGTACGGTTGCTTGTTGCGGAACTGTCCGAGTCCCATCAGGAAGAAACTTGAAAGGCCCTTGAGGAAAGAGCGCGGGTGGTGTTTCGCCGCAAGATAGAGGTTCTTGAAGAAGTTCAAAATTCCCGTCACCAAAGCCCGGAAGAAACGATATACTCCGCCAATGGTTTTGGTGATCCTCGCGAAAATAAAGCGCCCAAGCCCTTTCGCTTTGGCGACGACCTTTGATTTCCAAAAAGCGCGTCCGGTTTTTCTTTCGTTGTCCTTATCCATGGACCGAATCCTCTCAATGGTGTTCAAAGGGTCGCACAAACGTATGAAAACCCTTTTACATTTTTATGGTATCAAATGCTCCGTTCGGTTTCAATGAATCCAACCCGGATAATGGGGTGGAACGGGTTCCCGAATGCATCCATGAAAAAGGAGGCGCGCTTTGGACACCTATTTACCGGAACATGATGGTGAGATGCGGGATTCAAAGTGAAAGGGGTGAACGGCATATGAAAGATATCCCCTTGCCGAAAAAAAAGACGGCACACAAGCCGCCTTAGCGAAACATCGGTCCAATAACCTTCAACGCTTCCGTTTGTACATGCGCGCTTCATAGGGGCCGAAGGAGGTAGCTTTCTTTTCCGCACGCTTTCTGTCGCTTGTATAGAGGAAGAGACGGAAACCGGAAGGATCGATGGGGAACTCCATCTCGAGGGGCGTCTCTTTGAAGTTCGCGAGCACCAGATAGTCGCAAGTCTTCGCCCGCAGAAGATAGTTGAAGGTCTCTGGATGTTCCAGACCGAAGAAGGTCACATCGCCATGGGCGACATCCTCCTTGCGTCTTTCGCTTAAAAGCCTTTGATACACCTTCAAGAGGCTCTCTTCCTTTTCGAGTTGGTCTTTCACATTGATGTGCACATGGTTCTTGTTCACGGGCATCCAGGGTGTCGTCTGTGAGAAACCGGCATGCTTATCTCCATTCCATTGCATGGGCGAGCGGGCGTTGTCGCGCGAACGGTCGCGCAAGGCCTGCATGGCGACTTCGTGGGACGACCCGTTCGCCCGGAAATTCTCATATTCGGTGAACACCTCGACATCGCGGAAATCTTCGAGACGCTCATAATCGACATTGGTCATCCCGATTTCCTCGCCATAATAGACGATCGGTGTCCCGGGAAGAAGATAGAGGGTCAATGCGAGCATTTTCGCGCTTTCCTTCCAGTAACGGGCGTCATCGCCATAATGGCTGACGATGCGCGGGTGGTCGTGGTTGTGCCAATAGATCGCGTTCCAGCCCTTCCCCTGCAAGGCTTCGTGCCAACGGGCAAAACTCTTTTTGATCTTTGGCACATCGATTTCGCCCTTGGCCCATTTCCCCGGGGTGAGGGTGTTTTTCGAATCCGTGTCCGCCCAACAATGCCCGAAATGGATGAGCATGTCGAACTCTTCCGAATCGAACCCCGCATACTGCAAGGCCTCCTTTGTCGAGGCGCCGCCGCTTTCGCCGATGATGACGAGGTCATGCGGCTCGAAGATCTCTTCTCCGAGCTCTTGCAGGTATTCGTGGTGCTTGGGGAGGCTCGAGAAGTGTTCATATCCCGGAGAAGCGTCGGGGAAATCCCAATTCTTCTCGAGATGGTTGGCCGCATCCAAACGGAATCCGTCGACGCCGATGTCGATCCAGAAGCGCAGGACTTTCTTCATGGCCTTCCGCACGGCTTTGTTGCGCCAGTTGAGGTCGGGCATCTTCTTGCTGAAGATGTGGAGGTAGTATTCATCCATCAACTCGTTGTAAGTCCAGGTCGGATTGCCGAAGAAGCCGGTCCAGTTCGTCGGACGCTTCCTTTCGCCCTTTTCCCACTTCGGTTCCTGCCAGATGTAGAAATCGCGGAAGTGTCCGTGTTCGGGATGGGTCGGGTCTTTTGCGGCTTGAAACCAGGGGTGTTCGTCCGACGTGTGGTTCAACACCATGTCGATGATGATCTTCATTCCTCGTTTGTGCGCTTCGGCGACGAGCCGCCGGAAATCGTCGAGGCTACCGTAGTCGGGACTCACCTTGTGGAAATCGCGGATGTCGTAGCCGTTGTCGTCCATGGGAGAGTCATAATGCGGTGAGACCCAGACCGTGTCGGCTCCCAATGTCTTGATATGGTCCAATCTGGAGATGAGACCGGGAAGGTCACCGATACCGTCGCCGTTTCCGTCTTGGAAACTGCGGAGATACACCTGATAGATGATGATGTCTTGCCACCACTTTCTCATGTGGGACTCCCCCTCATATGGATCGTTCAAACACGTGCGACTGCTCGTCAAGAACCATTCTATCACGACCCTTCGGCCTTGGAAAGTTCCATTGTCAGGTTAAACGGTTCCCGAAAGTGGTCACGACAGATCTGGTGTACGATAGTCAGACACAGACGACATGATATAATGAAAACGAAAGGGGGAATCACTATGCCCATTTTCGACAAAGAGGCCCCGCACTATGATGATTGGTATGAACTTCCCATCGGACGTCTCGCCGACGAGATTGAAAGCGAACATCTCTTGCGATTGCTCTCTGTGATAAAAGGCATGAGAATCCTCGATGTGGGAACGGGCACCGGCAACTTCGCCTTGCAGCTCGCCGAACGCGGGGCGGAAGCGACCGCGATCGACATTTCCGACCCGATGCTCGCCGAGGCGGAAAAGAAAGCGAAGGAAAAGAACCTGTCCGTCCGTTTCAAAAAGATGGACGCTGCCGATCTCGCCTTTCCCGACGGCACGTTTGATGCCGCCGTGGCGGTGACTACACTCGAGTTCGTCGCTTCTTCGGAAGATGTCTATGCGGAGATGAAACGCGTCGTCCGTCCGGGAGGGGGCATTGTCATCGGCGCCATAAACCGTTCGAGTGATTGGGGCCGTTTCTATCGGAGCCGAAAGATGCAAGAAGAGACCGTCTTCGGCCATGCCCGGTTTTTCACGAAAGAGGAGCTCGTGCATCTCGACGAAAGCGCGGTGGAAGAGGTCGGAGAATGTCTTTTCGTCCCACCGGACGCAAATGAAGAGGACATCACCCGCAAGCGTGAAGCAGAACTCGAAGGAAAGAGGGAAGGAGGATTCCTGTGCGCACTCTACCGGAAGAAGGAAATGTGAACTGTCTCATCCGTGTTCTGCCCCTGGAAGGAGAAACTGGCGAACGAGACGTGCGTGAAGTGCTCGACATCATCCGGACCTACGATTTCGCCACCGTCGAGATCGGTCCCATGGCCACCACCGTCCACGGTGGAAAAGAGGAGGTCTTCAAGATGTTGAGAGAGGTGCATGATCATCTTGAAACCGGCGGTTGCCCCTTCGTCATCGATGTCTCACTATCGAACACGTGCGGAAAATGAGAAGATGAGAAAAAGACTCTGCAGACCCGGCCTCGGCCGGGTCTTTTGTTGGATTCCTCAAATCGTTTGACAAATCCATGGTTGGGATGTAAAATGAAATTGAAAAGGGCATATGCCCAAAAAGGAGGGATGACAATGCCCGGAAGAGACCGCAAGGGACCAGAAAGTCAAGGCCCCGCCACAGGCAGAGGGCTCGGCTCCTGCACGGGTGTGAACGCACCGATGGCGGATGGAGCCTACGGACGTGGCTACGGTTACGGCAGACGTCGCCGTGCCCGGTATCGTGTTGTCGATGTAGACTATGCGAGAAACACCTCCGCCGAGCGCAAACGGATGTTAGAAGAACAGAAGAAGGCGATTGAGAAAGAACTCGAGGCGCTCGAAGACGAGAATGACGAAACCGAATGAAGCCAAGGCGGCATAAGCCGCCTTGGTGTCTGTCAAAGGAGATGGATCATGCCCAGACCCCGCAAGAAGAGGTTCGTGTGCAGTCTGCCCCATGCTCGCCAATTCGGCCCTGTCGGCAATCCCGACAGGGAATACCTTTCCCTACAAATCGAAGAGTACGAGGCCATACGACTCATCGACCATGAGCATCTGGACCAACAAACAGCGGCCGAACGGATGAACATCGCCCGGACCACCCTCCAAAGGATCTATCACAGCGCCAAGCAGAAAGTCGCCGAGGCGCTTGTGCACGGCAAGACCCTGGACCTTTCCGGCGGTGATTACATCCTTTGCGACGGCAGCCGCCGCTTCCGTGAATGCGCCCCTTGCCAGCGCAGAAAGAGAGGGCGTAGCCGAAGGGGAAGAAACCGCCAAGACCAAGAACAAAGAGAGGATGAATCCGAATGAGAATCGCCATGCCCGTGGAGTTCACATCTCCGTCACCTGCCAATGAAGTCGCCGAGAATTTCGCGCGCGCCCAGACGTTCGTGATATGTGAGACGGAATCGGAAAAATGCGAGATCGTGAAAAACAGCGCTCAAAATACGACAAGCGGTGCCGGGGTGAAAGCGGCACAGATTATCATCGACCAAGATGCCGATGCCGTGATCGCGAGAAGAATCGGCGAGAACGCCTTCGACATCTTCAAAGAGGCCCACCTTCCCGTCTACAAGGCGGAATATGTCACCGTGGAGGAGAATCTTGCCGCATTTTCCCGTGAAACCCTCCCTCTCTATGTGAGTCCGTCTCCGAAAGGCTACAGGAAAAGACGGGGGCGTCCGGTTTGAACATCGCCGTCTTGAGCGGCAAGGGTGGCGCGGGAAAGACGTTCGTCGCCGTGAACCTCACCATGGTAGTTCCCCACGCCCTCTATGTCGATGCCGATGTGGAAGAACCGGACGGCCGGTTCTTCTTTCCCGCCGACAACCTTGAGGCAAAAGACGTCACCGTCGGTGTTCCCGTGGTCGATCCGCATCTTTGCACGGGGTGCAGGAAATGTGTGGACTTCTGCCGGTTTCATGCGCTCTCCTTCATCAATGGTGCTGTCCGCACTTTCCCGAAACTCTGCCATGCTTGCGGCGGCTGCATGCTGGTCTGTCCCGAAGGAGCCATCACCGAGTGTCGAAAACCGGTCGGCAGGATTCGTGCGGGACGTTACTTTGACCACCGGCTCCTGTTCGGCGAACTCATCCCCGGAGAACAGACCGGCGTTCCCGTCATCGAGGAATTGCTGGCGGACATCGGGGAAGTTGAACATGCGATCATCGATTGCCCGCCCGGCGCGGGCTGTCCGGTCACCGCATGCGTGCAAGCGACGGATTATTGTCTTGTCGTCATGGAACCGACCCGTTTCGGCGTGCATGATTTCATCGCGACGGAGCGTCTTTTGAAAACGCTGGGAAAACCCTACGGCGTCATCCTGAACAAGTCCACGTCCGCGAGCACCCCCGGAGGACAGTACTGTATCGACAATGCCCTGCCCGTTCTCGCTCGCATCCCCTATGATCCCGCCATCGCTTCCATCCACTCCGAAGGGAAGCTCGTCGTCGAGGAAAATGAGGCCCAAGGTCACAACTTCATCGACCTCCGGGAACGCTTGCAAAAGGAGGTGGGCCGATGAAGACCCTCGCCGTCTTGAGCGGCAAGGGCGGAACGGGCAAGACCACCGTCGCAAACGCCCTCATCCGTCTTGCCGGAGCGAAAGCCTATGCCGATTGCGATGTCGAGACCCCGAACCTCCATCTTCTCTCGGGAGCGCCGCCACTCCGTGAAGTCTTCGATTATCACGGCATGGACAAGGCGTTCATCGACGATTCTCTCTGCACAAGATGCGGACTTTGTGAAAAACACTGCCGTTTTCACGCCGTGAAAAGAGAAAAAAGGGTTTATCTGATTGATTCTGCCGCTTGTGAGGGCTGCGGAGTCTGTGAATACGTCTGTCCTGCGGACGCCATCACTATGCGCCCATCCAAAGACGGGGAAGTGTGTCTCCATCAAAACAAAGATACATTCGTGACGGCCCGTTTGCGTCCCGGCGCCGCCACGAGCGGACTTCTCGTCACGGACGTGAAAGAGAGACTCGAGACAAGAACGAAAGAACCCATGGCCATCCTCGATGGTCCCGCAGGGATAGGCTGTCCCGTCATCGCCACGCTGGCGAGAGTCGCGATGGCGCTTCTTGTCGCCGAGCCGTCGGTTTCGGGTATCGGCGATCTGAAACGGATGGCTGCGACCGCGCAAGGATTCGGCATCCCCCTCGCCATCATCGTGAACAAACATGACATGAACGCTTCCCGGACCCGCGAGATTAGAAGATACGCAAATGAAGAAGGTCTTTTCTTCGCCGGCATGATTCCCTACGACAAAAGGGTCGTCGAAGCTTTGGACAAAGGCGGAAGCATCCTCGATGTCCCCGGCAAGACAAGCCGGGCCGTACGCAAAGTGGGCGGCACCGTCTTGCGTGAATTCGACAAGGAAACGAAAATGGACGAATCGACAACAAAAAAACATGGACCACAAAGAAAGGAAGGTTGACGAACATGCGCATCGCCATCGCTTGCGACAAAGAACAAGTGGCCGATCATTTCGGCGACTGCGGCTGGTTCCTCCTGCATGACACAAAAGAAAAAAAGGCGGACAAGGTTTCGCGGAGAATGCTCGACAATCCCCGACACACCCGTGGATTTTTGCCCGACTATCTGCAAGCGGAAAAGGTTGATGTCGTCATCGCCGGCAACATGGGCAAAAAGGCCGTGGCACGTTTTCAAGAGAAAGGCATCCGGGTCGTGATCGGTGCGAAAGGAGACCCCGAGACAGTGCTTGCCGCTTTCCTTTCGGGCAACCTCGAAACGGAAGCGACTCCTTGCGAGGGCCACGCCCATCGTGACAACTGCGGAAAACAAAAAGAGACCGGATGATGACGACAATGAAAACACCCCCGGATTTTTCCCTCCGGGGGTGTTTTTATGTGTCTCGCTGGTTCACTGGGCGGTGAAACCGCCGTCCACGGGCAGATTGACGCCGGTGGCGAAGGTGTTTTCCGCGAGGAAGACGACTGAATGGGCGATCTCGTCCGCGACACCCAGACGTCCGACGGGATGTTTGTCGACGAGGATGTCATAGAAGTCGCCGAGCGCTTCCCGGTTCACCATGCCGCTTTCGACATAGCCCGGGCACACGGAGTTCACCCGGATGTTCTCGGGAGCATATTCGATCGCGAGTGATTTGGTCATGAGGTTGACCGCGCCCTTCGAAGCGTTGTAGGCGAGGGTTTGCGCTTGTCCCACGAGTCCGAGGATGGAGGCGTTGTTGATGATGGCGCCGCCGCCGACTTTGCGCATTTCGGGGACCGCGTATTTCGCCCCGAAGAAGATGCTGTCCTGGTTGATCTTGATGACGTTGCTGTAGTCTTCTGTGGAAAGTTCTTCAGTCGGACCCATGGCGCCGATGCCGGCGTTGCTGAAGATGACGTCCAGACGGCCGTACTTTTCGACGGTCTTTTCGACGAGGCTCTTGACATCCTCTTCCTTGGCGACATTGGCGAACATGAAAATGACTTCGCCGTATTCAGAAAGTTCCTGCGTCGCTTTCTCCCCGCCTTCGGTGTTGTAGTCCGAGAGGACGACTTTCATGCCTTTTTCCAAAAATGCCTTCACTGTCGCATAGCCGATGCCGCTTGCGCCGCCGGTGACGATGGCGACCTTGTTCTTGAGTTCGTACATGGTGACCCTCCTTATATTTTTGGTTTCCTTTTCAACCACTTATAGCCTAGCACGACAGGAAGAAAAAATCAACAAATATGTATTACAAATATTGCGAACAAAAACGTTTTCAGCGGATAAAGTCATTTTCAATGTATGGTGTGGTCGTATGCTCCGCGTAAGTTCTTCATGTTCATGAAACGTTGATGTCCATTCCCGTGTGAAAGACAATGTAAGCGGTCTTTCTTTGTATTCATCATAGCATCAATCAAAGAAGGCTTATAGCGATATGCCCCGTAAAATGCTTACACAGGGAGAGTTAAGGACAAGATCTCCGATCGACGCAACAAATCATGCTTGGCGAACGACATGCGCACATGGAAACCGGGGATTTTGTCTTTGTTTCGTGCTCGTTTTCGTTCAGGACAATTCCTGTTTTCTTCTCGTGTCGTTTTTTGAAGGAGGTCTCTCATAAAAAAGACGCCCCTCATCGGAGCGTCAACAAGTCGATCACTCGACACAGAGACTGTTCTTGCCCTTGGCCTTGGCGGCATAGACACCCCGGTCACAGCGCGAGATGATGGTCTCGATGTTGTCGCCGGGACAATACTCACTCACCCCGAGGCTCATGGTGAGAGAATATCCTTCATCACAGAAGGCTCTTTCGTAGGCGTTCCGCAGTTTCTCGCCATACACCAAGGCCGCTTTTTCCGTTTTGTCCGGATAGATGACGATGAATTCGTCGCCGCCCCAGCGGCCGACGATGCCGTCCTCACCGCAGTGTTTCTCCAGGAACCGGGCGGTCTTCACCAGGAATTCGTCCCCGGTCAAGTGTCCGGAAGTGTCGTTTACCGATTTGAAATCGTCGAGGTCCATGAGGATGACGCTGAAAGCGCCCGGCTCTTCGGAAACTCTTTCGATGAGACCCTTCAGGATCTTGTTGATGCGGTAGCGGTTGGCGATGCCCGTCAGATAGTCGTTGTTCGCGAGTTCGGAGATGGTCTCCAACGAGGAGTTGAGCTCCTTCGTCTTCTCGTCGACCATGCGATGCAGGACTTTGTTCCGCTCTTCGAGTTCCTTGATCGGGTAAGGTTCGTCCTCTTCGTTTTCCGTGCTCGGAAGAGAGAGGTGTTTTTGTTCGATCAGCCACCTACCCTTTTCTCTGATAAATGCGAGGGTGTAGCGGAGGTCGTTGAAGCGCAAGGTCTGTCCGCGGATCGTCGTCCAGATGTCGAGTTCGCAGGACAAAAAACCGATATCCTCAAGAGGTGACGAGATATTCAGTTCTTTGATCTCATAGTCGATACGGCCCGGGGCTTCTTCGATATCGCGTTTGAACGCTTCATGACAGCGTTCATAGGTGTAGGTGTTCTCATCGCGCGACGACCCGAAGCCACTGATGTGTCTTCCGAAATGGGCGATGGTCCTTTCGAAATCCCTTTGATGGAAATAGTCATCCAGATATGACAAAAAAGCCTCTCTGATCTCCTTCTCATGTCCTTTACCCATGATTATCCCCCTTGTTTCCTGTATATATATCCTATCATATCGCGGCGAAGAAAAGAAGTGCGGTCCTGACGACTGTATCGATTTCCCGGACTCACAAAAATATTATATATATCATATAAAGGAAAAGAAGAATGACATGCGATTCCATAAAACAATTTTTTTATTTCTTTATCACGGCTTGTTCAAGGCGTTTTTCCTAACATAAAAAAAATTTGTGTTTTTAGAGGTGTTTATGTTGACAAACACAATTGTAATGAGTACAATACAGAAGACAATACAAATGACATGTGAAAGCCAAAGCCGGGGCGACCCGGCCACGGAAAGCCAAAGGGTCTCTCGTAGACAGCCGGTTGCCTCGTGCAACCGGCTGTTTTTTTTACTCCTTTGTCTTCAGGGAGGAGGAAAGACTCGATGAAAGGAGGTGGAGACCTTGCTGAAAAAATTGACCGTTCTACAGATCATCATTCTCCTTTTGATTTTCCTGAGTTTCTTCATCACCTTGACTACCGCCTTTGCCCATTGGCGAACCGTAACCGCCGTCGGAACCGTGGATGTCATCCTGGTGCATGACGAAATCGAACTCGTCGTCACCGATTTGAGCCCAGAAGGTGAAGAGGTCGTTCTCGTCCCCAAAGGTCAAAGCCACTTCCCGAAAGATGTGGAGATCATCGAGCGAATGTATGCCGTCGAAGTCGCTGCAAAGGGCATCAAGGAGGCGAACCTCCGTATCGAAGCCTTCGATGTCACCATCGGTGACGATGCGCTTTATGCTCATCTTGTAAAGATCGACATCTCCGGACAGGGTGCTGACGCCACCGTACTTTTCACACAAGACACGATACTCGTCTTGGTCTCCATCACTTTGCAAGAGCCCATAGACGAAGAAGAGGCGCTTCTACGAGGTCTCACCGAGGATTCCGCGAACGTGACCTCTTCGCAAGAGGCCTATCGGGCCATCAAGAACCAAGACATCGTCTTCCGTCTTCGCTTCACGCTCAATGAAAATTCCGCCAACAAAGAAAATTGACTATAGATAAAAAAAAGAAAAAGGAGCAATTGAAATGAAAACAAAAGGTTTTGTCATCGGTGCATTGATCACATTGGCTTTGGTCGTGAGCTCGTTCACGTTCGCCTATTGGGCGAATGTCGATCTCGAGGCGACCAACACAGATTCCACCGTCACCATCGGTGAAGGTCGGACCGCTACGGTCACCGCAACACTCGATTCCACAAGCGCGGGAGAACTCGTGCCTGCGGGTCAACTCGACAACAGTTCCAACCCGAATCCCGTGGAAGAAATCGTCTTCACCTTCGATGTGGACTGGTTGGACGACTCGACGAATCTCCAAGGTGCAACATCCGCCATCGACATCGAAATCGCCAACATCTCCAATGCCACTGCGGAAACGTATCTGAACTTCGCGATCACACCCGATCCCGCGAGTGCAGAGATCACCCAGGGCCAAACGCTCACCGCGACCATCACCGTCACTCTCGGTGAACCCGCGAACCAAGCTGACTACGATGCGATCATCAATGACGGCGTGACGTTCGATGTCATCTTCACCATCACCGATCCGGCCAGCGAATAGTCGGATCACACTTAGCCAGAAACGATGTGAGATCCCATGAACAAAAAGACCATCCTCACAATCGCCGTCTTCGTCTTCATGGCCCTTTGGAGCTTGTTCTTTGTATCGAGGACGCACGCGCACTGGTCTGATGTCGAGCTTTCGGCCTTCACGAGTCCCGATCTCACCATCGGTGAATGGAGCCTCCTGCTCGAATGGGACCCTGACGCCACCTACAGCGAGGGCGACATCGTGAGCTACAACGGCGTGCTCTATCAGGCCAGGCGGGAAAACCCGATCCGAGAGCCGGGCGTTGATGGCGGCTGGCAGCGGGATTGGGACGCATTATGACACTAAGGACAAAATAGGCGGCAAGGAATCGTGCCGACGCATCCTGCCGCCCTCCGTCCTTGGGGGGGAATCAAGATGAAAGAAAGAAACAGCAAAAAGACCATACGTCGAGTGGCCCGTTCCGTGATCTTCTTCGCGGTGGCGGGGACACTCCTGCTCTATATCCTCTTCGAGGCCTTCTTGCCGCAAGCGACCCTCACGTATTTCGGCTTCAAACCTTATGTGGTCGTCACAAGAAGCATGGAACCCGTGATCCGCGTCGATGATGTCGTCATCGTGACCGGAACCGACATCGCCCTTCTCGAAGAGGGCGACATCATCACCTTCTTGGCCGACATCAACTATGACGGACAGAAGAACGTCGTCACCCACTATATCCATTCCCTCGAGGAAAACAGCGCCGGGGAGATGATCATCCAAACACGCCGGCACTTCGCGGAATCTGCGGACATCCGTCCGGACACCTGGCTTTTGCGTGAAGCGGACATCCTCGGCCAACACGCCTTCACCATCCCGCGCATAGGACTTGCCATCCGTTATCTCCAAAGTCCGCCGGGCATCGTTGCTTTGGCGGTGAACGGACTCGTGGTCCTGGCTGTGTTCTCGCTTTTGCATCATGATAAGAAGAAAGACAATAACGCCGCGGGAGGTGGCGAAAATGGAGAAGGGAAAACATACATCCCGCGAGAATCCAAGGACGAAAACAAGAAGGAAAGCTGAAATCCTCTTTTTCTTTCTGGCGATCGTTCTTTTCGCCAACCTCTTTGTCTCCTTCTTGCGCCATCTCGATTCCGACTATGACTATCGCATCTTCTCTTACACCCACATGGTGGCGGTATTGCCCGCTCAAGACGTTCAAAACCTTGAACGTCTCGACACGGCCGTGATACGCCTCGAAAAGACGCGGTTGGAGGAACTCTCCGTGGGCGAGTTGGTGGTCTTTGGCGGCGCGGGGGAAAGGTTGCTTCCGCTTGCGGACGATACCGTGGCTGTTGTCGCGGAGGTTGTGGACATCGATATCGAAGAAGGATCTGTCCGGCTCACCTACAACGGCATGAGCAGTGTCACGGTGGATAGAGGAAGCATCCTCGGCCGTTACGCCGGCAGGGCATCGTTTTTCGGCATGTATCACTATGCCGCCATGTATCCTTTGGGTCTCGGCACACTCACTTTGGCGAATCTCCTCCTCCTTTGGGCCTATCACATCCTCTTTCTCGCCCGCGGTGGCAAGCGTTCACATTCCCCCAAAAAGAAGCTGGACCTGTATGCGAGTGAGAAGTTGAGCATCTGATCGAAGCCTTCGAAAACGAAGGCTTCTTTTTTGTCCAAAGCGTCGCCAACATCCGTCTTCGGCAACCGCTCAGGGCAAAGACGACCTTTGTAATATTGCTTTCTTTCCCGTTTGTACGGCGGGCATCGGCAAAAGCCGTGACAAGTGGTCCGTCCGTAGCGAAGGACACATTCTGTGGGGATGAACCTTGTTCCCGATATAAAACGCCGGAGCACGGCAAGCCTTCACGCTTGCGACTCCGGCGTTTTTGTATTCGTTTTTGTCTCGTTGGAACGGCTCAAAGGTCCTTGCGCAGGATGACGCGTTCGACCCCGTCGTATTTCGTCTTTTTCATGACTTCCCTATAGCCCATGGCGAGGAAGTTGTTGAGGCTGTAAGGATTGTCGGGGGAGACGGTCGCCATGGCGATGGTGTAGCCCATGATTTTTGCGACGGGCTCGGCGAACTCGATGAGTTGCCGCATGAGAGCGTTGCCCCGGTGGTCTCCGGTCACGATGACGCTCTCCATGTGGTTGACGCGCATGAGGTCGTCCTCGGAGAAATCGAGGTCGTAGCCCAGATTGTCCTCGCTCTCTTTTGGAAAACGGACGATGAGGAAGGCGGCGATCCGCTTTTTGTGGCCGGCGACGACGATGAACCCCTCTTTCTCGATGTGGTTCTTGATGAAATCGCTGTCGTCGGCGACGAAGATGTTCGTGTCGTCGATCTCTTCCTCCATTTTCTCCATGATGCTATTCACACGTTTCCAATCGGAATAGCGGGCGAAGCGTATGGTGTAGGCGTCTTGGTCTAGTCCTTGCATCAATATTCCATCCTTTCAGGTTTTTTCATCTCGATCATCGAGAAGAAACGACAAGGGCGGAAAATGAGGATAAGCGGCGGGAAGCGGATGCCGCCCCGCTTTGAAAACAATGTAACACAATATGGCGCAATAAGCAAAAGAAAACGCCTTCATGAAGGTGCGGAAAGCCTGACGCCCCTTTTGCGCACCTTTTGTTTCCCCCTTCTTGACCGAACGGGGTGTCGCAACCGATACAAGCCATGATACAATGAAGGGGATATCGAAAGCCGGGAGGAATCGTATGCGGACCCTTTTGAATACCGCCCGTCCCGCGCCGCTCACCCTTTTCGCCTGCATGGGTCGGATCACGGCCACTTTCTTGCTCGGTTTCATCCTGCCGAGACTCGTCGGCATCGAGAGTTTCGGCCACTATCGGGTGTTCGCCTTGTTCTTGATCTATGTCGGCCTCGTCCATTTCGGCTTCATCGACGGCGTATATTTTGCCTTGAAGAAAGAGCGAGGACAGATTCCAAAAGAACGACCACTCCTTTGGGCCGCGGTCGTTTTCCTTTTGGAAATCCTCGTCGCCATGGTCTTTTTCGCGCTCGCTCTTTTCTTTTTCGAAGGCGGCATGCGCGCGGTGTTCCTCGCCCTTTTCGCCATGGCCTTTCCCGAATTGACGGGAAGGTATCTCGAAAACATGCAAGCGGCGCTTCACGAAAAGGACCGGGACACCCCTTTCCGGCTCCTCTCTTCCCTTCTTGTCATCGCCGTCGTCGGTCTCGTCCACGTTTTCGGGATCGAAGACCACCAGACACTCCTTGCCATGCTTGTCGCAAGCGCTTATCTCGTCATGTTCGCAAGGCTCGTCACCTATCGCCGCCTCGTCTTCAAGAAGGTGTCGCATCCTTCCCATACGCATCCGGGTGTCGTTCAACTGGTCAAGCAAGGATTTCCCGTGCTTGTCGTGTATTCGCTCCCTTTGCTCTTTGTCGCTTTCTCCATGCACGCGGTCTTTGTCTTCGGCTCTGTCGAAAAGATGGCGATACACGGTTTCGCCGCGAACATGCTCGTCTTCGCCGCGATTTCCGTCTCGACGGCGACGAAGAAGCTCGAGAAAGGGACGGAAAGACTCTTCATGTATGCCGAACGAGAGGGCTTATCCCTCTTCAAGGGCGTCGTCGCGCTTTTCACCCTTGTCGGTGCGGCGTGTTACTACGCGCTGCTTTGGACCGTGCCGCGCTATCTCTTTGCTTTCGAAGCGTCGCTTCCCCTTTGGCGGGTCTTTCTCGGCCTTTTGGTCTTCAGCTGCACCATCGGTACGGCACACTTCCTTTATTGTCGTTTCAAAGGGAAAAGCTCCCTCTATGTCTCGTCGGGCGTGTTCTTCCTTTTTCTCACGAGTCTTGCCGGCATGGCTGTGATGTGGGCCTATGGTGACCTCCGCCTTTTGGCATGGACGCTCTTTTTCGGCTTCTTCCTATGGTATCTCGTCTTGGAGACCGTCCTCTCATGGCGGGAGAAGACCCCCTGGCGCAAGAACAACCTCTTCGCTTTCGGCGGGCTCACATTGTATATCTTGGTGACGGCCCTTTTCCCCCATTTTTTCGCCGCGTTCCTCTATGCGGCGATCATCATCGGCTTGTTCTTGATTTTCTATCGTGAGGAACTGCGAAGTCTGAAGACCCATCTTTCTTTCTTCCAAGAAACGAAATAGGCAGCCGGGCCGTTTCAAGGAGCGCTCGGAAAACAATCCAAAACCCAGGAGGAAAAACATGATCAAAGTCGAGGGATTGCACAAATCCTACGGCGCCAACCACGTCTTGCGGGGGATCGACCTCGCGCTCGAAAAGAACGAGATCTTCGGTCTGTTGGGACCCAACGGCGCCGGAAAGACCACCATGCTGGAAATCATGGAGGGCCTGCGGACAAGAGAGGAAGGACACATCGACATCATGGGACACACCCCCGCCGAAGCCGTCCGGAAGGGTATCCTCGGCGTGCAGCTGCAGTCTTCGTCCCTGCCGGAGGTGATGACGCCGCTCGATGCCATGACGCTTTTTTGCCGTTGGCGGAATCAAGAAGTCCGCACCGACCTTCTTTCCCGCTTCGGTCTGGAAAAAGAGATGAAAAAGCCCTACAAGCATCTCTCGATGGGCCAAAAGAGGCGTCTGCATCTCGCGTTGGCCTTGGCGCACGAACCCGGGATCCTCTTTCTCGATGAGCCCACGGCGGGTCTCGATGTCGAAGCCCGGGTGGCCTTGCACGAAGATATCAAGAACATGAAGAAGAAAGGACTCACCATGGTGCTCGCCAGTCACGACATGGCTGAAGTGGAAAGCCTCTGCGACCGGGTGGGGATTCTCGTTTCGGGCCGCATCAAGAAGATCGGCTCGCCAAGAGCGATCGTCGATGAGGTGGCGGGCGAGACCATCATCCGGGTGAAACTCGCAACGCCGCATGAATGGCCCGTCTTCACCCACGCCGAGCGTCACGGCGAAAGCGCCGAAGGCCATGTCGAATGGCAAACCGAAGACGCACTCGAAGGGCTGCTCGAGATTCTCGGACACATCAAAAAGAACGACCTGGCACTATTGGACATCACCCTCAAAAAACAGACCCTCGAAGAAAGGTTCATCGCGATCGCGAAGGAGGACGATGCCGAATGAAACCCTGGCTCTATACCATCTATCTGAAGACGAGACTCGATTGGCGTTCGTCGGAAATCTGGATCACCCACTTTCTCGTCCCCATCATCTTCTTTTTCGTGGTGGGCGCCGTCTTCACCGCCGTCATGCCGGAGACGGAAGAAACCCTCATCCCGACCATGGTCATCTTCACCGCGACCATGGGCGCCCTCATCGGCACGAGCGGTACACTGCTTCCCTACACCGAGACCCCCACCCGCAAATCCTTGAAGGCGGCCGGCATCCCTTTTTCTTCCATCCTCCTTTCCACCTTCGTCGCCGGTCTCATCAACCTCCTCATCGTCACGTTCTTCATCCTGTTCGTCGCCCCTTTGGCTTTCAACGCTGCACATCCCCAAAGTTACGCCGTCTTTTTCGGGGGATACTTCCTCTTTCTCGTACCGACACTCCTTGTCGGCATCCTCCTCCCCCTTTTGGCCAAGGACGCCTCCCGGCTCACCATCTATTCCCAAGCGGTCTTTCTTCCGTCGATGTTGCTGTCGGGGATCATGTTCCCTTTCGAGATGTTGCCGGGGGCGCTTTCGGCCATCGGCTACATCCTCCCCGCGACACATGCGATGATGATCATGACAGAAGACGCCTTCCCGATTGTGAATCTCTTGGTCCTTCTTGGTTTCATCCCGGCCCTGCTCCTCTTGATCGGCTGGCGGATGCACCGTCTTCTCCTTGATGAGGGTTGATTCGCTCGCGCCATGGACCCAAGGGAGTGTTTCTTGCCTTGAGATGATATAATGGAATTGGAGAAAAACCACAGAAAGTGTGATATGACATGGATGTCATCTTACTCATTGTCGGTGTCGTTGTGCTCGTCAAGGGCGCGGATCTTTTCGTGGAGGGTGCGAGCGCCATCGCCCGGCTACTCAGGATCTCTCCGCTCGTCATCGGTCTGACGGTGGTCTCTTTCGGCACGAGCGCCCCCGAAGCGGCCGTCTCCATCACCGCGGCAATCAGGGGGTTCAACGACATGGCCTTCGGCAACATCGTCGGCTCGAACATGATGAACAGCCTCCTCATCCTCGGTCTCGCCGCGGTGTTTTTGCCGATGCGTGTCGAAGAGAGCACCATCAAGCGCGAGATCCCTTTCATGCTCTTTGCCTCCGCCTTGCTTGTCGGACTCTATTTCTTGACGAAAGAAATCACCCGACCGACGGGCTTTTTCTTTCTCGTCCTCCTCGCCGTCTTCCTGTATGTCCTCGTAAGGACATCACGAAAGAACGCCGAACCCTTTCTTGTCGATGTGCCCCCTTCAATCGCCAAGCCGCAAGCCTTCGTCTTTCTCCTCGTCGGTCTTGGCGGCATCATCGCCGGCGGACACCTGGTGACCAACCACGCCGAAGCGATCGCCCTTTCTTTGGGCATGAGCCAGATGCTCGTCGGGCTCACCATCGTCGCCGTGGGGACGAGCCTTCCCGAACTCATCACGAGCGTGGTCGCGGCCGTGAAGAAAGAAAGCGCCATCGCCCTCGGCAACATCGTCGGCTCCAACATCTTCAACATCCTCTTCGTCTTGGGACTCACAAGTCTCATCCGCCCCGTACGCATGGTCGCGGATTCCGTCTATGACCTTTCGCTCTTGCTGCTCATTTCGGCGGTGATGCTCGTCTTCGCCGTCACCGGACGCATTTTCAGCCGTTATGAGGGAGCGTTTCTGCTTTTGCTCTATCTGGGTTATGTCGTCTACATCGTCATGAGGAACTGAGCTTTACCTCGCCCCTCGCCTCGTGGTGCTTTTTTCATGGATGCGAATGAAAGCGGAAGTGGTAGAATGAAAAGAGAACCCACCAACGCACACTGTAACGGTCTTGGGAGGGATTCCGTATGAAAGAGGCCCTCTTCTATGAAAAACTCGCCGACAAGAACGTCCGCTGCAACGTCTGCCGCCACCGTTGTCTCATCAAGGAGGGGCGCAGGGGCATATGTAGGGTGCGCGAAAACAATGACGGGAAACTTTATGCCCTGAATTACGGCCTCACCGCCGGCGTGGGCGTGGATCCCATCGAGAAGAAACCCTTGTACCATTTCCTTCCCGGCACCCGGAGCTATTCCTTCGCGGCCCCGGGCTGCAATTTCCGCTGCCCCTGGTGTCAAAACCACCATCTTTCCCAAAGCTTTTTCGCCAAGGGCAAGCTCGCAGGCGTAGAGATCCCCCCGATCGCCCATGTGCGTCGCGCTTTGCACTATGGGTGTTCTTCCATCGCCTGCACCTATTCGGAACCGACCATCTATCTCGAATACGCCCTGGAGACGATGAAAGCGGCCAAAGAGAGGGATCTCGCCAATGTCTGGGTGTCGAACGGCTACATGAGCGAAGAGACCCTTTCCGCCATCATTCCTTATCTGGATGCGGCGAACATCGACTTCAAGGGGACCGATAGCGCCTATGAAAAATTCGTGGGGGGCAAAAAAGACTTCGTCGTCGAAAACATGAAACGCCTTCTTGATTCCGGCGTCCATCTCGAGATCACGACTCTCGTCATCCCCGGTGTCAACGACACCGAGGAAGAACTGACCGAGACCGCAAAAACAATCGCTGAAGAACTCGGCACGGACGTTCCTTGGCACATCAGCCGCTTCTTTCCCGCCTTCCGCATGAGAAAGACCCCGCCGACTTCGAAAGAGACGCTACGGAAAGCGGAAAGGATCGGAAAAAGACAAGGCATAAAAACCATCCACCTCGGCAACATCTGAAGGAGGGATTCCATGGGACTTCAAGCGGCTTACATCGTCCCCCACCCGCCGCTCATCCTCCCCGAGATCGGCAGGGGCGAGGAAAGAAAAATCCAAAGGACCATCGACGCTTATCAAAAAATCGCCATCGAGATCCTCGACAAGAACCCCGACACGATCGTCATCGCGAGTCCGCATGCCCCGATCCGCCCCGAAGGTTTCCTCGTTTTCGAAGGAAAAGCGGCCCAAGGCGATTTCGCCATGTTCGGCCATCCGCGGCCTTCTTTCCGTGTGGCCTATGACACCGCTCTCGCCCGGAAAATCCGCGAAGAGGCCGACAACAAAGCGATCACGAAGGAATACAAGATGGTCCCTTTGGACCACGGGACACTCGTCCCCCTTTCTTTCTTCCGCGAGCATCTCGATACACTCCGCATCGTGCTTGTGGCGCCGTCACACCTTTCGCTCTCCCGCCATGCCGGATTCGGCAAGGCTTTGCGGCGGGCCGCAGAAAAAGAAAAGCGAAGGATCGTCTTCATCGCGAGCGGCGACCTCTCCCACCGACTCACACATGACGGCCCCTACGGCTATGCGAAAGAAGGAGCGCAGTTCGACGACTTGATTTGTGACATCATCGAGAAATCCCGTCCGGAAGGGTTTTTGCAAATCGACAGGCGTCTTTCCGTCCGCGCGGGCGAATGCGGCCTCCGCCCCTTCGCGATGCTTGCGGGTGTCTTGGAAGGGTCAGCCGTGGAAAGCAGGCTCCATTCCTATGAAGGACCTTTTGGCGTAGGCTATGCCGTGGCCTCGTTCCACCCCGCCGAAGGATGATGACACCGCATGATGGAAAGCGGGCGGTTTGGACTTTTCTTGCCGGGATGATTTCCTCAGCCCTTACAAGGAGGCGACAAGATGGAATGGTATGAAAACGAACAGTTCTGGCGCGACCTCTATCCCTACATGTTTCCCAAGGAACGTATCCGGAATGCCTTGGAAGAAGTGGAAAAGATCCTCGGCATGGTGGACATGAAGGAGGGACATGTCCTCGATATGGCGACCGGTCCCGGGCGTCATGCCGTCCGGTTCGCGAAGAAGGGTTTCACAGTCACCGGCGTCGACAAATCCCCCTTCCTTCTCGAGCATGCCCGCGCACTCGCAAAAGAGGAAGAGGCGGTTGTGGAATGGGTGGAAGCCGACATGCGCGAATTTTGCCGAAAAGACACGTTCGATCTCGCGCTCAATCTGTTTTCCTCATTCGGTTTCTTTGACAACGAGGAGGAGGATTTCCTCGTTTTACAAAACCTCTTCGCGAGTTTGCGGAAAGGCGGCATCATCGTCATGGACACCGTGGGAAAAGAGATCCTCGCGAGAAATTTCAAGCAGACGATAAGCCACCGCTACGAGGATGGAGCCCTGCTTGTCAACCGTCACGAGATCGTCGACGAGTGGCGACGGATCCGGAATGAATGGGTCCTTGTCAAGGATGGCGATGTGCGAGAATACACCTTCCATTTCCGATGCTACTCGGCGAAAGAGCTCTTGATGCTTCTCGAACGGGCGGGCTTCCGACAAACCGAGGTGTTCGGATCCTTGGACATGTCCCCTTATGACGAAAAGGCCAAAAGGCTCGTCGTCACCGCGAGAAAACCCTGAGCGGCACACACGACCCCGTCATGTCAAGACGGGATCTTTTCCAATCCGGAAGGCAAATATGAAACCCGGACACAAACCTTGTCGAACGTTCAGAAAGTACAATCCAAAGACAACCGCATATGATACAATGAAAGCAAGGAATCCATGCTCGAGATGACTCGGAAACGGGAGGGGAAACATGAAAAGGATCGCTTGCAGGATCTATCAGAAAATCATGAAATTCACCGCCTATTTTCTGCCCTGGCGGGAGCCCGTTCTCATCGAGGGGGAAGACAGTGTTTTGGAGCTGCCGGACATCCTCGTCGAGAAGGGATTGAAAAGGATATTGGTCGTCACGGACGCGAACCTCGTCCGGCTCGGCCTTTTGGAACCCTTGTTGAGGATTCTTGAACGAGACGGCATCACCCACACCCTCTACGACAAGACCGTGCCGAATCCCACAATCGCGAATGTCGAGGAAGCGTTGACGCTTTACAAGGACAATCTCGCCGAAGCCATCGTCGCTTTCGGCGGCGGCTCTTCCATCGATTGTGCGAAAGTCGTCGCCGCGAGACTCGCGCGGCCGAAGAAACCGATCGCCAAGATGAAGGGACTTTTGAAAATCCGCAAGAAGACGGTGCCCTTCTTCGCTGTCCCCACCACTGCCGGAACGGGGAGCGAGGCGACCATCATCGCCGTCATCTCGGACCCCGAAGACAATGCCAAATATCCCATCATCGACCATGCCCTCATGCCGGATTACGCCTTTTTGGACGCCGAACTCACCATCAACCTTCCCAAGAATTACACCGCGACGACGGGCATGGACGCTTTGACGCATGCCGTGGAGGCCTACATCGGCAAGTCGAACACCAAAAAGACCGCAGAGCTCGCCAAAGAGGCGGTGGGACTCATCTTCGAAAACCTCCCGCAAGCCTTCGCGGACGGCTCCGAAAGCGAAGCCCGCCACCAGATGCTCAAGGCGTCGTATTATGCGGGGCTTTCTTTCACTCGTGCCTATGTGGGCTATGTGCACGCCCTCGCCCACAGTCTCGGGGGCTTCTACGACACACCCCATGGCCTTGCGAACGCCGTGCTCTTGCCCCATGTCCTCAAAGCCTACGGCGAACATGCAGAAAGACCGCTCGCGGAACTCTATGACGCCGCCGGCCTCAAAGGCGAGACGGATTCCGCACTGAAGGCAAAAGCCTTCATCGCGGCCATGGAAAAGCTTTCCCGAAGTTTGGATATTCCTCTGACCATCAAGGGAATCAAGGAAGAAGACATCCCCCTCATGGCCGAAAGGGCCGCGAAGGAAGCCAACCCGCTCTACCCTGTCCCCCGCATCTTTTCTGCGAAGGAACTCGAGCGTTTCTATCATTCGGTGAGGGAGTGAGCGGCATGAAAGGCTATGTGGGACGCATCGCCCATATCGACCTCACAAGTGGTCAAATCGGCGAACATGCCGTTTCCGACAAAGTCAGATCGCGCCACATCGGTGGGAAGGTCCTCGCCGCGAAGATCATCCACGATGCGTTTTCCCAACGCGTGGATCCCTTCAGCGAGAAGAATCTCCTCGTCGTCACGACTTCGCCGTTGAACGGAAGCGGCCTGCCTTGTTCGTCACGGTTCAACGTTTCCACGATTTCGCCCTTGACGGGGCTTCTCACCTCCTCGAACTGCGGCGGCCCCTTCGGGCTGCACTTGAAACGGGCGGGTTTCGACGGTCTCGTCATTGAGGGAAGAAGTGAAGCCCCCGTCTATCTCGATATCGAAGACGGGAAAATCACCGTCAAAGACGCGAAAGACCTCTGGGGGCTCACAACGTCAGAGACGCAAAAAAGGATCCAAGAAGAAAAGAAGAAAGGAACCTTGGCGATCGGTCCCGCCGGCGAGAATCTGGTCCGCTTCGCCGCCGTCATGAGCGATGAGAGAGCCCTGGGCAGAGGTGGCATCGGCGCTGTTTTCGGCCACAAATCCTTGAAGGGTATGGTCGCTTCCGGCACAGTGCAAATCGATGTCGCTGACAGAAAAAGACTCAAAAAACTCGCAAAATGGTGGGTGGGAAGCCTCCAATCCCACGAGCTCACGGGAAAACAACTTCCGACCTATGGAACGGGAGGGCTCCTTTCCACCATGCATTTTCGGGGACTCCTCGCGACGAGGAACCATGCCGCCGGCTCTTTCGAAGGTTTCGAAAAGATCAGCGGCGAAGCTTTGCGCGAGAATCATCTCAAGACGAACAAGGGTTGTCTCACCTGCCCCATCCGTTGTGAGCGGCGCATCGAACACGAAGGAAAGACCATCAAGGGACCGGAACTCGAGACCTTGACGCTTCTCGGCAGCAACCTCGAGAACGATTCGCTTCCCGTGATCATCGCCATGAACCGTCTCGCCGACGAGACGGGCATGGACACGATATCGCTCGGCGCAACACTCGCCCTCGCGATGGAACTTGCAGAAAAGGGTCTTTGGAAGAACGACCTCGCTTTCGGCAAGACGGACAATCTGGTAAAGACCGTGGAACAAATCGCCCGGCGCGAAGGCATAGGAAACCTCCTTGCCGAAGGTGTGCGCCGCCTCGCCGAAAGAAAAGGCGGCCGAGATTTTGCCATGCATGTGAAGGGGATGGAGATTGCCGCCTATGAGCCCAGGAACGCTCACGGCATGGGACTCGGCTATGCGACCGCCTCGCGCGGCGGCTGCCATTTGAATGCGGGATATCTCGTCATCCTCGAGGGCTTGGGTTTCCAAGTCGAGGGGACGAAGAAGAAGGGCAAAGCCGCTTTCGCGGTGATGTTGCAGGATGTGATGGAGGCCGTCTCGGCGGCCGGCATCTGCCTTTTCACGACCTATACGATGCTTCCCTCTTTCATCACGAAGAAACCATCGAGCCGCCTTTCTCGCTTCATCAACCGCATCCTCCCCTCGCTAGGGCCGCTCATATCCTTCGTCACCCGCCACAAGGGCCTCCTTTCTTTGAACATGAAACGTGCTCTCCCCTACCCTTCCGCCCTCCGTTTCGTGACAGGTGAGAGGATGACCATCGGACGATTCATGCGGATGGGAGAGAGAGGCTACAATCTCGAACGGCTCGTGAACCTCCGCCAGGGGTTGACGAAGGAAGCCGACACGTTGCCTTCACGGCATCTCGAGAGCCATTGGCAAGAAGGCAAGAGACCGATGGACCTATCCGCCATGCGGAAGGACTACTACCGCATCCGCGGTTGGGACGAAGAGGGAAGACCGAAGAAGAAGACATTGAAAAAGCTCGGTTTCGAAGACTGACCCTTCCGGGTGACGGTGATGAACACGCATTCTCCCATGCAGGTGTTTTGCGCCGACAAGGCGAAAAAGGAAACCTATTTCCGCTTGATGGAAGAATCCGCGAAAGATTACCTTGAACAAGCGCTCAAGGTCCTCGGGCTCCCGCGAGAGGCTTTTCGCGAATTCTTCTTCGCGCTCGGGAAGGTCCATGGCGTCTCAATACAAGGTGAGGACATCGGTTTCTACTGGACGGAAATCCGAAAAGACGTCTTGCATCTCCACGCTGTCATCATCCGCGAAAAACACCGCGGAAAGGGCTATGGCACTCGCGTCCTCGCCCACATCGAAGACACATACAAAGACAGAGTGCGCACCATCGAACTCGGCGTCCACGAAGAAAACCTCGCCGCCTTGCGTCTGTATGAGCGCTCCGGCTTCGTAAAGAAGGCATACCGGGACGATGTCGGCTACCACATCATGCAAAAACACATCAAAAAACCCCCGGATTGAAAAGGAGGTCCGCAATATGGCGAAAATCGTCGCTGTGAACACGAGCGAGAAGAAAGGTGTCGTGAAGAAAACCGTCGATCAGGCGACAATCAAAGAAGGATACGGACTCGAGAACGATGCGCACGGCGGGGATTGGCACCGCCAGGTGAGCTTGCTCGGCATCGAATCCTATAGACACATGAAACGCCTCGCCACGGTCGAACTCTGTCCCGGCATCTTCGCCGAGAACATCACCACCGAGGGGATCGAACTCCACAAAATCCCCATCGGCGCAAAACTCCGTCTCGGCGAGGCGATTCTCGAGATCACCCAGATCGGCAAGGCCTGTCATCACGGCTGTGAGATCTTCAAGAAGGTCGGCGACTGTGTCATGCCTCGCGAAGGCGTTTTCGCCCGGGTCGTGAAAGGCGGTCTCGTGAAACCGGGCGATCCAATCGAGAAGATGGTTTGACGGCTTCTCTTTTCTCACCATGACAAGCGTATGCGCAAAGATGATCTTTGTTTTTCGGGGGTGGGCATCTTGGACAACTGGACTTTGGCGAAAAAGCACGAGGAAGCTCTGGCGGACGCACGCAAGCGGCGCCGGATCCGGCTCTATCCCCCGGGCATCCTTCCTGTGGCCGCGATAGCGGTCGTTTTTCATGTCGTTTTCGGCTTGGAAGCGGAAACGACCGTTATTCTCACTCTGGCGGCGGCTTTCTTGATCTTCTCTGTCCTCTATCTTGTCGACCGTCTCTATGTCGGCAGGAAGCCTTTCGAGGAGGTCGTCCTCCCCGCCCTCGTCGAAAGGCTCGCCAAAGAGAAAAGAACCCCTGTCGAACATGAACATAGACCCAAGAAGAAATATCGCGGCTTGAACAAAACGGGCGGACTCTTTCCGCGCGCCGCTTCCGTCAGCGTCAAGAACGCCCTCCATACCGGGAATGATTCCTTCTTCGCGACCACCTTCGTCCAATCGACCGGCAATGCGAGCATCACGCATTTCAAGGGCGTCTATGTCGTCCTCTCCATAGCGCACGAAGAGCGCTTCCAGCTGCGCGAGAAGGGCCGGCCCCATCTCAAGGGCGCCTCTTATGAGCGCAAGGCCGATATCGGCGATTACCGCGTCTATAGGGAATCGTCGCGGGAGGATTCGCGCATCATGGAAGCGTATGCGCAGCTTCTCGATGAACTGAGAGCGGATGATTCCACCACGAGGGTTGCGCTTTCGGCATTGCCGGATGCGCTCCACATCGCCATCGGCAAGAAGTCATACCGTTTAGGCCGACTCGTTGCCGAAAGGATCGGCGAAATCTATGCCGCCATGCAAGGGATCCTCGCTCTCGCCGAGGATTTCCGCCGCGCGCGAAAAAAGACCCAAAACGACACCGACATGTAAGAGGTTGTCAAAAACCCGGAAAAAGGAAGATGGCCCGATGGAAAGAAAGGACCTTTTCACCCCTTACAGGAAAGACCTTCCCGAGACCCTCGATGCGGATTGTCTTCTCGACCATTGGTACAGATTCATGGAAGATGCTCCGTTTGTCCGTGAAGCTTGCATCAAGGATTATGCGGAGGCGGGGTTGGACTGGCGCAAGGTAGCTCTCGAGATGGTCTTTTCCCACCAGGCCGCATGGCTGGGCAGGATGGACGAAGCCCATGCGAATCTGGAAGAGGCTTTACCGAAAGTTTTGGAACTTCTCGAAACAGAAGCGGATTTGCCCCGGGTGGAAGGCGTCACCTATTTCTATCACGGGCTCGGAAACGGCGCCGGCTGGGCGAGAGAGATCGATTCTCGTCCCGCGATGCTTTTCGGCATCGAGAAGATCGCTGAACTCGGCTGGCAGAAAAGAGCGAGGATTGAGAGCCTCGTGGCGCATGAATACGTCCATCTCGCGCATGCGTCCCTTCGCGGCATGACACCGACCGCTTTCGATGAACTAACGACGGCGAACCCTTTGTTCAGGCTCTATGCGGAGGGTCTTGCGACCCATGCGGAGAACCTCCTGCAGGGAAGGAGAGAGACCGCCAAGCAATGGTTTTTCGAATGTATGGAAAAAATCGGGGCACTCAAAAGCCATTTCGAACAATCATTCCAAGCAGGAGACACCCACAAATTCTACGGTGATTGGCACCAAGTGGAAGGCATCGAGGATGCCGGCTATTTCCTCGGATTTCTGTTTGTGGAAGGGATGTTGGACAAGATGACATTCGCAGAACTCGCCCGGCTCGATACGCACCTGCTCGAAAAAGAAATCCTCTCGTTTCTCAAGGCGGCATGAAACACCCGATACCCTTGCGGCATGTCGGATGCCGATTTCACCAAGACAAAGGAGCTTCCGCGATGGGGAAGCTCCTTTGTGAAAGGGGGAAACGTATCGAGACGGTTCAAGCGTCTCTTCGGTAGTGGCCGCCTTGGCCGCCTTTCTTTTCGATAAGACGCACGTTGTCGATGCGCATGTTCTTGTCTTTCGCCTTGCACATGTCATAGATGGTGAGCGCCGCGAGGGAAGCCGCAGTCAAAGCCTCCATCTCCGCGCCGGTCTTCGCTTCGAGAGAGATCGTCGCATAGACGTCGATCCTTCCCGCCTCTTTGTCGGTCGCGAATTCGATCACGACATGTTCCAAAGGCAAAGAATGACACAAGGGGATGAGGTCGCTTGTTCTCTTCGCGGCCATGATGCCGGCGATCCTCGCCGCGGCGAAGACGTCTCCTTTTTCCGAGCCTTTCTTCATTACGGCCTCCAGGGTGGATGGCGCCATCTTGATGGAAGAAGCGGCTTTGGCCACGCGTTTCGTTATGGCCTTGTCGCCGATATCGACCATCTTCGCCTTCCCTTTCGCATCCAGATGTGTGAATTCCATGGAATCAACCTCCGATCCGGTTCATGGTCCGTTTTTGTCTTTCTCGTCCCTTTTCCAAAGCGTGTTCAGGGGGTTTGGTTCTTATGGCCTCTTCGAAACGTTTCTGTAACGCCACTTTTTTCAAGCCTTTCACAAGAAATTCTTTGTCCGAGAGGAGACAAGTCTTCAGATGACCGTCCGCCGTCAACCGGATGCGGTTGCAGAAACTGCAGAATTTGTGGCTGACGGGGTCGATGAAACCGATCTTTCCTTTCTTCCCTTCGATCGCGTAGTATTCGGCGATCCTTTCTTTTTTCACAAAGACGAGCTCCGGATGCTCGCGCAAGACATCGTCCTTGGCGAGAAAATGTGTCTCATAACGGAAACCCTCGTGATGGAAGGGCATGAGTTCGATGAAACGGACGGTGATGTCGTGACGGGCGGCCAAGTCGATGAAATCGCCGATTTCATCATCATTCAAGCCCTTCAAAAGGACGCAGTTCAGTTTGATGGGGGTGAGGGAGGCCGCCTTCAATTCCCGGATGAGTGACTCCACATCGAGGTGGGCATCTTGACGGACGATCTGCCTGTAGGTCTTTTCTTCGAGGGAATCCACACTCAGGTTGACCCGGTCGATGCCTGCGGCTTTCAGCTCTTTCGCCCGGCCTTTGAGGAGGATGCCGTTCGTCGTGAGGACGAGCTCCTCGATGCCTTCTACGGCGCGAATCCTCTTTATGAGGTCGAAAATCCCTTTTCGGACAAGCGGCTCACCGCCTGTCAGCCGAATCTTTCGTACCCCCGTCGCGGCGGCGGTTTTGATGATGTCGACGATTTCCTCGTCGCGGAGGATGTCCACGTGCGATTTCTTTTCTATACCCTCTTTGGGCATGCAGTAGGCGCAGCGGAGATTGCAGCGGTCGGTCACGCTCACCCGCATGTAGTCGATCTCTCTTTGGAAGGAATCACGCATGCCTATCCTCCCCTTTCGCTGATGACGCCGGCGTCATCAAGTGTGTAGCCGCCGATTCTTTCGAGACGGTCCGCTAAAGCGCGCGATTGGAGTGTCTTGATGAAAGCGCGGATTTTCGGATGGTCCAAAGTGTCCTTTTTGACGAGAAAATCGTAATATTCTTTGCCGATGGGAAGAAAGTCGAGGCCGTGGATGTTCGCGACACTTTCCACTCCCATGCCACAATCGAAGTTCTCGTCCATGACCGAAGCGGCGACGGCCGTGTGGGTCGAGAGCTCCTGCTCATAGCCCTTGATCCGTTTCGCGTCGATTCCCTCTTTTCCCAATAGATGTTCGAAGAGGATCCTCGTGCCGCTACCCCGCTGGCGGTTGACGAAGGTGACATCCTCCCGGGTGAGATCGCCGAGCGAACGGATGTTCTTCGGATTGCCCTTTTTCACATAGAGTCCCTGCATCCTTCCCGCACCCCGGATGAGAACGTGCCCTTTCGGAAGATACTTTTCCAACAAGAAGCGGTTGTAGCCGCCGGTTTCGTCCATGATGTGGACGGGAGCGAGATGGCATTCGCCCGCTTTCATGGCGGCGACTCCGCCAAAGCTTCCCACATGCGAGACAGAAAGGCGCACATCCTCATCGCGCAAGAGGTCGTCGATCTCATCGAGCATGATGTCGTGACTTCCCGTGACGACAAGCGCGGCATCGATTTCCGCGATTGGTCGCATGAGGATGACATCGACCTCTTCAGCGGCGTTCAGCCCTTCGGCGTGTTTCGGAATCCGGACCAGGCCGTCGGCCTTCACGAGGCTCGAACTCACCCCCGCCCCCCTTTGCAGGGCGAAGGCTTTGTAGTGTGTGTCCATCTTGCCGACTTTCACGCGCACGAACTCCTCGTGCCGAAGAGAGGAATGGATGCTTTTTCCGAGTGTGGCCTTGAGCACGGGCCGGGTAGAAGGGATTTGGCGGAGTCTTTTTTCCAAGAAGCGTCTCACGAGGAATTCGAAACTGACGAAGGCCGACACCGGATAGCCCGGGATGCCGAAAACGGTCGCATCAAGGATTTCCCCGACGATGAGGGGTTTCCCCGGTTTGATGTTCACCCCGTGCAAATGGAGGACACCTTCCTTTTCGACGACATTTCTTGTGAAGTCCTTGCCGCCGGCGCTGCTGCCGGCGATGACGAGAATCGTGTCGTGGTCCTTCGCGGCCTCTTTCAAGGCGGCCGCGATTCTCTCTTCATCATCGGGCGCGTTCTCATATATGGACACAATGGCTCCGAGGGATTCTGTTTCATGTCGCAGATAGCGGGAGTTCGAGTCGATGATGCAGCCCTTCTTCAAATCCTTCACATGTCGCACAATCTCCTCGCCTGTCGGTAAAATGGCGATACGCGGCCTTTTCAAGACTTCGATCTCTTCGATGCCGCCGGCGATAAGCGCCGCGATGTCGATGGGGCGGATACGGTGGCTCTTCGGCAAAACGAGACTCCCTTGGGCGATGTCCTCGCCGATGGGGCGGATGTTCTCGTAGGAAGATGCCGAATGGTAGAGACGGATGCGCCCTTTTTCGAGTTCATGGACGTCTTCGATCATGACGACCGCATCAAAGGAGGAAGGGATCATGTCCCCCGTGTTCACCCGGCGATAATCTTGATTCTCCAGGGTCACCGGCGACGATTCGCTCGCTTCTTCGGTGTCTTGGGCTTTCACCGCCACGCCGTCCATGGCGCTGGCATTATAACAAGGAGAAGAGACCCGCGCTTTCAAAGCGCAGGCGGTCACTCTTCCGAGGGCCTCTTCGGTGTCGGTCATCTCCGTTTCCAACGGCCGTTTCTTCTCGGCGAGCGCCTCGGTGATCCTTTTCGCCTCTTCGAGGTCGAGACTCTCCAGATAGATATTTCTTTCCATCTAATCCTCCAATCCGTACACCTTGACCCGGCGGCCTTTCGCGAACCCTTCGGTGGCGGCGGGGATCACGATGTAGCCATCAGCACGGTTCAAGGCGTTGATGGCGCCCGATTTCGCAAAGAGCGGTCGCACGCGCAAGGGATCGTCATCGACGAGTTCCACGACTTGGCAGGTGGTCCTTCCCGGCGCGCCTTGCACGTTCGTCTCGAGCACACCTTCATGTGGAGGTGCGCTTCTTTCTTTCAGTCCCGTGAACGCCTCCATGATTGCGGGGAAGAGAAGGTGCAAGACGACATAGGCGCTCATCGGATGGCCCGGAAGCCCGATGAGAAGTTTTTTCTCCTTCGTGGCGATGATGGTCGGTTTCCCGGGTTTCAAGGCGAGACCGTGCAAATGCACCGTAGCACCGATATCCTCGAGCACCCTCCGGGTGTAATCCTCCTCGCCGACGGAGCTTCCTCCCGAGATGAAGACGAGATGGTTGCCCATCAAGGCGTTTGTGATCGTCTCTTTGAATACGAGGGGATCGTCTTTGATGACGGCTCTATCCGTGAGGATGACCCCTCTTTTTTTCAAGGAGGCGGAAAGGGAGAAGGTGTTGATGTCGCGCACTTCGCCGATTGCGGGCTTGTCGGTGACAATCTCGTCTCCCGTGGAGATGAGCGCGGCCGAAAGCGGCTCATACACGTCGATCGCCCCGATGCCGACCGCCTTCAAAGCGCCCACGGTGCGGGAAGTGATTTTCTCGCCCTTGTTCAGAAGAAGGTCGCCTTGACGCATGTCGCTTCCCTTCTTCTGGATGTTTTCCCATTTGGAGGCCGCGCGCTTGATGAGAATCTCTTCGCCGATCTCTTCGGTGTCCTCGATCATCACCATGGCCGAAGCACCTTTAGGAATATGGCCCCCCGTGGGCACATAGACGGTCGTGTCCGAAGAGATTCCCCTAGCGGCCGCTTTGCCCATTTTGACCGCACCGCGGCATTTCAAGGGCACGGGCGCGCTTTCGCTAGCGAGGGCGACGGACCTATGGTCCACGGCGTAGCCGTCGACCGCCGAGCGTGGGAAGTGCGGCACTTCCTCCTGCGCCGTGACGTCTGAAGCGACCACCCGGCCGAGAGCGTCCTCGACGGAAAGACGCTTTGTTTTGATGTGCAGATTCTTTCCTTCTTCCTTGAGGATGTCATAAGCATCCTCGATTGTTTTCACCTCTAACATGCTCAACCTCCCACGTGGTAGACCTCGTCTGCCACCGCCTCGTTGAAGGCTTGGTCATGGCAGACGAGGATGATGGTCATCTTTTCTTTCAACTTGCATACAAGCGTCTTCAACTCTTCGATCGATTCGATGTCGAGATAGGTCGTCGGCTCATCGAGAAGGAGGATCTCCGGCTCGAAGATGACGCTTCTAAGAATCGAAGTCTTCATCTTCTGGCCCGCGGAAAGGTTCTTCGCGTTCTCGTGAAGTTTCTCCTTTAGGCCCATGAGGCGGGCGTATTCCAAAATCCTTTTTTCATAGCCTCGCGCATCCCGTCCGCGGATTTCGAGCGGATAGACGATGTTCTTGTAGACGGAACGGTCGAAGAGGACGGGGTCTTGGAAATGGATGGTCGCGAATCCGCTTTTTTCAATCTCGCCCTCATGCGCGATCAGTCCGCCGATCGCTTTCAAAAGCGTCGTCTTGCCGGAGCCGTTCCTTCCCGTGACGACGGTCACGGCGTTTTGCAGGAAGAGGGCGTCTTCGTAAGCAATGCGCAAAGCAGGGTATTCCACGGCGACATTCTTCAACCTAACCATAGAAATCCCTCCGGAAGCGCGAAAGCGCAAGGTGGATGAGAAAAGCGACAAAGAGGAGGATGATTCCCATGGCGATGGATGTGCCGAATTGTCCCATGGAAGTGTTCATGGCGATGAAGGTCGTCATGACCCTCGTCTCGCCTTTGATGTTGCCGCCGACGAGCATCACCGCACCGACCTCGGCGATGGCGCGGGAGAAGGCGAGGATGAGACTCATGAAGATGAAGGGCTTGGTCTCTCTGACGAGAAGCCCCACCTTGTGTTTCCGGCGGGCACCGAGGGTCGTTGCGGTCTCAAGGACCCTTACTTGGGTCTTTTCGCTCGAGATGACGATGCTGCCGGCGATGATGGGGAGTACGAGCAAAAACTGCGCGAAAAACATCGCCGTCCGGGTGAAGACGAGATCCAAGGGTCGCAAGGGACCGATCGCGAGAAGCAGGACGATGAGTCCCATCACGACGGGAGGCACGCCCATGGAAGTGAAAAGGAGGACTTTCACGAGCCTTTTGCCTTTGAAACGGCCGATGGAGACCAAGATGCCGAAAAGCACCCCGGGCACGCCCGCGGCGAGTGTCGCCGACAAAGAGATCACCAACGACAGAAGAATGATCTGATAGATTTCCCAATCAAAAGAAACTAGCAGTTCGAACGCGGTTCTCAACCCTTCCGAAATCATACATTCATTCCTCCAAGGGGATGAAGAGACGTTCGCCATCCACCCGGTATTCTCCAATCATATTGACGGTCGCCGCCGAAGTGAACCAGTCGAAAAACACACGGGCCGCCTCACCGTCGCCACCGCGAATCTCCGACGAGACTTTGATGATGCTGTAGAGGTTGTGCAACCCTTCATCCTCCGGATTTTCATAGGCGACACCGATATGAAGATTTGCCCGCATCGCGAGATACGTTCCCCTGTCCGTCAGGGTGTAGCCCGCGGTTGTCGAGGCCATGTTCATGGTGGAACCCATGCCTTGCCCCGTTTCCTTGTACCATCCTCCGAAACCGTCGATGTCATAACCGAAGGTTTCCCAAAGGAAAAGCTCTCGTGCATGGGTGCCTGAATCGTCCCCGCGCGAGTAGAATGTGAGATTGCCATGGATCAATCCGAGCGCATCCGCCAGCGTTTTGGCGGGCAAGGCGTCCGGTCCCACGATGAGGAAATCGTTGTACACGATGGTCTGTCTCAATGCGCCGAAACCCTCGTCCATGAATTCCTGTTCCAACGCGGGGTCGTGGACCAAGAGGATGTCGGTTTCACCGAGCCTTCCCATCTGGATGGCCGCACCCGTCCCCACAGCGACTATTCGCGTGCGGATGCCGTGCTCCGCTTCGAAATGCGGCAGGATTTCCTCGAGCAGCCCGCTGTTGTCGAGCGAGGTCGTCGTCACGATCGTCACGCGTTCGCCTCGGCACCCGGCAAGCGCCAAAAACAATGAGAGAACCGCCGTCAACCCCAGAAGTGACTTTGTCATGACTCCCTTCCTTTCAAAGAAAAAGGGGTTCTCCCCATCGCAAAGAAAGGAAAACCCTGGTTCCTTTCCAAGCATGGGAGGCGCAGACGTTTCCATCCGCACCCTGTCGGTCGCCCGCCATGGCCCATATACCGTAGGTCGGCACGACTCGGAACACTTTCCATCCTCATTATAGCCCAAAAAAACGGGGAATGATAGTTCTGGATGAAGAAATGTCTTTTCTTCACCCGCAAGACCTGATTCTATTGTTTATATTGCAAAATGTAGTTATAATGGATATGAGAAACAAATATGAATCAAGGGGGATTCGTAACGTGTTTGGTTACATGGGCAAACTTTTACGTGTGAATCTGACCGAAGGCAAAACCAACGTGGAGAACCTTGACCTCGAGACAGCGAAAAAGTACGTCGGGGGCCGCGGCCTCGGCACCAAGCTCCTCTATGACGAAATCGACCCGAAAGTCGATCCGTTGAGCCCCGACAACAAGATTATCTTCGTGAACGGCCCGATGTCGGGCACACCTTCACCAACGGGCGGACGCTACATGGTCGTCACCAAGTCGCCGCTCACCGGCACCATCGCTTCCAGCAACTCCGGCGGCACCTGGGGTGCGAGACTGAAATATGCCGGCTATGACGCCATCATTGTCGAAGGGAAGAGTGAAAAGCCCGTCTATCTCGCCATCGACGAAGACAAGGTCGAAATCAAGGATGCAAGCGACCTCTGGGGCGAATATGTCGGCGAAACGACAAAGAGACTCACAACCGACAAACACACGAACGTCCTTTCCATCGGCCCCGCGGGAGAGAAACTGGTCAAGATCGCTTCCGTCATGAACGATGGCGATAGGGCGGCCGGAAGAAGCGGCGTCGGCGCCGTCATGGGCAGCAAGAACCTGAAAGCCATCCAGGTTCGGGGAAAACACAAGGTCGACCTCTTTGACGAAGAGAAGGTCAAAGAGAAGAACAAGACCTCCACCCAGAAACTCAAAGACAATCCCGTCACGGGCGAAGGACTGCCGACCTACGGCACCGCGGTGCTCGTCAATGTCATCAACGGTATCGGCGCCTACCCCACGCGGAACTTCCAGACCGGCGTGTTCGAAGGCGCCGAGGAGACCTCGGGTGAGACGCTCGCCGAGAAGTACCTCGTCCGCCGCGAAGCTTGTCACCGCTGTCCCATCGGCTGCGGCCGCTATTCGAAAACGGACCGGGTCGAAGGCGGCGGACCGGAGTATGAGACCATCTGGGCTTTCAGCGCCGACTGCGATGTGAAAGACCTCGCCAAGGTCATCGAGGCCAACCACTGGTGCAACGAGCTCGGACTCGACACCATCTCGACGGGCGCCACCATCGCCGCGGCGATGGAACTCCAGGAGAAAGGTCTCCTCGAAGGTGAAAACCTCGACCACGAGCTCACCTTCGGCAACGCGGAAGCCATCGTGCACTGGACGAAAAAGATCGGCCTGCGCGAAGGCTTCGGCGATGTCATGGCCGAAGGCTCATACCGGATGTGCGAAAAGTACGGCCATCCCGAACTCTCCATGAGCGTGAAGAAGCTCGAACTTCCCGCCTACGACCCCCGGGGCGTGCAGGGCCACGGCTTGACCTATGCCACCTCGAACCGGGGCGGCTGCCACGTCCGCGGCTACATGATCAGCCCCGAGGTGCTGGGACTCCCCGAAAAACTCGAGCGTATGGATTTGAAAGACAAGCCCTTCTGGGTGAAGACCTTCCAGGACCTCACCGCCTTCATCGATTCGACGGGGCTCTGCCTCTTCACCTCGTTCGCACTCGATGCCAACGACTACGCCGAAATCTACAACAACATCGTCGGCACCGACTGGAAGGCCGAAGATGCGCTGGCGGCCGGCGAGCGCATCTACAACCTCGAACGCCAATTCAACCTGGAAGCCGGCATCGGCGCCGAGACGGACACCCTGCCGAAACGCCTCCTGGAAGAAGAGATGCCCGAAGGCCCCACCAAGGGACATGTCCATAGACTTTCCGAACTATTGCCCGAATACTACGAAGTCCGCGGTTGGGACGAAAAAGGCATGCCGACCAAGGAGAAACTCGCCTCACTCGGGCTTTGAATCCGCAAAGAAAGGCGGAAGGGAGGAATGCCTGTCGCATCCCTCCCTTCCATTATCCCATGAAGAAAATCTATCTGGAACTCACGAGCCGCTGCAACCTCTCTTGCGACATGTGCTACAGGAACACATGGGACAATGTCGCGGGCGACATGGACGAAAAACTCCTCGAGAAACTCAAAGAAGAGATTCCCGCCGGTACCGACATCGTCTTCGCGGGAATCGGGGAGCCCACCATCGCCCGCCATTTCCGGCGTGCCGTCGAGCTTTTCTCTGACCATCCGCTGGAAATCACCACGAACGGTGTCATCGACAAGAAGACACTGCCCTTCGTTCTCAAACACTTCCGACGGATGATAATAAGCGTCGATGCGACGGGAGACGCTTATTATCATTTGCGAAAGACCGATTTCCAAAAGGTCAAAGAGACCCTGGAGGCCGTGCGGCGTTTCAAAAAAGAAGAAGAGACCAAGTATCCCTTCATCGATTTCGCTCTCGTCCTCTCCCGCTCCAACAAGGAGAAGATTTATGATGTCATCGACACCGCCGCGGAATACGGCATCGACAGGATCCTCGTCTCCCATCTCCTTCCCCAGGAGAAAGCCCAGGCGGAAGACATCTTCTATACCGAAAGCAAAAACGAAGAAGGTCGCGTCTTCAAGGACAAAGTGAACATCTACGCCTATTTTAGAAAACGGATCGTCATGAGCTTCCCCCACATGGAGATAAAGACCGAGAGGCTCTGCCCCTTCGTCGAGAACGACCAGGTCTACATCGACCGTTTCGGCGATGTCGTGCCTTGTTACAGGTTCGCCAACACCTACAAGGAGATCGTCTTCGGTCGGGAGAAGACCGTCTTGAAACACCCCTTCGGCAACATCAACGACATGTCGTTGCAAGAAATCTATGACAAAAAGGACTACCGGCGCTTCCGCGAGGCCGTGAAAAACGCGCGCCATCCGAGCTGTGTCGATTGCGATTTCCGTCATGGTTGCAGCTATATAGAAGACACGGAGTACGACTGCTCGGGGTATTCCCCGAGCTGTGCCGATTGTCTTTGGAACCGCCAAATCATCCGATGCACGTAGGTGATACCATGATAACCGTGAAACTGTATGCGTATCTCAGAGAAAAGCACGGCAAACAGGTCGACATCCCCTTCGAAGAGGGGATGAAGGTGAAAGACATCGTTGAGAGGCTCGGTTTA
>Ga0207421_10000669_pt1 | contig 44272 bp, 42 predicted proteins | sample SodLakKL_010_SED_4_FD_187542 | JGI IMG/M metagenome (GOLD analysis project Ga0207421, IMG submission 187542) | Alkaline sediment microbial communities from Lake Tanatar, Kulunda Steppe, Russia - 8KL_010_SED (SPAdes) (version 2) | ecosystem: Environmental > Aquatic > Non-marine Saline and...
CAGCTCCTGGCCCCCCAAATCGCCAACAGGGATAACCAGCTTGCTGCCCGGAGCCAGCTGTTCCAGCAGCGCCGGTGGGATCTTTTCGGAAGCGGCCGCCGCCAGGATGCCTTTAAAGGGGGCTTCTTCGGGCCAGCCCTTAGTCCCGTCCCCGACCCTGTAGCTGATATTGTCGTAGCCAAGCTCGCTGAGCAGGATAGAAGCGGAGCGGGAAAGCCGTTCGAACCTTTCAACGGTGTAAACGTGACCGGCCAGTTCAGCCAGGATGGCGGTTTGATATCCGGAACCGGTCCCGATTTCTAAGACCCTTTCGCCCCCTTTAAGTTCCAGGGCCTGAGTCATAAGGGCGACGATGAAGGGCTGGGAGATGGTCTGATCGTGGTCGATGGGCAGGGGATGGTCCTCGTAAGCCAGGGGCCGCTGGTCCGGGCCGACAAACAGGTGCCTGGGGACTTTATAAAAAGCGTCAAGTATTTTTTTATCGGTGATGCCCCGGGCTTTGATCTGATTTTCAACCATGTTTTGCCGGAGCCACTCGAAATTTTCTCCCATCATGATCATTACTGGTTCAGTCCTTTCCCCGGTTTAAAAGGGTTTTGTTAATAATATAACACTGCCGGCCGGCTATATCAATTCATGACTCGCAAGGGCGATGGTTTTTGCTTGGGGCAATCGGATTTGACGGTTCCGGGATATAACGGCTATAATCATCGCAAATGAATTTTGACCAGAACCAGAGGCCCAAATTATCTTTTATGCCTCGTATCAAAAATATTAGAAAAAAGCGGCACCTGTAAAAGGAGGAACCATGGAAGAAAAATCAGTTCAGGAAAGTAAAGCGATGGTTATTCAGCAGATGACTCAGATCGATGCCAACCTGGCCGGCAATGTGCACGGCGGTTCGATCATGAAACTGGTCGACAGTACCGCCGGCATGGTAGCGGCCAGGCACTCATCGAGCAACGTGGTTACAGCTTCCATTGACCGGCTCGATTTTTATCACCCCGTCTATATTGGAGAACTGCTCAAGATTAACGCTTCCATCAATTATGCAGGTAAAACCTCAATGGAGATCGGGGCCCGGGTGGAAGCGGAAAATGTTATGACCGGTGAAGTCAGGCATACCGCCTCGGCTTACCTGACTTTTGTAGCCCTCGACGAGAACCGCAAAACCAAAGCCGTCCCCTCGCTGGTCCTGCAAACCGAAGAGGAGAAAAGGCGTAACTTTCAGGCAGCCGAGCGGCGCAAGATCAGGCTGGCCGAACGCTCCAGGGAGGGCAACGCTCGAAAGTAAAGCCCTTTTAAGGATCTCCGGTCGAAAGAGGCTTGACGATACAAGCGATAAACATAATACTTAAAATATGCTAACTTATCCCTTTTTGTTTCCCAAGATCTGCGGGCACCTGGTAAGGAGGGTCAACCGCTTTGTGGTCGAGGTTGAAGTAGAGGGCCGCATCCAGGAGGCCTACCTGGCCAATCCCGGCCGGTTGTGGGAACTGTTCTTGCCGGGCGCAGAGCTGCTGCTCAGTCCGGGTCTCTCGAAGGGCAGGATGCCCTACACCGTGCTGGCCTGCCTGAAAGTGGGGCGGCCCGTACTGCTCCATACCCATCTGACCAACAAGGTGATTCGCCACCTGATCGAACACGGCCGCCTTGAGGCTTTTAGGGACTACAGGGTGGTCCGGGAAGAGCCGCGTTTTGGCAGGCACCGCTTTGACCTGCTCCTGGAGCATAACCGGACCGGGGCTCCTTATTACCTGGAGGTAAAAAGCTGCACCCTGTTCGCCGGCCGGGTGGCCATGTTTCCCGATGCGGTGACCAAAAGGGGTTCTGATCATCTCTACAAGCTCCAAGAGATAGCAAATAATGGAATCCAAGCAGGCTGCCTGTTTGCGGTTATGAACCCGGAGGCGGATTTTTTCCTACCCGCCTACCATATCGATCCTGCTTTTGCCACAGCTTTCAGGGAAGTTAAAGAGAGGGTCAGCGTAAGCGCCTTTGCCCTCGGTTTCGATCCGGGCTTTAGGGCAATCGATACCATCAAGCCGCTCCGGACCCCCTTCGAAGTGCTGGATTCCGAGCTGCAGGACGGCGGGGCCTACCTGCTCATAATTAAGCTCGAAAATGATAAAATCATCACTGTTGGCAGCCTGGGGCCAACCTGCTTTGAGGGGGGCTTTTATGTGTACGCCGGTTCGGCGAAACGCGGTTTGAGCCAAAGGGTGGCCCGGCACTTAAGAAAAAGAAAGCAAAAACGGTGGCACATCGATTACCTGGTTGCCGAGACAGGCAAAATAACTGCCGTTCCGGTAATAAGCGGTGATGACCTGGAATGCGATCTGGCCGGGGCCCTGCAACAAGTTGCCGATCGTGCCCTCCAGGATTTTGGCTCATCGGACTGCCGCTGCCGGAGCCACCTCTTTTATTTTGCAGCAGACCCGCTTCAAAATCCTCGCTTTATCGACCTGCTCCAGCATTTCCGCATCCTCCGCCTTGAACAGAAGATTAAAGGGCTTTAGTAAGCCATCAGCAAGCCGGGCTCTTTCCGGGTGATTTTTAGTGTTTCTAATGCAGAGGTTTAGTTATAGCACCTGCGAGGACCTGGCCTAAAGCTTTTCCGGCGGGCCAAATTCAGTACCCATTGTATCAACGGTGATAGTTTTAATGCGCTGATCTTCTATAGGCCGATCGGTGGCAGGATTGCGCCTTACCAGGGCGATCCGATCAACCTCCTCCATGCCTTCTATAACCCGGCCGAATGCGGCATACTGACCGTCCAGGTGGGAGGCTGCTTCCACGGTGATAAAAAACTGCGATCCGGCCGAGTCGAAGGGCTGGGAACGGGCCATGGAGATCACACCGCGGTCGTGAACCAGTTTGTTGTCATGCCCGTTGGCGGCAAACTCACCTTTGATGCTGTAGCCGGGATCACCGGTGCCCCTCCCTTCGGGACAGCCGCCTTGAATCATGAAACCGTCAATGACCCTGTGGAAGATCAGGCCGTCGTAGAAACCTTTTTCTGCCAGGTAAATAAAGTTTTTGACCGTGTTGGGGGCATTTTGGGGATCCAGTTCGAGCTTGATTGTTCCACCGTCCTCCATTTCAATGACTGCCACCGGATTTACGTCAATGTCCATTGTCTCTTCATTCCCTTCATTGTTATTGTTATTGATCAGGACAACTGCAACAATCACTATCAAGACAATTAATGCAGCAGGAAAGATATACCTCAGCCCTGATGGTTTTGAGGTTGCCGCCTGTTTGTGCTGTTTGGCTTTGTGCTTTTTTTTGCTCATCCCGGTCTCCTTTGTTTGTTCCACTGGAGGTTGGTTAAACCTGTCGCCTTATCAGGCTGCAGAAGATTTTTTACTGCCGACCCTGTTTATCTATGCAGGTGGCCTTAATTGCTAAAGCAACTTTAACCGACAGGGTTTAAGTTGTCAATCTATCCGGGGCGGCCCGGGTTTACCGATCAGGGTAAATATGATGATCAGGGTAAAGATAGGTCGAGTTATTTGAGATGCCAAAAAAGTCTGCTGTTTAGGCCGGGTCATTGCTTGATTGCTCTCCTAAAAAACTTGCCACCATTATGGGGGAGTGCGGGCTCCGGCTGCGGATATTCTACTGCTGTAGTGATCTCCATTACTAAAGTAAGGCAGAAATGGTTTCTATATATTTTTCCACGTTGAACTTGGACTTGCTGCCTTTGTAGCTCATATAGCGGACTTTGCCGAAAATCGGGCGCTGCGGCCAGGCCCGGTCGTGCACCCCGCCGATACTCCAGGCAATACCGGAATAGCCGTTGGGATCGCGCCCGTCGAGCGAATATTTATCGTTGAGGTAAATGGCAATTTCCATGGCTTCTTCAGGTGATGCTGTCCACTCCAGAATTTTTTTGGCCCAGTACATGCGCAGGTAGCCGTGCATTTTGCCTTTTACGGTCATTTCGGCCTGGGCGGCATTCCAGAGCCGGTCGTGAGTTTTACCGCCCTCAAACTCTTGCGGTGAGTAAAGATATTCCCGGCCATCGCCGGCATGTTCGGCCAAAGTTTCCTTAGCCCAGCGGGGAAAAGATTCCACCGAATCGTAACCCTCGTTATAGAAACAAAAATTATCGGATAGTTCTCGCCGCACGATCAGCTCTTCTAAGAAGGCCTCCTTATCGGAATCAGGCCCTTCTGCCGCCCTAACCTGCAGGGCCAGGCGCTGGGCGCTTAAGTGGCCGAAATGCAGGTAGGGAGAAAGGTTGGACTGCCCGTCCAGGTTGGGATCGTTGCGTTCGGCCTCGTAACGGGTCAGTTTATGATCTATGAAAAAGCGCATCGCTTCCCGGGCTGCTTTTTCGCCCGGCTTAAAAGCGGTGACCTCTTTAACCTCCCGGTCAATTTTAAGGCCCTCTGCTGCTTGCTGCCAGGCAGCAGGCGGAGGCGGATCCGGAAGGCTAAAGGGATGCCTGCTGATTTCAGGGATCTCTGTCAGGAAACCTGGAAGCAGCTTCTTGATTTTGGGACGGAAGGTGTAGGCGGCATATTCCTGTTTCGGTGATGCCGCCCGGCAGGGAACAATGTTGTGGGCATCAACTTCGAAAAAAGCCGCCGGCAGGTTTTCGCTCAGGGCTCTCTTCCAGTTCATGGTAATGCGCAGCGGAGAAAAATCGCTTACCAGGGCCCCGGCCTGCATCAGCCGGCAAAAGCGGGCCATTTCAAGTTCGGGCTTGCCGGTCAGGAGGTAAAACCCAATATTGAGCCTGGTGAGCTGACTTTCCACTTCAGCCAGCCCTTTGAGCATGAAACCGTAATGGCGCAGGGTTGCCCCCAAAAATTGCGGAACAAGGCAGAAGGCAACGGCCAGGGGCGCTTTCTGCTTGAGAGCCAGTTCCCGGGCATACAACAGGGCCCAGTTATCTTTGATTCTTTGGTCGCGGCTCATCCAGTACACCACCGGCCCTTCGCGGAGGGGAGCTTCATTCAGTTTGTTGATTCTTTCTTGCTCCACCTTTTGCTGCACGCCCACCAACCTCGCTTCACTGAAGAGTAAAGAATCAGCCCTACTTTTAAACAGACAGAAATATTTTATCGCATCAAGTATAACAGCATATTGCCTTAGCTGTCATCTATATAAGCAAACCCCAACATTATAATCAAAACAATTATTATAATGATATAATACTGTAAATGATGAATGTGAAAACAGGGAAATTCAATCCGGGATATGACTGGATAAATTATGCCGGTCAGTTGCTTTTCTATTATTCTCCCGCCCTGTTTTGCCGAGGTGAAAGATGAAATTAATGGTGGTTTTTGTCATGTTTTTACTGCTCACCGGTTGCGGAGGGATCGCTTCTGATCATGACAGCTGGGACAGTGACAATATTTTAACCGAAGAAAAAAATACAGCAATAAAAAGAATGGCCGAAAGGGAAGCACATTTATACGAGCTTTCCAATCTGACAGTCGAAAACGCTGCTATTGAAATCCAGTTAGCTTTAAACTTCACTCCCTTAGCACATGAAGAAGTAATGGTTTTTACCGATCCCTTGGCAGCAAAGGTAGCTGAAATGTTTGACTATGAAGTAGCAGTATATGTAGCAGCCGTGCAGGATATTGAAGGCATCGGTAAGAACAGGGTTTTTGGAGAAAGTATATTTTCCCCGCGATCCGGAAAGGTAACCTACAGGCATTTTGGCCGGGATCATGACCTGCGTCATGGGGATCCGTGATAACATTTTTTGCCGAAGTTCTCGGCCCAAATACATAGTTTAATAAGAATTTGCTTCCCTTCGCCTTATGGACTGTGGTTATTGGCACTCAACCTGTGACAAAAAATTTTGAAAGGTAACACTATCTGCATAAATAATAATCGTTACTATAATTTGCTAGTATATGATATAATAACTATATAAATAGTATTAAATATAAGGCCTCTAAACGAGATCAAAAACAGGCAAAGGAGGTTGAATCTGTGCTAAATACAAAGTTACTATTATTTATACCGATTATATTGTTGCTTGTAGTATTCACAGGCGGCTGTAGTGATGGACAGGACCAGGTTCAAGAGGCTCAGGATGAAGAAATATTGGATCCTGAAGCCGATGCAAGCGAGGAAGAAAACCGCATCTTAGGTGAAATGGGAGAGACCGCTTCTGCTCTAGAGGGCGAGATCGAAATTGAAACCCTGGGCACTTTTTTCTTTGATACCGGCGCAGTGCAAACCGTGCGGGATGATATTTTCAGGGACGGTTATTTCTCAATTTTTGATGTTTTAGTCCACCTGGAGCAGGAGGGCCGGGTCGAACTGGATTACTATTTCGACGAGGCCATGAATACCTACGTGATAACCGACATCAACGGTCGTGCCGGGTGGTGGTATGATGCCTACTATGATGGAGGATGGCGTGAGCGTTCCGTGTTTCGAATGGATCATTATCCCTATAAAGATGCAATGACTCTGCGGATAGTACGGAGCACTGAAGACTACCTCAATTCCGTATATGCCACTTATCGCGATGAAGTAAACAGAAGAAGTGAAAATGAAGGCAGGATTATTGTTCCCGAAGTTATCATCGAAGGCAAAAATGAAACCATGGTCTTTGATAATGTAGAAGTAAAAGCCCATAATTTAAGGTCCGATATGTTTCAACCGGGAGTGGTTACAGCGATTGATACCGTTCTCAGCCTGGCTGAACAGGGTGAGCTGAGCTATGACCTGCAGTGGTACGAGTCGATTGGCACAGCCGGAGTGGTTAAAAGTTACTGGGTTAACCGCATTAATGATGATGTCAGCGAGGGAAGGTGCGGTTTTGTCTATGAGGCCGGGGATGAGGAATTCTTTTTCTTCCGCGGCAACCACAATCACATCCCCTCAGACATCAGGGTCATCAATTCTCCGCAGTATGTAAAATACTTTTGGATTTGCATCTAAAACAGTGGGCGCGCATCAAGGTATTTGCCGGTAAGGCAAAAAACAGTTAAAAACCGGGTAAAATACAGGCGGGGCAGCTAAAAAAAAGCGCCGCTTAATGCCCGGTGCAATGGCTCGCTTAGATTACTGAACTCAAATTGATCTCAACAGCCGTGGTGCCGGTGGTCTTATTTACTTGAAAGCTGCCCGGCGCCCCGGCTTTATTTGCCCTTGAAACGGGCTTTGCGCTTCTCGATAAAAGACTGCACTCCTTCCAGGGCGTCTTCGCTTTGCATGATCGGCATCAGATCGGGCATCAGCCTGGCCACAGCCTCTTTGGGTCCCTCGCTGCGGGCCGTGCGGGCAGAAAGCAGGGAAGCCTGCACCCCGAGCGGCGCCTGCTCGCAGATATGTTCAGCAATTGCCAGGGCCCTTTCATACTGCCGGCCCGGCTCGGTAAGTTCCTGCACCAGACCCATGCGGTAGGCCTCTTCAGCTGTTATTTCATCTCCCGTTAACAGGTACCGCATGGCGTTGCCCCACCCAATTTCCTGGGGCAGGCGCACCGTAGCTCCGCCAACCGGGTAAATGCCCCGCTTAACTTCGATCTGGCCAAAACGGGTATCGGTTGCGGCTACCCTGATATCGGTCGCCAGCAGCAGCTCCAACCCGATGGTGTAGCAAATACCCTGGACGGCCATAACCAGTGGTTTGCCGAGCGCCCTGTCTTCATTGAGGCCGAAAGGATCGCGCAGCTCTTCCGGCAGTTCGGGAAACTGCCCGGTGCTGAAAACATCGACCCATTTGACCATATCCAGTCCTGAGCTGAAATTGTCCCCGTGGGCGAAGAGCATCCCGCAGCGCAGCTCGCATTCGTGATGAAGTGTGCCCAGCGCTTCGGCCAGTTTCATGTACATATCCAGGTCGAAGGCATTCATCTTCTCGGGCCGGTTGAGCCCGATCAGAAGAAGGTGTTCTTTTTTTTCAACTGTGACTTTACTCATCCTGCAAACCCTCCCGCTCTGGTAATAAGGTTGCCTGCCGCTTGCCTTTATGGCCTTATGATATCACAACTAGTTATTTAAACAGATTTGCAGGTTTCAACTCGGCAAGGTAGAAATAGTAAAGCATATAAATCAAAAGTTCTAAGCAGGGGCAGGGTTATGGAAAAAATGATGACTCTTCCAGGCAGAATTTATAGTAAAGTTAAATCAACTTTTTTCTAATAAGTAGGTATAAACTGTATCTGCCCCTTTAAAAAAATATCACATGGAGGTGTAAAAATGTTCAAGAACCGGGAAAAAATTATGGCCCGGGTGGCGGAGATGCCCAAAGGCGAAACATCGCCGTCGGGACGCTACTGGTGTTTGACCTGCAAAATGCTTTTTTCCCTGGAAGAACCGGTCTGTCCTTACATGCCCAAGGTTTGTATAAACAGCCCCATCCCCGTGGAGCTGGTCGGCCCGGAATCGACCATCAGCCTGGAAAAAATGGGCCTGTTTTATCCAAAAATCCCGCAAAAAATATTAGCTTATGTGGCAAAAGGCGATCCAAAAGAAATTGCCAGGAAATGGGTGTCGGTCTACCTTGATTTTCTGGAGCAGTGGAATTTTAACTACAAGCATGAACCTCTGCAGGCCATTAAGAGCTTTATCATTACAGTGTCGGGCAGTGAAACCGGGCAGAGGATCCGCTCAGATGAGATAACCCTGGTGCTGACTGATCTGGAGAAAGTATGGGAAAAAGAAAAATTCTTTGGCATTTTAGAACCGGCCCTGGAATTATTAAAAGAAAAATTGGCCGTGGAACAGATCATCAAGCTGGACAGCCTTGATATTATTGGCGATATGGATACGGGCAAATATTACTGCCCCATGTGCAGTAAATTCTTTGAATTCTCGACCCAGAAAGACTCCATCACCTGCCCGCTGATGGCGCAGAAATGCATGGCGGTGCCGACAAACATCAATAATATCAAGTACAAGCTGGATCACCTGATCAGGGTTTACGACTATACTCCGGACATTTACAAGCGCTTGGCCGAAGCGTTGGACCCGCAGCCGGGAACCAAAGATTACCTGGGCCAGATCCTTGCCGAAGAGTGGCTGTTCGAGGTTGATGACAGTTCCCTTAATACAGTTGCAGGTTTGCTGGGCATAAAAGATTCCTAAGAAAAGGGGTGGCAGTAAGAGAGGGTGCCTGCCATCCAATGCTTTTGAATCAAAGAAACTGGATCCTAATTATAAGTCCGCAGCGCTAAAAATTCTATAACTCTGCCTGCGCCTCAACAGGGTAAAAACCATCAGCCTTAGCGAAGGGGATCGGGCCCCGCGTTGTTGCTTAATTTTTGCGGTGCTCTATAATAGAAATTAAGAATTTTACCCTGGCAGGGAGGCTTAAGGTGGCGCTAAAAAACATCGAAATTAATCCCCAGTTTGAAATAGCCCTGGACCTGATGGAAAACAGCAACCGGCATGTTTTCATAACCGGCAGGGCCGGGACCGGAAAATCGACCCTGTTGGAATACTTTCGCTCCATCACCGGAAAAAATATTGTAGTCCTGGCCCCCACGGGAGTGGCGGCGGTTAATATAGCGGGTCAAACCATCCATTCATTTTTCGGGTTCCGGCCCGATATTACCGTGGACAAGGTCAGGAGGCAGGCTAAGAAGAAAGCCTCTCCGATCTACAAGAATCTTGATTCCATAGTGATCGACGAAATATCGATGGTCCGGGCCGACCTGCTGGACTGTGTCGACCAGTTTTTGAGGATCAACGGTAAAGCGCCCGGGAGGCCTTTTGGGGGCATACAGATGATCTTCATCGGAGACCTCTACCAGATCCCGCCCGTGGTGGTCGGCCATGAACGGTCTTTGTTTGATCAGTACTACGACAGCGAGTATTTTTTCGATGCCGTGGTTTATTCTGAAATTGAGGTTGAGCACCTGGAGCTTGAAAAAATATACCGCCAGACGGACCGGGACTTTATCGATCTTTTAAATAAAATCCGTAATAAAACCGCAACCGATCAAGATATTGAGGTGCTCAATAACCGGCTGGCAGGTGAGGATGATAAGCTGCCCGAAGATGTCATTTACCTGACCACAACCAACGCCATGGCCGAAGAAAGGAACCGGGCCGAACTGCAGAAACTGGGGGGCGAGTCCTATTATTTTGAAGCTGAAATCAAAGGCGAAATTGACCGGAAAAGCTATCCGGCCGAAGAAGTCCTGGAAATAAAGCAAGGGTCCCAGGTCATGCTGCTTAACAATGACCCCGAGGGGCGCTGGATTAACGGGACCATCGGCACGGTGGAAGAAATTGAAGATGAAAAGCTGGAGGTAAGGTTAAATGACGGCTCCGTAGGAGCGGTCAGGCCCGTTAAATGGGATGTCTTTCGTTTTTACTGGGATGAAAAGGCCCGCTCGGTTGCAGCCGACCAGGTGGGATCTTTTAAGCAGTATCCCCTGAAACTGGCCTGGTCCATTACCATCCACAAGAGTCAGGGCAAGACCTTTGATAAGGTGGTGATCGACCTGGGCAGAGGGGCTTTTGCCTCCGGCCAGTTCTACGTGGCCCTGTCGCGCTGCCGGAGTTTTGAGGGCATATTCCTGAAAAAAAAGGTCCGGGAGTCTGACATCCGCATTGATTTCAGGGTGGTTAAATTCATTACCGGCCGGCAGTATGAGCTTTCGGAAGAAAAGCTGCCTTTAGATGATAAGGTTGATATTATCAAGGAGGCCGTCGAAAACCGCTCCGAGCTGGAGATCGTATACCTTAAAACCACAGATGAAAAGACCAGGCGGGTAATTATTCCCGAGAGCGTGGGCAGCCTGGAATACAAAGGAAAAAATTATCTCGGTATGAGGGCGTTCTGTTTAAAGAGAAACGAAGTGAGAAATTTTCGGGTGGACCGGATCCTGGAAATAAAAAAAGGCGACACTGTATACCAGGTGCGAAGTAATAAGAACGGCCCCGAAAACCCCCCTGCTTTTACGGGGATTGGCGGCTGTATTGATGTGGAAACAACGGGCCTTTATCCCCGTTTTGATGAGGTTGTTGAGCTGGCCCTGGTCCTTTTTAGATATGACCGGCAGGGGATTACCGAGATTGTTGACTGTTACAGCGGCTTAAGAGAACCAAATGTTGAAATCAGCGCCGGGGCCTACAGGGTCCATGGGCTGGCAAAAGAAGATCTGGTGGGAGAGCGCCTGGACCTGGAGAAAGTAAAGGATATGATCGAGCGGGCCGATTTCCTGGTTGCCCACAACGCCTCTTTTGACCGGGGCTTCGTTTCTAAAATTATTCCTTCTGCCGGGCGGAAACGCTGGTACTGTTCCATGTCCGGGATAAGATGGGGTGGCGGGCGCAGTCTGCAGGAGCTGCTGTCCCGGCATGGCCAAAGTCCGGATCAGGCGCACCGGGCCCTGGCCGATGTGGAAGGGGTGCTCTCACTGCTGGCCCGAAAAAATGGAAATGGTGAAAGTTACTTTGCCGAGATGCTCAAAAGTAAACCGGCCTTTTAGATCAAATGTTGCTCTTTTTGCTCTTTGACGGCCAGAAGGCCCTAATAACGGTCCTGTTTACGTGGTAAGCAGATCCATCAAATTTAAGGGCCGAAGGGAGGGTCAAAAATCAACCAGTTTGATTTCTTCCAATACGAGCGCTGCACCCTCTGCGGGGAATGCCTCTACCGCTGCCGGTACCTGAACCTGGGTAGAGAAGAAGCGGTGTTGGAAAAAAAGAAGCTCTTGGAAGGGGAAAAATCCCGGGTTTTAGACCAGTGTATTAGCTGTTACGCCTGCAATGCGTTCTGCCCCCATGACTGCCATCCCTACGAATTGATCCTTTTTAAACGGTTTAACAGGTACCGGGAAAAAGGGCTGCCCTTAAGAGCTGAGTATTTAATGCCTTCCTCAGAATCCAACTTCAGGACGGACCTGGTCCCTAAAATGAGCGGGCGGGAGCGGGAATTAATTAATAAGTGGCAGGAAACGCCGCCCGAAGGAGAACTGGTTTTATACCCCGGATGCAACATTTTAGCCCTGCCCCACCTCCTGGATGCTTCGTTTATGGAAGGGATCACTATTGCCGGGGGCTGGGAGCTCTGCTGTGGTGAGATGTATTTTAGAATGGGCCTGCTTGATGAAGTTAAGCGAAGGGCCGGTAAGTTGACGGAATACTACCGGGATAAAAAGATCGGGACCATGCTTTTTAGCTGCACCGCCTGCCTGAATATGTTTGCCAACGTCCTGCCCCATCAGTTTGGGGCCCGCTTTAAATTCGAGACCAAATACCTGGGGACTTATTTGCTGGAGCAGGTTGAGGCCGGAAGGATTCGCCTGGAGACAAAGATCGATAAAACGGTCACTGTTCACGATTCCTGCCATGCCCGGATCTTGGGGGCGGATGTGATGGATGACTCCCGGCGCCTCCTGGAGAAAGGAGGAGCCAGGATCGTGGAAATGGAGTTAAACAGGGAAGAGGGGCTTTGCTGCGGGGCGGCGGCCGGTGGAAAGAGATATAATCCCTTCGACATATTATTTGCTTCGGCCAGGGCTTTAAAAGAAGGGAGAAAGGCCGGAACAGAAGAGATTGCCCTCTACTGCGGCGGCTGTCAGCTGGCTTTTAGCCTGTGCGGCCTGATCATTCCTTCCCGGCCGCCTGTCCGCCATATGCTGGAATATGTGAAGGTGGCATGCGGCGAAGAGGGCTCCAGCCCGGCGAGAACAAGGGCGGCTGAAATGCTGTTCAATATACTGGCTAAATTATTCCCCACATATTTATCGTCCAGGCGGTTTTGGATCGCGGATCAGTCCGGCTGATCCCTGTTAGCCAAAGCAGGAATTGGCTGATTTATAGAGAATATTTAAAGAATTATTACAAGAAAGAAGGTGCATTAATGAAGTACGGAGCCAGGAACCAGGTTAAAGGCAAGGTAAAGTCTATCAAGGAAGGCAATATTATGTCAGAAGTATTGGTAGAGCTGCCGGGTGGAGGAGAGATGACCTCGGTGATGACCCTAAATTCGCTCCGGGATCTGGATCTCAAGGTGGGCGATGAGGTAAAAGTAGTGGCCAAAGCAGTGAATGTCTTACTGGTTAAAGAATAAAGGCTATAATATAAAACGACATCAAAGCGGGCCCAGGCAATTGAGGTTAAGGTTGAACTGCATTACATAGGGGAAACGAGTGGAGAACGGTTGATACGGCTTCCCAGAGGAGTAGGAACGATTTGAAGTAATGAGTTAAATAAGCTAAATTACGATCACTGTGTTATAATCGTTAACAAATTTAAAAAATATCCCAGTTTAGGCAGAGAAAGGTTATCATTATGATGCGCAGCTTGTTCCGAACCCTTTATAACACTTCTACTTATTATCTATGCGGCTCCGCTTTAGTTATTATTGCAGTGCTTGGTTTGTTCCATTACTGGAACAGCCAGGTGTATGTAGTCTCAGTCGACCAGCTTGAAGTGGGCGTCGTGGAAGATGCCCGGGAAGTAGAGGGGTTAATTGAAGATCTGATCGAAGAATACAGTGATTTTTACGGCATGGACCTGGAGTTCGCCGCAGAAGTAAGCTTGATTAAAGACAGGCGGCCGAACTGTGAGCCGGAACCGGAAGCGGTGCAGGAGCGGATCAGAGAGCAGGCCTCCTTTATGACCGAAGCTTTAATGATTACGGTTGACGGCAAACCCTTCGTCCCGGTGGCCTGTGAAGAGGACCTTGATCAGGTGCTTGAATCGCTTAAAGAAGAATACGCTGCCGCAACCGGGGGCGATTCCACAAAAATAATCGAGTTTAGCGTCTTAGAAGATCTTGCACTAGAAGAGATCATTGTCGATCCTGACTACGTTTTTACCCCTTCAGAGGTTTTTCCCCTGCTTAAAGCAGGAGGCGATGATAATCTTTTAATGGCAGATGCAAGTTCTGCAAGAAAGACCCAGGATTTTATGCACCACCCTACTATAACCGAGTATGAATACAACCTAATTTCCCCACCCGAAAATTCGGCCGCAACAGGTTTAAATCCTGAAAGGGAAAAACCTGGGGTCGGAGAAGTCACGGTCAGCGTAAAAGTAGTAGAAGAGGTTACCGAAGTTGAATCAATACCATTTTCAACTGAGTATGATTATGATGATAATTTGCTGATATCAGAAATAGAGGTTAAAGAGCCCGGCCGTGAAGGACAAAAAGAGATTATTTACCAGGTGGAACGGAAAAACGGGGTGGAAGTAGATCGTAAAGTAATAAGTGAGGAAGTTATTCAGGAACCAGAACCCAGGGTGGAGATTAAGGGCCGCAAAGAACTTCCTTCAACCGGCAGCGGGCGGTTTATATGGCCTGTGCGGGGCAAAGGGACCGTTTATAACGGTTTTAGCTCCCGGCATACGGGCATCGACATACATATCGACCACGGCACCTATGTCCTGGCCGCTGCCGACGGTGTGGTGACTTATGACGGTTACGGAAATACCCAGGGCAAATACCTGATCATCCAGCACGGCGAATACTGGACCTTGTATTTGCATAACAGTGAGCACCTGGTATCTAAGGGGGCCCGGGTTTCCAGGGGGCAGCCCATCGCCAGGGTCGGAGCCACCGGGCGCGCTTTTGGGCCGCATTTGCACTTTGAAGTGCGGATCGATGACGGTTCGCGGGAATGGAACTCCTACTACCAGCACCGGCCTGTTGATCCCCAGCAGTTTTTTAACCGCTGATTACCCTAGCAGTCGCTTTTATCCCGGTTGAGAGAATATAAATGGCAGGTATCATTGAGCTTAATTTGAAAATATTCCGGATGTTTAGGTTGAGGAGGGGGCAAGGATGTCGTGGAAAACAGCCAAACGGCTTTGGGATGCCAATCAGGATCTTGCTGAAGCCTGTCTGAACCATCCTTTTGTCCAGGGTATTGCCAGTGGAGACCTGTCCCGGGAGAGCTTCATCTTCTATGTGGGGCAGGATGCCTATTTTCTGGAGTCTTTTGCCCGGGCTTATGCCCTGGCCCTGGCCAAGGCCCGGGACGGAGCTTCCCTCTATGCTTTTCGCGATCAACTCGATGGAGTCTTAGATGAGCTGCGCCTGCATCAAGGCTATGCCAAAAGGTGGGGCATCGAACTGGACCCGGCACCGGCTTCGGCTACCCGGGCTTACACCGATTTTCTGCTAAGGGTGGCCTGGAGTGAACCGGTTGAGTGTATCATGGCGGCGATGATGCCCTGCATGCGCCTTTATTCGTACCTTGGCCGGCAGCTCGCCCCGGAGCTTAACCCGGACAGCCCCTACCGGGAATGGGTGGACACCTACTCGGCGGATGATTTTGACCTGTTGGCCGGAAAGTTAGAGGAGTTGTACAACGACCATTTAGGCCATGATCACCCCTCCACCCGGGCTGAAATTTATTACCGCACCGCCATGGAGCTGGAACTGGCCTTCTTCCAGCAGGCGTACGAACACCCGGCGCAGCAATAAGTTTAAAAATTTAATTTATGATCCCTGGCAGTTGGGCAATCTTCCTTTAAAAAATAAATCAAGGTGGGCTGAGGTGTATTTTGAAAAGGGGAAAAGATGATTTTAAGTTAATTGAATCCGCCAAAGATGAAGATGTGTATATTATCAGTAAAAGCCTGAAAGAAAAATGGTTTAATTACTTGTGGCAAAGCGTTGCGGCCGGAGCCATAACTTTTGTAATGCTGTATGTGTTCTCAGAATTAATTGCTATAATTATTTTAGCCGGGGTTGGATCTACCTTCTTTACCATCTTTGCCCTGCCCAAACTTAGAACGGCCAGCAATCGCAATATTATTGGTTCATATTTAATATGTATTACTGTAGGCCTGTTTTGCACCTATATTCAGCTGCCCGGCGTGAGCGGAGGGGTGGCCATAGGCGTGGCTACTCTGCTCATGGTTATTACCGATACCGAACATCCGCCCGCCGCAGGAGTGGCCCTTGGTCTTTCCATGATGCCGAGCATAGACGATGCTTACAGCGGTTCAATTTTCGCTTTTACCGGCGCCTTGGTCGCGGTGATCTTGAGAAGCTTACTGGCGCCCTGGCTGGAAGATTTGGTCTAAAGACAAAAGCGGTTTTGTGAGAAGCAGGAATTGGGCATGACAGGCCGGGTGAAAGATATGGGCCTGAAAAGGGCCCCGGTTAAAGATATAAGCCGGCATTTTAGCCGGCTTATAATATTAAGTTAGTTTTCGGTTTGGAGTGAATCGGTGCTTAAAGTTTTATTACGTTGGTAGCCTGCGGGCCCCGATCTGCTTCGACGACTTCGAATTCGACCTGCTGGCCTTCATCTAAGGTTTTAAACCCTTCTTCCTGGATTGCTGAATAGTGGACAAATACATCGTTGCCGTCTTCTTTCTCGATAAAACCGTACCCTTTTTCAGGGTTAAACCATTTGACACTGCCTTGCATTCAAAAAAACCTCCTAATTTTGCCCCCCAGGGGCGTTATATGGTAAACAATACCATAAAGGTGGTGAAGAAGCAAGGCATGAAAAAAATTTAGGGATTATGCCATCAGATATTCCCGTCAGCGAGTAGTGGATGTGGGAAGTTTAAATCCTGCCAACCAGTGCAGTATAGAAACCGCAGGCCTCGATTATTTGGTCCACCGGGCAGTTTTCATTGGTGCTGTGAGCCAGTTTGTAAACTCCCGGACCAAATCCAATTACCGGGATGCCCATACTGACCGGTGTTACGGCATTGGTGCTGAAATCCCAGTAATCGTATTTTGGGTCCCGGCCGAAGAACTTGCGGTATGAAGCGGCGCCTGCTGCGGTTAGGTCATGATCCAGGCCGATTTTCCAGGCCGGATGGAAGGGATCATAAGATATATCCAAGCCGGTCCAGCTTTTCCGGTGCAGGGTGCATATTTCCCATGTGGCATTCTTGCCTGCTATAAGTTGATCCATTTCAGACTCGATCATCTCTTTTGTTTCTCCGGGTACCGTTCTCCTGTCCAGGTAAGCTTCGCATTGATAGGGCACGGCATTTAAAGAAACACTGCGGGATGAAATACCGGACATGACCAGGGTCCCTTTGAGGCCTTCCTTTTTGTGCAGTTCCAGATTGGCCCTCTCGACGCGCTGGATAATTTCTGTTATTTCATAAATGGCATTAAGGCCTTTTTCCGGGGCTGAACCGTGCGCTGATCTACCCGCGGTTGTAATGGTTACCTGGGCTTTGCCTTTGTGGCCGGTAACGATCTTGTTGCCGGATGGTTCGCAGGTGACAAAAAAGTCCGGCCTGATCGCCAGTTCTTTAAACAGGTGCTTCAGGTTTTCGCCGTCGCAGTCTTCTTCCAGCACGGTCCCGGAAACGTAAATTGTTTTTCCGGCAGCCAGCCCCAGTTTTTTTGCCAGGGCCCCGGCATAGATTGAAGCGGCAGCGGCAGATTTCATATCTACAGAACCCCGGCCGTAAAGTTTTCCATCAACAATTTCCCCGCTGAAGGGGGGGTACTCCCATTTTTCATAGTCTTTTACTTCAACCGTATCGAGGTGAGAATCAAACATGATCTTTTTTTCCCCGCTGCCAATTCTGCCCACCACATTGCCCATGGCATCAATGGTTATTTCATCGTAGCCAAGTTCTCCCATCTTTTTTGCTGTATAACTGACTGCTTCTTCTTCCTGTCCCGAATAACTTTTTATCCTGACCAGGTCCCGGGCAAGGGTGACCAGGCTTTTTTTGATCCCGGCCAGTGCTTCTTTAATTTGTTTTTCCATACCCACTGTCCTCTCCTTACCGCGGTTATTTTAACTTTTAAATCATATCATGAATCGCATGGCGGTTGGTCATAAAAGAAATAATTGATGGCGCTTGAATGAATTTCCTTCTTTGAAGGGAAAACTCGTTCTTTATAGAAGCGGCCCGGGCCGTAATTAAAAAAAGAACCAGGGTTAATGGTTCCCCTGGCTTTCTTTGAAGTGCATTTAGAGGCGGACAGCTCTATTTTTTATAAAGATGAATTTTTATTTTAAAACAGATCATGCCACTCCGGCAGCGCCGCCTCACCGGGTTGTAAATTGTCCATCGAAAAGGTTTCGATGATTTCGGCCTTGCCTTCAACGACCATGTCTTCGTATAGATAACCATGCGACCACTGGCTGCTGATATCGATATAGCGCCTGGTAGTGCCGCCTGTAGTGCTGGCCGACTGTTCGATATAAAAGTAATCGCCCACATAGTCTTCGCCTTTAACCACTTCAAGGTAACCGTCCTGGTCTGTTTTAATCCCGTAGGCATCTTTTCTGACTTGATCGGTAGTCCCGGCTTCGACCCGCTCATCGTACGGACCGTGGGCCGCTTCGAAATTCTGGCTGAGGCTGCCTGTTTCACCGGGTTCTGCTTCAACCTGGACGGCCCAGATCTGATCGCTTACCGCTTCCATTTTCCCTTCATGGAGGTTGACCGATGAACCAACCGTAAATCCGGTTGCAAAAAAGGCGCTGCAAAATATGGCAACTACAAGCAGGGCCACTCTTTTTTGTCCTCTCATATCACTCAGGTCTCCTTATCCTTAGGCTTTTCCTGCTGTTATAGATACCTGGCTTTTTACTACACCTTGACCCTAACATAGGCCAGGTTATTATGTCAATTTCAATCATCACCAATTATCAGGGCCGCAGCCCTGGAAGCGGCCCCTAAGGCAGGAAATCAAATGATTGCACACTCCAGGCAAAAGGGGCAGTTTAAACTTAGGGCCGGTTTCAGATCAGTTTGCCACCGGGTGCTTTAGAATATAAAATGAAGGCAGCTAAAAAGCTTCAGCCCGTAATTAATAAAGAAGCAGTTTTAACCAGCGCCAACAAGTTAGTAGAGGAGCGGCCGGCAAGCAGTTTTAAGTTTGTAAGTTTAGAGCTTGTAAGTAATGGTGAAATAATGTCGAAAAAGCTGGACCGGGAAAATGCCTCCCCGGCCGAAGCCATAAAAATTTAAACTTGAGCAAAGATGGTGACTAATGGTGTATACTGATATTTTTAAGCTGGAACAAAAGGTCGCAATCATAAGCGGAGGGGCCGGGGGCCTGGGACGGGAGGCTGCCTGCGGCCTGGCGGAGTTTGGCGCTAAGGTTATTGTGGCCGATCAGGATCATGACAGCCTTAAAGCAGTTGAAAAACAGTTCCTGGAATCCGGGCTTGAAGTATTAACTATGGAGGTAGATGTTACGGACTGCCGCAGTGTGGAAAATGTGGCCCAAAAAACGCTGGAAAGGTTCGGCAGGATCGATATTTTGATCAATGCGGCCGGGATCAATATGCGCAAGCCGGTCCTGGAGCTCGAGGAGAGTGAATGGGATCAAACGCTCGATATAAATTTAAAAGGGACTTTTATTTGCAGTAAAATAATCGGGTCAGCCATGGTTAAACAAAAGCAGGGTAAAATCGTTAATATGGGTTCTGTATCTTCGCTGCTTGGGCACCCGGAGCACTCGGCTTACGCGGCCAGTAAGGGGGGAGTGCTCCTTTTTACCAGGGTTTTAGCCATGGAGTGGGCTCCTTATAATGTTAATGTCAATGCGATCGGGCCGGCATACATTAAAACAGCTTTGACCGAAGATTACCTGTCCGGGGAGGGCCACTATGATAAGATTGTGCAGTCCATTCCCATGAGAAGATTAGGGACGCCCGGCGATGTGGTAGGCGCGGTTTTGTACCTCTCTTCCAAGGCCTCTGATTTTGTTACCGGGACCATCTTGATGGTGGATGGCGGCAGAACGGCCGATTAAACTTTTCCCGCCGGGGATCAAGAAAATGAAAAAGGCTAGGGATAGGTAAGGATTTCTGTTTTCCCGGCCCGGCCCCGGTGTTCGATCCGGAATGCATAAGTGATCAGATCGGCGCAAAGCGTTGCCCGGTGGCCGCCGTTATTCCAGGTCAGTTTAAGGCGGTGGGGTTCAGGTGTTCTGTCCAGCTCCAGGCGGCCCTTGAAAGCCGGAGCGGTGCTGCGGAGCCTGATCATATCGAGCTGATCTAAGACGACGGGAAGCTTTAGAGCGTTTTCAACTTCCTCAATAGTGAGGTTGGTGCGGTTTATTTCTTTGTGCCCGGCCGCCCCGCACCGGTCGGCGGCCTCATAGTTGTTTTTTCCGGCAAAGAGATCCAGGTACCAAACCTGGGGGGTGCCCGGCATAAACAGCTGGATAGCCCGGGCCAGGCGCAGTTTACGTTCGTCTTCGCCCAAAGCGCTGAAGAAGGTGGCGTTGACCTGGTAGTAGGATATTTTTTTACCGTCGGGGCCGTAAAGGTTTTTGATCCGCCCCCCCCGGCCGACAATGCGCTCGATCGTTGTATCGATCCGGTCATCGCTCAGCAGTCCGGGCCGGTAGAACCCGCCGATTTCTTTACCCTTCAAGTCCAGGACCGGAATGCCGTCGTGGCAGCCCAGCATGTTAATGGTCCGGTAGCCTTTATCCAAGATTTCGCCGATCCAGGTCAGCAGGGGCTGGTTTGTGCCGTATTCCAGGGCGTCTAAAACCAGGCCGGGCAAGAAAAAATCGTAGAAGGGGTAGCCTTTTTCGGCGATCTCCTGGTGCAGGCCGCTGCCGTATTCGGCATGGATCTCAGGCACGACTAACAGATCATGTTTCTGGGCCATCGATTGAAGGCGGTCCAGGTACTCCCAGGTGCCGGGGCGGTTGAAAAAATTTGGCCGGCCCGGTTCTTTGTGCAGGTAGGCGAAGGCATCGAGGCGCACCACACCGGCGCCGTAACGGCACAGCTTGCGAAGGGTTTGATCATAAAAGGCCCACACCTTTTCCGAGCGGGCGTTTAGATCAATCTGGCCCCGGTAGGCAGCTTTCTGTTCGACAGCGGTCAGGATCTGTTCCCGCCAGGCCCGGTAAAGGCCCAGGTCAATTTGATCGGGGTGCGCGCCCCGGGACAGGGCCCGGTTGATCAGCTCCGCTATTTCCCTGCGCCCGGCCGAAGACAGGCCTTCCAGGGCCCGGAAGTCTTCGGGGCCGGTTTTGGCGTAGTTGATTTCCCGGTAAAAAGTGTTCCAGAAGAATCGCTTCGAGCCGTCAGGAAAGCGAACTTTCAGTACCGGCAGGCCCGGTTTGCGCATGAACAACTGATCCAGGTATTCGGGATCCGGTATGATGCAGCCATCATTATCGATAGTGCCGCGACCGTTCCAGAACTGGTTCCAGTCGATAAAAAAATCGCTGTATGCGGAGCTGCGGCCTTTATTAATCAGGTCCTGAAACGGGGGCGAATTGACGGAAAGGTGGTTTAAGACCAGGTCCAGTTTAAGGTCCATTTCCATGGCCTGCAGCCTCTGCAGGTCAGCGGGGGCAACCAAATCCCGGTTCAGGTTATAATCGATGATCGAAAAGCCCCGGTCCAGATCGCTGTTAAAAAAAGTGGGCAGGATGTAGAAGAGGGAGAAAGTATCCTTTAACTGCGGGTTTTCAAACATCTTTACGGCCCCGGCCAGGCAGGAGCCGATGCTGTCCGGGTAAGCATTGAATATTACTCCGCCCGGGAGCTGGTTTTTTTGCCGAACGGGACCGGTAGGCATTTGAAGAGGACCTCTTCCCTTGAGCTATATTAAAAATTTTGATGGCGCCGGATTCGGATCCCGGGGGTTTCCAGGAACTTATCTAAGCGCCGCCTGTTTAGGGACTGCCGGTTATTCAGGCTGGTGGGTATTCCTTTCATCTTGCGGGGCGGGTATAACCAGATCGGCCAGCTTTTTGTGGGCCGCTATGATCTCGTGCTCGATGAAAAGGACTTTTTCCAGGTATTTTGATTGCGGCTCCCGGGATCGATCCAGGCGTGAATTTTTGGTCTGCCTGTAGTTGCGATCGATAAAAGCCCGGAAATCGGCATTTTTTAGGGTAGTGGTGTAGGTGCCCTCCACGACGATGACCCTGATCCCACCGGTCGGGACGGTTTCTTCGCCGATGCTGTCCAGGTCGTAGTTGACCAGGGGTTTGGTGATCGCCTTTTGGTCTCCTGTTTTTATTTCTTCAATATTTTTTTCGATTAAATCCAGCTTTACTTCCCAGGGGCCGACCCGGTTGATGTCTTCCAGCCTTTTTTGATGGTTTGTTTTGGGCGGGTAGGCAAAATAGTCATCCTGCTGCAGGATTATGGCCCTGTATCCGGCCTGGTTGCAGAGATCGGCCAGGACCCTGGCCGTTTCGGATTTACCGCAGCCTGATTCGCCGGCAACGCTAACGGCAAGGGGATGGGCGGTCTGTTTCAACTTTTCTTCCAGAGCCTCATATATGGCCGCAGCGGCCTTGCGGTGGTAATCCTTTATGACCAGTTTGTCTCCAATCATCTCTGCACCTCGCTGGTTTAAATTATTGCTACGTTTAAAATGCCCCTGGGTCCGGCCGTCCCGCTTCGGGAAACCGGTTTCTTTTTTAGCAAAGGGTAGAATTCGCCTTTTTCTGCGGAAATCCTTTTAAAACGATAAAAACCGGGCTTATAAATTTTTGCAGGTTAAAATTGGAGCGGGGCCGGCCCTGGAGTTTTTAAAGAAGGTCCAGGCCGTGACATCCCCTGGAGGGTAGGAAATGAGAGCGAAGCGGTATCTGTAATATCAGGGAGCTCAGAATTTTAATTCTAAACCGGGGCCGCTGTTTTATAGTTCCCGGAGATGTTCTTTCAAAAAGAAATCAGCTTTTTCGATCATTTCCAGGTAGGTCCGGCTCAAACCGGCCCTGTTTTGAGGGGAATGCTCCAGGAAAAAGGAAAAGATGCGCAGTTCGGTTTGGAAAACTGCCTTTAAAATAGCGGTTACTTTTTCCCGGCGCTTTAGGGCTTTAGTCTTTCCGCCGTAAAAATCTTCCTGCTCGTTAAAGCCGAAGTCATCTACCAGTAAGATCTGCTTATAAAGGCCGGTGCCGAGGAAATTTTTCAGGATTTCCCAGAATTCCCGGGTCGACTTGAGACAGCCCAGATCGGCGGAATTGACGACAAAGAACTTTTCCTGCCTCAAGGCCTGATCCAGGGGGGCGGCCTTGAGATCGATCTTGTGGAGTTCATTAATGATATGTTCCGTGGCCTCGGCATAGTGATCGGTGGCGATGACAGTGTCCGTATCCCTGCGGAGACTCAGGAATTTAAAGGCCGGTTCCCAGCGCGGATCAATCAGGGAGTAAGAGAAATAGGCGTTGACAAAATGAGAAACCGCCTGCCGGATCACGGCCGGGCCCGGGCTGTTTTGGTTCGGTTCCAGGTATTGCTCGAGTCGATCGGTTAAAACTTCCACGTATCCTCTGGCAGTGGTGCTGCCCTCTTCCCAGGTGGGCTCCACCAGTTCTTTCCAGAACGTTTCAGGTTTTTCCAGGCCCAGTCCGGCCAGGCCGCTGTTTTTTAAGGCCCGGCGGATCGTTTTATCTTTAGCGAATAAAACGGCGCCGAGGCTCAGGGTTCCGGAAAAATCAAAGATTACCAGGGTGCTGCGCTCAATATTTCCGGGACTGTCATCCCTGCTGCTATTTTTCATGACGCACCTCTCTTATTTCCCGGACCCAGCCCGCTGCGGTTTTGTATTTACAAGTTCTTGTCCCGGGTTTCTTTGATAAGCAAGCTTAGGTTTCTGGCTGTTGCTTCGGGATCGGGGGCAGAACAGAGGGCTGATACTACGGCGATGCCATCCGCCCCGGACCGGACCACCCCGGCAATATTGGTTTCGTTAAGCCCGCCGATGGCGACCAGGTTGTGGCGGGAATTTTTCCGCACCCAGGCCAGGCCGGAAAGCCCCCAGCTGCCCCTGGTGTCGGTCTTGGTCGGGGTTTCAAATATTGGGCTTACGCCCAGGTAATCGGCATCATAACCTTCAGCTTCAAGGACCTGGCTTTCATTTTCGACGGAAAGCCCGATAATGGCTTCCGGCCCGAGCAGCTCCCTGGCCATTTCATAAGGCATGTCTTCCTGCCCGACATGGACGCCCTCTGCCCTGACGGCCATGGCCACGTCAAGGCGGTCATTTATGATCAGGGGGACATTATGGGGGGCCAGGATTTCTTTAATCCGGAAGGCTTCGTCGACAAAATCGCGGGTGGGAAGATCTTTTTCCCGGAGCTGGACCATGGTAACGCCCCCCCGGACGCACTGGAGGACCACTTCTTCCAGGGGCCTTCCCAGGCACAGATCCCGGTCCGTAACCAGATAGAGGCCGCTTATTTTCATTATTCCACCCTCAGCTTTCCTCTCAAATCTTCAAAGGTCAGGTTGTAGAGGGCGTCCAGAAAGGCAACCTGGAAGCTGCCCGGCCCCCGGCAAAAATCAGACTCGGCGGCCAGCTCGCCGGCGACGCCCATGGTGGCCATGGCCCCGGCCGTGGCCTTAAGCGGGGAGGGATTAACAGCGGCAAAAGCAGCGCACAGCACCGATGCGGTGCAGCCCAGGGCGGTCACTTTTGGCATCAGATGGTGGCCGTTGTGGATTTTGATCATGTTTTCGCCGTCGAGAACGTAGTCGACGGCGCCGCTGACGCAGACGGTAGAACCGTAACTATCCACCAGGCGTTTGGCGGAGTGCAGGGCCGATTCCGAGGATTCGGTGCTGTCCACCCCCCGCGTGGTTGCGGCTGATAAGGCGGCAGCATTAATTTCAGAAGCGTTGCCCCTGATGATCGTCGGCGGCCCCGAAGGGAAAAGGACATAGATAGCGTTATTGCGCAGGCCTGTTGCGCCGGCCCCGACCGGGTCAAATACAATGGGAATCTCGGAAGCTCTTGCTTTCTCAATGGCCAGTTTCATGGCCCTGATCCAGGGGTCGCTTAAAGTACCGATGTTTACGACCAGGGCCCCGGCAATATCAAGCATGTCTTCCACTTCGTTTTCGGCATGAGCCATGACAGGCGATGCACCCAGGGCCAGCAGGGCATTGGCGGTGTTGTTCATGGCCACGTAATTGGTAATGCTGTGCACCAGGGGAACCTTTTCCCTGATCGCAGAAATATCCTGCCAGATGTTTTCTGAAGTAATCATGGTTTAAGTTTTTTCCTCCTTAGTTTTAAGGTTATTTTTAAAAGAGGCCTGTCCGGGGCAGCCAGAGAGGGCGGTGGATCGTAAAAACCACCCGACCGGGGTGGTTTTTCTGCCGCCTCTTCCCTCCGCCGGCATTATCCGGATCAGGTCTACCGGTCACTCCCACAGCAACAAGGGAGTATCTCAGCCTGGTTTATCCAAGCTCCCGCGTATGCACTAATGCTATTCAATATGCTAAGGTATTTTCTAAGAAAAGTCAACCTGCAGGCGGAAATAAACGGCTCATTTATGTCCAGCTCCTTGCTTGTTTTATACTATTTTAAACAGGCAGGTGCTGCCCGGTAAAGAAAAACAGCGTGCTTTCTTGTTGACAGCTGCCCTAATTTTTCAGGGTCCGGGTGAAGGGGTTGGCTTGACAGATCGCGAACAATTTTACTGTGGTGGTAAATCTTCATGCAATCATCACGGAAATGTTTTTAACCAGGCGGAGGTGGTAGGTTTTGAAAGAAAAGCAGGCAGATAGTGAAGTCCAGCCGTTTAGCAAGCGCGGCAACGGGAATGAAGAAAAGTTTTCCTACGCAAAAATCTGGTGGATCGGTTTTGGCTTCCTGGGAGTCCAGCTGGCCTTTACCACTTACAACGCTTTCCTGCCCCTGATGTACCGGGCCTTCATCGAATCAAGAGCTTTAATCGGGCTCTTGATGGGGACCGACAACCTGATCGGGCTGTTATTGATCCCCGTAGTGGGGGCCTGGTCCGACCGGGTCAACTCTCCTCTGGGCCGCAGGCTGCCTTTTGTCCTGGTGGCGCTGCCGGTGGCGGCGCTGACCTTTTTAGCCATTCCATTTGCATCGGCTATGCTCTGGGCCCTGATTCTAACTGAAATCTTATTTACCACGGCCATGCACTCTTACCGCGGGCCGGTTATCTCCCTGATGCCCGACCATACCCCCCCGGAGAAACGTTCCGCCGCCAACGGCATTATCAACCTGATGGGCGGAGTCGGGACATTAATCGCTTTCGGCGGCCTGTCCCTGATTTATGATATCGACCCGCGCCTGACCTTCGGGATCGGAGCCGTGATCCTGCTCTTAACCCTGGTCATTGTCTTTAAAAAGGCCGACCGCCACCCACCCTATATTGACAACTCGCCGGTGGAGTCCAAAAATCCGATCAGGGAAGCGGCCAGGGGGATCCGGGTTTTATTCCGGCCCGCTTACCTGGGCCAACTTTTAGTCCTGGCGGCGATGCTTTCTTACTTTATCGGTTTTGCCGGCCTCGATGCCATGTTCCCCATTTACGGGGTGGAAACATTGGGCTTAACCGAAGGCCGGGCCGCCTTCATCCTGACTGCTTTTGCCGGCTCCTTCCTTATATTTGCCCTGCTGGCCGGCTGGATTGGGACCCGCATGGGCAAGGTGCCGACAATGCTGCTGGGGTTGGCCATTGTGCCGGTATTGTTTCTCGGCGCTATCCCGGTCCGCGATCCGCTTATAATTAGCGCCATTTTTGTGGTGGCCGGTTTTGCCTGGGCCCTGGTCAACGTGCAGGCCATGCCCCTGATCGCCGACTTGGGGGGGCGGGACCGGGTGGGCTTCTATATCGGCCTCTACTACATTTTCACCATGTTCGGCCAGATGATCGGGCCCTTTGTGCTCGGTTCGGCCATGGACCTGATGGGCAATCACGGCATGTTCGTGGCCGGGGCCGTGGTTTACGCGCTCGGGTTTGTGCTTCTGCGGGCCGGTTATAAAAGGCTCGGAGCCGATCCGGAAGAGCTGGCCCGCACCAGCCAGCTTGATCAGTTCGAGGCTGAAGCGGAAGAAGCTGCCGGGAGCTCTTAGGGGAGGATTTTTTTTAGTTCCTGCGGGAAGTCGGTAATAATGGCTTCAACACCCTCTGTAACTAAGTAGTCCATCTGCTCAGGGTCGTTTACCGTCCAGGGGTAAAGGGGGATCCGGTGGGACTTGAAACCGGCCAGGGTTTCAGGATCCTGCAGGTAAAAAAAGAGGGGATGGGCCGAATAGCAGTCCAGGGACCGGGTATAGCGCCAGGGTGTTTCGATTTCCTCACTATAGATTATGCCGGTGCGGACGGCAGGGTTCAACCGGCGGCAGGTGAGAAGGCTGTCCGGGTTGAAAGAAGAGATGATAACCCGTTCCTTGAGGTTGTGGTTTAAGATTTGTTCCAGGACGGCCTCTTCCAGGCCGGGGTAGGCCACAAAACTGTTCTTTAATTCTATGTCGAAAAGCGGGCAGCTGTCCTTATAGGCGCTGAGGACCTCCTTTAGGGTGGGCACTGCTGCGCCTTTGAAATCAGAAGCAAACCATGACCCGGCGTCCAGGGTTTTTAGTTGGGCCAGGCTCAGGTCTTTAACCAGGCCCCGGCCGGTGGTGGTGCGCTCCACTCTTTCGTCATGAATTACCACCGGGATTTGATCTTTGCTCAACTGGACATCGAACTCGAGGCCATCGGCCCCGATCTCCAGCGCCCGGTCAAAAGCGGCAAAGGTGTTTTCGGGGGCCAGGGAAGAAGCGCCGCGGTGGGCGATATTGAGGGAGCGGTTTTTGGGACTGCGAATAACGATCAACTCCCGTGGGCGGTCTCTTACAAAAAACGGGCCGGTGCCCTCGCCGTAATTATACTAGAGCCCATCAAATAAGCAAGATAAAATTTATTCTGGTTGGTGGCGTAATGAAAGATTTGGGAGCGGTTAATAACTTTTTGCTCGACCTGGACGGGACCATTTATTTGGGAGACAGGCTGATTGAAGGCGCACTCGATTTTTTAAAGGTCCTGGAGAAGCAGGGCAAAAAGGCCCTCTTTTTGACCAACAACAGTTCAAAGGACAGGTTCAGCTACCGGGATAAACTGCAGCAAATGGGCATTAAAGTCAGCCCGGAGCAGATCTTTACTTCCGGAGAGGCCACGGCGATCTACCTGAACCGGGAAAAACCGGGCGCCCGCATATTCCTGCTCGGCACGCCCCTTTTGGCAGAAGAATTATGGAGGGCCGGCTTTGAACTGATCGATCAAGGAGAGCCGGATTACGTGGTTTTAGGGTTTGATACGACCCTGACCTACCAAAAACTTTGGAGAGCCTGCGATTATATCCGGGAGGGAATAACCTATATTGCCACCCATCCCGATCTAAACTGCCCCCTGGGCAGAGGCAGGTACATGCCCGATGCCGGGGCCATCATCAAATTTATCGAGGCCTCCACTGGAAAGACTCCCCTTGTGATCGGCAAACCGAACCTGCCTATGATCGACAGCCTCCGTGAAAAGTACAGCTTTGACAGTGAATATTCAGCCCTGGTCGGGGACAGGCTTTATACCGATATTCAGCTCGGTCTTAATGCCGGGATAACCACAGTCCTGGTCTTGAGCGGCGAAACAACCGCGGAACAGTCCCGCAGCTCCAAAATTAGGCCCACCTATATCTTCCCTTCTGTTAAAGAACTGGCTTCCGAGATTGAGTAAAAAAAAGGCTGCTCTGTAAGCAGCCGGCAACCATTTTTTACTGCTGCCTATTTTCAACTCCTTGCGGTCTATGAACAGTTCAGGCAGATTTTGATCCGCCGCTTAAACTTTCGGGGCCACTCCTTTTTCCAGGAGTATTTCTGCCGTCCAGCGGGCTGTTTGGCCTGAGACGTTGGTGCACTTGTCGTCGTGACCGCCGGCTTTTTCAAATTGCTGGTAGTCATCAGGGTCCCACAGGTTGTAGGAACGGCCGACCACTTTTTTTTGGACTTGAGCGCAGGTTGCCCCTCCGAACTCCTCTGTAAATTTCTGCTGCAGCTGCCGGGAATAAGAAAAGTTTTTCTTGCGGGCGGCTGTTTTTTGTCCAAACTGGGCCCTTTCCCGGCCGTAATAACTGCTGATCGCGGCCAGGCCTCCGACCAGGGCTCCGCAGGTTCCCTGCCCGCTGAGCGCTCCTCCGCCGGCAAAAGCGTGGACCGCTTTTATGACCTCATCATCAATGCCTTCAAAAAAGTCCTGCAGCGCGGCCAGTACGGCCTGCGGACAGGCCCCGTACTTGCTTTCATATTCATAGGCCCGGTTGTAGATATCTTCCAACAGCTGCTCGTATTTTTCTGCCATCTGAATTTGCTCCTTTTGGCTTGAGGGTTTTTCTTTCTGGATCAATATTATTCTTTTCCCGGTCCCAAACTCCTTTAAGGTTTCTTAAAAATCTGTCCTGGCGGTAAACAGCAATAAAGAGGCCAGTTAAAAAGATCAGCCCAGGGCCTTCCCGGTAGGGGCCTGGACGGTGAAGGCGGGCCCATCCTTTGTTCCGATATTTTCAGCAGGGTCTGATCCAAGGTGGTCCAGGATGTGGCGGCGCAGCGCGGAGGAAGCAGCGGATCCGGTAACGTGCCCTTTATCGATCACGGCCACGGGAATATTAGGCCCGTAAGATGCTTTTTGCCTTTCAAAACGGATCAGCTGGTCGTAACGGGCCAGGAGGGGGAAAACGTTATTTTCTTTAACAGCAGCGAAGCGCTGCTCAAAATCAAGAGCTTCAGCGACGGCTTCGGGGTTGTTTAAAGCCAGGCGGTCAGTCAGTTTGCGGTAAACCGAGCCGGTAAAGACATCGCCGGGGACGGTTCCTGCCAAAAGCGGGATATAAAGATCGGCGCTATTGAAAAAGGCACGGTGCAGGTTGGTTACCCAACCGCCCAGGCTGATCCCGCTTATGGCCGTCCCGGTCCTTTTTTCTGCCGCATACTGCCTCAGGGCCTCGATCATTTTGACAGATACCGAAATCAGGGTCGTAAAAGTGGACAGACGGCCCATATGCTTTAGGTAGAGCCGGAAAGAGCGGTGAAAGGGGGCCCTGACCACAATCAAATTGGCCGGAAAAGGTTCGCCGCCGGCCAGGAAGATGTCATGAAACGTATTTTTGGTCGTTAACCTGCGCTGGAAGGGTCGCTCATTATTGCCGTGGTGGTAGATTACTGTCGGGTAATTGGCGCCCTTCCAGCGGGCCACTTGAAAAGCGGGATCGAGTTCTCCGATCGGGGTCCGGGCCGACACTTCATAATAGCCTTCCCCCTTGATCTGCGGCCATTGGAGGGTAATGGAATCCAGGAGCTCTTCGTAGGAAAGGCTGTCGAGGCTTTCCCGAAACAGCTTGCTTTTCCGGAAAACAAGGGAGGCTAAATATACCGGCAGGGTATCCGCTACAATATGTCCGTTCAAAGCTACTCCTCCTTCAGGTTATCCGTCGCCAGCTTAAGCGGTCCCGATCTTTAATTTTAAGGGATCGGTTTGAGTTAAAAATGAAGAAAGCAGGTTAATGGCCGCTTCCAGGTCTTTACGGCTGACCATTTCGTTAACCGTGTGGACATAGCGGCAGGGGACGGAAAGGGTGGCTACCGGGACCCCGGCCTGGCTGCGCTGGATGCTTCCGGCATCGGTGCCGCCGCGGGGCAATATTTCCATCTGGTGGTCGATATTTTCGCTGCGGGCGATATCGCGGAGGCTTTTTACCAGGTTGTGATCGGATATGGAGGCGGAGTCCATGATCTTGATTGCCACGCCCGCACCCAGCCTGGTTACGTATTCCGGTTCTTCTCCGCCCGGATAATCGGCGGCCAGGGTAACGTCCAGGGCTATGCCCAGGTCCGGGACGATGCCAAAGGCTGAAGTCAGGGCCCCGCGCAGGCCGACTTCTTCTTGGACGGTGGCCACCAGGTAGATATCTGCCGGGTGCTGTTGGAGTTTTTTAACTGCTTCCAGCATGACCAGGACCCCGGCCCGGTCATCCATGGCCTTGCTGCTGTAATTATTCCCTACCCGGGCAAACTCCTGGCGGAGGGTTACCGGGTCGCCTATTTCGACTTTTTCTTTGACCTGTTCAGGAGGGAGGCCCAGGTCGACAAAAAAGTCCTTGACCTGCAGCTGTTTTTTCTTTTCTTCTTCGGTAAGGATGTGCACGGGCTTGGTGGAAGGGGAAAGATTGCCGAGCAGGTCTTCTTTTCCGTGCACGACCACCCGCTGCCCCATGAGGGTGCGGGGATCAAATCCCCCCACCGGCTGCAGCCGGATGAAGCCTTTATCATCAATATACTTGACCAGGAAGCCGATTTCATCCATGTGGCCGGCAAGCATTATTTTACCCCGGCCTGAACCCTGTTTCAAGCCGATCAAGTTGCCCAGGGCATCAGAGCGGACTTCGTCGCAGCTGTTTTCCATCTCTTTCCTTATCACTGCCCTGATCCTTTCTTCTCTTCCTGCAATACCGGGAGTCTGCGTTAGCAGTTCCAGCAGTTTCATGAATATACCACCTTTCCATCGAAGATCGTTACATTTAGTATATGTTAAGATCGATGTTGATGCAAAACTGGCCCCGGCTTACTGGCCGGCAAGCAAAAAGCCGGTCCGGCTGGCAGCTGTTCCGACTCGGGCTTCAACAGGGGGCCTATTTTTGTTATAATGAGGGCATCACAAACTAGGAGCGCAAACGTCTTGAGCGAAGCGGATAAAAGCATGAAAGACTGCCTGAAAAACATTCCGGGATATCTTAATTATCTTTACCGGGGCTACTACGTGCCGAAAGATTTGAAAGAAGCCCTGGAAACGGACGAGGATGTGATCCTGCACTTAAGCGATACCCCCTCCAGCGCTTACCGCTCGGTGCTGCGTCTGATCGAATTCTTAAAGCCCCGGGTAATTATTCATACCGGAGATCTGGCCGATGATATCAAGTTGGAGCTTTTCCCCGACCTGTCTTTCCTCTACAACGAAAAAGCGGTGCCTTTTTTGCTGGAAATGGAGAAGTCCACTGCCGAGGAGATTTACATTGTGCCCGGCAACCACGACCTGGCCGGTTTGTTGGAAGAGGCAGCCGGCAGGAGCCGGATTGTGCCCGATGGCACGGTAATTGAAATCCGGGACCTAAAGGTGGGGCTGGCCCACTGCCAGGAAGATCTTCCCCCGGCTGTCGATTACAACCTCTACGGCCACAACCTGGACTGTCCCGCGGATGGGAACCCCTGTACTCTGAACGGCTGCAGCAAAATCAACATTATCCTCAGCCCTTCAAAGCGGGTTTACCAGGTTCCTTATCCGGTGGGGACCAATCAAGAAAGACAGTACAATCCCTTGAACGGACGCCTGCTTTAAAATACAGGGAGGAATATATTATGATACTGGTTCGAACCGGCCCTCGCTTTATTTATTTTAGAAGTAGTGATAAGGATAAACTTTTAGCTTTGTTGGAAGAAGAATATTCTACGGCCAGGAAGACCCTTGATCAGGCCATTGAAGAAAGCGGAGAAGGCGATACAATTCTCTTCGTTTTGACAAAAGATGAGAAAAAGGAGCAGATAACCGGTTCCTCCCCCGTCCTGATGGTGAGCATCGGTTCCTCACCAATCCTGATTTCGGTCATTAACAATGAACAGCTGCAGGACAGCATTGAAGAGGCGGAGCTGGGCCCGGGCCTGCTGGTGATGAAGGCTCCACCACCGGGAGAAAAGATCCTGGAAAAAGTGAAGGAGGAATATGCTGCCATTCCCACCCCCCTGCAGGAAGCGATCATAAAAGGGTGCACCGAGTGGAGCGTCCTCTGTTTTACCAGCTGCCCCCTTTCCAGGCCTTTAAGCCCCTCCGACCTCCTGGACAGCACCCTGCTGATTAAGAAGGAGGTGCCTGAACTATTCCAGGAATTGAGGCGGCAGGCGGTCAAGTACTTAACCGAGGAACTGGAAGAAGGCGAGTGGCGGGAGCTCAAAATCAACATCTATGACTCCTGGGAACGCTATAATATCCACTATAAGCGGGTCACAACGGTAATCGAAGACCTGGAGATGGGTTTTATACTGGGTGAAACCTGGTCGGTCGATCACCCCTTTGTCCTGATGTCCGTTCCTGTCTTCCAGGTCCGCCTTTTTACATATATGAGCCCCAAGGAAGTCAAGAGGATCTTGATGGCCCTGGAATATGACACCGAAGGCAACCGGGTTGCCGATTTAGACCTTTACTCCCAGAACAAAAAGGTGGAATGGGGCGGGGTTGAAAAAGGCCGGAAAAAGAACCGCAAGGATATTGCCCTTTCCTACAGCGACAAGTACCTGCCCGGCCTTACAGATGATGCCAGCAACAGGCTTGGCCGCCTCAACCGGGCCCTGCAGGAAGTTGAAAAGCAGGACAGGCTAAACAAAAAAAATTAACTGCAGCGCTGTTACAAGGCCGGTTGTTGCGGGTTGCTGATCGGCTTTTTAAAATGGTTTTGCTCCCATTTAAAAACCCCTCGTTTGCCCCTGCCAGGGCGGCTCTTTACCGTCCCGGTATTCTTCAACCCCGGGGCCGCCCAGGCGGCGCAGCCGCCAGATCCCGTAAATATAGCTTAAGATCAGGACTATGATAATAACCGGCCAGCCCAGGAGGGCATTGGCCCAGGCCAGCCGGCCCGGGTCTCCGTCTTGGAAAAGGGCCACCTGGATGACCAGCCTGATCGAGATCAGGGCGGTCCAAAACAGGGTAACTTCCCGGTAGGCCGGTTTAACATCCCGCCGCCAGAACCAGTCCAGGGGCCATCCGCGGGTAAGATGGCTGACCCAGGCGGCCAGGGGTTTGCCTGCCGCAAGGCTGCCCAGGGCCAGCAGCAACAGCAGGGCGCTGCTGAGGATGGCCGGAATAAAATAGCCGGCTGCGCTTTGGGTCAGGTAAGCCAGCCCGGCGGCCACGCTGACCCCCAGGAGCCCGCCCAGGGCATACTGCCAGGTGTGCCGGCTTATAACCCGGATTGATCCCAGCAGAAGGGCCAGTCCCAGGGCTGTAAAAACAGCGGCATCAAGGCCGAACAGACCGTTGATGATGACAAAAACAAGGGGGGGCAGCAGGGCGTCAAAAGTCTTTCCCGACACTACGGATTTCAATTCTTGCATGATTTCAGTTTTTTTCGATCCCAAAGTCTGATTCCTTCCCATAGCCAGTTGTATTTTTTATAATGCGGCGGGGCCGCTTGACTTCTTTATTATTCGGCCGGTCATTGTACCCGTTTATTTGTTTCCTGCAGCAGGGTGGCTTTCCGGGCCCCCAGGAAGAACTCCAACCAGTCACCGCCGCTTCGGGAAAGGGCCAGTAAAATATAAACGGAAGCGGTCAAAAAGCCGAAAACCATCATCAAGATAATCCAGATTATAATGGAAAGAACGCTTTTTTCACGGAATGCTATCCACATCGAAAACAGGATAAAACCGACATAAAGATCGACGATAGAAACAATGCCCCAGGGGTTGGCCAGCAGCCTGGCCCCGTCTTCGCCGAAGTTTCCGTTGATGAATCCGTTTAAGAGGACGGCAACCATGGCCACCAGTCCCAGCCAGGCGATTGTTTTTGCAACCTTCAATAACTCCAACTCCTTTTAAGCGGTTTACTTTTTCTGACTGCGCAAAACAATACTACCAGATAACAGCCCGGATGGTCAAAGCATTTTGCGGCTGCCGGAGCAAACAGCAGGAAGATCCGGCCGCTAACCCTTACATTCGGCAATTTTCAGAAAAATAACCTTTAATCCGGACGCTAAAAATGCTAATATAGAAATAAATAGATTCATGGTCACAGCAGGACGATCTTTTTGTGCTCCAGGCAGTATAGTTAAATAATGGGGATGGTGGAATTAAATGAACATGAAAAGTTATACCTACCCGGATGGAACCAGCTATGAAGGGGAATGGGAAGGTGGAAAGAGGCACGGCTACGGGATCTGGACCCGGCCGGACGGGACCAAGTTTGTAGGGGAATGGGCCGATGACAAGCCCCATGGTGAAGGCACCCTGACTGCCCCGGATGGCAGCATGTATTCAGGCTGGTGGGAAAGAGGCAAAAAACACGGCCGCGGAGTACTGGTTTACCCGGACGGTGAGAAAAAAGTCGGTCTATGGAAAAACGGGCACTATGTGGGGGAAGAAGCGCCGGCCGATTACCCCGGTCATAAAGGCCGGGAGCTCGAGGAAGCGGACCGCCATCTTTTGGAACCTAAAGCTGACTTTGAAAAAAGGCCGGTATGGGAAAAACAGAGCCCGATCAGTTTTGGTTACCTGAAAAAATTCAATTTTGTTATGGGTTTTTTACATCTTATCCAGGGTGGCGTGATGCTCTTTTTTGCCCTGACCGTTGAGCAGTTCAGTGAATTCAGAATGCCGATCATGTCTTACTTTCTAAAGTTTGATACCCAGGCCATGACCCTGGTGACCAACCCGGAGCAGCTCTGGGAGTTCCCTTTTGCCATTTTTGTGTCAGTATTTCTTTTTATGTCGGCGCTGGCCCACTTTATAATTGTCATGCCCGGGCCCAACGAGACCTATAACCGTGACCTTAAAAAGGGGATCAACAAATTTCGCTGGCATGAGTATTCCTTAAGTTCGTCCCTGATGATTATCCTTATTGCCATGTTATTCGGAGTTTTCGATATCGGGGCCCTGGTAGCTATATTCTTCCTTAATGCAGCCATGAACTGGTTCGGGCTTTTGATGGAGAAGCTAAACCAGTATACGGAGAAAACCAACTGGTCTGCGTTTGTTTTCGGCAGCATTGCCGGCATCGGCCCCTGGGTGATTATTATCATGCATGCCCTGGGTAATGCCGACCCGGCCGAAGTGCCCTGGTTTGTATACGCGATAATTGGATCCTATTTCGTATTTTTTAACCTGTTTCCCATCAACATGATTCTGCAGTACAAAAAGGTCGGCCGCTGGAAAGATTATTTCTACGGAGAAAGGGGCTACATTGTCCTCAGCCTGGTGGCCAAAAGCGTCCTGGCCTGGCTGGTCTTTGCCGGCGTGATGCAGCCTTGACCCGCTTTGAACTAAGATCAGTCCTCCAGGGGCAAACATCAGCCACTTTTCACCGGCAGGGAAAATTATTTTAAGCCCCACCCCAATGAAACATATACGCGCCAGCTGAGAAGAAAGGCCCGGTCCGCCGGGCCTTCAATTTTTTATCCTTTATGTCAAGCCTTAAAGCTAGGTCAAACCCTAAATCAGCCGGGGCGGTGCTATCATGGAAAAAAAGGAGAATTCGACAAGAAGTAGAATTGAATAGTAAAACCCTATAGCACTATAGCAAGAATCCAATAAAAACTCTACTTTGCCTAATGATCGGTCCTTCTTTTTGCTTGCCAAAATACTTGCTGTCAATCATCCCGGGAAGCTTGTAACTAAAGCCGCACTGCGTTATTTTTCCTTAAGATACCGGCATAAGGGGGTGCAGCTTAAAAATCTAGCCAGAGGCGGCTGGCACAGGTTAATTAAGGCTTCCTGCTTGCGGCCTTTTGCACGGGACAAAAGGGATAGCCGAAGTAGTATTGGGGATGGGATCTCTTAAAAACAGCTCCGTCACCGTCTCAGAACAGGATCTAAGTCCGGCGGCGGGATCCAAAAACCCCGGGGGAGGGATCATGCCGGTTAATACCGGATCATATATCAATCCTTTAAAGATTTAAGGAGGTAAGAATATGTTTAAGGAGCAGTTTAACATTGATGCCTCGAGAGTTGAGGAGATCAATCAGTTTCTGGCAGATCCGAACAACCGCCTGGTGAATGAGCTTGTAAAGGTGGTCAACAAGTACGGCACTGTGGACGAGATTAATGCTGCGGCAGGCGAAGCGAAACAACTTTCCAACCTGATCCAGCGCCTCGACAACCTTGATTCCCCCTACCTGAAGGACCTCCATTGGTTGATCGAGGCCCGGGACAAGGGGGAGTTTGTTGCCATTTCGGATTTTTACCGCCATGTTTTAGGTGAAGAGGCTGACCTGACGGGGAGATCTTTTCATGAAGGGAACGCAGTTACCCTCGAAATCAGCGCCCTTCAGTATTTCCCCTGGCTGATCAGCGAAGCGAAGCAGGCTATTAAAAACCAGGATGTCATGCCGGGGCGCTACATCCGGGTCCGCAAGATGAAAGAGCAGGAGAACGATCAGGGCGATATTCTGGCAGTAGCGGCGGCAATGCAAATTGTCGGGGCCAGCTATGTGGAAAGCCTCGATACCAAGGGGACCGACGGATCAAATATCCACCTGGGCGGCCCGGAAACGATTACCGGCTATTTTGGCGGGATCGGCCAGCCTAATGATTATGCCCTGATGTGGGTCGATGAGCTTCTTTACTATTACACCCGCTACGGGATTGATGAAGTTTTAAACATTAATGCGGGAACCGTTTTGCTGGGCTATCTACTCTACAAGCTGGGAGTTGACATTAAATTTAAAATTTCAGTTTTTATGGGCAATGACAACCCTTATGCAGTGTTATGGACATTACTTATGGCCAGGATGCTTTCCCGGGAAGACGGAACCACCCCCCTGGCCGGCTTTAACCTGAGCAACTCGGTCAACAATAAGACCCTCGATTTAACCTCTGCCGTCCGTCACCAGCTGGGCCTGGGAAACAAGGTCCGGATTGAGCATCATATCACCGAGACTAAAAAAAGCATAGTGCGCCAGCCTTATGACCGCCTGGACGAATTGATTGAAATTGCCGGCAGCGTTCCTAATATTTCGGCAAAACATGAAGGTGGGTACCCCGACATGGAAGAGGGGCTGGATCACCCTTCCGATATCCTGGATTATTTCCGGGATAAGGACGAAATTGTTTCCTCGGGAGAAATGGAAGCCCTGGAGAAAAATTACCTGATCAAACACGAGGCGGTTAACCGGACGGCCAGGAAGCTGGTTGAAAACGGCTTATCCTTTATCGGGGCCAGGAACCTGCACCGTCGTTAGCATGTTTCAGCCATGCTTGCCCGGCAGCAGTCAGTGAAAACGAAAGGCCATAACAGGAGGAACTGAATATGAAGATGGATCATGTTTCAAGATGGTTTGAAGAGGCGGGCATCCCGGGCCGCGACGCTTACGAGCTGCCTTCAAGCCCCAAAAGGTTTAAAGACGGGGCCCATTACCGGATGGAGCTGACCGGCCTGGAAGGGCCCAGGGTCCTGGAGGCCCTGATCGATGAAAAGAACAAGCGCGGGGTCCCCGTCCACCGGTTGATCTCCATTGTCCAGGGCGGGACCCTTTTTGACCGGCAGGAGCTGCGGGATTTCGCCCAGATGGCGGCGGCCGAAAAGATGGAAGTTATCGCCGTGCCCGGGCCGCGCCTGGGCTGGGATACGGGGCGCCAGGCCGCCACCGAGGAAGGGATGCGCTGCGGGATGAACCTGCGCGGTTCGGATGAACTGCGCAAGGTGATCGCCGACATGATCAGGATGTACGAGGAAGGAATCCGGGGCTTTATGATTGTCGATGAAGGCTTGATGTGGTTAATTAAGACCATGCAGGAACAGGGCAATTTCCCGAAGGATATTGCCATCAAGCTGTCGGTCTGGGCCTCGATCAGTTCCCCGGCCGGGGCCAGGCTGGTTGAAGACCTGGGGGTCAGTTCTTTTAATACCCCCTCCGACATTACCCTGCCCCAGATGGCGGCCATCAGGAAGACAATTAGTATCCCGATGGATTTTTATATTTACACTTCCCTGACATTCGGGGGCATGAACCGGTTCTACGACGGGGCGGAAATTGCCCGCTGCTGTGCGCCGGTCTATTATAAAATCGAACCCGGAGTAGCTCTTTCCGCCGGGGGCGGGGCCAGCTTGTATCAGCCCTGGACCGGTGACGATGAACATATAACCATGATCAGGAAAAAAGTCAAGTATGCCGAAATAATCAGGGAACTTGTCGCCGCCAACGATCCGGATCTAATTCTTTCTGAGCAAGGGGCGGCCGATTTATGCGTGCCGCAGGTGTAAGGGCCGAAGGCCCGGGCCCGGATAATAAAAACAAAATACTGGTTTTGATGGTCGTCAGCATGGTCTTGAGCTACCTGCCCTGGTACAATTTTTCCGCCGTGCTTACCTATATAGCTGCCGAATTCAATCTTTCCGGAAGCGATACGGGGACGATTTTGGCTGTTTTCCAGGTCGGTCAGGCGGTATTAATGGCCGGCGGCAAAAAATAGGACCTGGGCGGATGTTTCCCAGGAAGGGGTATTTGCGTTATAATCCTGGTATGGAACTATTAGCGCCGGCCGGAAACCTGGAAAAGTTAAAAATGGCGGTTCGCTTCGGAGCGGATGCGGTATACTGCGGCGCCGGCTCTTATTCTTTACGAGTGCCCGAGGCTTCTTTGACCCCCGACGAGCTTGCCGAAGGGATCGCTTTTGCCCACCAGCGCGGCCGCCGGGTCTACCTGGCCCTGAATATATTTCCCTTTGATGAAGATTTTGCAGGTATGCTGGCTTATTTTAAACAGGCTGTGGACATGGGCATCGATGCCGTGATCGTTTCCGATCCCGGCCTTTTTTCTGCCGTCCGCCGCCATGGTAGCGGGGTTGAGATCCACCTGAGCACCCAGGCCAATACCACCAACTCGGAAAGCGTCAGGTTCTGGAAAGAGCAGGGAGTAGACCGGGTGATCCTGGCCCGGGAGCTCAGCCTGGAGAGGGTTGGTGCCATCAAGCGAAACGTGCCGGAGATGAAGCTGGAAGTATTCGTGCACGGCGCCATGTGCGTAGCCTTTTCAGGCCGCTGCCTGCTTTCTTCGGTGTTGACCGGCCGCTCCGCCAACCGGGGGTTATGCACCCAGCCCTGCCGCTGGGAGTACCGGCTGCGGGAGGTGGGCCGAAAAGAAGAGCTGGCCCTCTTTGAGGATGACCGGGGCGCTTATATTTTAAATTCCAGGGATCTGTGCATGATCGAGCACATTCCCGAGCTGGCGGCAGCGGGCGTGGACGGCCTTAAGATTGAAGGGCGCATGAAAACTGCCTATTACGCGGCCGCTGTTACCCGGGTTTACAGGGCCGCCCTGGACCGCTATGATGACCCGGATCTCAAGTCCGACTTTGATCCCCGCTGGCGCGAAGAATTGGAGAAAGTACCCCATCGCCCTTATACGACGGGTTTTTATTTTCCGGAAGCGGAAACTGAAACAGAATCGACGGTCCAGGCCGGGCCGATCAGGAATTATGATTTTGTGGGCACCGTCGATGAACACCTCCTCGAAGAGGGCGCCATCAGGATCATGGCCCGGAACCGCTTTAAGGTAGGCGATACCCTGGAAATTCTCGATCCAAACCAATTCGAAGTAGTCAAAACAAGGGTAGACAGGATAACCGACGATCGGACGGGGAGAAATTTGGAGCAGGCCCACAACAGCTATGTCGTCCGGGTGCCGCTGATGAAAAAATTAGCATATCAAGTCAGCAGGCATGCTATTATCAGGGCCGAAAGCGTTTAAAATCCTTCAAGCCGCATATTGCTCAGGCGCTTTTTAAGTGGTAAAATAGGGGCAGTCAAACTGGAGAGCAGGATAAAAAGATTATGCTGCCGGAGCCGGCAGAATAAAGGTAAAGGGGCCCTATATGATGAAGGGATTCTTTAAAAAGCGAGCGCTTTTAATAGCTGTTTTAGCCCTGGTTTTGTTCCTGGGTCCCGGTTTGGAGGGGGCCGTTGATGCAGAGGACAACGATGACCTTGATAACAGTTTTGAGATGGAACAGGAGGCCGGCACCTCGGAGGGCACCGTTCAACGGCATATTGACATCAGCAGTCCCTGGTCCGGCGCTTACCTGTACGAAAATATGACTGTTGTGGGCAAGGCGGAAATAAGAGAAAGCTTCAGCATGAATAACACCGGACCGGGTGCAGGGAGCAGCCGGGAAACGGGGCTTGATCTAAGCAGCCCCGGCTCAGGTGATGGAGATGAAGGCGCTGTCAGCAGCGGCCAGGTAGACAATCCCGGTTCAGACCAGCAGGATAATCCCACCTCAGAACGGCCTAGGAAACCGGAAATTGAAGTGAAAGAAATCCCCGTCTGGGCCGACCTTTTTTAGCCGGCGCCCTGCAACCTCGCTTTAAAGCTTATCAATAACTGAGTTTAATTACCACAGCATAGAGCCGGTTGATACCGGCTCAAATTTTTTGTTATCCAGGGTTTTGATCGGGGGCCTGATCTGAAGCTGGAGCGAGGAGCTCCAGGAGGTACGGGGGGATGGGCCTGCTTTTTCGGGTGGTTATGTCGAACACCACGATGGTTATGCGGGCATCGGCCACTTTTTCCATGGTCACTTTTTTAAAAATTTCCTGGTAGAAAACAAAACTGCTGGTTCCGGTTTTAAGCGGGGCGGTTTTAATGATCAGTTGATCGCCGTTATAGCATTCTCCAAGGTAGTTAATATTAATATTGACCGTGGCCGTTCCCAGGCCCCGGTTTACAAGATCATTAAAAGAGGAGCCGACCTGTTTTAACCAGTCTTCCCTTCCCCACTCCATGTATTCTAAGTACTTGGCATTATTGACATGCCCCAGGTAATCGACTTCTGTAGATCGAACTGTTATTTCCAATCTTGTTTCCAATTTATCAACTCCCTTATAAAGATTACCAGAACCGGGTTTTAAAGACAAGTCCGGCCGCCGTAATAGATTCTACAGCTATGGCCCCGGCCCGGGCAGATGTGATAAAGTAATATTAAATGAAAATAATTAAGCTGACCTAAATTTATTATCAACGGGGGTTTAAAATGACGGAAGTCAAAAACTACAACGAACCGGAACTTACTAAAGCGGTGGATTTGTGTTCTCCTGACGGCAGATTAAACCGGGAAGCAGTAGGCTGGTCACGCCAACCGCTGCACAACTGCAACCTGACGGGAAGCCCCCTGCGCAAGAAGCGGTGGAATTACTGGGCGGTGGCCACGGAAAGGTGCCTTTTTTCGGCAACTCTTACCAACCTTGACTACCTGGGACTGGCTTTTGTCTACTTGATCGATTTTGAAACAAACTTTTATCACGAATTGACCATACCGCGCCCTTTCGGCCGCGGCTGTTTTTTAGGCAATTACGTCGGGGATGATGTTTTTTTCGAAGATGAGAAGATGAGCGTTGCTTTTAAAACAGGCAGCAGCGATACTGAAATCAGGGTTGATTGCCCCAGTTTCAAAGGCGATGTTTTATCAGCAGCTTTAAGGGTTAATTATCCCCCCGCTCACGAAACCCTTAACGTGGTCATCCCCTGGAACGACAAACGGTTCCAGTTCACTTCCAAGCAAAACGCCCTGCCGGCAGAAGGCACCATCAAATTGGGGCCGGAAGAATATGATATGGCAGGCGGATTTGGCTGCCTGGATTACGGCCGGGGGATCTGGCCCTTCTCCTGTTTCTGGAACTGGGCCAGTGCGGCCGGTCGTGCCGGTGAGCATACCATTGGCCTTAATTTTGGCGCCGGATGGACCGACGGCACGGGCATGAACGAAAACGGCATTTGCCTGGACGGGAAATTGAGCAAGATTAGCGAAGATGTAATCTTTGAATATAACGAAAGGAATTTTTCATATCCCTGGAACATCCGCACTGCATTGTCGGACCGGGTCAATGTTACCTTTGAACCTTTCTTTAAAAGAGCGGCCAAAAACAAGGTTCTCTTGATCGGTTCAGAGATGACCCAGTTGTTTGGCCGCTTTTCCGGCACCGTTAAAGATGATGCCGGCACTGCCTACACTTTTGAAAACCTGCTGGGCTGGGCTGAAGAGCACCATGCCCGCTGGTAAGGGTTTACTCCAGCTCCTGGTTCAATAATTCCAGGGCCTGGTCCAGCTTGCGGTCGTCCTCTTTCCGGCGGGCTTCAATTTCTTCATGAAACTTCCTGACGACCATTTCGCTCATTTCGCCGGTAACATAAATGCCCTGGTCTTCTTGAAATGCTTCCAGGGCTTCCCTGGTAACCCGATCGAAGTGACCGCTTACTTCCTGATCAAGGTAGCCGAATTCGGCCAATAATTTTTGCAGGGTCTCCACTTCTTCCCCCTCGTCCCCTTCAACCAGGCCGGTGCTGATCGGCTGCATGGCCAATTCGACTATGGCCGGCGGATCTACGACCAGATCCGGGGTCAGGCCTTCTTCATGAATGGTTCTCCCCCCGGGGGTCTGGTAGTGGGCGACAGTATAACGAAGGGCTCCGCCATCGCTCAGCGGCCTGATATTTTGCACGGAGGCTTTGCCGAAAGTTTGGGTTCCGATGATCACAGCCGCATCTGTATCCTGCAGGGCGCCGGCCAGGACCTCTGAAGCGCTGCTGCTTGCTCCGTTTACCAGGGCGGCCATGGGGATCCCCAGTGCTTCCCGTTCGGAACTATGGGTTTCGATCCTGCCCTCGCGGCTTTCAATATGGGTAATCGGGCCTTCGGGAATGAGAATGTCGGCAATTTGGACCGCCGCACTCAGAAGTCCACCCGGGTTGTTCCTCAGGTCGATGATCAGGGCCCCCATGTTCTTCTGTTTCAATTCTTCGACCGCTGCTTCGAATTCCTGGGCCGTAGTATCGGAGAAGCTGGTCAGCTTGATGTAGCCCACTTGATCATCCAGCATCTCGTGTTGTACGGTATCCAGCTCGATCTGTTCCCGGGTGATTTCGAAGACCAGCACTTGATCTACACCCGGCCGCTCTACTTCCATTTCCAAATCGGTCCCGGGTTCGCCGCGCATCAGGCTGACGGCCTTGTTCAGATCCTCTCCGACCAGGTTGATGCCGTCGACGGCGACAATCCGGTCTCCTGAACTCAGGCCGGCTTCCTCGCCCGGGGTTCCGGAAATTGGGGCTACGATGGTGACGTAGTCATTATCAAGGAAAACCTCGATTCCAACCCCTCCGTATACTCCTTCAGTTTGCACCCTCAGGTTTTCAAAGTCTTCCCTGTCCAGGTAGCTTGCTTCCGGATCATCAAGCGCCTCCAGCATGCCCTTAAAGGCGCCGTGCAGCAGTTCATCCTGATCGATTTCATTAATATGTTCGTTTTCCAGGATGTCTATAATTTCCCGGAAGAGCTGAAAATCCTCTGTTAGGTCAGCCGGGGCCGCGGTTTCTTCACCCACCGGCCCTGCCGTTTCCGGGCCCAGGCTCCTTGCCCCCCAAAAGGTCAATATATTAGTGGCCAGGACAACCAGCACCACCAGCAGTATCTTTTTCATGTTCACTCCTAATCCCTCACCCTCGTTTTAATTATATCCGCCGAACAAAACAGCAAGCTTTTGAGCTTGCTGAATAATCATTGACACGATATCCAGGTTCAACAGTTGATTAGATTTTACCAGTGATGGCTAATCCGATCAACACCAGCCGGGCATGGGATGCAGGCTAATAAGTCCAGGGAAGCCCGGGTCCGGCTTACTGCCGGCAGCGGCTAAAGGGGATAATTTGTAATTTAACGGTTTTTGCATCAAAGGGGGTGGTTTGATTATAATGGAACCAGGCACAAGAAGCAGAAAGGGCCGGGTTCCAGCCCCCGGCCGGAATCTGCTGCTTTGAGGAAGTGATCTGAGATGAGCGGAGAAAAAATTGAAAAGCTGGCGGGACTGATCGCAGGCAGCCGCAATATTGTCGTTTTTACCGGGGCCGGCGTAAGCA
>Ga0207421_10000670_pt1 | contig 44248 bp, 38 predicted proteins | sample SodLakKL_010_SED_4_FD_187542 | JGI IMG/M metagenome (GOLD analysis project Ga0207421, IMG submission 187542) | Alkaline sediment microbial communities from Lake Tanatar, Kulunda Steppe, Russia - 8KL_010_SED (SPAdes) (version 2) | ecosystem: Environmental > Aquatic > Non-marine Saline and...
GTACAGTTTTTTACCCTGTTCGGTCCATTCCACTATCCAGCTGTCGGGATCCTTTTCGTCAATCCGGCGGGCTGCATAAAAGCACTCCCCGATTTCCGCTGCTTTTTCATTCATGTAGGCCAGCGAACGCTGAAAGAACCAGTCAGCCTCATGGCCCTTGAATACACCCATTGTATCTGCCGCCCGTGCTGTTCCTATTTCTCTTTTCTTAGTCATAACAATCTACCTCCAGGTTAATTTATTTTTGCCGGCTTAAGTTATCCGGCTTACCGGTCTGGCTTCATATTAACTCCGGGCGGCATACAAGAAACTACCCCAAAGTGTGGTTTTACGGGGTGGTATTTTAAGCAGGCACAATATCTTATACCTTTTCAGTGGACTGCTATTGTCAATACTAAGAAGCAATAAATGGTGGAGCGGTAGTGGTAAGGCCGGATTTCTACCTGGCATTGATAAGAGTAACATTGATTTGTAAAACAGAGGCAAATAAAACCGAGAGCAGCATATGATATAATATCGGTGTTAAGAAATGGCAAGTGATTAGATCAGGGCAAACAAGAGATGTACCGGTTCTTAAAACATTAAACTATGGCCTGGTCAAGCCTTCATAAAACTAATGATCATGAAAATGTTTATTGAGTTTTAAGCAAAAATCTTATGTTGCGGAGAAAGATTAAGAAATAGAATGGGCTTTGAAAAGTTACTGCAAAGGGGGATCTTATGGAGAACAATGTTAAGGTAGAACTAGCAAAAGCAGATCAATTGGAAGAAGTTTTAAATGTATTTCTTTCAGCGTTCAAAGATGAAGCGGCAACAGCGTCTTGGCTGGATCTATCTTCCGACAAGATAAAAAAACTATATGGAACCCTGGTAAAAATAAAATTTAAACTGTATCTGGAAGCAGGCAACCCCATTTTTGTAGCGGTTGAAAACGACCGCATATTGGGATTGGTAATAATAAAGCTGCATCATGTAAAAATATCTGGAAGCAGGGCTTTACAGCTTATAACACCAAATCTGATTCGTATCATGGGCTTATTCCCTTACTTTATCAAGGCAATTCGGATGGGTATGGCAGATGCAACCAGGGTGCCGGAAAAGCTGCCTTTAAATCATGATGTCTTGGAGGCTTTAGCAGTTCATCCGGAGCATCAGGGTAAAAAAATAGGCAGGAAACTACTTGACCATGCACACAACTATCATATTAAAAACAAATCTTCACCTGGGATTTACTTGATGACCGGTGAAGATAAAAACAGGCAGATCTACGAGATATTCGGTTATGAATTAGTTGAAAAAAGGGATACGAAAGGTTTTATATCTTACCATATGTTTCGTTCAGTGGTTAACCAATGAAATTGATTAAGCTGATTTGTAATCGTTAATAAGATCCTGGCTTCCTCTGCTGATTTCATATGGCTTTTACATAAGCTCAGACAACCTTTTGGAAGCCTGCTGCTATAAATTCCTCTGTTCCATTCGGCAAAATCCGGAGCTGCTCAAACGCAAAAGAATGCCTGCGCTTTATTTGAGCACCTCGATGATATCAAAGCCATCGCCTGCAGGGTTAAGTAAATAAGATTTAAAAAGGCGCTGATCAATATTTAAGGGGCGAAGCAATGATCCTGGAAAGCAATATAAAGGACACGGCTTTAATATTTGAAGGTGGAGGAATGCGGGCCAGTTACACGGCCGGCTTCTTAAATACTCTGCTTGAAGCAGGCATTTATTTTGATTATGTGGCCGGAATTTCTGCCGGGGCCAGCAACAGCATCAACTACCTGACCAGGGATCCCGAACGGGCCAAAAAGTCTTTTGTTGATATTGTGCTTGAACCTGACTTTGGCGGCTGGCTTTCATTTTTTAAGGGGGAAGGTTATTTCCGCGCCCGTTATATTTATGAAGAAACTCATTACCCGGATGCGGCATTGCCTTTAGATTTCGAGGTGTTTAAGGCCAATCCGGCCAGGTTGCGAATTGGGGCTTTTGAAATGGATAGCGGCAGCATGCGCTACTTTACCAGAGATGATATTAATAGTGTTCAGGACTTGGCAAGGATTGTTCGCTGCTCCTCGACACTGCCTTTCTTTATGCCGCCGACAACTTTCCAGCAGAAAGTTTACCTCGACGGCGGCCTTGGAGGGGGGCTTGCCCTGGATATTGCCATGAGGGACGGTTTTAAGAAGTTTTTTGCGGTTTTAACTCGTCCGAGGGGCTTCAGGAAGGAGCCTTTGAAAATACCGAAGTTGGTCAAGTTTTATTTTCGTAAATATCCCCATGTAGCAGACGCACTGCTGAACTCTTATCGAAAATATAACCAGACCTTAGAAGAGTTGGAGCAGCTCGAAAGCGAGGGTAAAGCATTTCTGGTTTGCCCCGATGTAATGCCTGTCACCAGTATGGAAACCAGTTTTGAGAAGCTGGATGAAAGCTACCGGTTGGGCTACCGGCAGGGCCAGCGGGATTTGTCCCGCTGGCAGGAGTTCCTGGGGCCTGGGTAAAAGTATGGAAGGTGAAGTGGAAAGCAGTAGCAGACCAGAAAAGCAAAAAGCAGCAGTTGGGGGCAGGTCTTGAGTTATAAGATTTTGGCATATGGTTCTGAGCTAGATAAGATAAGGTTATTAGAAAACTAGCATTTCAAGACCTGACCCCAACTACGGCAACGGCAACTGCTACAACTGCTAACCGGGAGGGGACTATAATTTGAGTAAAAGCAGCGGTGATTATCTCTTTAACTTAATAGCGCCCATCTACGGTTTATTTTATAACAAGCAGAGAGAGCACTACGCAGAAGTGCTGGCAGGTATTAAGCATGAAGTTGACCTTACTTCTTATGAAACTATAATTGATGTGGGCTGCGGGACCGGAGCCCTGTGTTCGGTGCTTAACGACATGGGGCTAAAAGTGACCGGTATTGATCCGGCGGAAAAAATGCTCAACATAGCCAGGAAAAAGCTGGAAAACAAGACGGTTCAATTTATTAATGCCAATGTGCTCGAGAAGCTGCCTTTTGGAAACAGTTCTTTTGATATTTCCATTGCTTCTTATGTTGCGCACGGTCTTCAGGAACATGAAAGAAAAATGATGTATGCTGAAATGAGCAGGGTAACAAGATCCAGGGTGATCATATATGACTACAACCAACAAAGGTCGTTTTGGATTACTATTGCCGAGTGGCTTGAGGGTGGCGACTATTTCCATTTTATAAGGAATGCCGAGTACGAAATGAGAGATTGTGTTTTTGAATTACAGGAATGTTTTTCTGATGTTCGGGTGGTCAATGTCAGTCCCCGGGCGGCATGGTACATTTGCACCCCTTCCTAAAAATACCAGGGAAAAGCTGAATATTGCTAACAGCCCAGAACGGTGAAAAGATAGGAGCCACCAGCATGGTGGCTCCTATTAAATTAAGGTTTTTCAGCGGCAAATGCAGCTTGTTTGCTTAAGAAAGATCGAAACGATCTGCATTCATGACTTTGTTCCAGGCCTTAACGAAGTCATGAACGAACTTTTCCTGGCCTTCGTTGCAGGCATAAACTTCTGAAATGGCCCGGAGCTGGGAGTTTGAACCGAAGATAAGATCAACCCGTGTGCCGGTCCACTTGAGTTCACCTGATGCTGAATCACGACCCTCGAATTCCTCCTGGTCTTCATTTGCCGGCTTCCATGTCGTATTCATATCAAGGAGATTAACAAAGAAGTCGTTGGTGAGCGTTTCCGGGTTTTTGGTGAAGACGCCATGCTGTGATTGCTCGTAATTGGCATTCAAAACGCGCATACCGCCGATCAAAACCGTCATCTCAGGGGCAGTCAGGGTCAGCAGCTGGGCTCTGTCGATCAACATTTCTTCTGCCGGAACGGAATATTTCTTTTTGAGAAAGTTGCGGAAGCCGTCTGCAGCCGGTTCTAAAACCTCAAAGGCATATACGTCTGTCTGTTCCTGCGCAGCGTCTGTGCGCCCGGGGTAAAAGGGAACGGTTATGTTGCGTCCGGCATTCTTTGCTGCCTGTTCTACAGCGGCGCAACCGCCCAGGACGATCAGGTCGGCCAGTGAAACCTTTTTCTGACCTGACTGGGCTCTGTTAAAGTCTTCCTGGATTTTTTCCAGGGATTCAAGCGCTTTACTGAGCTGAGCGGGCTGGTTGACCTGCCAGTCTTTTTGCGGTTCAAGACGGATGCGGGCCCCGTTTGCCCCGCCGCGTTTATCAGAGCCTCTGAAGGTAGAGGCTGAAGCCCAGGCCGTGGAGACGAGTTCAGAAATCGAGAGGCTGGAAGCCATGATCTTTTTTTTCAGGTCCGCAATATCTGTTTCATCAATCGATTCATGATCGACTGCCGGCACCGGATCCTGCCAGATTAATTCCTCTTTCGGAACTTCCGGCCCGAGGTAGCGTGAAATCGGGCCCATGTCACGGTGGGTTAGCTTAAACCAGGCCCGGGCAAAGGCATCTTCAAACTCTTTCGGGTTCTCGTGGAACCGCCTGGCAATCTTTTTATAGGCCGGGTCCATCTTTAAAGCGAGATCTGCGGTAGTCATCATCGGCGCATGCCTGATGTTGGGGTCTTCTGCATCCGGTACGGTCTCGGCAGCTTCCGGATCTGAGGGGATCCACTGCCAGGCCCCGGCAGGACTCTTGACCAGGTTCCAGTCGTATTTAAATAGAGTTTCAAAATAGCTATTGTCCCATTTTGTCGGGGTGGGTGTCCAGGCGCCTTCAATGCCGCTGGTGATGGTGTCGCGACCTTTGCCGCTGCCGAAACTATTCTTCCAGCCGAGTCCTTGTTCATCTATACCGGCGCCTTCAGGTTCCGGGCCCAGGTGGGAATCCGGGGCAGCCCCGTGGCATTTGCCGAAGGTATGGCCCCCGGCAATCAGCGCCACTGTCTCTTCGTCGTTCATGGCCATCCGATCAAAGACATCTCTGATATCGCGCCCTGAGGCTAAGGCATTGGGTTCTCCGTTCGGGCCTTCAGGGTTCACATAGATAAGACCCATCTGCACGGCAGCGAGTGGGTTTTCCAGGTCCCGGTCACCGGAGTAGCGTTCGTCTCCCAACCATTCGCTTTCAGGCCCCCAGTAGGTGTCTTCTTCAGGTTCCCATACGTCTTCGCGACCCCCGCCAAATCCGAAGGTTTGAAAGCCCATCGATTCAAAAGCGCAATTGCCGGCCAGGATCATTAAATCGGCCCAGGAAATCTTGTTGCCGTATTTTTGCTTGATCGGCCATAATAAACGGCGGGCTTTGTCCAGGTTGGCGTTGTCAGGCCAGCTGTTCAGCGGTGCCAGGCGCTGGGCTCCCGTTCCCCCTCCGCCCCGGCCGTCGCCCTTGCGGTAAGTACCTGCGCTGTGCCAGGCCATCCGGATAAACAGTCCCCCGTAATGGCCGTAGTCGGCGGGCCACCAGTCCTGCGAATCGGTCATCAAGTCGTACAGGTCTTTTTTTATTGCTTCCAAATCGAGCTTCTTGAACTCTTCCGCATAGTTAAAACCTTTACCCATGGGATTTATCAATTCTGAATTCTGATGAAGGATTTTCAAGTTCAACTGCTTGGGCCACCAATCTCTGACAGAGGGGCCTCCTAACGCAGTGGGCGTTGAAGGTTTTCCTGTTACCGGGCATCTTTTTTCTTCGCTCATTAATACTGCTCCTTTCAGTTGATGTGATTTATATTTATAAGGCATCCTGGACAGGCGCCTCTAAAATATACGTTTTTGACGCTGATTCTGAAACCGGTTAATTCTTCAGCTGCTATTGAGCTGGGATCAAGCTCGAAATTAACAATAACCCCGCAGTGGTCGCATTTAAAATGCCCGTGGGTTTCGGTTATAATGTCGTAGCGGGTTTCCTTGTTTTCGATGGAAAGAACTCTGACCAGGCCTGCTTCGACAAACAGACTTAAGGTGTTGTAAATAGTGGCTTTTGACAAAGTAGGGATTTCATTTTGCAGATCCTTGTAGATCTGATCTGCGGTAGGATGGCACTGGTTTTTGTGTAAATAATCCAGGATCTGTATTCTCTGATGTGAGGGTCGGATATTTCTTTTTTTCAATTCGCTTGCTAGATCTTGAAATAGTAGGTTCATATCTGTTCCGCCTTATAGATTTAGAATCGGTCAAACTTTATAATGAGTAATGTATGCATCTTATTACTAATTGTTACAATTGTCAATATAGCCAGTTCTATTAGAACGGTTCTTAAGTAATTAGTAGCAGCTCCTGCTTTGTGGAAAGGGAACTGAAGAACCTTGATTCTGGAAAAAAGTTGTGCTGAGAACAAGAAATTGACTGCTGGTGGTCTTAGTGGGATAATCAGGTTGTTGATTTCAAACCGGACAGCATGTTTACTTAATAAGCGGGGGAATAATATTTTATGTGCCAGTTTTGCCATCAGCACGGTGAGGGGAAGAAATGGTATCTAAAAGCGGAAAACTATGCCGAGCACTTATTGGACGACATCAGGCGCAGTAAATATATTAACCATTTTTTTAAGGATCCGCAGCGCTTAAGGGATCGACTGGAGCTGCTTGACACCTTGAACCGGATGCCGGGTTTTGTCCAGGCCGCTATTAAGCCTGTGATCACCGGGCGGATGAAAAAAATGCATTATGGCCAGGTATTGCCGATCGAGGATGTGGAAGAGATTTTTGGCTTTGTTAATTCCGTGGTCCGCCTGCCCTGCATTTGCCGCCAGGCTTCTCTAGGAACCGAGGAGCGTTACTGTTACGGTTTAAGCATGGTTCCGGCAAAGCGCTCAAAGCTAAAAGAGATTGTGGAAGCAGTCGGTGCCGACTATCTGACCGGGCCTGATGTTAAGGGATTGGAGGTTGTATCCAAGGAATCGGCCTTGGAACACTTAAGACAGCTGGAAAATAAAAGTCTGATCCATTCTGTATGGACCTTCGTCAGCCCTTTCATCGGCGGAATCTGCAATTGCGATCGTGACTGCATGGCCTTTAAGGCTACTGTCATGAAGTCGCTGCCGGTTATGGACCGGGCCGAATACGTGGCCCGGGTTGAACCGGAGCTGTGTAACGGATGCCGCAGTTGCACCGGGGCCTGCCAGTTTGGAGCAATTAAATTCAGCCTGGCCCACAGTAAGGTTGATGTAGAGCCTCAGTTCTGTTATGGTTGTGGAGTTTGCCGTGTGCACTGCATGAACGGAGCGATTACCCTGGTAGAGAGAAGCAAAAAGAGGGAGAAACTATTTTCATAGAAATTACTGAAGCCTTGCAAACGAAAAGTGGTATGAAGTATATCCTCCCAGGCTGGTTAACCCCTTTTCTCTATTTTTTTGTTTTAGCCCTAACCCGGCCAGGCCGGTGCCATGAAAGCTGGATTTATAAATAATCCTTTATAAACCCGGTTTGCATCGGCATTTCCGGGATCGCCTGAAAAAAATTTTGCCAAATTTGCGCAGAAGTTTAGAGTTAAGGTTCTAATTCACGTCATAAGAATCGCTGTATTTTAATGTAAGTTCAGATTCGTTAATTGGCTGTCAACAAAAAAAGATGCGTTTTCTTTTAGTGCTCGGAACCAGTAATAAAGCTAATATTTTAATCTTAATGACAAATAATTAGATGCAGGAAATTAAACTTTGAAATAGAAGTGGTATTATCTATATAAATGAAAGCAATACTGTTTAGACAATATCATTATTGTAAATATTATTAATATATGTTACGGTTTGAGCGGATCATAAAGATGAAACAACTGCGTGTTATTAGCCTAAGCTATGGAAAATGGTTTCAGGCGGGAGCATGGCAGTTGTTATAAAAAAAAGGGACTCTTGAATGTCAGGAAATCACATTAACTATAATTCGTTTAACAGGGATTCAAAAAATACAGGATCTGAGATGGCCCTCCAGCGTTCCAAGGATATTGCAGAAAGACTCAATCAATTATTGGCCCTTTCTCTAAAAGATATTACCCTGCAAGAGCTGCTGGAAGAAGCTTTAGATCTTATACTATCCATCCCCTGGCTGGTTTTCAAATCGAAAGGCAGCATATTTCTGCTGGAAAATGATCACCTGGCAATGAAAGCCCAAAGAGGCCTGGAAGAACCCCTACAGAAAGAATGCAGACGGCTCCCCCTGGGTCGCTGCCTCTGCGGGAGGGCAGGGTATACAGGCAAAGTCCAGTTTGCCTCTACCCTTGATCATAGCCATGATATATCTTGTGCTGATATGGAACCCCACGGCCATTACTGTATCCCGATCAGGTCGCCGGAAGAAATATACGGGGTATTAAATCTTTACCTGCATGATGGACATCGTTATGATGAAAAAGAAGAGGAGTTTTTGGTTGCTTTTGCCGACGCCCTGGCCGGAATTATAGCGCGCCGGCAAACTGAGGAAGCTTTGCAGCGAAGTGAAAAAAATCTCATGGAGATTTTTAACAATAGCAGAGATGCTGTGTATCTACATGATTTAGATGGCACCATTATTGAGGTTAACCCGGCGGCATGTGAACGTTTGGGGTATAGCCGTGAAGAGCTGCTCGGCAGGTCAATAACAGACTTTATTTCAAGTGAACACGTCAGCCTATTTCCTGAATGGAGTAAAAAGTTGCAAGAAGCAGGCCAGGCAATTTTTGAATTTGATGCCGTAAACAGGACTGAAAATGTTATCCCGGTTGAGGTTAACGCCGCCGTGATTGAATATGAAGGAGAAAAGGTTGTTTTGAGTACGGCGCGTGATATCACCGAGCGTAAAAGAGCCGAGAAAACTCTCAATGATGTAAATGAATTACTGGAAAAACGGGTCAGGGAGCGAACCAGCGAACTGACCAGGGTTAACAGGGAATTGCAGGCAGAAATAGATCAACGGATATGCACAGAAGAAGCCCTGCAAAAACGCATAGCTGAGCTTGAAGCTTTAAGGAAAGTATCTACTGTGTTGCGCACCAGCGGCACCCTTAATGAAATGCTCGACCTTTTGTTAAGTGAAACATTAGTGACATTTGATACAAATGTAGGGGCTATTTGGCTTGCCAATTCTCCAGATGATAGTCTCTACTATTTCACGGCTCAGGGTTGGGTCTCCAGCCTGGATGAAGCTGATTTTAAGCCCGATCAAAAAGAAGGGATTGTCAGGCAAATATTTCTGACCGGCAAACCATATATTTCCCGTGAAGTGGCCGTTGACCCGCTTTTGAAGCTCAAAGGTAAAGTCGAGATACCAAGAGGCTGGGGCGGAATATTTATGCCTTTGTTCATTGGGGATATAACTGTGGGAATCCTGTTCGTTTCTGTTCCACTGCCCCGCGTAATTAAGCATGAGGAAAAAAACCTGCTCAATTCACTGGCCGAGATGGCTGGAACAGCCATCCACCGTGTCAATTTATATGAAGAATTGCAGCATGCCAACCTAGAATTGCAGCAGGCTTATGATGAAACGATAGAGTCGCTGGCTTGCTCTCTTGAAATACGTGATTATGAAACCGAAGGCCACTGCCGGAGGGTTGCAGAGTGGACGGTGCAGCTGGCCCGGGCTATGGGTATACCGGAAGAAAAGCACATTCATGTCTATCGCGGCGCACTTTTACACGATATCGGCAAAATGGGCATTTCAGACCACATCCTGCTTAAACCAGGACCTTTAACCGAGGAAGAATGGGAAAAAATATATCAGCACTCCCAGTATGCCTATGACTTACTTTCCAGGGTGAAATACTTGCAGCCGGCATTAAATATCCCTTATTGCCACCACGAAAAGTTTGACGGCAGCGGTTATCCTCGCGGGCTTAAGGGTGAAGAAATTCCTTTGGAAGCTCGTATATTTACCGTACTTGATGTTTATGATGCTCTAACCAGCGACCGGCCTTACCGGAAAGCCTGGAGCAAAGAAAGCGCCTTAAAATATATCAGGGAAGAAAGCGGCAGCCATTTTGATCCGCAGGTAGTGAAAGTGTTTTTGGAAAAAGGAGTATTATAATAGTTGTCTCCGGTACCTTCTCAATATAGAAAGCTGCTTCCTAATAAACGTAATTGTATCATTACATGAAAGGTGATTGATGCTGAATAATAAGATTATCGATGCCCACTGTGATACTGTAGGCTTCTTCCAGGAAAACGGCGGTTACGATTTCTTTGCCCGCAACGATAAGCGCCATATTGATCTGCCCCGTTTAAAAGAAAGTAGTATCATCCTGCAAATTTTGCCCTCTATATCAAAGAGGAATACAAGTCGGTCAGTTCACTGGCCTACTGCCTGCGACTGCTCGATAGCTTTTATGAGACCATGCAGCTCTTCTCGGGCGAGCTTTAAACTGTTTATTCAAGAACTGATATAAAAAATGCTCTCAACAGCCTCAAACCTGCCGCCCTATTAAGCGTGGATGGCGGTGAAGCCCTGGAAGGCGAACTGGCAGTTTTGCGCCTGCTCTTCCGGCTCGGCATCCGGGCCCTCGGCCTGACCTGGAACCAAAAGAACCAGCTTGCCACCGGTGTTGGAGCAGAAGATCCCCACTCCGGTTTAGCCCCCTTTGGCAGGCAGGTAATTCGGGAAATGAACAGGCTGGGTATGCTCGTAGACCTGGCCCATATCAACCGGAAGGGTCTTTTTGATGCCCTCGAAACAAGCTGTCCCCCGGTTGTTGTTTTCCATGCCAATACCAGGGTCCTCTGTGATCATCAACCAGGGAAGATTGGCAGTGCTTACATTTCCGGGCATTGCGTTCGATAGTTTGATCGCAGTGTGGGCAATTCTTGTATTCTTTATAGGCCAAGCTGGTGCCCTCCTGGCAGGGGATATAACAACATTTGTTTAATCTAAGCCGGTTTCTAAAGTTATAATAATAGCTCTCTTGTTGCGGACTATATCCTGCTTTCTTAAAGCCGCCGGGCGAATTGATAAACCGGTTAAAAGTGCAGGTTTAGTTGAGAGCGAGCGATCAGAAATTGACTGTTTCGGGGCTGGTGGAATAATCAGGTGCTGGAAGCATTGGTAATGCTTTTTTGATCTGCCACCGGGGGATATTGGTTTAGGAGTACTGCCCAAATAAATGTTATAATTAAATATATTCGTCATAACAAACTGGTATTTACCTTCACCATTTACCAGGTTTTTTTATAAAAAAGGAGTTGATCTCATGGAACAGCTGCATGAAAATGTGAAAAAAGTAGCTGACCTGATCACAGAAAGCAATCACACTGTTGTTTTTACAGGAGGTGGGATTACAGCCGAGGACTACAACCAAAATTTAAGCAGCTCCACCAAAAATTTGCCGGTGATGGTTGCCCCTGAAGACTTTACCATCCGGAGATTTAAGGATGATCCACTAAGCTTCTACGAGGAGGGTGAACCCTTCTTTAGTATGATTTACCAGCTTGAGCCTAACGAAGTGCACACATCTCTGGCGGAGCTGGAAAAACAAGGGCTGGTAAAGGCAATTATCACAGACAATATTGATGGATTGCAGAAGAAAGCGGGAGCTAAACAAGTGCTTGAAATTCGAGGCACCTTAAGGAGCGCAAGTTGCGCAGAGTGTAAGCGGCAGGTCTCCATTGATGATTTGCTGGCGAATGCCGGAGAAAAAGAATTCTTGCCGCTTTGCCCCGACTGTGGAGAAATGCTCAGGCCCGATGTGGTCTTTTCGGACGAAACCCTGCCGCCAGATTTTCATACAGCCAAAGAGGAAGTTAAAAAGGCTGATTTGATGGTGATTATCGGTTCTTCCATGGAGAATTCTCCTGAAAACCAGCTGGCTGGTGAATGTAAAAACCTGGTTGTAATCAACCAGGGTTCTACAGTTTACGATCGGCAGGCAAAAGTGGTAATCCATGCCGACCTTAAAAAAGTGATGAAGCTTTTACTCGAAGAGTTAAATAACCGAAAAAGCTGATTTAAAAACCCGGTAGTTTCAACCTCTGTTTTTGAAGAAACAAATTATGTTAACCCTCGCTCAGAATTCATAAAAGATTGACATAATATTTTGCAGTATATATAATATCCTTAAAGAATCGATGTCTATAAAGCCCATGATAAAGGCAAACCTGTCGAAAGGCAGGGGCGCAAAGCTTAGGATCTAAGGTTCTGAAAATGGACTATGATAGCCTGGCTTCCCAGAAGGGCTATTTTTATATTTAAGAACTGCCTTTGATTACAGTTTTCTTCTTTAACGAAAACGCAAGTATTCCAAGAGCATTTTCTGGCAAAAAAGATATTTGGCAGTGTTCTTCTTGTCGGTAATGGCTACCATATTAAATTCTAGTAACCAATCAATATAAGTTTTAATATTGTTAGTGGTTAGATACTCAAAATTAAGAATATATAAGAGCCCGTAAAATAAATTATTGTTCGGGGAGGAAGGAAAATATGAGAAAGGGAGTTTATTTATTTCCGGAAGGAAGGAAGCATCCCGGTGGTTGGGATGTAAGCAAAAAAGATAGCCAGGGGATTAAGGTCTATGCTGACGGCAGCAAATACGAAGGTGAGTTTAAAGGCGGTTTGAAGCATGGCCAAGGGAAAATGATTTATGCTGATGGAAGAAAATATGAGGGGCAATGGGAAAACGATAAACCCTGCGGTCATGGAACGATAGTTTGGCCTGACGGCAGCAAGTATGAAGGCAGATACGAAGGCGGTAAGAGAAATGGCCTGGGGACCTGGACCCAGGAGGGTGGAGCGAAATATGTAGGTGGCTGGGTAGATGATCGACCCAGCGGCCAGGGAATTATTGCCTGGCCAGATGGAAGAAAATATGTTGGTGAATGGAAAGATGGCAAGAGAAACGGCCAGGGGACAATGACTTTTTTGGAAGATAATAAGTATGTTGGTAAATACCTTGGTGAATGGAAAAACGGCAAAAGAAATGGCCAGGGCACAATGATTTATGCAGACGGAAGCATGTTTTTTTGTGAGTGGAGGGAAGGCAAGAGATCGGGTGAAAAAATATGGTTTCAATCAAATACTAAAGAACATAAAAACTCAACAAGCAATAATCAAGCTCTCGATCTTGGGGCTATGAGCTGGGAGAACGGAAGAGAATATGTAGGCGAATGGAAAGACGGCAAAAAGCACGGCGAAGGATCTATGGTTTATGCAGATGGCAAAAAGTATATAGGTGAGTGGAAAGAAGACAGAATCTATGGTTACGGCATTATGATCTATGCGAACGGCCTTAAATATATTGGTGAAAGATTTGAGGGAAAGAGGCATGGCCAGGGAGCCATGGTCTATACAGATAAAAGCCTGTTTGTAGGATCATGGAAAAACGACAAGTCGGACGGACTGGGGACAGTGCTTGCTGCAGATGGTAGAAAATATACCGGTGAGTGGAAAGACAATGAACTAAAATCACAAATATTCGAAACTGCTGAAGGGGAAACAAAACAACCTGTTGAGCCAAAACAATCTTTTGAATTAAATTATGTATCTAAATCCAAACCACTAGATGAACAAAAACGAAGTGTGAAAGAAAACGAAGATAAAATGCAGGCTCAGGGGCGGGCTTCAGCGCAGCAAGATGCAAAGCATGATAGTCTAAATAATTACCAGGACGTTGAGAATAAAACGACGGTTTCCCCGGGTGCTTCACCTGGCAGGGAAGATAACAAGGAAAGAGCATTTAAGCAGGAAAAACCTGAACTCAAGGGACAACTCTACAGTAATGAACAGGAGCAAGAAGGTATTTCTAAAAAAACATTATGGATCTGGAACATAACTGTTACCACCATTTTAGTTATAGGCATATTAGCCTGGTTCTTATTTTTATAAGTGAGTTTTTACTGGCAGGATAAAAAGTATTGAGGTTAACTATTAAAGACTTGCCTGCCGGTTATTAAATGTTTTATCAATGCTTAGTCTTTATTATTAAAAAGTTGATTACAAACTTCATGAGTCTATAGCATAGGAGGCAGTTAAATATATGTCTGACCGGTCGTGGCTGAGAAATTATCCGGTTCGTTGGAACCTCGAATACCCGGAAGTGTCTGTTTATAGTTATTTAAAAGAGAAAACTAAGAACTGTGGTGATTTAAATGCCCTGGTTTATTTTGATAAAGAGATTACCTTTCGTAAGATGCATGAGTACATAGATAGATTTGCAGCGGCCTTATTTGCTCTGGGAGTGAGAAAAGGGGATCGTGTAGCGCTTATGATGCCTAATTGTCCCGAGTTTGTTTATACCTACTATGCTTGCATGAAGCTTGGAGCAATTGAAGTACAGGTTGACCCCCTTTATATGCCCTCTGAATTAGAGTTTGCGCTAAAAGATTCAGGAGCAAAAATAATTGTAGTTGCGGATGAGGTGGTTGACTCTCTAGAGGCTGTGCGAGATCAGGTCCCCTTAGAGCATGTCATTGTAAGCAAATTAAGCGGCTCTGATGTAACTGGTGAGAACCTTTGGTTTGATGAACTGCTAGAAAAATATCCGCCATCTTCTCCCGAAGCTGAAATAAATCCGAAAGAAGATGTGGCTGTGTTGCAGTATACTGGTGGTACAACCGGCACTACCAAGGCAGCTATGCTAACCCACTATAACCTTATTTCAAATGTAGTTCAAAAAAATGAATGGTATTCTGGTTTGAAAAAAGAAAAATTTAGCAATGGGCTCACCCAGCAGTACGGACTGGGCATACTACCATTATTTCAAATCACCGGCTTGAATTTTTGCTTAAATTTAGCTCTTACATTTCCCATGGGCATGATTATGCTCCCCTATTTTGATATAGAACATATTTTACATTTAATCGATATCTATAGTCCGACTTTTTTCCCAGGAGTGCCAACCATATTTTCTGCCATCGCCGATCATCCGGAAGCTAAAGATCACAACTTGAGGGCAGTTGATATCTGGCGTACCGGTGGAGCGCCAATGCCTGTTGAGTTGATTAATTATATAGAAAAACAGACCGGTATTAAAATTATTGAAGGCTATGGGTTAACAGAGGCCTCACCGACTACGCATTCAAATCCTTTTATGGGGATACGTAAGTATGGCAGCGTAGGTTTGCCTTATCCAGATACTGATTGCCGAATCGTCAATCCGGAAAACAGGTATGAGGAAGTCCCGGTTGGAGAAGAGGGCGAGCTGATTATCAAAGGTCCGCAGATAATGAAGGGGTACTGGAATAACCCAGAAGACACCGATGAAATCCTTCGTGACGGTTGGCTTTATACTAGAGATATCGCCAGGATGGATGGAAGCGGCTACTTCTATATAGTCGATCGAGAAAAAGATATAGTTATTACTGGAGGTATCAATGTTTACCCCAGGGAAGTTGACGAAGTATTTTTTAAACACCCGAAAGTGGCTGAAGTAGTCAGCAAGGGAATCCCAGACGATTTTTACGGAGAAGTTCTTAAAACCTATATAGTGCTTAAGGATAACGAAAGTGCCACAGAAGAGGAACTCCTGGATTATGCTGCTGAAAAACTGGCCGTTTACAAACTGCCACGGGTTATTGAATTTCGAAGTGAACTCCCCAGAAGTAATGCCGGTAAGATCTTGAGACGAGCCCTGGTGGAAAAAGAGGATGACAAAGTAGCGGGTAAAAATAAAGAGTCAGCTGTCAGATTGCCGGAATGGGATGAAGATGTTATCATTCTTGATGATTTTACCGATGAATTTGATATCTAAGCAGGATGGCTTCAACAGGTGTTTAAAAACTATGGTTATTATATCCCAGGCTAAGTAGGGGGGTGGAAAATGAGCAAGCTAATGGAAGGTTTTAACAAAATAGTTGAAGAACTACATTCAGATCTTGGCGAAGGATTTGTAGCCAATGATATTTGGCATAGTAAAGACGCTCAATCTTTGGCCGGCTATAACTCGCAGCCAAAGGCAGTTGCTCTTTTTAACGAGGTTACGCGTGCTTTGGACAAAACCCTGGCAAATGCAAAATATCCCGGACTGGGTAATTATTACATGGTTCACCTGGAAAATGGTCTCCTGGTTGTGGTGGTAATAGAAGGTGAGTATCAGCATATGTTATTAGTTGATCTTTCAAAGACAACTATGGGAATTTTAATGAGTGTAGTTTTACCAAAACTAATTGATAATTTAAAGAAAACAACCGCTTAGATTCCTGTTATAATCGATCCGCTTTAATTATACACGAGGGCAGGACAAACAACACTTTATAAGTATTTCGTTTTATATAAAGCAGTTAGGTGCTCTATTTTATAATAATGGGAGGTTCAATGTTTTGGAAACGGAAGGGAACTTATATACTAAACCAACATTTTTAATTGCAGTTATTGTTGTCATGATATTTTTACTTTTTGGCATCATCGCCCCAGAATCATTAGCAGCTATTACTGAAGTTGTTTTCGATACTATGATTGAATATTTAGGATGGTCATTTATTTTGGGCGCCAGTATTTTCCTGATAATTATTCTCTTCTTGTTATTAAGCCCTTTTGGCCATGTTAAACTAGGTTTGGATGATGATGAACCGGCTTATAAAACACCGGTTTGGCTTGCCATGCTGTTCAGCTGTGGGATGGGTATTGGCATGCTCTTCTGGGGGGTTTCAGAGCCGATATGGCATTATATCTGGCCGCCATTTGGTGAAGCGGGCACTGAATCTGCCATGCATGTGGCCATGCGCTACACATTTTTTCACTGGGGTTTCCACCCCTGGGCCATTTATTCTGTAGTGGCCGGTTCGCTGGCTTATTTTTCTTACCGTAAGGGTTTGCCCATGCTGCTTAGTTCTTGCCTGGAACCTATTCTTGGGCGTAAAGGTATTGAGGGTCCCTGGGGCATACTGGTAAATGTGATCGGCGTTTTTGCCACCCTGTTTGGCCTGGGTACATCTCTTGGTTTGGGCACAATGCAGCTGGCCGCCGGGCTTGACAGTTTATTCGGCATTCCAAGCACACCAATTCTTTATGTTCTGATAGTTGCCGCCATTACCCTGGCTGCTGTTATTTCTACTTATACCGGTATTGATCGCGGCATTAAGTATTTAAGCCAGTTAAATATTATTGTGGCTGTTTTACTGATGTTGTTGGTCTTTATCCTCGGTCCGACCCTGTTCATTATAAATCTCTTTACTCATTCTGTCGGTTCATACATACAAAATATTATCGGCATGTCATTTACTGTTGATGCAGCGGGGTTTGGAACTGAAGGTTGGATTGGTGAATGGACGGTTTTCTACTGGGCGTGGTGGATAGCGTGGGCTCCTTTTGTTGGTACTTTTATTGCCCGAATTTCGAAAGGACGCACTATCCGGAGCTTTGTTATTGGGGTAATGCTGGTTCCGGTTTTTGTAAGCATGGTCTGGTTTGCAGTATTTGGTGGAGCAGCCCTTTATGCCGAACACTTCGGACCCGGTGGAATAGCGGAGGCTGTAGAACAGGATTCAGCTCTGGGATTCTTTTCACTCCTGGCCCAGTTTCCAATTGCATCGTTGCTGATCATAGTGGCCATGTTTTCTGTAACAGTTTTCTTTATTACTTCTTCAGACTCAGGGACTTATGTGAATGGCATGCTTACCTCCGGGGGCGCTTTAAATCCCCCGGTTCCTTTACGTATTACCTGGGGTCTTCTTGAAGGGGCAATCGCTGCAATTTTACTCTTTACCGGAGGGTTAGCCGCTTTGCAAACAGCTTCAGTAGTTGGAGGGTTTCCTTTCATGATCATCATGTTTTTGATGGTTTACAGCCTGCTAAAATCTATTGCAGCAGAATCACGGGAAGGCACCCTGCTGCCGGATAAGAAGCGTTTATATGATACTATAAAAGAACTAAAAGATAAAAAGTAGTTTCACGTTTTTTATCGGAAAAGTGCTGGAAAGTTCAAGGGCGATAAATTGAGATAGTAAAAGGGTGAGTTATTTTGGATGTTAACCAAGAAAAAATAAAAGTGGCATTCGAGTCTCTTAAGGAAGACCTGGGAGCTGGATTTGTGGCTTCTGAGGTTTGGGCTGTAGGAGAAGGCCTTCCTTTAATAAAAGATCATGGGTATAACGATAATCCCAAGGTGGCTCCCTTGTTCAATGAAGTGACAAGGAAGCTTTATAAGACCCTGCAGGAATCAGAATACCCCGATATTGGGAACTATTACCTGGTTAATCTTGACAACAATCACCTGGTAGTGGTAATCACTATAGGCAAGTTTCAGCAATTTGTTTTAGTTGACCTTGCAAAAACATCTATGGGCATTTTGATGAGCGTTGCTTTGCCGAATCTCATAAATTTCCTTACAGAAGAATTGACTGATGAGGATTTAATCGAACCTGAAAGATCTTACAAGCCTGATAAACAGGGCAAAGATAAAAGTCCTGCCAGGCCTGAAGCAGCGGCTCCTGGTTCAGAGCAAAATAAAGCAGAGAAAAAGCGCCAGCGTTCAACCTTGCGGGAGATATTTAACGCATTCTCAAGCGGAGGCTACTATTCGGATAAAATTAAAGAATAGTTTAAAACAACATATTGTTACCTGTAATGGTTTAACTTTATTGTCGACCTGAAACAAGTACTTTTTGCTGTTTTATATTTTTCATGGCAAAAAGAAGACAATTTTGTTACAGGCATAAGGGGGTAGCTCGATGCGTTTTACACTAGAGGACATTAGAAAATGCATTAATGGGCTAAGGGAAGACCTTGGTGAAGGATTTATCGAAACTGACATATGGAGCACTACTACAGATAAATCTGTTGCTTTTCACCATCAACATCAGTATGGCGCAAAACCAAAACATTTAAAAGTTTTCGGTGAAACCTCTAAACAGCTTAAAGAGGCTTTAAAAGAATCTTATTACCCGGGTATAGGAGATTATTACATAATCGCTCTTGAAAATAATCGAGTTGCTGTGGTAATAAACTACCGTTCTGAAAAATCTCTCGAGGAGTTTCAACAGTATATTCTTGTAGATCTTTCGAAGGTTACGATCGGTGTGTTGATGAGCATTGCAATACCAAGGGTGCTGGAGACCTTTAAAAAATAGAAGTCAGTAGTGAGAGGGGAGTAAGCATGAGGATATTCTTTATTGTATTAATGATTCTCTTAATCGTTGCTGTTGTTGCCGTGGCTGTGGCCAATCAGGAAATGGTTACAATTGATTATCTTTTTGGCCAGGTGGAGCTGAGCGTATTTTCTGTGATGTTGGGTTCTGCCTCTGCAGGCATATTGATTATGGTGTGCTTCTACATCTACCGCAGCATTCATAATTATTTTAAGTCCGGTAGTGATCGAGCTCTTAAAAAGGAGTTACAGCAGAAGATTAAATATTTGGAAAGTGAAAATAAAAAGTTGGAAGAAGAGGTGGCCAGGCTTCAGAAGGAACGCGAAAATGCTGAAGAGAGGGCAAGAAAAGAGCTGGAAACCGAAAAAAATAGATTAGAAGCAGAGCTGGAGAGTCAGAAAAAAGAGCGTGAAGAGGCTGCGGCCAGTGAACAGGCTGAATTAGAGGCTGAAAAGGAAAAGTTGAAAGAAGAGTTGAAAAAGCAGCAGAAAGACCAGGGTCGTTCAGAGGAGCAGGTTGATATTGGGTTTCCACCCAAGAAAGGCTTCTGGGATTTTCTTAAAAGAAAATAGTAGCTGTTATTAGTATGCACCTTGTTCCTGGACGGCAGGGTTTGTGACTCAGTCGGCGCTGGTTGGAACGCTTCTAAAGAAAAAGAAAGAACTGCTATTTCATTTAGAATGAAATAGCAGTAAGTGATGGAGAATATTGTTTTCGTTGGCCTGGTGTATTGGATGACCTGCAATTAAACAGGCTTTTGGTAGCTACCGGGATGCTATTATTCGAGCAGTTCTGTTTCTTCTACCTGGCTATCATATATCCTCCACTCGCCATTTTGCTGACGCATGATATGCACGCCGGTGATCTGGTTGTCATTAAAATCATCATTGTCCACGGACCTGGTAATCTGCTGGAAATCTACTGCTGCCTCGCCGTTTTTAATGCGGATATCCAGGATCTCGAGCTCATATTCCAGGTCGTGGTATTCAAATAAATCTTCCAGCTCGGTTGTGATAGCTTCTTCGTCATAACCGGGGCTATCTTCATGCATGGTTTGCAAAACCCCCTGAGCGTCTTCATTCTCTGTGGCCTCCATATTTTGCTCTACTACTGCCTTAATCGCTTCGTGCTCATTGTCTGGAGCATCAACTTCATCTTCTATGATTTCTTCTTCCTCCACTTCGTCCTCAAGTGGATCTTCCACCGCTTCTTCGCAACCGGCTAACACAATTAAAAAGCTGGTGATAGCCAGTAAAATCAGCCATTTTTTCATTTCAACGGAACCTCCTTTTATTGAAACTAAGTAACCTTTTGTGGGAACTGCGCAATTTAATAACGGCAGTATCACTGCCGTAGTTTGATAATCTTATGATGTAGTAAGGCTTTTCTGGCTTATTCATTTGATCTTAAATAAAATTTTAACATGGATGTTTTGCGATAAAAAGAATATTGTGCAAACAATTTGTAAAGATTATGAGATATGTTTGTAACTATATTGAGCAGACCATGTTTAACGATATCTTTTAATCAGGCCTGAAAAAAAAGAATAAACATCTAACTCTGGGCAGACATTATACTGATGACAAAAGATACACTAATTGTTATCATCTAAGTGTGCCAAATAATCTCCGGGATTATTATTTAATATACGGCAAAATAATAGCATTAATATCTTTGAAGATATATTTTGCTGATTAGCAAAAGAAGTTGGTCCATATCCCGGACAATCTCAATCAGGCCAAATCTAAGGATTAAATAATATTGCTGGTGAAGAAAAAATACACAAAAACGAAAGCGGTTGATTAGCTAATGGGTCTATCTTCAGAAAAGCATCTCGAGGTAGCACAGGAAGCAGCCCGCCGGGCGGGCAGCTTGATTATGGAGCAGCAGGGTAAAACCTCCATATCTAAAAAGGGAGCCAACAACCTTGTTACAGAAGCTGATCTTGCGGCGCAGGAAACAATTATCGAGATGATCGGGTATCATTTCCCGGACCACAGCATTGTTGCCGAGGAGCAGGACTTAGAGGTGAAAAGCGGAGCGCCTGAGCAGTGGATCATCGATCCCCTGGATGGAACCAACAACTATGCACATAATATTCCCCACTTTAGCATTTCCATCGCCTATGCCCGCTCCGGCCGGGTGGAAGCAGGAGTAGTATTTGATCCGGGACGAGAGGAAATGTTTACAGCTGTGCGGGGTAAAGGGGCATTTTTAAACGGAAAGCCGATCGGTGTTTCACGGGCCCTTTCTTTGCAGGAGGCCGTAGTTGCTACGGGGTTTTATTATGACCGTGGCTTGATTATGCGTAAAACCCTGCACAGTATAGAGAAGCTGTTTGAGGGTAATATCCACGGCATAAGGCGCTTTGGTACAGCCTCCCTTGATTTATGCTGGGTGGCCTGCGGCCGCTTCGACGCATACTTTGAATATACACTTTCGGTGTGGGATTTTGCGGCCGGGATGTTGATCCTGGAGGAAGCAGGCGGTTGCTGCACCGACCAGGAAGGAAAAGAGCTTAATTTAAACAGCAGCGGGATCGCCGTTTCAAATGGCAATTTCCACGAACAATTTTTGGCTGTAGTTGGCTGGAATGATGATCGTAAATGATAGAGGGATTTAATTTTCCAAGTTAAAAATAATCATTACCCCCGGGCAGTGATTGAAACGTTCACCTGATCTTAAAGCTGCCGCTTAATTTTGCTTACTCTCCTCATTGCCATCCTGGTTGTTATCTTCTTCCAGGCCTGCTTCATTGTTATCTGCTTCATCTCCTTCATTTTCGGCGTTTATTTCTTCATCGTTATGCTGCTTTTCCCTTTCTTCTTCCTTACGCTTGCGTTCCTGTTCCTCGATGTATTCCGGGCTGTCTTTAAGCACTATTGGCGGCCAGGGGTCAACTTCAACCCCGAAAGCTTCTTTAATTATGCGGACCCTTTCGTCCTGGTCGAGGACCTGGTAATAGATCCCATCCTTTGACTGTCCGCCGCCAGGCAGGGTGTAAAAATGGAGACTTTCATTATCCATGTCCAGGTCTCTGCCGAAATAAGCCAGGGATGCAATCTGGGTGTAGGTTAGATCGGTTTCCACGTAATCCTTGTAAATTCGGTAGGTGGCGGGGAGATCGGTTATTTTACCTTCTTCTCTTAGATAAAGGAAGGTTTCCTGCATTAGTTCCATTTGCCGATCCATGCGACCTTCATCCTGGCCCGTTTCGGGGTCCCTGTACTGGAGGTAGCGCAGGTAGGTTTTGCCGTCCATGATCTGCGGTCCTTCGGGCACCAAGACCTCACCGACATTCCAGTGCCGGTCATATAAGGTTTCTTCCACTTCAAAATAAATCCCGCCTACGGCATCTACCAGGGCGATCACTGAATACATATCCACGGAAATGTAGTAATGCAGGGGAATATCGCCCAGGGCCTTACTAAGAGTGTTAAGGGCAAATTCCATCCCGTCGGCTTCGCGGTCATCACTGTTCCCGTAATAATAACCGTAAAAGAAAGAGTGATTGATCTTGTCGTGCATCCCGCCCATGCCGTAAATGGGCACGTAAGAGTCGCGGGGTATACGCACTACAGAAACTTCTTCGGTTTCAAAGTTGATCGAGAAAACGGCCAGCATGTCCGGGCGGAAAAGGTACTCGCCGTGTTTCCATTCCCGGTCCCATCCCCGGTCAAAGCCAAGCAGGGCGATGTTAACGGTGTGCTCGGGGAAAGCCTCGGTAACGTCGTAATCCTTTTCGAAAGAGGCTTCATCGAGAAGAATACGCTGCGGTTCCCGGACGTCGGTATAAATGGTATAAGCATAAGCCCCCGCCCCGATCAGCCCCAGGACCAACAGGCCGGTAACGGTAAGGATCGCTTTTTTCAGCCGGCTCATCCGCTTTCTGGGCCGGCGCTCTTTCATGTTATCGCCATTATAATCCTTATTAACCACGGAATCATCCCCACTTGTAAAGATTATTATTTGTTTATTTATATGATAACATATCAGTCATCGTCTGTTTCTGCCAAGGGGCTGTAACTTTATCTTATCTACATTATATCATCATCTGTTAAGGGCCAGGTTGTTTTTCCTGTCATCTGCTGTTTCTATTATCCCGGTTTTACTTTGCAGGGATTTGGGTAGAGCCGTGTTTATCTCAAAAAGCCTTGGCAGGTTTGACAAAAGGTTTTCTTCGGTATATATTTACTTTTAGATTGAGTGCATGTTGCGACAATAAAAACAACGAATACATTTACAGGTTAAAAGGGAGTAGCCATCACCCCCGGGTGCAGGTGGAATCAACATCCTGGCTTGTTGTTAAGCCTGGTTCCACCGTTGATTGGACTTGGTTCTGTCAACCGGCGAGACTTTTAATGCGGATCCATCCCGTGTTAAAGTCTCGTTTTTTCGTACAGGCTGCCTGTATCTCTGGCGGGATATATTTTAAGGAGTATTTTTTGAGGAGCTGGGTTAAGAGATGACTGTTTTGTTCGGGGCCTTTATAATGATCTTTTTGGCCGAAATGGGCGACAAATCCCAGTTGATGGCCTTTGGTTTGGCCAACTGTTACCGGGCCCGGGCTATCCTGGGAGCTGTATTTATAGCCACTTTGGTCAACAACGGCGCTGCCATCTATATTGGGGCGATCTTTGGCGAATTGTTGAACTTAGATATTGTCAGGATAATTTCCGGTCTGGTGTTCCTCGGTTTTGGAGCTTGGACCCTGCTGGAGAAAAAGAACGGGACAGAGCCGATTGCGGTTAAGGAAAACCTGGGTTCCTTTTTGGCCCTGACTTCTTTGTTTATATTGGCTGAGATGGGCGATAAAACCCAGATTGCTTCTGCGGTTTATGCGGCCACCTACCAGGAGCCTTTTTTAACCCTGGTCGGGGTATTGGCCGGGATGCTCCTGGCTGATGCCCTCGGGATTTACCTGGGTGTGCGCATGCGCGATGTTATCTCCATGGCTAAATTGAAAATCGGTTCCAGCCTTGTATTTTTCACCCTGGGAGCGATCAACCTGTTTTCTTCTGACCTGGTTCCTATGGTTGCTTTGCTGCCGGTAGCCCTGTTCCTGGCCCTGGTTATTATGATCTATGTCAACAAGCAAAAAGAATATAACCACAAGGCTTAAATTAACCCGGGAATAAAACATATTTTTTTTCGTCAGTACTTTATAAATCAAGGGTTTTTTTATGCCATCAGGCCGGCTTTACTGTTTTGCTTCGGCCTACTCTGCGCTTTGGAATCATGGAGCAGACCTCAAGAGGTCGTTCACTTATTATATTTTGTAATAGTACCAGCTTTTGAAAAGGTTTTTATACTTTCCTGGGCGAAACAGTACTTATATAAGAGCATAGAACAGGAAAGGAAGAACACAGGGGGACGGTTCTTCTGTGTTGTTAATCAAGTGATCCGGGGTGCTGAAAATGAGGTTTTTTGGTTTTGATTCTTCAGAAGACAATGACAGTCTGTCGGTAAGGCCGTCCAAGAAGTATTATAACCGGATCAGGAACCTGATTATGCTCCTGACCAAGTTTGAGTTAAACTTGAGCACGAGAGAAGTTGTAGGGCTCAGGTGGCAAGATTTGAACCTGCTTACTGGCCGAATCCTGCTCAGAAGAGGAACGGGAGGTTCGGAAAAAGAATATAACCTCGATGAAGATATATTGTGGATATTACAGCGATGGCGTAAATACCAGGCCCGGGCAACTTACTATAAAGCCCTGGAGTATGTCTTCACCGACTATGAAGGACAACCGGTGTCAGCCCTATTTGTCTATACCCTGCAGTTTTTATGGTTTCTCAACACTTTTATTCCGATCAACCTGGTCCCCGATGCCCCCCGCAATTCCGGATTTTAACTCTTCTGAGATATTCTTCTGTGGTGGTATAGCGTTGGCCGGAGGGTACTAGATTATAAACAAAGTGCATCGTGACTGAAACAATTACGAATAGGGATTATGTCTCAGGGCATTTACTCTTTTTCTTTAAAAGGATAGAATTGTATATACCGTATTAACTCTGAGGAGTCTAAAGCCGAAAATGAAGGCAGTTGTGTTTAATAAAAATGGTTTGCAACTGGTAGATGACTATCTCAGGCCTGTCCTTAAGGAAGATGAAGCCCTGGTGCGGGTGGCTGTGGCAGGTATTTGCGGTACCGACCTGGAGATTTTAGAAGGTTACAAGGGTTTTGAAGGAGTTATGGGGCATGAGTTTTGCGGTGTGATTGAAGAAATTAATACAAAAGACTTTGCTAAATATGAGGATAGAGATAACACTCGGCTGGAGGTAGGAGCCAGAGTGGTGGGTGAGATAAACTGCGGTTGCGGTTCTTGCAGCAACTGCTTGAGGGGGCTAAAGAGCCACTGCTTAAGGCGTACTGCTATCGGTATCACTGGCAGGGACGGGTGCATGGCTGAGTATGTGGCCCTGCCCCTGGAAAACCTGCACCCTGCGCCTGATCTGGTAAGTGATAAAGAAGCGGTTTTTACTGAACCCCTGGCGGCGGCATTTGAAGTAACCGAGCAGGTTCACATCAGGCCTTCCGACCGGGTCCTGGTGTTAGGTGACGGCAGTCTAGGTATCCTCTCTGCGCTTGTATTAAACCTGACCCAGGCTGATGTGGTCCTGGTGGGGAAATACCCTAAGAAGCTGGATGTTGTTGCAGCCCAGAAGGTTCAGACTTTATTGCTGGAAGATTTGCTAAGGCAGAAAGAAATTAATGAACAAAGCTTTGACCTGGTAGTTGAAGCTACCGGTAGCCTCGATGGTTTTGAGCTGGCCCGGAGACTGGTCAGGCCACGGGGGAAAGTGGTTTTGAAAAGCACTGTTGCGGGTAATAATGAGCTGAGCTTAACACCGCTCGTTCTTGATGAAATTACGGTTGTAGGTTCCAGGTGTGGACCTTTTGCCCCAGCTTTGAGGGCCCTGGAAAAAAAGGTGATCGAGGTTAAACCCCTGATATCAGGTATCTATGCTTATGATCAGGCTTTTGATGCTTTTGAACTGTGCCGGAAAGGCACTTCTTTAAAAGTACTTCTTGATTTTTGTTAGGTTATAGTTGATATTGCCTGGGAAATGTTATATACCGGAAGAAACAGTGATATTGATCCTGATTTGGATCACAATGTTTTTGTATACAAATCTGAGGTGTAACCATGCGCAGAATACTGTTTGTCCTGTTGATTATAATTATGCTTTTGGCCTTTCTTGCTGTCAGGGTGGGCATTGCTCCCGATGATCCGGCGGATCTTCCAGATGAAGACTTGCCGGAAAATGATGCAGTGGAAGAGGAAGAATTGGAAGAAGAGTTCCGCCTTGGCAGTGAAGTGCTTTTATCTGAAGAGCGGCACCTGCTGAGAAATAAGAAAGTGGGCCTGGTAACAAACCAGAGCGGTGTTAACAGCGGTGGCGAGAGCACGAAAGAGCTTTTCTTTGCGGCTGAAGATATAGATCTAAAGGCACTGTATGCACCCGAACACGGTCTAGATGGTAAGGCTGCCGCCGGTGAATATGTTGAGTCCTATACCCACGAAGACTACAACATCCCTGTCTACAGCCTCTACGGAGAGACCCGGATGCCGACAGAAGACATGCTCAAGGGAATCGAGGTCCTGGTTTACGATATCCAGGATATCGGGGGCCGTTCTTATACCTACATCTCCACCCTTAACTACTGCATGCGGGCGGCGCAAGAATATGGTGTTCAGGTGGTGGTTCTGGACCGACCCAACCCCCTGGGCGGAAAACTGGTGGACGGCCCCATGATGGAAGAAAGATTTAAATCATTCGTAGGAGTGGATATTCTGCCCAAGGCCCACGGAATGACGGTAGGGGAGCTGGCCCGCTACTTCAACCGGGACATCGGGGTTGAGCTTACTGTTGTGCCCATGCAGGGTTATGACCGGGAGATGATCTATCAAGACACCGGGCTTCCCTGGGTGCAGACTTCACCGAACATCCCGGACCTCGAAGCGGTATTTGGCTATATGGCCACAGGCCTGGGGGAAGGGACCGGTGTGTTTCAGGCCGACCAGTTCCGGTGGGTTGGCGGCCGGGGCCTTGATGCGGAAGCTTATGCCGCCCGTTTGAATGCCGCCGGGTTAGAAGGGGTGGAATTTGTCCCGGAAAAAAGAAATGATGCCGGCGGGGTCCGGCTGATGATAAACGATTACCACAGTTTCAACCCGGCCCGAACGGGGATTTATGTTCTCTCTTACGCTTTTGAACTGGGCGATTTTACAGTACCCAAAAGCAATGATGTTATAGTCATGTTTGATAAGATCATGGGTACGGATAAAATGGGAATTTTCCTGGAAGAAGGTTTGAGCCCGGAAGAAGTCGAGGAACGTTTTGCCCCGGACATCGAAGAGTTCAAGAGGGAACGGCAGAAATATCTGGTGACTCAGTATTAAAGTGCTGTGACAGCATAATACCCCATCAGGCCTGGCAGGGCCAAATTATATTATTACTCCGTCAGGCTTCGGTAAGACGCCTCTTGCTCCATCGTGCCAGATTTCTTCTGGGAATGGATTTGTCTTGCTTAGAAATTGGGAGGGTATTGTTTACCGTTATGAAAACCCGGTTTAGTTTTGGGCCGGTTTCGTACCCCAGTCAATTATGATTTCCCACTGGTTTTTACTGACCGGCATGATCGATAGGCGGGGTTGTTTGACCAGCTCCCAGTCGAAAAATAGATTTGATTTTTTGATCGCGGACAGGGTGACCGGTTTTCTCAGAGGTTCCCCGGCTTCTATATCCACTACCAGGAATCGGTCGTTCTCCTGTTCCGGATCTGGATAAGGGTCCGAAGCGATTCGGGCCGTTCCCACCACAGCTTTTTCTTTCCCGGTATGGTAGATAAGGGCCTGATCCCCTTTTTTCATGGAGCGCATGTTTTTTAATGCTCCCGGCGCTTTAACCCCGTCCCAAACCGTTTTTTTATCTCTTTGTAAATCTTTGAAACTGTATTCTCCAGGTTCTGTTTTTAACAGCCAGCGGTTCATGATCATACCCCTTTTAAATTTTTTGATGGTATAAATGGTGACGGTTTTCTGGTCCGGGTTAATGCCATAAGGCTTTAAATCGGGCGTTACATCCGGTTGGGTCATACTTTGTTTCAGGTTTTGTCTCTTCCTCCGCCCCACAATTTTTGGGGATGAATATCGATCGTTTTATTAATCTTTATTCATCCCCGACTTTATGCTGCATAAGCTTATTGATTGTTCTTGTATCTACTTTTATTCAAGCCTGTTTCCGCATTCTCCACAAAAGCGGCTTTCAGTTGAGACCTTTGTGCCGCACCGTTCGCATTCTACCAGGGCCAGGTTGGATCCGCAATTATTGCAGAATTTCCCTTCCCCTGAAGGTTTTCCGCAATTGGGACAGATTGTTTGCTTGCTTTCAATTTCACCATCAAAGACCCGGGTCTGGTCCGCTTTTTCCTGGATGTCTTTGACCATTTTGCTGGAGCGGGCACTGGCTACTTCCACATTTACTCTCGGGGCATCTTTGACGCAAAGCCCTTCTTGTTCGTTCCAGTCCATTTCACAGACCCATTTGTAACACTTCGGGCAGCGGTGGAAATAACCCTTGGCTTCATTTTGGGCTATTTGAAAAGCCTTTTCGTGTTCCTTGTGCCATTCCGGGCTCATTCCTTTAAAACGTCCGGTTATAGCATTGGCAGCCCTGTCGATTTGCCAGCCGGCGCTGTGTTTGCCCAGCAGGGAGGCGCCGATCCTGGCTGCGTTGCCCAATCCCTTCATTTTTTGGCCTTTCTTATACGTGCTGGATTCGATGAACCTGGTCTTATGGCCGTCCCGGCAGTTGTCGCAGAAAAAGGTAAACTGGAAACCAGCCTCGGTGCTGTTGTCTGCAAAGTTGCTTGTAAATGCTTGCATAGTCATATCTTCACCTCCTGGAAATATTTAAGTTAAAGGTTGCTTGCACTTAACGCATTTTTCTTCAAGAGGCGGCTGTTGTTCACCACAGTTTGGAGCCCGACAGATGACCATTAACCTTTCATCGCAGTGATCGCAGTAGTCGCCAAAAAATGTTTTCTGCTTGCAATGAGGGCAGGCCAGAGCCAGGGACAGGCCGCAGTCGCTGCATTTGGCCCAACTTTTACGGACCGGGTGCCGGCAGCGGGGGCACCTTAAAGATCGGAGGGGGTTTACTTTACCGCATTGCGGGCAGCTTTTCGCATATGAGTCTATTAATTCATTGCAGTAGCGGCAAGGTTGCTTGTATCCGGCTATTTTGATCACCTCCTTTTTAAACAAGCCCCGGATCCCCATATTTTGGATTAAAATTATGATTAGATATTTTCTTTTTTTAGCCACTTAATGCTATCATCGCCTGCTTCTACGTTGAAGCGCAGCAGTTCGCGGACATCTTCGGACCACTGTTCCATGGAACGGTGAAATATGCGGCCGATAAAACGCTCCCTCAGCAGTTGCAATGAAGGTATTTTGTTCACAGCATAACGGTATTTTTCAAAGCGGGGTTCGACCAGCTGGGCATCGGTAATGTAAATTGGCTCACGCCTAAAATTTATAAGCAGCATGCAGCGGTTTATTTCTAACATAATTTGATCGGCAAAGTTTTCCAGTTCTCCTGAAGCCTTGAGGGTTTGGTATTCGTTTCGGGATACAATCTGGAAAAAATAAGTGGCCCGAACTCCGCCTTCGCTTGAAGCCGCTTCAATGGCTATAGCGTTGCCACCTGTTTTGCCTCCGGTTGTTTCCAGGTTATAAACCGGGATCATGAACCAGATATATTCACCGGTCAATTCTCCCATGAGGCCCCTTTTCAGGCCTACTGCAACTTTATCTTGACGGGTATAAGGTCTTAGAAAGTCATACTCTTCTTTTATGCCGGCCGCTACCAGCTTATTTTCTATTTCTGACCACAACTCGGTGCTGATCAGGTCCAACTCGGCTTTTTTTGCCGCCCGCCCGTCTCTAAGCAGTAATGCTGCTTTTCTTAAGGCCAGCGGCCCCTGTCCCGGGGCTAATTCTTTTAGAAGAGTCTGGGCCTTCAGGTCAAGCTGTTCTATAGCGCTATTTAGATCCCTGAAGAAGGGGTCATGCTGTCGCCCCAGTTTAGAGACTGCCAGGCGTTCACCTGACTCTGTTTCAATAAGGAGGCTGTAATTATCTTCTTTGATCAAAGTAATGAAACTGTAGGGGATTCTGATTAGCTCTCCGCTATCCGGTAAGAGAACCAGGGCTGTTTCATAAAGGCGCAGCTCGCAGTTAGCCATTTCTACTGGCGGAGTAAGGTCGCAACGGTATTCAACCAGACCTCTGTAGCCGTCTTTGCGCAGCGATTCATACATTAAAAGATCACGCAGAATGGTTTCATTGCGGCTTGAAACCGCGTTTCGGTAAAAAGAGTCAAACTGGCTGCCCAGTTTTGACAGCACCAGTTTGTCATCCGGCCGCAGAGAAAATTCTATATGGTAGTCTTCACGAGAAATTGATTCAATGTCCCTGTAGGAGATGGCTATAGCCTGACCGGGCCGTGGGGCGATGGTAATCTGCTCTTCGTCGATCACGGCCTCCGCCCTGCCGCTCTCAAGCTCGCGGCTTAAGCTGTCTGTCAGCAGGTAGTGTAGTGTATATTTCATTGTTGTCCTTTCAGGAAAAGCAGTCATTGGTTTGGACTGTACAAGGTAATTCTATTATAAAATATTGTAAACTATTTCACAACTTTTTTCTGAAGTGTGAATGTCTGTTTTGACTTCACTTAAACCGGATTTTATAAAAGAAATATATTTTATGCTGAGCTTCTTTTCGTTTGGAATGGCTTGATTTAAAAGCTGTTTTGCTGTAAAAATACTCTATATAAGCTTAGATTCACTACCGGGAGGAGAACATATGAATTTAGATCAACTTCTGGCCCGAAACCTGCCTGATCCACTGCTGCGGACCGCGGTGAAAATGGTTTTGCGGGCCAGGGTCAAAAACCAGGCTATTGAGAGTATTGAAAAGAGGAGGGCTTTTAAAGAGCAATTTGTAGAAGGGCTGAAACATGGCCCGATTGCTATTCACACTGATGATGCTAATGTCCAGCATTACGAATTGCCGCCTGAGTTTTTCCAGGCGATCCTGGGTAAAATGATGAAATACAGCTGCGGTTACTGGCGCGGCCCGGTCGAGGCTTCAAGGGCGGCGGATCACCTGGAGCAATCGGAAGTAGATATGTTAGAACTCACAGGCGGGAGAGCTGAACTTGACAGCAATCAAAAAATCCTTGATTTAGGCTGTGGGTGGGGATCAATGGCCCTTTACCTGGCCCCTCTATATCCGGCTTCTGAAATTACTGCAGTTTCTAATTCCTCTGACCAGATCGCTTATATCCAGCGCAAAGCCGAAGAAGAAAACCTGGCCAATCTTTCTGCCATAAAGGCCGACATCAACGATCTTTTTCTACCTGACGAATATGACCGGGTGGTTTCGGTGGAAATGTTTGAGCATATGCGGAATTACGAAGCTCTTTTTGAAAAAATCGCCGGTTTCCTGAAGCCGGGGGGCAAGCTGTTTGTCCATATTTTTAGCCACCATACTTATCCTTTCCTCTACGAAAACCGGACCGGTGGGGATTGGATGGCCAGGCATTTTTTCACCGGCGGAACCATGCCCAGTGAGGATTTGTTTCACTACTTCCAAAAAGATTTTGCCCTGGAAAGGCAATGGGCTCTTTCCGGCCATCATTACCGCCTTACCCTGGAGGCCTGGTTGCAGAAAATGGATCGGCAGAAAGAACAGATTATGCCGCTGTTTAAGACAACGTACGGACCCGAAGAAGCAGAAAAATGGTGGAATTACTGGCGTCTTTTTTTCCTGTCCTGTGCAGAGTTTTTTGGTTTTAATAAGGGCAATGAATGGTTCATCAGCCACTACCTGTTTGGTAAGAGATAGGGCTGTTAAGGGAGGAGATTAAATGAAAGTACTGGCCCTGGCCGACGTCCATCAATCGGAACGGCATTGGGAAATGCTGATCGAAGCGGTAAAAGAAGAAAACCCCGCCCTGGTTTTAATAGCCGGTGACCTGCTGCCCAAATATGAGGGCATCCTGGCTCAGGTGGCATTCGTTCCCCGCCTTAAGGATCATGCTGTAACCATCAGATCGCTGGGAGCAGAGCTAATCCTTATTCTCGGAAACGATGACAACCAACTTGTGATTCCGCAGATGGAAGAGGGAGACAGGGAAGGGCTCTGGCATTATATACCTGATCGGGCCAGGGAAGTCAAGGGATATCATTTTTGCGGCTGCCCCTGGATCAGGGATTACCCCTTTGCTTATAAATACTGGGTTGCTCCGGACGGCCCTAATGAAATCTACATTGATCCGGTCCAACTCGGACCACCGGCAGTAATCAACAGCGATAATGAAATTGCAATCATAGCGGACCTGGAAGAATACCTGAGTAAAAAGCAATCGGTTAAGGAGTCCCTGGAAAATATGGCAAACCAAATTGGAGATATCGGGTTTTCAATATGGTTGATTCACGACTCTCCGAGCGGTATAGATCTGGACCTTTGCGCTACCGGGAACCGGGTTGGCAATCCGGCGGTTTACCGTTTTTTGTTGGAAAAACAGCCCCTCCTTTCTATCCATGGCCATATCCACGAAGCGCCCACCTACAACGGCGGGATCTGGGCCGCTAGAATTGGTGAAACCTGGTGTATCCAGGCCGGCCAAAGGGAATCGGAATTAAGCTATGCTGTTTTCGAACTGGAAGAAGGGGCAATTTACAACCTCAGGCATTCCCTTTACGGGGCCCCGGATCCTGGTCCTGGTTAAGGAGAATTAACGCAGTCTCTTTATATTATCTTCTTTTTGTCCAACTCTCCCTGAAGGTATCCGATGAATTCTTCTGCCTTTTCTCGGGGAGGGCTGGTAAAATAACTGACTCCGATGAACATAGCAGTAGCAATAAGGCCGCTCCAGACCCCCGGCCACAAGCCCAGGGGATAATAGCCGGTATATTGCAAAACAGTGGCGGCAATTCCTCCCGTTATAACACTGGCCAGGACGGCTGCCGGAGTGCCTCTTTTCCAGAAAAAAGCGCCGACCAAGGCCGGGACCATAACCAGGAGGCCAGCCGAGGAAGCTACTGATAGCGCGGCAATTAAATCAAGGCGGAGGGTGGCAAAAACCAGGATTACCATTGTAAATAAAGGCACGAAAAACCGTCCCACCAGGAGTTCCCGGTTTTCATCGGTTTTGCCACCCAGGTTTTTGAATACATCACGTGTGATCATTGAGGATAGGGTCAGGATGATCGAGTTTACGGTGGAAATAGCAGCTGCGCTGATGCCCAGCATAACCAGCAGGGCAATTGCTGTGGGAATCAGATCAAGCCCAAGCAGCGCCGGTGTTGCGGCATCGGCTACTTCCAGATCGGGAAGGAGTAGGCGGGCGGAAAATCCCCAAAAAATAGAGACCAGAGTATAAATAAAACCAAAAATCAGGAATCCCATAACCATGATTCGCATCTGATTGAGAGAGCGGGGCATGAATAGGCGCTGGCTTACCTGGGGGTTAGATAGTGAAAAGAAAAACCAGGGAAGCGTCAGGCCGATAAAAGCATGGATGTTAAAGAACCCGGGTCCCGGAACGGTTAACCATGAAGGGTACTCGGTTTCCAGCTGGGTAAACATGAGTCCGAAACCGCCGAAGCCCCGGTAAACCACGAAAAAAACCGAGGCAGTAGCTACGATCAACATAACCGCTCCCTGCAGGGAGTCGGTCCAGGCCACCGCCCGCAGCCCGCCTGTCCAGGTCCAGAACACAGCAATTGCCGCAGCGACAAAGACGCCGGCCAGGAAGGGAACCGCTCCTCCGGATATACCCTCTACGAGAGCTCCTATACCAGTTAACTGAACTGCGCTATAGGGAATGAGGAATACAACCGATGCTATCGCTGTAACGGCGGAGACAGCCTTGCTCTGGTAGCGGTCACCGAGTAGTTCGGTGGGAGTGAGGTAGTTGTAGCGCTTGCCAGCCAGCCAGAACCGAGGACCAAAGAAAGCAACCAGGATTAGTCCCGAAAGGTAGATTAGTTCGAAGCCAAGAGCCCCGACTCCCCCTATATAGGTGAATCCGGCCAGGCCTATAAGCATAAAAGCACTGTAAGTGGTAGCGCTGTAGGTCAGGGCGGCAACAATGCCACCCAGTGTCCTTCCGGCCAGGAAAAAATCGTTAATGCCCCGGCCCATTTTCCGGCGGGCATAGCGGGCGATAATGGTGCCGACAATAAAATATAAAAAGAGGGCTACGTATATGGTGCTAGCGTTCATCGAAATTCCTCCACCGGGCCGTTATTATTCCTATGCAAATAATTACAATAATAGCAAATATATTCCAGAACAGAAACGAGCCGTGGAAACTGGTTAAATTACGCAGTAAGGGTGTATATGGGACTATAAATGCAGCCAGGATCATTGTCGTGAAAAGGATGCTCCAAAACAGGCGCAGTTCTTTCATTGATATAGACACCTCTCACTTTAAATTTGCAATGTGTATAATAAACTCTCTCTTACCATATTATCAGTTTTTTTCTTTATGGTGAATGCCCCCGGTACCTGACCCCCTATGTGCTATGTTGATTCCCTGTGCTGTGATGTGCCGGGTTTTCGGTTAGAGATCTTTAAGAAGCTTGTTGTGATCTGATCTTTCAATTAAAGCATAGAAATCGTGCAGGGATTTTTTTAATTTGTCCAGGGTTGGTGAAGGTTTGGCGATCAAGATATCCGCACCCCTGTGTTCCAGCAGTTCAAGAGCTGTTTTGATACTGATTTTGTTAATATCCAGGGCCGGCTGGTAAGAACTTTCTTTGTCGACCCCAGTTTTGACCGTGTTGATCAGGCCTGCTTCAACCAGGTCGTTAAGAATGGAGCGGACAAGGACGTTGGGAATATGCAGTGTGTGGGAGATCTGGGCCGGGGTGGCCGGGGCTTGACCTTTTCTAAAATTGTCGATTAGCATTTGGAGGATATAGAGGGAAAGGATTTTTTTATTGAAAGGGCTGATATTTGTGGTTTCAGATTCGAACTCATAACTTTCCACGTTATGGTTAGCATAAGAAAGTTCTGCACCGAAAAGGACTATAATCCAGCTCACGTGCATCCAGAGCATGAGCAGAGGCAGGGCGGCAAAAGAACCATACATGGCCCCATACCTGGCGGCGCCGATCTGGAAGGCAATATAGCCCCACTGGGCCACCTGGAAAGCTGTCCCGGAAATGATACCGGCGATTAAGGCCGAGGTGAAGCGGACACTGGTATTGGGCATGACCATGTATATAAGGGTGAAAAGAGCCCATATAATTAGATAGGGGGCAATCCTGACCAAAACCATTAGCAGGGGATCGAGAAGGGCTCCGTTCAATTCTTCGATCCGGGTGTTAATATAGACCGTAGCTGCGCTGGCCAGGATGAAAAAGATGGGAAGGATGAAAATCATGGCAAAGAAATCACTTATCTTTCGGGTTAAAGGCCTACCCCTGTTTACCTGCCAGATTTCATTGAAAGATTTTTCAATATTGTTTAGAAGCATGCTGATGGTATAAATCAGGGTAAAAAGCCCGAAAACGGCCAGGGTGCCCCCGTGAATTTCAGCAAGCAGTCTTTCGGTCAGTTCCATCAGCCAGTAATAAACTTCTTCCCGTCCGACCAGGGCGGCCTGGAGCTGTATTTCCAGGTATCTTTCCAGCCCAAAGCCCTGGGCTATGCCAAAGGCCAGCGCTGCCGCCGGGACAATACTGAACAAAGAGTAAAAAGTAAGAGCCGGGGCCCTGAGCATGACCTTGTCTTCTTTAACACCCCGGATGGCCAGAATTAAAACACGAAGCTGGTTGAGCAGGAAGCCTTTTGCGGGAGGAAGGCCCCTGGAAGGAATACGCCAGATATCGACCAACAAAAACTGGATCATTTTTTCAATAGTGCGGATAATAGTCTGTAACCCTTTATTCATCTAACCTGGCCTCCCTTCCTGCCCCGGTAGCTTAAACTTTGTGTTGGTAATTTTACTTTAGTTTTACAAATATATCAAGTTAAGTATTTTTTCATGTTGACGACAGTTAGGTCCAGGTAAATATTACTTAAGAGGTATTATTTATGCAGCCGTGATCCGGGGTTTTACCTGGTCTGCTAAAGAGCTGTCGTCCCGGGTCGAGAAGAAGAAGGAGGAGAGGTGGAAGCAAATGCATGGCAAATATTATTAATTTGCCTATTTCGAATTAAGGAAATAGTCAAATGTATATGGTATAATATGATTACCTTGAAGGATGCTCTTAAGAGCAATCCAGCCAATGGGAGGTGCAGGCCATGTACAATTGGAAAATCGGCCGGTCCGAAGATTTAGGCGCTCCTGGTGAAGCGTTTGTTAAGGCTTTAAAGGTAATAATAAAAACTGTTCTCGCCTCCAGCCCCAAACTTAATTCTTTAGAAGCAGAAAAAACAAATGCCACCCTTGGAGTTTCAAGTGATGTTCTAAGGTCTTTTCTTGAATCCAGGAAAGAAGCGGCCCGGGTGAACGGGCCTGTATGCCCGATGTGCGTGGAAGATCTCAAGTGGGGTATAGACTAGAAAATGGCCTTATTTTAAACTTAGTAGTGTCGCAGGTCCAGGTTCGCCATTGTGGTTTGCAGGGTTATAAGTGTAAAGGCGAAGCTTCTTGATATTGGAAGCAGAATTAAAGATAATGAGCTGTTTGCTTAGAAAAACCGGCCAATGGTTAGCCGGTTTTTTATTTGCCGGCCAGCCCGGTTGGACTTTTAGACAGGTGATAAGGGAAGTGTTAAAACCTGGCCCGGCCATAATGCTTGATAGATATGCTGCTTAATTAAGGCTAACACCCCAGACCAGGGGCAACCAAAAATACATGATCAGGGGAACTAAAAGTATAGTGATCAAGGTGATGCCCAGACCTGCTTTGGCCATTTGTTCGATTGATATATAGCCACTGCCAAAAACCACGGCATTAGGCGGTGTGGCTACGGGCAGGATGAAGGCAAATGAAGCAGCTGTAGTGGCCACGATCATGAAACCAAGGGGATGGACGGTCATAGCTCCGGCCATGGCAATCATGACAGGCAGGATCATGGAAACGGTTCCGGTATTCGATGTTACGTTTGAAAGGAAAACCACCAGGGCAAAAATACCGAAAATAACCAGCAGGGGAGGGGTGTGCTGCAGTACAGCCAGCTGTCCGCCCAGCCATTCGGTCAAGCCCGATTCCTGGAAGCTGGTGGCGATGGCAATGCCCCCGCCAAAAAGGAGCAGGATGCCCCAGGGTATTTTAACGGCCGTGTCCCAGTCTAAAAGAAATACGCCCTTGCTGAAATTGGAAGGGAGGATAAAGAGTATAGAGGCCCCGATTACAGCTATCATGGGATCGGTAAGGGCGGGTATAAGCTCTTCAAAGAGCAGGCTCCTGGTTATCCAACCCATGGCGACCAGGGAAAAAACTATAAGGACCATTTTTTCCTCTTTTTTTATGGGCCCGAGCTGATCTATTTCCCGTTCAATAACCTCTTTGCCGGCTTTGAGGCCTTTAATCCGGTCCAACTTGAAGACTTTGATCAGGTAATACCAGATCAAGACAATAAAGATTATGGACAGGGGCACACCGAAAACCATCCAATCCAGAAAGGATATACTTTTATCCAGGGTGGCTTCAGCCACAGAGGCAAAAATGGCGTTGGGGGGAGTGCCGATCAAGGTGCCCATTCCTCCCACAGAAGCGGAATAGGCGATGCCGAGCATCAGGGCGGTACCGAAAGAGAACTTGCCGGCTTCCACTTCAATATCCAGGTTTTGCTCTTTGATCAGGCGGGCTACCTGCAGGATTACAGCTAAACCTACCGGCATAAGCATCATGGAGGTGGCCGTGTTGCTGATCCACATCGATAAAAATCCCGTAGCCAGCATAAAGCCAAAGATGAGCCGATTGGGTTGGGGGCCCATGGCTTTGACAATGGTCAGGGCCATCCTGCGGTGCAAATTCCAGCGCTGCATGGCTGCGGCCAGCATAAATCCGCCCAGGAAAAGGAATACGATTGAATCGGCATAACCGGTTGCTGTTTTTTCAAAACCCATTACCCCGGTTAAAGGAAACAAGATCAACGGCAGGATCGATGTGGCCGGTATAGGCACAGCTTCGGTAAGCCACCAGAGAGCTATCCAGCCTGTCGAAGCCAGGGCGCTGCGCATGGGGAAGGTAAAAGATTCGGTTACCGGTATGAAAACAAGGCAGAGTATAAAAAATAGGGGCCCTGCCACCAGGCCGATTTTTTTACGAGGCGGATAGGCCTGCTGAACATTTTTGCCCACAACTTCTTCTTCTAGCTGTTTTTCCTGCTTATGATGGTTTGAGCTGTTATGTTCAGTCATATATTTAATACCCGCTTTGCTTTTTAGTGTAGGGGTTATGGTTTTATGGTTTGAAGCCCTGCTTATTTTACCATAAAAAAAACAGGCTTCAAATAGATCTGGCCTGGTAAGTAGTTATTGTGTGTTAATGCTGTTTTTAACTAGTATAACCAAAGGTCATCCGCTACTTTTTTCTTCTTCGAGAGGAGCAGCCTGCTTTAGATTTAAAAAGAAAGAAACTATAGCCCCGATTAATGCTCCGATAGCAGCAAGCAGAAATGCCAATGAAAAGGAAGCGGTCAGATCAGCCAGGTAACCGGCAATAGCCGGCCCCAGGGCCTGACCGATACCAAATATGAGAGTTACCAGGCCCAGCCCCGCCGGAGCCAGCCTGCTGCCCAGGTGATCGCCGGCAGTGGCGGCCATGACCCCGGGAATGCTCCAGGCAGTCAATCCGAAAAGGATGGAGGAGATCAGGTACCCACTAAAATCAAAAGTGCGGGAAAAAATCAGGAAGGAGATAAACTGCAGGGTAAAAATCGCCACAAAGCCGGCCCGGCGGCCGAAGTGATCTGAGAACATGCCCCATAACAGTCCGCTGAAAATACTGAGAACGCCAACCAGGGCCCACAGATTGCCGGCGGTTGTTTCGAGCATACCTCTTTCGTCAACTAAAAAAGAGGCGAAAAAAGTTGAATATATGATGTAGGAAAAACCGAATAGAAAATAAATTACAGCCATGTGCCAGATTGTCCTGGATCCAAATACGAGGGACCACTGCAGGGAAGACGCTTTTTCCACGTTTTCCGGTTCTTTTTTACCGCCAACAGGAGGCAGGCCGAGCTGGGCGGGGCGGTTAACCAGGAATTTATAACTCAAAATAGCAATTATAAGCACCAGTCCGCCAAGCAGGTACCAGCTAACCCGCCAGCCAAAGTCCCCATAATATGCAAAAACCCTGGGCAGGACTATGCCTACCAGAACCAGGCCGATCCCACTTCCACCGGACATTAAGCCGGTAGCCATACCCCGCTTGCGCGGCGAAAACCAGGAAGAGGCCAAACCCATCATGGGGACATTACTGCCCCCGCTGCCCAGCCCGGTAACCAGGCGCATGAAAAAGGCCAGGGCGAATCCCTGCACAAAACCGGTCCCGATCATGGCCAGCGCGACCATAAACAGGGAGCAGGTAATAACGATTTTCGGGCCGTAGCGGCTGGCCAGGATCCCGCCCAGGAGAGAAAAGATCAGGTAACCGGTCAGGTTTCCCGTAGCCAGCAAGCCCATTTCAGTTGAGCTTAATTCCAGGCTGCGCTGCATAACCGGTAAAATCATGGTATAGCCGAAACGGGCAAAACCCAATGAGCCTACCACAATTATTGTCCCCACACTGATAATAATGAACCCGTAATGAATACCCGCCCCGTCTTCCCTGGAAAAGATGTTCTTAAGCACAATGATCACCTTTTTCAATATTTTATGAACTGCCGGCGGTTCGGATTCCGGTAAGTGTTCATACTGGTTCCGCCATTATTGTGCGGTGCTATTATGATTGTTTCAAGTTCAATCGGGCAGTTTTTATCCACCGGCCATAAAAATCAGGAAAAGCAGTTCATCCCCGTCTTTAAGCCGTGTTTCTTTATCTTCCGGCCATGAAAGCCGCCTGCCGTTAAGAAAAATCTGGTAAGCAAAGTCTATGCTCCCATCTGAATAGAACATTTCATCTTTCAAGTCGGGATACTGCCTGATCAGCTCATTCAAAGCTTTTTCAAAGGTGTTGAATGATTTATCCAGGCCGGTCCTTGAAACGCCGGTGATGTCTTTCAAGCCTGATTTAAATTCTACCTTGATGGCCATTGTTTAAACTCCCACTTTGGGTAATTAAGTTACTGAAGGCCCGGAAAAGAAGGGTTTTTCCTGTACATCTTCCCTGTCTTCGTATACCAGGGCTCCGGTAGGGCATGTTTCTACGCATACCGGTCCCTCCAGGTCCTGGCACTGGTCACATTTAACAGCCATCTGCTTCACCAGGTTTCTTTTCATACTGCCATAAGGGCAGACCATTACGCACATCCAGCATCCAACACAACGGTCGTCATTGGTCACAATGCCCGTTTCTTCATCTTTTTCAATACAGCCGACCATACAGGCGTCGAGACAGGGAGGCTCGACACAGTGACGGCACAATTCCTGGTATTCGTAACGTTCGAAAAGGTTCTGGCGAATGCCGATCCTTCCCAGGCGTGGATTAGCCGTTCCTTCATGGGTCAGGGCGCAGGCATTGGCGCAAATTCTACAGCCAATGCACAGAGAAGGGCGGCAGTAGATTTGTTTTTGTTTTACAGCCATGCTATCAGTCCTCCCTATTTGTCGGTCAGGTCCCGGAGCCGGTTTAATTCCTCAATACGTTCCCTCGGTAGCATGCCGTCCCGATCCCACCCGGCCAGATCATAATACTCGTCAAGCATTTTATTAAAGCCTTCCCGGTCTATGTGGCTGCCCTTGGCCCGGGCGCTGGGCATGGGATCGTCAAAATAGCGGGCCGGCAGGGTATCGTCCTTCCTGGAGATACCTTTTTCCTGGTAATTAATCAGCCTTTCCTGGTCTATGACCCGGCGTCCAACCTTTTTCAACTCCTCTTTGCTGAATTCGAGGCCGGTAGCCAGCCTGGTCAGTTCCCTGAAATGGTCGTAATTCAGGTTGCGGGGGCTGTTGAAACCGTGACAGACAAATTTGCAGATGCCCATACAGTCGACGACGGCATAGATGGTTTCGCTGAAATGGACCACCGTGCTTTTCGTTTCGTAAGAAGTCGGGTTGGGATCCACCGGTTCGCCGTAAAGCTGGGTGGTAAATGAAACGGGCAGGTCCAGGATTTCCAGGGTAGGCCTGCTGCGGAGGTGGTCTGCGCCTCGGGAAGAAGTAGCAATTCCCAGGGCAAAACCTTTAAGGTAGCGCACATCGTGCGGGTCGGACTGGGGCAGGCCCTTGATGGCAATCAGGAAGTCGGCTGTTTCCGGCCCAAATTTTTGGACCAGCCTGCTTCCTTCGGCCAGGGTGTCACCCAGACCTTTCCGGTAGGCTATATCGTAGATCAATTTTTTAGCCATGTCATAATCGCCAAAACGAAGGACGCGGCCGGCTGTTTCTTCATTAAGATATCCTTTTTCAAACAGCTCGATGGCCCAGGCGAGGTAGGTCCCGGTTGAAGAAACATCCAGGCCCAGGTCGTTGACGATGTTGTTCAAATCGATCATCCTGGCGGTATCGGCAACCCCGATATTGGCGCCCAGGAGAACCTCGGTGGTATATTCGGGCCCTTCCCCGCCTAAAGTATTGCGGTGCCGGCAGTGGACCACGCAGCCGTAACAGCCGATCATTTTTTCGACGTGCTTGTGGACTTCTTCGGCATTAAGGGTATCGAAAAAAACAGTTTGCTGGCTGTTATGAGTCCTGATGGCTCCAAGGTAGTTGCTGACGTCGTAGAGCAAAGGCGTGCCAACCCGACCCAAAACGTTTATTACCTTCGATTCCTTAAGATAGTCCCTGAGTTCGATGTATTTATTGATCATGCCCTGGGGATCGGCTACCGGTAACCCGCGGTTGCCCCTGGCCACTACAGCTTTCAGGTTTTTGGAACCCCAGACCGCCCCGGTGCCGCATCGTCCGGCGGCATTTTTTACGCCGTAACGGGTGCAGGCAAAGCGGACCAGGTTTTCCCCGGCGGGGCCGATGGACTGTACTTCAACGTCGGAACCCAGGTCGTAATGGAACCTGGCCTCGGTTTCGCTGCAGAGGAGGCCCCAGTAATCCGAGGCATCGCGGATTTCGATGTTGCCATCTTCCAGGTAAAGGTAGACCGGTTTATCTGCCTTGCCCAGGATAATCAGGCGGTCAAACCCGGCAAAGCGCATTTCCGGGCCCAGGAACCCCCCGATATTGGAATCGCCGATAATTCCCGATTCGGGTGATTTGCAGGTCACGCTGTGCCGCCCGGTATTGGGAGCCAGGGTACCGGTTAAAATCCCTGAGCCCAGGATCAAGACATTGTCCGGTGATAGGGGGTCGGCCTGCGGTTTCAAATACTTGTAAAGGTAGTACATGTTCAGGCCCCGGCCGCCGACAAAGTTCCGGATTATTTCTTCAGGCGTTTCTACAATATCAACTGTGCGGTCGGTAAGATTTACAACTGCATTGACACAAAGCGGTCTTGTTTCTTCCACTGTAATCACCTCTCTAAAAGGCCGGATGGTTACCGCCAGGCCCTTTTATCCAGCTCTCTTTCAGTCCAGCTTTTTTCGTTGAAGCTTTTTTCGTAACGCCTGGTTGATGAATGAGTTTCCGGCCACTCGATAGCTGTGCCTTCCACGTCGGCCTCTCTTTTCTTACGCAGGTAGTCGTACAGCTGGTATTTTTCTTCAAGGACGGAATCCTTAATAATGCCGACCAGGTTTTGCTCTCTGATCAGATCGTTGATTGCGCCTGCATAGCTGATATCGCCGATCAGGATGGCTCCCTTGAGGCGGTTGTCTTTAAAAACCAGCTTTTGATAAATATTGTTTTTTTCGCTGATTCTTTCTTTAATTTCCGCCCCTTCTATTTCTTCAGATTCCGGATCGAAAAGGCCCATGGAGATGACGGGCATATTAAAAAAAGAAACGGCGTTCATGCCAACCGAACCAGGGTACCGTTTCATTTCACCGGCCATACAAAGGCCGGCATAGCGGCCTTGTTCGTAGGCGTTGGGCCAGTTGGCATTGACCATGCCGCTTTGCCTGGGGATGTCGTGTGTTTCGGCTACGTCACCGGCGGCAAAAATATTGGATAATGATGTCTGGAAGTAGGGGTTGACGACGATACCCATATTTACCTCAATGAGAGTGTTTTCAGCCAGGGTAGTGTTGGGAGCAACCCCGGTGGCAATGATGACCAGGTCGCAGTCTATTTTTTCTCCGCTTTTGAGGGTGATCCCGGTCACCCCTTCAGAGCTGTTTCCGGTTATTTCCTGGACTGCGCAGCTGGTTAAAACGTTGATGCCCCCTGCTTCAAGGCTCCTGCGGACCATTTCTGAACTTTTCTGATCGAGGACCCTGCTGGCGATCCGGGGCAGCAGTTCAATTAAGGTTACATTGGCCCCGGCTTCCTGGAGGCCGTAAGCGGCTCGCAGGCCGATCAGGCCCGCTCCGATTACTACAGCCCTGTTTCCCTTCCGGAGGCGGGCTATTATTTGCCTGGCATCTTCATAGGTCTGGAAGATGCCGACTCCATCGTAATCTTCGCAGCCTGCAATGGGAGGGGCGTTAACCCTGGAGCCGGTAGTTAAAAGCAGGTGGTCATATTTAAGGCGCGATCCGTCTTCCAGGCAGATCTGCTCGGCCAGGGGGTCTACTTCCGTTACCGTTCTTTCTGGCATTAAATTTACCCGGTGTTTTTTATAGAAATCTTCCGGGCGGTAAGGCATGCGGTCTTCTTTTACGTCCCCGGCCAGGTAATGGGCGATTAACGGCCGGGAATAAACATGTTCTGGCTCATTGCTGACCACGGTCAGGTTGCTTTTTTGATCAACTTTCCGGATAGATTCAATTGCCCCAACCGCGGCGGCGCTGTTGCCAACAATTATATATTCCACGTCTATCTGCCTCCCGTAACTTTCTTCCCCCGGCTTAAACCTTGTTTGCGGTAAAAGCGGAAAGAAGAAGCCCCTCCCGGCCCTTACCTGCAGGCAGGGAGGGGAGTTCTTTTCTGCATGAACTTGCATGCTTGCTATTGTTTGCCGGACCGGGACAGGTTACAAATCTGTAAGTAAGGGTCCTTTTAGAAATCAGGCTGCAAAATCACCCTTTTTACCAGTTTTCCGGCATGTGATTCTTCAAATGATTTTTCGATTTGGCTCATGGGCCGTACCTCTACAAAAGGTTCAATCTTGATTTTGTCATCAAGGATCATTTGTAAAACTTCCTT